>Ga0172380_10005100_pt1 | contig 16235 bp, 10 predicted proteins | sample Leawe162metaG_FD_119747 | JGI IMG/M metagenome (GOLD analysis project Ga0172380, IMG submission 119747) | Leachate microbial communities from a municipal landfill in Southern Ontario, Canada - Leachate well 162 metaG | ecosystem: Engineered > Solid waste > Landfill > Unclassified | place...
CACCGCACAGAAACCCCTGCAGATACGTCATTGAGCCGCCGTAATATTTCTTTCTTTTATCAAGGAAAGCAAACACATACACTGTTATTGCCGGTATTGCAATAAAGTTTGTGACTATGTGATGTTTGTCAATGTTGGCAGAATGGAACCCTGCGAGCTTTTCCAGAACCAGCCAGACGAGCGTCATTGCTGCAAAGATGAGAGCCCATTTTATTTCTATAGAGATTTTTTTCATGGCCTTGAAATTAATTTAATTATGATTAAGATAATACCTTTGTTAATTTAATTCAAGAAACTTATTAAGATTAAGCCTGCTGACAGGGAAACTGAATTTTAAATCTTTGCAATACGTTTTAATAGCATACAATATGGATTACGTTACAGGTTTTTCATGTTGACGGCGGAATTTCATCACTCAGATAAACCATGAAAATATTACTTACAGGTGCAACGGGATACATAGGGCAAAGGCTTCTGCCCATGCTGCTAAACGAAGGACACGAGGTTTACTGCTGTGTCAGGGATAAACTTAGGTTTAACGCAGATAAGTATGCAAACGATTCCGGCAATTTAAAAGTTATAGAGGCGAACTTTCTTAAACCGGAAACGCTTGAGGCAATTCCTTCGGATATAGATGCTGCTTATTATCTTATACATTCTATGTCCGTATCACAGGGTGATTTCGAAACGCTTGAGGCAGAATCTGCGGAAAACTTCAAAACGGCAATAAGCAGTACGAGTGCAAAGCAGGTTATTTATTTGAGCGGGATTGTAAACGACGAAAAACTTTCAAAGCATCTCAGCTCAAGAATGAACGTTGAAAGAATTCTTTCTTCGAGGTCTTATGCACTAACAACTCTACGCGCAGGAATTATAGTCGGTTCGGGCAGTGCTTCGTTTGAGATTATACGCGACCTTGTGGAAAAGCTTCCTGTTATGATAACTCCGAGATGGCTTAATACACGCACGCAACCGATTGCCATTCGCAATGTTGTAGAATACCTTTGCGGGGTTTTTGGAAACGAGCAAACCTATAATCATAGTTATGATATAGGTGGAAAGGATATTTTAACTTACAAGGAGATGCTTTTGATATTTGCAAAGGTAAGAAATCTGAAGCGTAAGATTTTTGTGGTGCCTGTGATGACTCCGCGTCTTTCTTCATACTGGCTTTACTTTGTAACCTCTGTCACTTATTCGCTTGCCGTAAACCTTGTCAAAAGCATGAAGGTCGAAGTAATATGCAAGGAAAACAATCTTCAACAGCTTCTTGGCATAAACCTTATTGATTACGAAACCGCAATCCGTATGGCATTTGACAGGATAGAGCATCACGAAGTTGCATCGAGCTGGACAGACTCTCTTTCGACCAATTCTCTCGACAAGGGTGTATCACATTATATAAATGTTCCGACTAACGGATGTTTTACAGACATTACAAAGCTTAAGTACAATAATCTTGACCGGTCTGTTCAGAAAATATTCTGTATCGGCGGTGAGAACGGCTGGTACACGGGTGACTGGCTTTGGGAAATAAGAGGATTTCTTGATAAGCTCGCAGGAGGTCCCGGACTTCGCAGAGGAAGAAAAGATTCTGAAAATATTTACACAGGAGAGACTCTCGACTTCTGGAAGGTGCTTCTTGCAAGCCGCGAAGATAAACGATTACTGCTTTATGCAGAAATGAAGCTTCCCGGGGAAGCGTGGCTTGAGTTCAAAATTGAGGGGGATTATGTTGTGCAGACTGCAACATTCCGACCGCTCGGACTTCTTGGCAGGGCCTACTGGTACAGTGTTTTTCTGTTTCACGGATTTATATTCAACGGTATGCTAAAGAAAATAGCTGAATGATACCGGACTCTACAGCTTCCACCTTTTCATTTTCTCGTGAAAGAGATAATCGGTTAAATCGTAATGTATGGGTGTAACCGATATGTAACCGTCGTCAACTGCTTTTACGTCATATTCACGGGAATTATCTGTTTTATGCATGCTGCCCGTAAGCCAGTAATACTGCCTTTTAGCGGGGTCTTGCCGTATTTCATACGTATCGTTCCATGATGATTTGCCCTGTTTGGTCAGCAATGCGCCTTTAACTTTCTTTATAGCGGGTACATTTACATTAAGAAGCGTGCCTTTCGGCAAACCGTTTTTTATTACAATCTTTGCAAGTTTGGCGGCGTACTTTACGGCAACAGAAAAATCGGGATAGGTGTAACTTGTAAGAGACATAGCAATTGAAGGTATTCCTAGTATTGTTCCTTCGGTTGCTGCCGAGACAGTTCCCGAATAAATAATATTAATAGCAGTGTTTGCTCCCTGGTTTATTCCGGATATAAGCAAATCAATCTTGCGATTCTTTAAAAGTGTGTGAACACCTATCTTTACTGAATCAGCGGGGGTGCCCGTAACCGCATATCCGTAAAAATCTCTGAACATAAGTGTCTTCTTCACTCTAATCGGGTCTGCCATTGTAATTGAATGCCCGACTGCGCTCTGCTGTGTATGCGGCGCTACGACAAACACCTCTGCAAACTTTCTAATTTCTTTCGTAAGAGCTTTTATTCCGTCGGCATCTATACCATCATCGTTTGATATTAATATTAACGGCTTCTTCTTCATTTGTCCAGTGTTTTAAGTTTCTTCCAGAGTAAGTCTTTTAGCTCCTGTAGGTTCTCGCCTGTTACCGATGATATTTGTATCTTGTCAATACCCGCAGTCCTTGCACTCTTTAGCTTTTTCTTAAGCTCATCGCTGATAGCGTCAATTTTTGTAAAGCATACTATCCTCGGTTTGTCAAGAAGGTTGGCTTCGTATTTTTCAAGTTCTTTAAGAAGTATCTTATATTCTTTAAGTAAATTTTTTCCGTCGGGTGAAAGGTTTGTTGTATCTATCATGAATAACAAAACTCTTGTTCTTTCAATGTGTTTCAGAAACTGGATTCCAAGCCCTTTTCCGGATGATGCTCCTTCTATTATTCCGGGAATATCCGCAACAACAAAAGAGTCGTACTCATGCATCTTTACAATTCCAAGATTTGGTTTTAGTGTCGTAAACGGATAGTCGGCAATCTTTGGTTTTGCAGATGATATTTTTGATATGAGTGTTGACTTACCCGCATTCGGAAATCCCACAAGACCTATATCGGCAATAAGCTTTAGCTCAATTATTATCATCATCTCTTCGCCGGGCTTTCCTCTTTCAGCATAGCGCGGGGTACGATTTGTCGAAGTTTTAAAGTGTGTATTTCCTTTTCCACCTCTTCCGCCTTTTAATAATACTTTCTCTTCTCCGTCGTATAGCATCTCTTCAACTATCTCGCCGGTCTCAAAGTTTTTAATCACGCTGCCGCAGGGCACGAGTATTAACTCATCTTTACCGTTCCTGCCGTTCTTGTCACCGCCGAGTCCGTGGACGCCTCTTCCCGCCTTGTGGTGTCTTTTATAAGTAAAATCAACAAGGGTATTAAGCTGTGCCGATGCCCGGAACACTATGTGTCCGCCGTTTCCGCCGTCACCGCCGTTGGGTCCGCCTTTAGGAACGTACTTTTCTCTCCTAAAACTTATGCACCCGTTTCCGCCGTCCCCCGATTTTATAAAGATCTTTGTATAATCTATGAACATGTTTTATCTCTTTTCAAAGTAATCGTTTAATACATCCACAAAAAGTATTACTGTTTTGTCGCCTATATTAACTTTGTTTGTAATAAAAATTCCTTTCAGGTATTCTGTTGCATCACGCCAGTTCCGCAGCTTTTCAATTTCAAGAAGTGCGTCCTGCATTGTATATCTGCTTCCTTTGAACACTTTCTTTGCAATGCTCTTTAATTCATCTTCCTTGAAACGGAATTTTATGTGGTCTTCATTATCTTTTTCTTTCTCTTCGAATTCGTCTGCAATGCCGTGCTCTTCTATTACCCCGGTAGTTGCCGCTTCCTCAAAATTATTTTTCTTGGTATGATTTGATTCTGCCTTCTCTTCTGTTATGGCTTCGTTGTTTTCTTTGTATATAATTGTATCGTCTGTTTTAATTTCGTTATGAATGTTTTTTGGCGGAGAGTTTTTTCCCTCCGGGCTGAGTCTGGTTTCTCTTACCTTGCCCGTTATAATTTTAATTACTGTTTTAAGTTCAAGTTCGTCATTATCGTCCGTAATTCCTGCATCTTTAAACATCTTAACAATGTCTGTGAAACCTTTGTCTTCAAGGAACAGCCTGATGAACGAAAAGGGGACGGACATGTCAAGACTTATTTCCGTATTGTCTCCGTACTTAAACTTGTACAACTGCAGAAAAAAGTTCTTTATCTTAAGTCCGGTTGTTTCTGTTGTAAGCTTTTCGTGAATGCTCGTATTAATTTCGTCAATAAGGTCTTCAACAATAGCGCGGGGAATGGATACATACGAATCGTCATTGCACAGGTCTTTTACGGGCTCCGTATAAAAACTATAAAAGGTGAAGATCTCAGCTTTCGTGAGTATTTCCTGTCTGCTTTTTGAATCCTGGTTTACGTATATGTAGCTGAGCATGGTCCATTTGGGCCTGATGCAGTAATTCAGGTTTAACTTTACGGATTTATCTATGATTTTAAGCAGTTCGTTTTTAGATTTTGGAATACTGCTGTCATTTATAATAAACGACTTTGTAAAATCCGGCAGTCTGCTTGTGATGATTGTCTCCGCTGAATAATCGCTTAAATCTTCGGCAATGGATGCTGCCTCTTTATATCTTTTATCTGTTATTTGTTCGAGCATTGTATGTTTAATAAATAAAGATAATTCTAAATGTAGTCAGAAAAAATCTAATTAGTTCTTAATATTTAACTTTGTAAACATACCAGGTATAGCCCCATGTCTTTAAGCCGTCAGCAGATTCTATAATCTGCATGTCTGTTTCACGAAATCCATTTGAATTTCTCATAACAAACTCGTAGTTAATATCCCAGTCTATAAAATATTCTATCTTCTTGCTTCTTATGTAATTCATCAACTCTTCCTTTTGTATTGCGTCGTATGCCTCTTTGTTAACGACACCGTCCAGATTAATGACGGTCTTATCGTCAGAAAAATATCCAATAGCCCCCGTCTGAACACATCCTATTACGGTACCAGAAGGAAATTTGTGGTTAACCCATTCACCGATTTTTTCATAGCCCTGCTTTTTATATTCCGCAAGAAAGAAATCTTTGAACCCTGACCTGGTTAGGTTAGGCGCTATAAATAAAACCGCAAGAACTATTGCAACACTTCTCTTTCCGCCCTGTGTTGAAAAACTGTGTATAAGCAGATTTATAATAAACGCTGTAATTACTGCGAAGAACAAGCTTAAAGGAAAGAAGTATCTTGAATAAAACCAGTATGCATTTAAATAAAATGTATAGGCAAAGAACAAGAGAAGGGATGTAAAGACCAGCGGTGCGTGCTGTTTTAAGCTTTGGCTGAACCACGGACAGGCAAACGATTTGATGCGGTAAACAAGTGTACCCACAAGTACAAATATTATCACAACTGAATAGTTCATGTAAATATTCTGGAGTGAAAGCCTTATCAGTTCAAACAGGTTTGAATTTCCGACAGCATAATTTTCAACCATATCCTGTCCGATATGATGTACTGCCTTTCCGCTCACGGGAAAGAAATCGCCCGTGAAAGAATATAGAAGTATCATGTACGGCAGATACATTACAGCCGAACCCGCGAGAAAATACAACACCTGTTTTATAAACTTAGTCCGCTTGCCTCTCATTATAAGCCATAGAATTACTCCGGATATTATCATGATATTGTCTATCCTTGCGAGCATAGCTATTCCGACCAGCACACCAAGAATAAATAACTGCCTGAACGTGATTTTATCAAACTCCTCTTTCTGAAATTTGTAAAGATAATAAAAGATCAGCACGAAGAAGAAGAAGGAAATAGATGTTTCAAGTCCGTTGCCGATGTTAATGATAGAGACAGGCAGAAGAATAAAAAGTAGAACAGAAAGGAAGGAAGAGTAATCGTCCTCAAAAACATTCCGCATTAACTTGTACATAAAATATATGATGCCGTAACCGAATATGTTCTGAATAATTATCGATACATAAACAGGCGTGTTAAGGTCGTTCTTAAATATCAGAAAGACGGGGGCCATCAGAAACACATACAGCGGCTGAAACCCGCTTGTTGTTCCGTCTCCGTAGAAGAACCACTTACCGTTAGCAAAGTTGCGTGCTATATCGAGCGAAAGATATGCGTCATCGGGAATAGCATACCCATTAATTTCCGGGAAGGGTTTAAGCAGAACTGCTATGCGATAAAGTGTGTAGATTAATAATAAAGCTGCAAGAAAGTATTTATCTTTTCTTGTCATGTTTTGATAAGAATGTTTCGTATTCTGCCAGCAGTCTTTCTTTCAGTGCATAAGGGTCTGTGTTTTCGACAGTTGCACCTGATGCATTCGTGTGACCTCCGCCGTTAAACTTCTTTGCAAACTCATTAATTTTGATGTTTCCTTTTGAACGGAATGATATTTTGCAGCTATCGGGAAGTTCGACTATAAGGAATCCTGCCTTTATGTTTTTCATCGTCATAAGGAATCCCGAAAATCCTTCAACATCCTTTACGGTAGAATGATACTCTTCAAAGTCTTTCTGTGTAATCATACCGATACAAAGCGTTCCGTGGTGGTGGAATGTGAGACTGTCTATAAATCTTGAAAGGAGCTTGACCTTGTCAGATGGGATATTGTTGTATATGTGGTCGTACATCATAACGGGGTCAGTGCCTTTTCTTATAAGGTCGGCACATATCAAAAATGTTTTTTCCGTTGTTCTGGGATACCTGAAAGAGCCTGTATCTGTCATTATTCCCGCATAAAGGTTGTCTGCAATTTTCTTGTCAATGTAATCATTGTTATCGTCGCTGATAAAATCATAAAGTATCTGTGATGTCGCGGGAGAATCCGTATCTGAAATATATGCATAATAATCTTCAGGGATAATTCCCTGATGATGGTCTATGCATATTTTCTTAGCGGGTGAGTTCTTCACAGCATCTGACATACTCTTAATTCTCGAGTATTCATTCGTATCAACCACAAAAATTATATCTGCTTCATTTATAATTTTCGTGTTTGTCTCCGCGTTATCCCTGAATCTTTTGATAATCTTTTGTTCATCAAGAAATTCAAGATGGTCAGGGGTTTCATTGTGGTTAATAATTTCCGCCTTCTTTCCTTTTTGGGCAAGGTAATAGTAAAGTGCAAACTCGCTCCCTATTGCATCGCCGTCGGGAAGAAGATGAGTTGTAATAACAATTTTATCCGCGGAAGCTATTGCTTTCCGTACTCTCTCGAAATTTTTATTCATTTGTAAAATATTGAGAAATTCGTATTTTATCACAACAAAATAAAGATTAAAAGAATTATCTTTCTTGACAGAATTATTTGAACAAACGGGTTCGGATGGAATAAAAGAAGAAAGGGCAAAGCCTAAGTTTCGCATAAGTCTTTTCATTACACTTTCTTTTATTTCGCTGCTTTGGATTATTAAGCTGTTTGAGACGTTTACAAAAACAGACCTTAGCTTTCTTGGCGTGCTGCCGCGTGAGGTAAAGGGATTAATCGGTATTATTACAGCACCGCTAATACATTCGGATTTCTCGCATCTTGCTTCTAACACGTTTACGCTGATTGTTCTGATGATGTTTCTGTTCTATGCATACACAAATTCTTCGTTCAGGGTTTTCTTTACTGTTTATATTTTCTCAAACGTTCTCGTCTGGATATTCGGCAGGGAGGCGTACCATATAGGTGCAAGCGGTATTGTTTACGGACTTGTTACTTTCTTATTCTTTGTCGGACTATTCCGTCATGACAGCAAGTCTATCGGCCTATCGTTAGTAGTAACGTTTATGTACGGGGGGCTAGTGTGGGGAATACTTCCGACCGACCCGAAGATTTCATTTGAGGCGCATCTTTCAGGTGCGGTCGTGGGGCTGCTTGCAGCGCTTATATTCCGGAACAGCGACCCTCTGCCCGAAAAGTATAACTGGGAGGAAGAAGAAACGGATGAAGATGATATAGACCTTGAAGAATTCGAGAAGGCAGAAAAGCGGTTGAAGAGCGAGGAGGGGTAAGAGTATTTTTCTATTGAGCACATGACGCAACAAGATCAACAAACAAAGAAAAACTTTACCACAGAGGCGCACAGAGATGGGCACAGAGCACACAAAGAAGAACGTTTAATTATTTCAAAGAGCGCACACAGAAAGAACAGATTGGTTATGATTCTCACTGATGAAAACAGATGATAATTATTGCAAAAAACTTTAACCGTCCGCCGCGGCGGATCTTCGACACGCAGAGAAGAACGTTTGCAGCTCTTGTTCTTCTTAGTGCTACTATCCGTAAAAATGTTGTAATAAAAACAAACTTTTTGCAAAATAAAAACACTCTATATTTTACTACTTTAACAAATAAAATAATTCTTTTGTTTTCTTTGCGACCTTTGCCTTCGAGTCGCAGATCCGCCATTTCGTTGGGCGGACGAACTCTGCGTTTAAATCTTTTGCTTTTAACATTAAATTAGTCTTTTCTCTGTGCCCTCCGTGATTTTCTCGGTGTTCTCAGTGTTAAAATCTTTTCTTTTGTTTATAGCTTTTGCTACGCCGTGAACTCGGTGTTCTCAGTGGTGAAATTTCTAAATCGTTTTATTGATTAGAAATAAAGAGGAATTTTCTATATTTTAGAAACTAAATTAAGGAGTAATTATGCATCACAAAATTTTATTTCAGCCATCGGAAGCGCTGGTACACATAAACCTCGCGGAAAACGAAGAGGTACAGGCAGAAGCAGGCGCAATGGTTTTCAAAAGCTGGAACGTGGATATAGAAACAACAGCCAAAGGCGGATTATTCGGAGCGCTGAAAAAATCTGTTCTTGGAGGTGAGTCATTTTTCACAAACAGGTTTATTGCAAAGCAGGGTGCGGGAGAAATCGGATTTACAGCTCCATTCCCGGGCGATATAAAACACTTTAACCTTACCGGACAAAACATGTATATACAATCTGGATGCTTTGTCTGCTCTGCGGCAACGGTAAACCTCGATACAAGCTGGGCGGGCGCAAAAGGATTTTTCGGCGGACCCGGGCTTATAATGCTTAAGGCAAACGGAACGGGAGATTTATTCGTTAATTCATTCGGCGCTATCTTTGAAAAGCAGATGGTGAACGACAGGTTCATAGTTGATACGGGACACATCGTTGCTTTCACAGACGGACTAACTTTCAACATAAAGAAAGTCGGCGGACTGAAATCAACGCTCTTCAGCGGTGAGGGACTTGTTGCTGAGTTTAACGGAACAGGGACGCTCTGGATACAGACACGTAATCAAAGCTCTTTCCTTGAATGGATAATTTCGAGGATTCCGTCAAAGGGCGGTTAAGCTATTTAAACAAATTTACAAAAGCCTCTTTCAAAAATTTGAAAGAGGCTTGTTTTATTGTTGTCACTTGAGAAGAACCATCTTCTTAACTGCCATAAAGTCTTTACCTTCGTTTGCAAGTATTCTTGCAAAGTATATTCCGCTTGCCATGTTTGAACCGTTAAACTCGGTAATGTATTTTCCTGCTGAACGGAATTCGTTGTTAACGAGAGTCTTCATTTCTCTTCCGAGTATGTCGTAGATAACAAGTTTAACCTTTGCATCTTTCGGAAGGTCGAAGGCTATCTTCGTCATTGGGTTAAACGGGTTTGGGTAGTTCTGATACAACTGATACGTCTGGGGTATAAGACTTACTGATTCAGTCGGATTATTATCCGCTCTGCTGAATACTTTCTTAATGTCTGATTGTATTATGCCCTGCAGTTCTGAGTTATTTCCGGGTTTCTTGGTTTTCACTGTCTCGCTCAATCGTTTTATTGTATGAAGTTCTTTTGCCGCCTCCCTGTTACCTTCGTTTGATTTCTTTTGAAGTGTTTCTATTTTTTCTGTTTGGGTTATTCTCTTGCTTTCGAGGATATCATTAACGGATTTTGATATTTCGATTCTTTGCTTTTTAGTGAATTTTGTTGAATCGTATCTGTCTGTGATATCGAATGCAGTTAACTGCTTTTCATCTATTTTGCCGGTTAAACCTCCGCTGCTCCCTCCTATACTATCCAGAATATGAGTGGCTGCAAAGTCCCAGGAGGCAACAAGACCCTCATATGTATAGGGGTTTTGTTGTATGATAAGGCTAAACCCTTCAAGTGCAGATGTGTATTGCTTTAATGACACCTTGCATTTTTGAATAAGGTAGAAACATCTGTTAATGAGTTTTTCTTTCCCCTGATTGTTAAGAATTATTGTCTCATAAAATGTTTTCAATAAAGTCATTTTACTTCCGGCGCTGTCCTGCAGCAATGAAGAGAGGTAGAGTTTATTCAATGCATCAATGCTTGCGGTGCTATCGGGAAACAAATTTAATAGTTCTATGCATTTTTGCTCTGTTACGGTGTATTGCCTCTTTCTTATGCTTATATTGATTGAATCCGAGAGCGTTTTACAGCGAGAAACCTGCAATTCATTCCCATTTCCGCCATTACCTTTTTCGCTTCCTCCCTGGCCGGTGTTTTTTACGGCTATTGTGTCATTTACAATTCCTTCTATGGAGACTACATCATAATCTTCCGAAAGCATGGCATTGCAGCTATAGGGGTAAAAATTAAATTCTATTGGTGTTCCGTTTACATTTACATCAACGAATGCCTCTGCATCTACGTTATCAATTCTAAAACAATTGTAAGCTGCCGGATATTGCTGTTCGTTTATAGAAGGGAAGGTACCGAATACGTGGTATGTCTTTTCACCGTTGCCGCTGTATTCGGATATATCAAATGTATTCTCGCCGTTTTCAAGAAATACATACGAATTATCAACATATATGTTTATGCTTTCGTCGTTCATGGTATTGATTCTGTTGTATCCTCCTAAGTAATATTCATCGTTTGGACTCATATTTAAATTGCTTTCTGAAAATCCTTGAATTGATTTTGCACCGGCTATGTCCGAGTAAAACCGGTTATAATACAAATCGATACTTGAGTTTGTTGCTATAACGCCGTCCGAGAAGTTATTGAAATTATTATTTTTAATAGTTCCTCCGCAGACTCCGTTAACTGCCGTTGCAATTGCTGAGGTTCCCGAGGTGTTGTTAAAATAGTTATCCTCAAGTCTTATTGGAGTTTCAATTGCAGAAAGAGAGCTGAATGAAGTTACAAGCGGGCTGTTAATGTTAGATTGACTTATTGTAAAAGTATTCCCGCCTATATAAGCATTTTCCCACCATGGGTTTTCGCAACTGCTGTACTGATAATAGATTGAGCCTGCCTTGTTATCCATATAAAACTGACTGCTGTTTATTGTAATATCATTGCAGTTTATTATACTGAGTGCGCAGTTTTGAGATGGTAATAATGAGTCGCCTGAAGATTTATAATCTATATTCTTGAATACGGAATTTGAAATATGTATATCCGTTCCACCGGTAAATGATATACCTTCCCAGTAACAGTTGTTACCGATAAATTCTGTCGGTTGCGGAGATGAATTTTGAGGTAAGATACCTGAATAAAAGCTTCCTCCTGAAAATACTATTTTACCTTTCGGATTAAACTTAATTGTGGTTCCCTGATAAAGCCTTAAGTCATAGCCGTTATTGAAAACAGTGCTGTCGCACACACATGTTGAAGAAATTACTTCCTCGTCGCATACGAACGTTCCCCCTTCCTGCATGACTGGAGCTATTTTTAGAAGTTTTCCTTCACCTGGTTGGAATTCTCCGGCGCTTACAATTTCCGACGATGATTTGTTGAAGTATGTTATAACTGAATTTGTAGCCGCGTCTTTAATAACCCAATTATTGAAATCTGTAAGGCTTGCCGGCTTAAACATTATTTTTAATACTCTTATGTCTCCATAATCATTGGTATCATTAACCGGATATGTTCTTTTGTTTACGGCATAAAGATATTTGCTCTTATCGAAAGGTTTTGATGATCTTGGATTAGGACTAAAAAACCCAAGTTCCCAATATCTTTGTTCACTACAGTCGTTATGCCCGACTTGCATATTTGAACCTGTACACATTTCTGATATGTCGTTGTATGGAGCATAACTTATTATATCTTGTATGTAATCATGATTTGCTGAGCCGCAGTCATCACAAGGATATGTTACATCATTAACAGTATAAGTATAATCATGCACCAAATGCTCGCTTGTGTTCCCCATCGGATACATAAAGTTACCGATTTGCTTTAACTTTCTGTTTAAGTTTGCAACAAAATCCCATTTCCGCTGACCGTAGTAATTGAAATCTCTTTTATGCGTAAAACTGTCCCTGTCAGTAGATGTTAGTCCCCAGTTATAAGCGTTTTTAAAAGTGTCGGTTTGCTGTGCGCTCGTGTATGAGAATTCAAGCATGATTTTTGCCCCGTATGCCATGGATGTATGCATTAGCATGGAAATTTCTTCGTTAGTCGGCTCTCTTATTCCCCATTCATCAGAGCCTGTTCCTTTAATGTTTTTCTCGTCGCTATTAATCTGATTTATCACTCCGTATATCAATCCTTTTTCTCTGGCTTTCTTATAAAAATATTTTTGCTGCCGAATAAACCATGATATTGAAGGCTGTATTCCTTCGTCGGGTATATGTGTATATTGATGGTAATTATCTGCTTTCATTACTTTGCCATAAATATGTAATGTATCACTAATATCCGACAATACATTCGGATATCTTAAAGTATAATAAAATGGAAACCACTGTGTTATCATTATATCGCTAAGAGCGCCGCAATCTATAGCTTTATTAATACAGATATCCCAATTCGCCTCATCAACTATGGTTGAGGAATTAACCGCTCTAAACTCAGGCCATCCCATAAATGCTTTTGGATCTGTAATAAATATCAATGACATCTTATTATTTGAATATTGCTTTACAAACTTATTTACTTCACCTATGCATTCCAGATTTGGATATTGCACTTCGTCAACCCAGAAGTATCCGAGTCCGGGTTTGTTTGCAAATGCATCTACTTCTTCTTTGATTCGTAAATGAAATTTCCAGGGATTTTGATTCCCAGGTAATATTTCATTTTCATAAGTATCCGTAAAAAGATAATGCGCCCAGGAGTCGTCAACTCTAACATGGTCAAGCCATACATCAACCTTGCCAAGCCATTTTACCTGATAGTCAACTTTACTGAGTGAGTCGGGATTTCCGCCTTTGCCTGCAGCGAGTAAATCAGCACGGACGGAAAGGAAATTAGCAGTATCATTTGTTTGAATTTCTGTATTTAGAAATCTTTCCATATAAAAGCCACTGTAAAAGGCATTACCTTGACCATCTAGTGTCAAAAAATTATTACATATTATTGAAGTTGAATCTATAATATTACCTTTAAAGTTTTTTACATAAACTGTGACGACGGTATCAGTTCTATGTGTTTTTGCATAAACAGAATCAATTCGCATTCTTGGCTTTATAAACCACCTCATATTATATTCCGGTTGTTTTATGTCTGAATACAAACGATCGTGTCCGCTGCTATTTGTTCCGTCTGGTACTATTGTGGTGTCGTTTGTCTGGCTGCAGTTTTCATACAGTCCCTTCACTATAAATCCGGCTGTATCTCTGCCGACGACACATCTGCGGCAAGATACTGTTTCACCCATCCATGATTCAGTAGTGTCGTGACCTGTTTCAGATGTGTCATATCCAAAGGCGGGGAATAATTTATTATGCCAGCCTCCAATTCCATCTGTCTGATAAGTAAATCTCTGGCCAAATGCCGGGCGAAGTATTTTTTCTCTTTCAAATATCAACGAATTGTCATTTGCTATATCATGCCAATTTTCTATCACCTGCCTCATTTTCGGCACGTAATTGCTTGTATTCTCAAAGAAACCACCGTCTCTCTGTCCATTGCTTTGATAATTAGAGTCTATTGTATCAAGATGAGCACAATAGCTTTGCATCATGTTGTATGATAAATCCTGATACCATTGATGGTGGGAACCTGTTTCAAGAACATTTAAAAAGTAGTGGCTCATTGGTCCCAGATAAAACCCTTTTTTCATATTAGGGTTGTTCTGAGAATTTAACTGTGATAAACTCGTGAATGCTATAATTACTACCGTAATTAATGACAGTATAAATTTTAATTTTCTCATTATAAAATTTATTTAAGTTTTAAAAAATGTTTGGTTTAAAAACATCTGATAATAATAAATTTTTAATCACTTTATATAAACAAGTTTTCTTGACTGCTCAAAAACATTATTGCTTTTTATGTCCGAAACACTCATTTTATATATATACATACCTGAAGGTAAACCCATTTTCCCTATATCAATTCCCGCATAATAATTGCCCGCCGTGAAAAACTCGTTGTTATATACCTTTAGTACCTCCTTTCCTGTTATATCATAAATGGTCAAAGAAACATATGATGGCATTGATATAGAGAAGTTTATACGTGTTGAGGAATTAAACGGATTTGGATAGTTCTGTTCAAGAATGAATAGTTCGGGTTTGGTTGTTATGTGATTGTTTATTCCTGTTATGATAATTGGTCCTCCTCCATCATTTGTACGAATGTCCATTAAATAACCTGTACTCCATCCTGTTTCCTTATTTACGAAATCTAAACCATGATATTGCCCATTGTGCATATTTGTATCCGGCTGCTGAAATCCCCAGTTAACACCTCCATTAGTGGATACCCATATTATACCTCTCTGAGTATTATTTGGAAAAAGTCTATAACCATTATCACCATAAATAGTGTCTTTATTAACGACTACTAAGCGCGCAATACTTCTACCAAATAAATAATTACCTGTTGGTAAGCTATAAGATAACCAATTCAATCCACCATTAGTAGTTTTCTTCACAATATTGACAGATGTAACATAACCTGTAAACTCATCCTGAAAATACATTTCCGATATCCCAAATGACTGTTGAATTTTCGTCCAATTTACGCCTGAATTTGTAGTTTTCCATAGATCAGAATAATTCATAGACCATCCAACATACTCCCCGTTTACTTTTTGTTTCAGGAAGAAGACTTTTCCAAATCCTGTGTCGTCTGATTGAACTGTCCATGTTATTCCAGCATTTGTTGTCCGCCAAAGAAAAGGCAATCCGCCCGCTGTGCCTCCTACCCAGCCGGTGTCTTTATTTACGAATGACATACCGTTTACAGTCCATGAACCTGCTAATGGCAGACTATCCCACGAAATACCAAGATCGTACGTTCTTAATAGCATACCATATCCACTTGCACTCATCCCATTTGCATAAACTATACTTGTATCAATAATTTCAAAATTACCTACATATTGACCTGGTAAAATAATTGTCCAGTTATACCCTCCATTTGTTGTTCTTAGTGTTATTGCCGGATTCATAGAAATCAATCCAGTGTTAGCATTAAAAAATTTAAGGTCATTAACCTGTCCGTTCACAGGCAGAGGCTGTGAAAACCAACCCGTCTGAGAATAAGAAGAGATAGCAAACATCAGCAAAATTATCACTGATATTATTATTGCTTTTATGCTTTTAAGGAAAAATAAAACTTTCATAATATTATATATTTATTTTGAAGTTAAATAAAATATACTTTTATTGGTATATTAAAACTGTATTCATCTGGTGACATTTGGCACTATTTCACATACAGCATTTTCCTCGACTGTACAAAGTTTGTTTTGCCCGTATTCTTATCCCGTGCCTCCATGTTGTAAAAATATACTCCGCTTGCAAGGTTCAGACGTCCAAAGTCTGTTATCTTGTATTTGTGAAGTCCCGAATAAAGGAGCATGTCGTAAACAACCCAGAAGACATTCCTGCCCGAAATATCCGTAATTTTTATCTTAACGTATGAATCCTTCGGCAGAGAGAACTCTATCGTTGTAGAAGGATTGAAAGGATTCGGGTAATTCTGTTTCATCACATATTCTGACGGAATTATTGCTGAATTGCTGTCAATATACGTGGGATATATGACAGGACCCCCTCCGTCGTTTGTGCGGATTCCACTGCTCCAGCCCGTGTCTTTATTCACAAAGTCTATTCCGATAAAAAATTTCGCAATACTTGTATCGGGTTGTTGAAAGCCCCAATTGACACCTCCATTTGTTGATATCCAGATAATACGTCTGACTTTTCCTCCGCCAAAATATCTATCTCCACCCTCACCA
>Ga0172380_10005101_pt1 | contig 16232 bp, 15 predicted proteins | sample Leawe162metaG_FD_119747 | JGI IMG/M metagenome (GOLD analysis project Ga0172380, IMG submission 119747) | Leachate microbial communities from a municipal landfill in Southern Ontario, Canada - Leachate well 162 metaG | ecosystem: Engineered > Solid waste > Landfill > Unclassified | place...
CAGTCCGGCAGTAAATGGCGATAATCCGGAATATAAAAAAGCAAAAGAGCTGAATATAAAATTGCAAAGTTATCCGGAAGCGTTGGGGGATTTAACAAAACAATATTTTACAATTGCTGTTTCCGGAACACACGGAAAAAGTACCACAACGTCAATGATTGCTTTGGTTTTGACAAAAGCCGGTCTTGACCCAACTGTTATTGTCGGCACTAAATTAAAAGAATTTGAGAATACTAATTTTAGGATGGGTAAGTCTAAAATTTTAGTTATTGAAGCGGATGAACATTTCGCTTCATTCTTAAACTATTGGCCAAAGATTATTGTATTAACAAATATTGAAAAAGAACATCTGGATTTTTATAAAAATATAAATAATATAAAAAAAACATATAGAGAGTACTTGAGTCATCTGCAGGAAGACGGTATTTTAGTTGCCAACAAAGAAGATAAAAATATTAATAAAATAGCAAAAAAAGGAAAACAAGAGGTGGTTTTTTATTCAATAAAACAAAAAGAAGCCAAAAGATTGAAAAGTATTTTAAAAGTGCCAGGCAAACATAATATTTATAATGCATTAGCTGTTTTAGCAGTGGCGAAAATTTTAGGGGTTTCAGACAAAATATCTTTTAATACACTTTCAAAATATAAAGGAGCGTGGAGAAGGTTCGATTTAAAACAAGGAAAATCAGGTAATAAAAACATTACAGTAATATCTGATTATGGTCATCATCCAACAGAGGTTTTGGCAACATTAAAGTCCGTAAGAGAAAAGTTTCCGAAGAAAAAAATTTGGTGTGTTTTTCAACCGCACCAGCACCAGAGAACATATTTTTTATTTAAAGATTTTGTAAAAATATTTTCTCTTTTGGCAAAACAAATTGATAATATTGCAATCATCGATATTTACGATGTTGCCGGTAGAGAAACGAAAAAAATTAATGCTGAGGTTAGTTCGGAAAAATTAGTTAAAAAAATTGATAAAAATAATGTTAAGTATGTTTTAATGTCTGAAATAGAAAAATATATAAAAGATAATATAAAAAGCGGGGAAGTATTGATAATTATGGGAGCCGGAGATATTTATAAATTAGCGGATAAATTTTAGGTAATATAAAACCCTCCTTCGCGTGAAGCGAAAGGAGGGTCATGTTTTTTTGTCATCTATCTCTGAGATTGTGGGCTTTGCCCGAATTTGGTCGGAGGCGACCCCCTCCTGTTCTTTCTGCTCTGGAAGTTCCACTTCCAATTTTTTTTCTACACAAGTCGCAGAGATGTCGTCCTCGAGGTAATCTCTCATCACAGCCCAAACATTGATTTGGTAGCTCCACTGCTACTGTCGTCGTTGTTTGTGTTGCACTTGTCCGTGCTTTATCCTGCCTGCTCGTGCTTGTGATGCCACTCATCAATAGATTCCTTCCAAAAAACCCAAAAAAGTTGGTAAAGAGCTGTATTTCTACACCGGAATACAATTTTTATTATATCCTTTTATATGTTTTTGTCAATAGAATTGATACTTTTATTTTTTTGTTAAATAGGTATAATAAAATAAATAAAGTATAAAAGCATGATAAACACAAATTCTCAAAAAATAGAGGAAATTTTAAACAGGGGAGTAGAAGAAATTTTTGAAAGAGAAAGTCTACTTAAAAAACTACAGTCTGGAAAACAATTAAGAATAAAATTTGGCATTGACCCAACTGGACCTAAAATTCACATAGGTCGTGCTTTTCAGTTTTGGAAGTTAAAAGATTTTCAGGAAATGGGTCATAAAATTGTTCTGATAGTGGGTGATTTTACTGCTCTGATAGGAGACGCATCAGATAAGCAGGCAATGAGAAAAGTTTTGACAGAAAAAGAAATAAAAGAAAATTTGAAAAATTATTTATTTCAAATAGGTAAAATTTTAGATATGAAAAAGGTTGAAGTACACTACAACAGTGAATGGTTTAAGAAAATGAAAATAAAAGATTTCGTTTCTTTACAAATGATTTTTACTGCACAGCAAACAATTCAGAGGAGGAACTTTAGGGAAAGATGGGACGAGGGCAAACCAATTGGTCTGCAAGAATTGGATTATCCATTATTCCAGGGATATGATTCAGTAGCAATAAAGTCAGATATTGAAATTGGCGGGTCAGATCAGCTTTTTAACTTACTTGCTGGCAGAGAAATACAAAAACATTTTAAACAAAATCAACAGGACATAATGACATCGAAAATGCTTAATGGGCTAGATGGTAGAAAAATGTCCACCAGTTGGGGAAATATTATTACAATATTAGATGAACCACAGGATATGTATGGAAAAGTTATGTCTATGAAAGATGAATTAATTGATGAATATTTTGAGCTTACTACTCGTTTATCTAATGACGAAATTGAGAATATTAAAAAAACTTCTGATAATCCACGCGATATTAAGGCAATCCTAGCAAAAGAAATCGTAGTAATGTATCACGGAGAAAAAAAGTCACAAAAGGCAGAAGAGGAATTTAATAAAGTTTTTCGTAACAAGGAGTTACCGACAGATATTTCTGTTTTTGTCCCGCAAAGCGGGAAAACCTACAATATCTTAGATTTATTATTTGATGCAAAATTGTCATCGTCAAAAAATGAAGCCAGAAGATTGGTGGAAGGCGGGGGAGTGGAAATAATAATTGGAGATAATAAAGAAAAAATTTCTGATTGGAGAAAAGAAATTAATTTAGAAAACGAAAAAGTTATTAGAGCCGGCCGAAAATTTATAAAAATTAAATTAAAATAACATGCCCAGATTTTTAATAAAAGACACAGCAAAACATATAGGAGAAAAAGTAAAAGTTTCCGGATGGGTTAATACCAGAAGAGTTCATGGTAAAATTTTATTTATTGATTTACGGGACAGAAGCGGAATTTTGCAGGTGGTTTTTGTGCCTTCCAATAAAGAGGCTTATGATTTGGCTCAAAATTTAAGGTCCGAGTGGGTGGTGGAAATTATAGGCCAAATTGTAAAAAGGCCGGAGCAGATGGTAAATCCTAAAATAGAAACAGGTCAGGTCGAGCTTTCAGTTGATTCTTTGAGTGTTTTATCAGAAGCAGAAACACTGCCTTTTTCCATTGATGATTCCGGCTATGAAGTAAATGAAGAAATAAGAATGAAATACAGGTATTTGGATTTAAGAAGAGAAAGGTTGAAGAACAATCTTATTGTGCGACATAAGGTTATTAAATTTATGAGAGATTTTTTGGACAAAGAGGGATTTATTGAAGTTGAAACACCCATGCTTACAAAATCAACGCCAGAAGGGTCTCGTGATTTTATAGTTCCTTCCAGATTGCAACCGGGGAAATTTTATGCGCTTCCGCAATCACCTCAACAATATAAACAACTTTTGCAGGTTGCAGGATTGGAGAAATATTTTCAAGTTGCCCGTTGTCTTCGCGATGAAGATCCTCGAGGAAACAGACAAATTGAACATACACAATTGGATTTAGAAATGAGCTTTATTGGACAAGAAGACGTAATAAATTTAATAGAAAGACTTTTTATAACTCTTATTAATAATTTGTATCCAAATAAAAAAATTCAAGAAATTCCTTTTCCGAGAATAAGTTATAAAGAAGCAATGGAAAAATATAATTCAGATAAGCCAGACATAAGAAAAGATAAAAACGACGAAAATCTTTTAGCTTTTTGCTGGATAATAGATTTTCCTTTTTTTGAGAAAGATGATAATGGTAAGTGGACTTTTACTCACAATCCCTTTTCAGCTCCAAAACCGGAATTTGAAAAGGATCTATTGAATAAAAAAAATATAGAAAACATTTTAACTACACAATATGATATTGTCTTGAACGGCGTAGAAGCCGGAGGGGGAAGTATCAGAAATCATTTACCACAAGCATTGGAATCAGTGTTCGAAATAATGGGCTATAAAAAAGAAGAAATTATGGAAAAATTTGGTCATATGATTAATGCCTTTAAATTTGGTGCCCCTCCCCATGGAGGAATCGCTTTGGGTATAGATAGAGAATTGTCAATGTTACAAAATGAACCGGATATAAGAGAAGTGATCGCTTTTCCTAAAACCGGAGATGGTAGAGATCTTATGATGGGGGCCCCTGCAGAAATTTATAAAAAGCAATTGGAAGAATCACATATAAAAATTACTTCTGAAAAACCGACAAAACCATTAAAAAACAATCTAAAAAAAAGGTTAAAAAAAGTTAAATAAAATGAGCATTAGAATTATAGTTAAAAATATTTTATTGTTTATTACTTTTGTTTTTTTTGTGGCAATAATTTTGTGGGCCTTCCAGTGGTTTTCCAGCAGCTTGTACGGACTTTTTGAAAAAAAAATATCTGAAAGTCAAGAAAATTTTTTAGCAAGTGCTAAAGATATACCTATTTCTCAAAAAATGCTGCCATCTAGAAACAGACAGGTAGAAGATTTAGAGATTGATGCAACTTCGGCAATATCTGTGAAAACTAATTTATCTTCAGAAGAGAGAGTTCTTTTCAAAAAAAGTGAAACAAAAATTTTACCAATAGCGAGTTTGTCAAAACTTATGACAGCTTTGGTAGTTTTAGAAAATTATAATCTACAACAGCAGATAATAATAACTGAAGCAGATGTTCTTCAGGAAGGAGAACAGGGAAATCTAAAAATAGGTCAACTCCTTTCGATAAAAAATCTTTTGTATGTTATGTTGATTGAATCAAGTAATGATGCAGCCTATTCACTTTCAGAAATTATGGGACAAGATAAGTTTATCGCTTTGATGAATATAAGGTCTAAAAACTTAGGACTCATAAATACTTATTTTGCTGATTCCAGCGGATTAAATTTTGGTTCCTATTCAACCGCAAAAGATTTGGTGGTATTGACAAAATACTTATTAAACAGATATCCGTTAGTTTTAGAAATTATAGGTTTGAAAGAATACAATTTATATTTGGACAATGGCGAGTTTCATCATAGATTGATAAATACCAATAAGCTTTTAGGGGAAATACCGGAGGTTATTGGTGGTAAGACCGGTTTTACAAATTATGCCAAGGGTACTTTTATTATAGTAGAAAAAAGTCCCCAAGAAGGTAATTATTTGATAAATGTTGTTTTGGGGTCTGACGACAGATTAGAAGAAATGAAAAAAATAATTAATTGGTTAAATGCCGCTTACGCGTGGTAATCCAAATAATATGACAATATTCACTTTTAATATTATCAAGGTTCTGGGATCAGCGGCAGTGGCATCTGTTGTGGCTGCTCTTTGGTGTCCTTTTTTGATAAATTTTTTATACAAACACAAACTTTGGAAAAAAGAAGCAAGAACAAAAGCCATAAGCGGAGAAGATGCTACGGTTTTTTACGGTCTTCATAAAGAAAGAGAAACAAAAGTGCCGAGATTTGGAGGTCTTTTGATTTGGATTACAGTGATTTTGGTTGTGGTTATATTTTATTTTTTGAATATTAATTTTCTATCAAGAAGCCAAACGTGGTTACCATTGTTTACTTTAATAGCAGCTTCATTAATTGGTTTTTTGGATGACATTCTGCAGGTATTCGGAAAAGGTAAATATATTGGTGGCGGTCTTTCTTTCAAAAAAAGACTTTTGATGGTAATTTTACTCGGACTTGTCGGTGGTATTTGGTTCTACTATAAATTAGGATGGGATGTTATTACTATTCCTCTGGTCGGTCAATTCTCAATAGGTTATTTTTATATTCCACTTTTTATTTTAGTTATGGTCGCTACTTGGTCGGGGGGAATTATTGACGGATTGGATGGATTGGCTGGTGGAACATTTGCCTCAATTTTTGGAGCATTCACGATAATCTCTTTTTCTCAAGGCCAAGTGGATTTAGCAATTTTTTGTGCTGTAATCACCGGTAGTTTGTTTACCTTCTTGTGGTTTAATATACCCCCCGCTAGATTTTATATGGGAGAGACCGGGATTTTAGGGCTAACCACCGTTTTATCGGTTGTAGCTTTTTTAACTGATTCTGTCGCTGTTTTACCTATTATTGCCGGTCTTTTAGTTTTAGAAACCGGATCCGTGATAGTACAACTTTTATCTAAAAAATTTAGAAAGAAAAAGATATTTCTTTCCACGCCCATTCATCATCATTTTGAGGCAATTGGTTGGTCTCAATATAAAATTACGATGAGGGCATGGATTATTGGTATAGTTTTAGCGATCATTGGGGTAGCCGTAAGATTGTTAAGTTAGATTGACAGAAGAGTCTTAATATGATAGAGTATCTTATATGAAAATAACCTTTAAAATAATCATTGTAGGTGCTATATTTTTCTTCGTGGCATTTATTGTTTTTTTAGTTATTAAACCGCAGACAATAACTGCTCAATTAGTAGCTGCTTGTGCTTCCAATGCAACACAAAGATGTGTTGGCAAATCTGTTTTTTGGTATGATTCCTGTGGCAGACAACAGGAATGGGTTAAAGATTGTTCATATCAATGTCAGAATGGACAATGTATAAAACAGCAACCTGTATATACAAAACATTTTAAAAAAAATTGTAACGATAACAATCTGTACTGGTATGATTCCAACGGGACAATAAACGACATATATGAAAATTGTTCCGATAATAATGAATGCACAAAAGACAGCTGTCAGAATGGACAGTGTATGAATGAAGGTGATTGTAGCGAACCAATAGTTCCTCCTACTGTCTCGAAAATAGACACTTCTATTTTTTGTGGAACTCAGGAAAATTCTTCAGAATTTTCAAAGAACATTATTGTAAATGCTGACCAGACAGTTAGTTGTTTGATTGTGGCAAAAAATATATCAGTAGATCCCGTTGACAATGTCCAAATAAGAGCAGATGTTCCGGCTGAAATAATTGGTGTAAGCGAAATAAAAATCGATGGAATAAGCTTCACTGGCAACATAACATCCGGTATTAATATTGGGAGTTTCTCTCCAAACATATCAAAGCTTATTACTTTTTCCGGAAAAACAATCTCGCCAATCATTCAAAATTCAACGAAACAGATTACAGAAATAGTAAATTTTGACATTTTCTCAAGTTCGGATTCTGTGGCAATTAATTTTCAACCGACTATTGCCGAAACTGCCACTGCTACGGTATCTGTAAATTCTTCACCTTTTTGGGATTTTTTCAAACGTTGGTATATTTGGATCTTTGTAGCAATTGTATTAATTTTTCTCTTTTTTGTCATATTTAGAAGATTTTCTTCTAACGTTTAATATTTTTAAAAGTAATCCGCCCGCCCCGCTTTAGCGTGGCGGGCGGATTTGATTTAACGCACAATTTTGTTATACTCAAATATAGAATTATAATTTATAAATATGATTGGTATTTTTGATTCTGGTGTTGGTGGGCTTACGGTTGTCAAAGAGATTTTTAAGCACCTGCCTAACTACCAAATAATTTATTTCGGCGATACGGCACGTCTTCCGTATGGAACGAAGGGAGCTGACTTTGTTAAAAAATATTCTGATAAAATAACAGGGTGGCTTTTGAATAAAAAAGCAAAAATTATTATTATTGCTTGTCATACATCTTCGGCGTGGGCCAGCGATATGTTAAGGAAAAAATATAAAAATATTCCCATATTTGACATGATAAATTCTGCCGTTAAAGATGTTGTCAAAACGACAAAAAATAAAAAAATAGGAGTTATTGGCACTCCGGGTACAATAGAAAGCGGTTCTTGGAATAAAAAATTATTAAATGAGGATAATTCACTGACTGTTTATTCTGCTTCCTGCCCTTTATTTGTGCCTCTTGTGGAGATGGGTTTTACGGAAGGTAAGGTGACAGAAGTAATTGCAAAAGAATATTTGAAAGATATTAAATCAAAAAAAATTGATACATTAGTTTTAGCTTGTACTCATTATCCATTATTAAAAAAAACAATCCAAAAAGTAATGGGAAGAAATGTTGTTATTATTGATCCAGCCGAAACGGTTGCCTTAGAAATAAAATCGTTTTTAAATAAAAACATTAATTTAAATAAAAAAATAAAAAAAACAGGTAGTAGTAAGTTTTATTTTAGCGACAAACCCTATAATTTAGAGAAAATAAGTAAGCTTTGTTTTGATAAAAAAATTGAGCCGGTGATAAAAGACCCGTTTTTATGAAACAATTATTTAAAGGAAAAAAAGTTACAATAATGGGTTTAGGTCTACATGGCGGGGGAGTCGGCATCGCTAAATTTTTTTGTCTTCAGGGAGCCGATGTTTTAGTCACCGATTTAAAAACAAAAGAACAGCTAAGTGTTTCCATCGAAAAATTAAAAAAGTTTAAAATTAGATATACTTTAGCAAAACACGAAGCAGAAGATTTTATAACCGCTGATTTAATTATTAAAAATCCCGATGTATCAAACTCTTCTCCTTATTTAGAAATTGCCAGAAAAAATAATGTTGAAATAGAAACTGACGTAAATTTGTTTTTTAAATTATCCAAGGCCTTTATTATTGGTGTCACCGGCACAAAAGGCAAATCAACTGTTTCTTCTTTAATCTACCGTATTTTAAAAGCAAAATATGGTAGGGTTTTTTTGGCAGGTAATATAGGCGTCTCTCCCTTGGAACTACTCTTTAAAATAAAAAAAAATGACAAAGTAGTTTTAGAACTTTCTAGTTTTGAATTAGAGGATTTAAAACAAAGTCCAAATATTGCTTTAATAATAAATATAATGGAAGATCATCTGAATAGATATGCAACTATGTCAGATTATATAGAAGCCAAAAAAATAATTTTTAAATATCAGAAAAAGAATGATGTTTTAGTTTTGAACAATGACGACCCTTTGTCAAAAATATTTGCGAAGGAAGCCAAATCAAAAGTTTATTTTTTTTCAGAAAAGGAAAGAGAACCTGAAGTAAAAATAGATAATTTAAAACTTTTTGGAAGGCATAATTTATCTAATATTCTGGCTGCTGTTGCGGTCGCTAAAATATTTAAAATTCCATCAAAAACTATTGAGAAGATAGTCAAAAATTTTAAAGGTGTTCCCAACAGACAAGAATTTATAAAGGAAATTAATGGCGTAAAATATTTTAATGATACAACGGCAACAATACCGGAGGCCACAATAGCGGCCATCTATAGTTTTTCCGAAAATTTTCCTAATTCCAGATTAATTTTAATTTGTGGCGGACAGAATAAAGGTTTGAAATATGGAGAATTATCAAAGGTAATAAAAGAAAAAATAGAAGAGTTAGTGATGCTTCCCGGAAACGCTTCTGATAAAATAAAAGAAGATTTATCTGAATATGCTAAAATTAATGAGGTTAGTTCGATGCAAGATGCCGTTAAAAAAGCCAAAGAGTTGGCCAAAAAAGGAGATATAGTTTTGCTTTCTCCCGCTTCGGCTAGTTTTAATATATTTCAGAATGAATTTGACAGAGGAGAGCAATTTAATAAATTTGTTAGAGATTTAAAATAGAAAGTTTTTAAAATGAAAAAACATTTAAATTATCATTTATTCTTCGTGGTAATTATTTTAATTGTTTTTGGTATGTTGTTTTTATCAACTCTTTCGGCTCCGGCATCAATGAGAAGTTTTGGGAATACCAATTATTATTTAATGCATCAGTTATATCTTCTCATAGCTGGTTTGGTTTTAGCCATAATCGCCTATAAGTTTCCGTTAGATTCTTTGAAAAAAATAGCGCCATTTTTGTTGTTTGCCAATATAGCGGTTTTGATGATTATTTTTTTGCCGTTGATAGGTGTTAAACTCGGTGGAGCGAAACGCTGGATAAATATAGGCATAGGTACTTTTCAACCGTCTGAACTTTTGAAGATTACTGCTATTTTATATTTAAGTGCATGGATTTCCAATAGATTATCCGAAGAACACAAAAAGGGCTGGATTTCTACGGTAAAAAAAGGTTATCATAGTATAAAGTCGGTATTTGTACCTTTTATAATTTTTTTGACATTAATCTCAGTAATTTTAATTTTTCAACCGCATATAAGTGCTCTGGTAATAATCGGGCTGACCTTAGTTGTTGTCTATTTTTTTGCCGGTACGCCTCTCTGGCACACATTGTCTATTGCTTCTGTTGGGGCAGGCGGTTTGTTTTTATTAATTAAATTTGCATCCTACAGATTAGATCGTTGGCTAATTTTTTTACACCCGGGAACAGATCCATTGGGTAAAGGCTTTCAAATGAATCAGTCTTTAATTGCTGTTGGTTCCGGTGGACTTTTTGGAAAAGGATGGGGGATGTCCAGTCAAAAATTTGGCTTTTTACCACAATCAATGTCGGATTCTGTTTTTGCTATTTTAGGTGAAGAGATAGGAATTGTTGGTTGTTTGGTTGTTGTTTTTCTTTTTTTATATTTTTTATGGCTTGGTGTTAAAATTGCAAAATCATCAAATGATAAATTTTCGCAATTAACCGCCGTAGGCATTACTTTTTGGATAACAATTCAGGCATTTTTAAATATCGCAGCTAATTTGGGTATTGCTCCAATGACCGGAATTCCTTTGCCATTTTTCAGCTATGGTGGTTCGCATTTGGTCACCGAATTAATAGGAATAGGTATATTGCTTAATATCTCCAAAAATGGTTAATGCTATAATACAATTATGAAAATATTATTTACGGGTGGGGGAACTGGAGGTCATGTTTTTCCGATAGTCGCCATTGCCAGAGAAATAAGAAGAATCCATACCAAAAAGGATTTGGAGTTTTACTATTTAGGTCCGAAAGATGAGTTTGGTCTTATAATGTTGGGCCAGAAGATTTTAAAATAAAAACAATAATCTCCGGAAAAATCAGAAGGTATTTTTCTTATAAAAACATTATAGATATTTTATTTAAAATACCCATTGGATTTTTACAAAGCATATTCTTGATTTTAATAATTCGTCCGCAACTTATTTTTAGCAAGGGTGGATCAGGATCAATTTCTGTAACTTATTGTGCCTGGTTTTTAAGAATACCGGTTTTTCTACATGAGTCAGATGTTGTACCTGGTTTGTCTAATAGGGTTACATCAAAATGGGCCAAAAAAATATTTGTGGCCTTTCCAAAAACAGAATACTTTGACCCGGCAAAAATAATTATAGTTGGGAATCCAATAAGAAAAGAATTATTAGATGGTGACAAAAACAAAGCGGGTGATTTATTTGATTTAACTTTTCAAAAACCTATAATTTTATTTTTAGGAGGATCTCAAGGGGCAGAGGCACTTAACGATTTTGTTTTAAATATTTTAAATGATTTTTTGAAAGAATTTGAGCTTATTCATGTTTGCGGAAGAAATAATTTAGAAGCAGTAGAGTTAGAAGCACAGGCAGTAATCGAAAAAGATTTAGAAAAATATTATCATCCGGTAGGATTTTTAGATGAGGAAAAAATAAAACATGCCTATAAGGTTGCTGATCTTGTGATATCTCGTTCGGGGTCGGGTTCTATTTTTGAAATTGCCGCTCTAGGGAAACCCAGTATTTTAGTTCCATTACCTACGGCCGCAGCCAATCATCAGTCAAAAAATGCTTATGTTTATTCGCAAACGGGAGCAGCATTGGTTATTGAACAGGATAATTTAACCCGTAATTTCTTTTTGGATAAAATTCATTATTTATTTTTACATCCTGACAAATTAGAAAAAATGAAAGAATCGGCATTAAGGTTTTCAACTCCTTTAGCAGCCAGAGCTGTTGCCAGAGAAATTTTAGAATATTTTACATTAAATTAAAAAAATGAAAACAAAAGAAATAAAAAAAATTCGCGTCAGAATAGCTCCATCTCCAACAGGAGCTTTTCATATCGGCAATGCCAGGACAGCTTTGTATAATTTTTTATTTGCCAAAAAAAATAGTGGTAAATTTATTTTAAGAATTGAGGACACCGATATTGAGAGATCAGAACAAAAATGGACGGACCAAATTATTGAAGAATTAAAATGGTTGGGGATTGAATGGGATGAAGGACCCGATATTGGAGGTGAGTTTGGGCCATATAAACAATCTCAAAGATTAGATATTTATAAAAAATATTTAGAAAAACTTTTGAATGAGGATAAGGCATATTATTGTTTTTGCACTGAAGACGAATTGGAATCTAAGCGTCAGGAACACATGAGCAGGGGAGTGGCACCAAAATATGATGGGGCTTGCGCTCATTTATCTAAAGAAATTGTTCAAAAGAATTTGGATGCAAAAAAACCATCGGTGATAAGATTCAGAGTCTCCGGAAAAAAAGTAAAATTTAATGATTTGATTAGAGGTGAAGTAGAGTTTGATACAAATCTTTTGGGAGACATAGTAATTGCTAAAAATTTAAACAATCCATTATTTCATTTTGCTGTGGTGATTGATGATTTTCTAATGCAAATAAGTCACGTAATTAGGGGAGAAGATCATATTTCAAATACTCCGCGTCAGATTTTGATACAAGAGGCGTTAGGTTTTGATAAAATAATTTATGGACATTTGCCATTATTGTTAAATCCGGATAGAAGTAAGCTTTCTAAACGTAAAGGAGATGTTGCTTTGATAGATTATCATAAACAAGGATATCTGCCCGAAGCATTGGTTAATTTTTTGGTGCTTTTAGGTTGGAATCCCGGAACAGAAAAAGAGATTTTTACATTAACTCAATTGATAAAAGAATTTTCGATAGAAAAAGTTCAGAAAGCCGGAGCTGTTTTTAATATCCAGCGTTTGGATTTTATAAACGGTTTTTATATCCGCGAAAAAGCTATAGAAAAATTAACAGAATTATGTAAGCCATATTTAAAAGAGGCAGGTCTTTTGGTAATGGGTCAAGTTTCTGAGAATAAGTTGGAAAAAATTATTGAGGTCTCTAAAAATAGAATGAAAAAACTTTCAGACATCGTGGAATTATCAGATTTCTTTTTTAAAGATAAATTAAATTTTGATAAAGATTTATTAAAATGGCAGGGGGTGGGGGATTCAGATATTAAGGATTCTTTATTAGCATCAGAAAAAGCATTGTCTGAAATAAAAGAATGGGAAATAAAAAATTTAGAAAAAGAATTATTTTCTTTGTCGGAAAAATTTAATTTAGAAAAAAGTTATCCGGAAAAAAATAAAGGATATTTATTGTGGCCATTGAGGGTTGCTTTGTCCGGGAAGCAGTCATCGGCCAGTCCGTTTGAAATAGCTGATATTTTAGGCAAAGAAAAAACATTAAAGAGAATAAACGAGGCAACATCAAAATTATGATTAAAAACATTATAATTGTGATAGCTATATTATCAGTGGTATTTTTGAGCCAACAACCCTATTTTAGGCAAACAGGGGAGAGACTCTATTCTCAGGCCGAAACACAAGTTAAAAACAATCTCTATCCTATGGTTAGCGGGGAAGTGGAGCAGAAAAGTGCCTTCATACAAGAAGAAATTGCTAAACAAAAAAATAATTTTGCACAAAATGTTTGGGGAGATATAAAAAATTATTTCGCTGGAATTTTTTCAAAAGTTTCTGGTACACCCGTGCAGTGAGCCGAAAGGATTGACATGTCGTTTGCGTCGCGTTATTGTTGATATATATGATGTCGTAAAATGTTGGTAAAGCGACCTATAGCTATATAAAAAGTTAGATAACGTTTTGTCAGGCAAATATAAATGGAACAATCAAACAAACCATTAATAAAACATATCAACGATTTTTTAGATTATTGTGATGTAGAAAAAGGATTGCGCAATAATACTCAGAAAAATTATCAGGAATATCTAAATAAATTTTTTGGATGGCTTAAATATAAGAATTTAGAGGGCTTACTTCCCCACCAATTGACTCCGGAGTATATTTGGGAATACAGATTATACCTTTCCAGGCACCAAAACCCCAAAACAGGTAAATCTCTACAAAAGACGACCCAAAACTACTATTTAATCGCTTTGAGGGCCTTTTTAGCCTATTTTATAGCCAAAGACATAGTTTCGCTACCCCCGGGCAAAATAGCCCTTCCTAAGGCCGATAAAGGCCTAAAAAGCGTTAAATTCCTCAATATAGAACAGGTTGAGAAGCTTCTAACCTCGGCTGAGCCGAAAGATGACATCAGATTACGAGATAGGGCTATTTTAGAGACGTTTTTTTCAACCGGTCTTAGAATCGCCGAACTTGTATCCCTTAATATTGAACAGTTTGCAAATATAAAAAATAAGAAAGATTTTGAATTAGGAGTTATTGGAAAAGGTGGTAATCCCAGAACGGTTTATTTTTCAGAAAGAGCATTAGATTGGATAAAAAAATACTTGGATATTCGCAAGGATATGGAAAAACCACTCTTTGTAAGCACTAGCGGTAAAAAGGGTTCGGACAGCCGGCTCACAGCTCGCTCTATTGAGAGAATTGTTAAAAAATATGCCATATTATCTGGAGTTCCCATATTTACAACTCCGCATACATTAAGGCACTCCTATGCGACAGATTTGTTAACTCAAGGCGTTGACCTGCGTTCAATTCAGGAATTTTTAGGACATAGGAGTATAATGACCACGCAAATATATACCCACGTGACAAATAAGCGTTTGCGTGATATTCATCGCGAATTTCACAGTGGCAAAGATTTTAAGGAATAATTTTATGCTGCCCTATTTGTCGCACAATAAGATTATAAGCATTGTCGCATAATAAATAATTTAGTATAATAAATTGAAAATAGAAGAAATAATAATAATATGGTAGAAAAAAGCAATATCAACATTCCGGAATTGGTTAATAAAGAAGGTTGTTTTGATTTACAATTTAGAAAAGACACGAGACATGAGCGTACTAACGCCCCAACATATTACAGATGGAAAATTCAATTTGTTGTCACCGGTCCTAAAGAAAAACAAAAATTATTTGAAAAAGTAAAAAGCGAAATTGGTTGTGGTGAAGTTTGCATTACAAAAGAACAGGCAAGATATTCGGTACAAAAAATTGAAGATATAAATAACATTATTATTCCTTTCTTTCTAAAAAATCAGTTAGCCGATAAAAAGAAAAAAGACTTTGAATTATGGCGAAGAGCAGTTGATATCATATATAAAAACAAAGGAAAATATCTTATTAAATGGAAAAAAAATGATTTACTTTCTTTAATTGAAATTCAAAAATCAGCGGTAAAATATAAAAATAAACCAAAGCAACCTAAGTGGATAGAAATGGCGCAAGCATTAGCAAAAACATTGTAAACAAAAAAAGTGGGCTCTCACTTCCCCACTTTTATAGTGTCTCACTAATTTTGTCGCCTGCCTGCCTGCAGGCACAATAAAATAATTATTTTCCGAATCTACGATGGCGCTTGTCAAATTCTTCTAATGCTAAATCTAAATCTTGTTCTGTAAAGTCAGGCCAAAGTTTTGGTGAAAAATATAATTCCGAATAGGCCGCTTGCCATAAAACAAAATTAGACATTCTCATTTCTCCACCGGCCCTGATTATTAAGTCCGGGTTTGGCGAATCAACCGTAGACAAATAACTTTCAAATAATTTTTCATCAATTTTGTCCGCCGGAATTTTTTCTTCAACTATTTTTTTAACTGCATTTAATATATCCCATTTCCCGCCGTAACTTATGGCAAAATTTAAATGAAGTTTTGAATTTTTAGCTGTGGCTTCTTCAGTTGTTTCTATAGCTTTTTGTAATGATTCCGGAAGTCGCTCTTTTTGTCCGATTACTTTTACTCTTACACCTTCTTTATTATATTTTTCCAAATTATCAATCAAACATTTTTCCAACAATTTCATTAGGTAACTTACTTCTTCTTCACTTCGGTTCCAGTTTTCTGTTGAAAATCCAAAAGCAGTCAAAACTTTGACTCCCCTATTTTTACACCACTCGGAAAAATCAAGCAGGTTGTTGTAACCCTGCATATGACCCTCTAACGAGGCAATACCTTTTTGTTTTGCCCAGCGTCGGTTGCCGTCAGGAAATAAAACTATGTGATTGGGAATATGCATAATGATGTTTTAAGGTAGGAATAATGATATTTTTCAACTCCCGCCAAACCCGTAGTGCGTTAGCACGGCACTGTAGTGGGCCAGCCCGAATTTAAAAATATCATTATTCCTACCTTATTTCTGATTCTATCAAAATTGGTTCTTTATTTTGCTCTTTTGCTATTAAAAACCCGCTAGCAAAAGAGAGCAGGATTAATAGCGCGACTACAATAATTAGTATTATATCACTAAAATGGGCTTTGACAAAGTCAGATATATTTGCTATCATGGTTTATATATTAGTAATGAAGCGGTATTAGCTTCACTTCACAAATTC
>Ga0172380_10005102_pt1 | contig 16231 bp, 14 predicted proteins | sample Leawe162metaG_FD_119747 | JGI IMG/M metagenome (GOLD analysis project Ga0172380, IMG submission 119747) | Leachate microbial communities from a municipal landfill in Southern Ontario, Canada - Leachate well 162 metaG | ecosystem: Engineered > Solid waste > Landfill > Unclassified | place...
GCATCAGCCAGGGGACGGAAACCCTGGCGGAATATGCCTATGACTTCCAGGGCAGGCGGGTGAAGAAGACAGTCGGAGGCATGACCACCTGTTATGTCTATGATGCCGATAACAATCTCATTGCTGAGATCGCTGGCGATGGTACACCGCTGAGGGATTACATCTACCTTGGCAGCGAGCCGGTGGCCATGAAGGTTTACGGAGCACAGGCAGGGATTTATTATTTTCTCAACGACCACCCGGGCACCCCGCAGAAGATTGTTGACAGTACCGGCACTATGGTCTGGGAGGCAGCCTATCTGCCCTTTGGACAGGCCCAAATGCTGGTAGCAACCATCACCAACAACCTGCGTTTCCCGGGCCAGTATTTTGATGCTGAAACTGGGTTGCATTATAACTGGCACCGGTATTATGATCCGAGTGCGGGAAGGTACCTTACCCCTGATCCGATTGGGTTGGATGGGGGGATTAATCTGTATGCCTATGCTAACAATAATCCGGTTAATTGGATTGACCCGAGCGGTTTGTTCGTTGAAGGTTTGTATAACAGCGCCACCGGCCAGCTCAACCTCGTCGATCTGGACACTGGCAACAGCGTAGCCATATTGGCTGAGTCTGGTGGTAAGCCTTTTGGTGCCCCAATTCCCCCTGGAACCTATGATATTCTTGACAGGCAAGGCCGACTAGGCTTTTATCGCCTTGATAGGAGAGACGCGACGCCCTATAACGATATTGATGATACTTCTGGGCGGGATCACTTTAGATTGCATCGCCCGGGTAGAACAACTGGATGCGTCGCCGCCAAAGATGATCAGGGCTGGAAAGCAGCCGATGATCTAATTAGAAATACTCCATCCACAGATTTTGTTCCTGATAATTTCAAGCCTTGGTGGAAAATTTGGCCTACTCGACCTGAATACATTAGGCGCTTTGGGACTCTGACTGTTCATTAATAAAGGAGCGTTCATGGTTCTCAAAGGTGGCAGTATTGCAAGGTTAAGTGGCGCGTTGCTGATTACAATAGTGGCCGTCGTCCAATGGGCAGTAGTTCTTGAGCGTTCTTGGGCTGCAATTTGGGGATGGTATAAGTTTTATGGATATGGTGGTGGTCAAATAACGGTTGGAACGAATACTCAGATTTTATTTTATATTTTGTCCACGTTTTTTGTATGTGTTGGGTTAAAACTTTCACGATTGCAGGCGCAAGACGACAGAAGTGGCCGTGCCGTCCAGAAGCTTTGCTATACAGGGGCGTTATTATTAGTAATTGGCATGCTATTTTGGACAATAATTTTAATTAGTCCATTGGCGGTATTTCGTTGATGAGGGCCTGGAAAGAAGTCAGGGGGGAATATAGGGTCGCATCTTTATTCTTGACAAATTTTGCTATCCCTTACCAGGAAAGGCTTTGTTTATGGTAAAGGAAGGTGCCATACAGCTTTGACCGCCCTTGGCCGAGTGACCAATGTTTCCTTCTCGGACGGTTCATCGGCGGAGACAGCAGGCTATGACGCCAACCTTCGGCAGGGGCCGGCTGACTGCGTTCACTGACTCTGCAGGCGGCACGGAATTTTCCTACAACAGCCTCGGTCAGCTGCTCCGGGAGACACGGACCAACAGTGGTATGGCGGCACTTGCCACGGTCTACGGCTATAACTCGGCCAATGCCGACCTGGACAGCATCACCTATCCGAGCGGCCTTGTTGTTTCCTATGGGCGTGACAGCAACGGCCGGATCGCCACGATCCTGGCGGACAATGTCCCTCTCATCGGCACAATCAGCTATATGCCCTTTGGCCCGGCTGAGGATTATGATATGATTGCAGGCGGGGCTGTCCTGCTGCATGTTGACTGGACCTTCAATGAATGGTATCTGCCGACCCTTATCCAGGCCGGCACCGTGATGGATTATCAGTACAAATACTACGCCGACGGTAGCGTCTGGCAGATCAGCGGTGTGCCGACCACAACCGTCAACCAGGAAGTGACGGACTCCTATCAGGTCTCCGGCACCAACCAACTTGATTTCAGCGTAACCGACACCAACCCGCCGGTACAGTATGGCTATGATGCCAACGGCAATACCATCTCAGACGGCAGCAGGACATTTACCTATGATCGGCACAACCGGCTGATCCGCATCAGCCAGGGGACGGAAACCCTGGCGGAATATGCCTATGACTTCCAGGGCAGGCGGGTGAAGAAGACAGTCGGAGGCATGACCACCTGTTATGTCTATGACGCTGGCAACAATCTCATTGCTGAGATCGCTGGCGATGGTACACCGCTGAGGGATTACATCTACCTTGGCAGCGAGCCGGTGGCCATGAAGGTTTACGGAACCAAGGCAGGGATTTACTATTTTATCAATGACCATCTGGGCACCCCGCAGAAAATTGTTGACAGCATCGGCGCCCTGGTCTGGGAGGCAGCCTATCTGCCCTTTGGCCAGGCCCAAGTGCTGGTTGCAACCATCACCAACAACCTGCGTTTCCCGGGCCAGTATTTTGATGAAGAAACGGGACTGCATTATAACTGGCACAGGTATTATGATCCTGTCACAGGAAGATATTTAACTCCTGATCCGATTGGGTTGGCTGGGGGGATTAATCTTTATTCCTACGTCTCTAACAACCCCATCAATTTTATCGATCCATTCGGTTTATGGCAAATTAATGCCGAATTAACCCTTGCTGGTGTAACAGTTGAACAGAATATTTTTGATAGCGATGGGGGTTTCTTTCCTAAAGGCTTAGATCCTAAATTTGAAATCTCACCTGAATTATTCGGTTTAGGCGGCGAACTCCAGCTTGACCCATGCGAAGATGTTCATACCTATTTCAGCCCTTATTTCCCATCAAAACATTTGTCTTTCGGGTTTAGTAGAGATGGTTATCTTAATGAGATATCTATTGGTGCTGGTTTTGGTTCACCTGTAGGAGTCTCGGCAACTATCCCCGACGGAATAGGCGTTGTTGGAGAAAATATAGCCAAGGCCGCAAGCCCTATCGCTAGAAAAATAGCTGAAACCATCTCTGGTTTTATAGAAAGATAACAGGTGAATTCTGTGAATATTTATGACCTGATATTCTGGATTGGATTAGCTTTCTTTGTTTTTGGTTGTGGGTGTCTTTCTGTTTTCCAGGCAAGGTTGACCTTAAGGAAAGGTATTTTAGATTCACTGGGAGCAGTTTTTTCTGGAGACTTAACACCACAAGAAAAAGGCACATTAAAGTTAGGCTTTAAATGCTTGGCATTAAGCCTTATTTGTTTCGCTATTGGGTTGTTGCTTCGTGGGGACGAGCTGCGTAAGTCCGACAGACTCCTAGATTTATTTTAAAGAAACGATGCCAAGAATTACCGAATGCCAGCCAAAAAGGCTGGACAATGGCTGGACAAATAAAAAAGGAGTTGCGACACTAAGATCACAACTCCTTGGTATAACTGGTCGGGATGAGAGGATTCGAACCTCCGGCCCCTTGAACCCCATTCAAGTGCGCTACCAGACTGCGCTACATCCCGGCCCTATTCTTGTGGATCTTTTTTGTAAACGGTCTATTTAGCATGACGGATGAATAACTGTCAAGAAGCATTACGAGAAAGTTATCATTCATCCTGCAATATCTGCCGGATGGCGAGCAGCTCGGCTTTCAGGTCGTGCAGAAGATCCATCGCATCCTTTTTGTTTTTCCCCAAAGGACTCTTCAGCTCACCGCCTTTTTTGCCGGCAAAGAGCTTTTTTGCCCCGGGGATGGTAAAACCATCTTCCTTGAGCAGTTTTTTGATGATTAATATATTTTCAACATCAACCCGCCGGTAGAGGCGCTGCTTGGAGGTGGCGCGCTGGGGCCGGATCAGCTGTTTGAATTCAGATTCCCAGTAGCGCAGCACATGCTGTTTAACCCCGGCTATTTCGCAAACCTCTCCAATCTTGAAGTATCGTTTGTCAGGAATAACACCTTGGTGTTCTGCTTCCTCACCGATTTGGCTGTCCATATGATTGTGAGGTTTGCCGGTCACTGATCCGCTTATCGTGATGATTTACGTTTCTTTGTCAACTCCGCTCTTCTATCGTAACATCTTCAAACAAAAAACTCTTCCCCATTTTTTGCCGCATCAGGCAAATCAGGAATTGATTTTCTGCCGCAAACTCTTGCTTGCCTTAAAAGACACCATGCTGCGTTTGGCAATTTCCATAGTTTCGCCGGTCCGGGGATTTCGCCCCATGCGGGGTGATTTATTCCTGACAGTAAAGGTGCCGAACTGAACGATCTTAACAGACTCTTCATTCAGCAGGGTCTGCTTCAGGGTAGAAAAGACCAGATCGACAAGCTCTCCGGCGCTGCGCTGGGAAATCCCCAGTTTGTCATTGATCGCCTGGGCAAGTTCCTTTCTGGTGAGATTTGATTTCATGCGGTTATACCTCACGTAACTGACCGCCAAAACGCGTCAGTAATATATCGATAATTTTCTGGTGCTCCAGGCCGAGGGTTTCATCATCAAGAGTCTGCTCGGCCGAACGGTAGGTAACCTTGACCGCGACGCTCTTCATCCCCTTGCTGATCGCCCCGCCGCGGAAGACGTCAAAGAGTTCGACCTGCTCAACAAGAGCAACGCCGGAATGCAGAATTGACTCAACCATCTCCCCTACCCGGACCTGTTCGGGCACCACCACGGCTATATCCCATTTCACGGCAGGGAACTTGGGCAGAGAAACAAATTGTTTGGTATCCTTTGCTGCTGCAAGCAGTGGCTCAAGCTGCAGATTGAGGAAATAGACATCCTGCTTGATGCCGAAATTGGCGAGCACCTTTCTGGCCATCCGGGCAAAGCAGCCCAGGGCCTTGCCCTGCACCACGACCTGGGCGAAGGTATCGGAATCGCTATAGGGCTGGACCGCCTCCGGGGCGAGAGCAAAACCGAGACCGGAAAAACCAAGCCTGGCAAGCAACGTCTCCAGCACGCCCTTGACATCGTAAATATCGCATTTTTCCTCCCCCATATGGAACAGGGGGGCGCCCGGCAGCCTGCGTCCGCTCAGCACGGCGGTGAGATAGGTCTTCTCCTCAGGCTGCTCAAGGCCAGGGCCCGGCACGAAACATTTGCCGATCTCAAAAAGACGGATATCAGCCACCTGATAATTAACATTGCGCCGCACATTGTCCAGCAAACCGGGCAGCAGCATGGAACGCAGCACGCTCTGGTCCTCGGCCAGGGGATTGAGCAGCTGCACCGTCCTGCGGCGGGCATCATCCTCGGCCAGTCGCAGCATGTCCAGATGGCGGGGATTAACGAAACTGTAGTTGATCGCCTCATAAAAGCCCAGGGCGGTCATGGCCGCGGCGATATCCTGCCGCAGTTTGCGGGCCGGGTCCTGCCAGGCCGCCGCCATGGGCACCAGCGGCATGGTCTGGGGAAACTCGTTATATCCCTTCAGCCGGGCAACCTCTTCAATGAGATCGATCTCCCGCTCCAGATCGACGCGGAAACTGGGCGGGGTAACCAGCAGGGTATCGTCGCTGAGCGGCCGGACCCCGATTTCAATGGCGGACAGCATGCGGGTGATCTCGTCTGCGCTGAAATCATAGCCGAGCAGATTATTGGTCCTGTTTACCCGCAGCTTGATGGGTTCATTTTTTTTGACGCCGGCAGCACAGTCCACCCCGTCCGCGGCCACCTCAGCGCCCGCCACCTCGCAGAGCAGGCGGACGGCCCGTTCCATGGCAAGAGGGGGAAGCTGGGGATCAACCCCGCGTTCAAAGCGGTAGGATGCCTCGGTGGCCAGATTCAGCCGCCGGGCGGTACGCCGGACGCTCACCGGGGAAAAACAGGCGGATTCCAGCAGCACCTCGGTGGTGTGCTCATCCACCTCGGAGTTGACCCCGCCCATCACCCCGGCCACGGCCACCGGCCGCTGGGCATCACAGATCATCAGCATGTCCGGCTCAAGGGTTCTTTGTACATTATCCAAGGTGGTCAGGGTTTCACCGATTTTCGCCCGGCGGACGACAATGGCTGCGCCTTGCAGTTTCCTGAAATCAAAGGCGTGGAGCGGTTGCCCATATTCAAGCATGACATAGTTGGTGACATCAACCACATTGTTGATCGGCCGCTGGCCCACGGCCAGCAGCCGTTTCTTCAGCCACCAGGGAGAGGGGCCGATTTTGACATTTTTCAGGAGTCTGGCGGCGTAGCGGGGGCAGTCCTCATGCTGGACGGTAACGCTGAATTCACAGTTTTCCCCGGTCAGCCGGGGAATATCCTGCACCGTAACCGGCGGGTTGAGCGAAGTACGGCAAAAGGCGGCGCTTTCCCGGCCGATCCCCATGACCGAGGCGCAGTCAGGACGATTGGGCGTCAGATCAACCTCAATGACCGTATCCCTGAGCTGCAGGGCCTGGGCCAGGTCAACACCTGATTCATGCAGCCAGACGAGCTCCATGATGCCGCTGTGGCTATCGCTGATGCCCAGATCCTTTTCCGAACAGAGCATCCCCTGGGAAACCTGGCCGCGGATCTTGCTCTTTTTGATCGTCACGCCGGAGGGCAGCGTCGCACCGGGCAGAGCTAGGGCGCTGAACAGGCCGGCCCGGGCATTGGGCGCGCCGCAGACCACCTGCACCTTTTCCGCCCCCACCGCCACCTGGCAGACCACCAAACGGTCGGCATCGGGATGGGGCGAGACGGAGAGAATCTCAGCCACCTTTACGCCGTCAAGACCGGCGAAAATCTCCTCGACCGCGTCAACCTCCAGGCCGGCCATGGTGAGCCGGTCAGCCAGCTCATGCGGGGTGAGGTTTACATCAACAAATTGTCTCAACCAGTCAAAAGTAAATTTCATGAGCGGATCGATTTGAGGTTATTCGTCTGTAGGGACATAGTCTCTAAGTGTTTAGTCTGTAAGTGATGAAAAATTAACAAATGAGGCTCCTTGAGCCCCAGCATTTCGACCATTTTTATGAACATATTTCATGTCTGAACACCTAAAAGACTACAGTCTAACACTCTAAACAACCTGGTATTACCCGTCAAAACTGCGAAAGAAAACGCAGATCATTTTCATAGTAAAGCCGGATGTCATTGATACCGTATTTGAGCATGGCAATCCGCTCGACGCCGAGGCCGAAGGCAAAGCCGCTGTACTCCTCCGGGTCATAGCCCACCTGCTTGAAGACCTCGGGATCAATCATGCCGGCGCCGAGAATCTCCAGCCAGCCGGTCTGTTTGCAAACCCGGCAACCCTTGCCGCGGCAGATGACGCAGGCGATATCGATTTCAGCGCTTGGTTCGGTAAAGGGAAAAAAACTCGGCCTGGCGCGCATGGCCGTGCGCTCATCAAACATCCGGGCAATGAAAACACCGAGCACGCCGCGCAGGTCGGCAAAGGAGACCTTTCTGTCCACCAGAAAACCCTCCACCTGATGAAACATCGGGGTATGGGTGATATCGGAGTCGCAGCGGTAGACCTTGCCAGGGGCGATCATCCGGAGCGGCGGCTGCCGCTTTTCCATGATGCGGGCCTGCATGGGAGAGGTGTGGGTGCGCAGCAGCAGACTTTCATTAATGTAGAAAGTGTCATGCATATCCCGGGCTGGATGATGCTTGGGAATATTCAGCGCTTCGAAGTTGTAGAAATCCGTTTCAACATCCGGTCCCTCGGCCACGCCAAAACCCATGCCCTCAAAAACGGCGCAGATCTCTTCCATGATCTGGGTTACCGGATGCAGCTTGCCAACGGGGAAAGTGCGGCCCGGCAAGGTCAGGTCCACGGAGGAAACAGCGCTTGTTGCAGTGCGGGCTGACTCTTCCAGTTCCGCCTTTTTCGCGGCAAACCGACTTTCAAGATCTACTTTAATGTCGTTGGCCAGCTTGCCGAACCGGGGTCTTTCCTCTGCGGCAACCTGGCCAAGTTTGCGCATCAATCCGGTAAAATCGCTTTTTCGGCCGAGATACTGGACCCGGAACGGCTCAAGGTCCTTCAGATCATTCAGGGCTGCCAGGTCCCGGCATGCCTCTTTTTGCAGGCGAAGTAATTCTTCTTCCATAAATTTACCAAAAAAGTCGACTCCGTACCGATTGCGAGAAGACTCTCATGCCTGAAAATAAATGGCCCTTGGGCAGGGCCATGATTGTTTTAGAGAAAGTCGACTCCGATCTTCCATGGGGGAATCACCATCATTCCGCACGGATGCGGCTCGCAGGAGCCAGGGGAAACGTAACGGAATTTATCTTCCGCTAGGATCAGGAAGCGAGCTTCGCAACTGCTGAAAAGGCGTTTGGATCGAGAATGGCCAGGTTGGAGAGAACCTTGCGGTCAAGCTCCACATTGGCCTTCTTCAGACCGCCGACCAGACGGCTGTAGGAGGTGCCGTTCTGTTCGGCTCCTGCACCGATACGCACGATCCAGAGACGCCTGAAATCACGTTTTTTGGCGCGCCGGTCACGATAGGCATAGGTGAGGGCATGATCAACCGCCTCAGCAGCCGTACGGTAAAGACGATGGCGGGCTCCACGAAAACCCTTGGCCAGATTAAGAACTCTATTTCTTCTGCGGCGTGCTTTAAAACCGCGTGTCACTCTAGGCATTACAATCTCCTTGATCTACATATAGGGCAGAATACGTTTGATCCCTTTGCTATTGGCGGAATCAACAACTGCTGACTGGCGCAAATTTCTTTTCCTTTTCGTGCTTTTTTTCGTCAGAATATGACTGGTAAACGCCTTTCTGCGAATAACCTTGCCGGAACCGCTCAACTTGAAACGTTTGGCAGCTCCTCTATTGGTCTTCATTTTTGGCATAACATATACTCCTGTTTATAATAAAATTACAAGTTCTAGATTTCAGCTTTGCAGCCTGCAGCAAATCACAGAGGAATCCGCTGGCTAAAACTTGAATACCTATAAAAATCTTTATCCCTTTTTCAGCTCTTTCGCCGCCCGTGGGAAGCAAAAAACCGGCCGGCTATCAGCTTTTGACTATCGGGGAAAAAACTCTCGACAGCCGTACAGTGCATGATAAGTTGCTGTTTAAACGTCACGAAACTTCTGAGCCGTGACTTTTAGCGATATCAACTTTTCGGCGCTACGAACATCACCATCTGGCGGCCTTCCATGGTCGGCGGCTGGACAATGACGGCCACATCTTCCAGGATAGTGCCTATCTGATTCAAGAGTTCCAAGCCCAGGCTGTCGGCATAGACAATCTCTCTTCCCCTGAATCGCAAGGTCACTTTCACCTTATTTTTCTGCGCCAAAAATTTCCGAATATTGCGGACCTTGAAATCAAGGTCATGTTTTTCGGTCTTTGGCCGGAGCTTGATTTCCTTTACCTCGACAACGGCCTGCTTCTTCTTGGCCTCTGCCTGTTTTTTGCTCTGCTCGTAGCGATACTTGCCATAATCCATAATCCGGCAGACCGGGGGTTCTGCCGAGGCAGACACCTCAACGAGGTCAAGCCCTACCGCTTGCGCCTTGGACATGGCCTCTTCCGTGGAGATCACCCCAAGCTGGTTTCCATCCGCATCAATGACCCGTAACTCTTTCTCCCGGATCTGGTCATTTACTCTGGCCTTTACTTCGCGGCCGCTCTTAACACTTTTTTTTCTTTTAATATGCTTACCTCCACATTATTCCATACGAAAAACTTTACAAAGCCTGGCTGCCTGAGCATCCGACAGTATCAGCGAATCCGGCTCTCCTCCCGAATCATCTCTGCAAAATCCGACACGGACATCGGCTCCAGGTTCTTACCGTCGCGCAGGCGAACCGTCACCGTATTCGTATCTCTCTCTTTATCTCCGACAATCACCATATAGGGAATTTTCGCCAGCTGTGCTTCCCGGATCTTATAATTCAATTTTTCATTACGGGTATCCTTTTCCACCCGCACATTGGCCTGACGCAGCTCCTGATACACCTTTTCGGCGTAATCAAGCTGGGCGTCCGTGATATTGAGGACCTTGGCCTGCACCGGGGCCATCCACAGCGGAAACGCTCCGGCATAGTGCTCGATGAGCACGCCGAAGAATCGCTCCAGCGACCCCATCAGCGCCCGGTGGATCATGATGGGCTGATGGTCCCTGCTGTCTTCCGCCGTATAGGCGAGCTGAAAACGCTCCGGCAGGTTGAAATCCACCTGAATGGTGGAGCACTGCCAGGCGCGCCCCAGCACGTCCTTGATCTTGATGTCAATTTTCGGGCCGTAAAAAACCCCCTCGCCGGGGTCAACCGTGTAGCTCAGCCCCTTCTTCTCCAGGGCCATCTTCAAGGCGTCGGTGGCCTTCTGCCAGTTCTCGTCCGAGCCTACATACTTCTCGGGCCGGGTCGACAGATAAATATCGTATTCACTAAAGCCGAATGTCTTTAAAATGTGAAGATTTAAATCAATAATATTGAAAATTTCTTCTTCAAGCTGCTCCGGCAGGCAGAATATATGGGCGTCATCCTGGGTGAAACCGCGTACCCGCATGAGGCCCTGCAATGCGCCGGTCCGCTCGAAACGGTAAACCGTTCCCAGTTCGCACCAGCGGATGGGGAACTCCCGGTAGCTGCGCTTCCTGGTCTTATAAATAGCGATATGAAAAGGACAGTTCATCGGCTTGATCTGATAGCTTACCTCTTCCACTTCCATGGGGGAAAACATGTCATCAACATAGAAGTCAAGATGGCCGCTGGTCGCCCACATCTCCCGTTTGGCGATGTGCGGGGTATACAGCAGCTCATAGCCGTTGCGGTAATGCTCGTCCTTCCAGTAATCCTCAATAACCCGTCTGACCAGCGCCCCCTTGGGCAGCCAGAGGATCAGGCCGGGACCGACCTGATCGCTGATGGCAAAGAGCTCCAGCTCCTTGCCGAGCTTGCGGTGATCCCTCTTCTTGGCCTCTTCCAGCTGAAAGAGATACTTTTTCAACTCCTTGGCGTCATAAAAGGCGGTACCGTACAGGCGCTGCAGCATCGGCCTCTTTTCATCGCCGCGCCAGTAGGCGCCGGCAATGCGCATCAGCTTGAAGGCCTGCAGCAGACCGGTATGGGCGATATGGGGACCGCGGCACAGATCGGCAAAATCACCCTGCCGGTAGATGCTGACCGTGTCCGCCTGGATATCGTCAAGCAGCTCCACCTTATAGGACTGCCCCTTTTCCTGGAAGAATTTCTTCGCCTCGGCGAGGGAAAGCGTTTCTCTGGTAAAGGACAGGTTGGCCGCCACAATCTCCTGCACCCTGGCCTCAATGGCCGCAAAATCATCCGGGGTGAACGGCTCCTTGCGGTCAAAATCATAGTAAAAGCCGTCTTCCGTGGCCGGTCCGATGGCCACCTTGATATCCGGTCCGAAGAGTTCCACCACGGCCTGGGCCATGATATGGGAGGCGCTGTGGCGCAGGATATTCAGGCCCTCGGGCGAATCCTTGGTCACTGGCGCAAGCACCGCATCTTCCGTCAGAGGCTCGGCAAGATCAAGCAGCCTGTCCCCCACCCGCACGGCGACAGTGTTTTTGCGCTCCTTGCCGGAGCAGAGCGCTTTCACGGCCTCAGCTGCCGTGATTCCGGCGGGAAGATTTTTTGCTTCCCCTCCCGCTATGCTCAACCGAATATCTGCCATATCGTCCAGCTTATGTTGTCTTTGCGAATGTTTCCTGTGGCATGAACAAATAAACTTCGCAACATTCAAATATTGCGAAGTTTATTTGTTCATGCCACAACTATGTAAATAAAAAATTGGTAGGCACGGGCGGGATTGAACCGCCGACTTCTACCATGTCAAGGTAGCACTCTCCCACTGAGTTACGCGCCTGTATTTCTTTATGAACCCGCAAAAAAAGGAGCTTCGCCGGCGGCATGGCTTTGTCAGCCGGCAATTTCGCCTCGCCGCACTGCCGGAGATTTTTTTCAGCGGGACATCAATTTTTCTGGTGTCTCTAAACGGGAAGGAAATACCAATAATGAGCGGCAATGTCAAGAACATTATACATTACCAAGCAAAGTGGTCAATACCTTTTCCGCGCCTCAATTGCCCGGCTCAGAGTCAATTCATCGGCATATTTGATATCCATGCCCATGGGAATGCCGCAGGCCAGCCGGGTGATCTTGACCTCCTTTTGCCGCATGCTGTCAATGAGGTAGGCAGCCGTGGCCTCGCCCGGCACCGTGGAACTGGTGGCAATAAGCACCTCAGCCACCGGCTGCCGGTCAATCCGGTCGAGCAGGGCCTGCACCTTGAGCTCTTCGGGACCGATGCCGTCCATGGGGGATAACACCCCGTGCAGGATATGATACTGTCCCTTGAAGGTGCCGGTCTTTTCGATGGCCATCAGATCCGCCGCCTCTTCGACAACACAGATCAGGCTGCTGTCCCGCTGGGGATCGGCACAGATGGCGCAGGGTTCCGTTTCGGAGAAGGCAAAACAGTTACTGCAGAGCCGGATCGTTTCATGCAGATCCTGTAAATCCCTGGCCAGGGCCTTGGCCTCGGCGGCAGGACGCCGCAGCAGATGCAGGGCAAGCCGGGTGGCCGTCTTCCTGCCCACGCCGGGCAGACGGTTCAGATCTTCAATCAGTCTGGCCAGGGCCGGGGGCACCACGTTCATCTTATCTCACCCGCCGAACAAGCCTGGGATGTTGAGGCCCAGCCCCCCGGTCAACCGGGCCAGCTCGGACTGGGTCATCTCCTTGGCCTTGCGCATGGCATCGTTGACTGCCGCCACCACCAGATCCTGCAGCATCTCCGCCTCATTGGGATTAATGGCCACCTTGTCAATCTGCAGCGAGACAATCTCAAATTTGCCGTTAACGATCACGGTGACCATGCCGCCGCCCACCGTTGAGGTAACCGTTCTTACGGCCAGCTCCTCCTGCTTCTTGCTCATCAGATGCTGAAATTCCTGGGCCCGCTTTAAAATCGAATCCATATCCATATATATTGGTCCTATTGGTCTGGTTGGTACTGCTGGTCTGACTGGTCTGACTGGTCCTACTGGTTTGACTGGTCGGACTGGTCTGACTGGTCTTACTGGTCTTATTAGCCCGACTGGCCTGTTCGTCCGACTGGTCACAGGTTAACGCCGCTCCAAGAACACGTCTCCGGGTAGGAACGGCCATGCCCGCGATAACTTTGTTTTCACCCTGCCAAAAAGGTCGTGGGCATGGCCCACTCTGACGGCCAAAGGGATAGCCACGTCTGCTTGGTCCGACCAGTTGGACTAGTCGGACCAGTCAGACCAGTCAGACCAGACTAACGAAAACGGGGACCGGTGCGTATGGCCCCCACCTGCCCGCCGAAGACATCCACCGTGATCTGCACCAGGGGATCATTTGCCAGGGCGCGCCGTTCCTCCTTGGGGCCGTCCAGGACCGCTTCGCCCTGTTCACCGGCCTTATCGGCCCGGCCGCTGATCCTCACCCGCAGATCCTTCTGGAAGAAATCCAGGACATAGACACTGAGATCCTTCACATGCTCCGGCCCCTGCAGCAGGGTACAGTCAGAGGGATTGTCAAACCGAATCAGCAGCTTTCCCTCCTCCTCCCGCGGATTCTCACAGAGTTTCAAGACTTGGGCCATCCAGGGCTTTCTCTCCTTGACATAGGCGACAAAGCTGTCCCAGTTCTTGCGCACATCCTTGGCATGTGTCTGGCTGGCAAGGCCATCACCTTTTTTTTCTCTGTTTTTCGGTTCCGCAATTTTTTCCACCAGGGCTTCCAGCTTTTTCACCTTGCTGTCCAGCTCAGGTTCAGCGTCTGCCAACGCCGGCGTTTCAGGAACTATGGTTGTTTTCCCCCCCGGCAATGGCGGAGCGGGCGGTTTCTGGGGAGCAGCAACAGCTGGCTTTTCCGGTTCCTTAGCCGCAGGTGCGGCAGTCGGCAGGGCCTGGGGGCCGCCCCCGGCCTTGATCATCTCATCGAGCCGGGCAAGAAGCGCTGCCGCCGGGGTCACCTGACCGGCCTGCACCGCCTTGATAAAGGCCATTTCCAGCACCAGGCGCGGATGGGCCGAATACTGCATCTCGCTCATGCCCTTGAACAGCAGTTGAAACAGCATGGACAGGGTCTCGGGGCTGTGGCCGCCGCTGAGCTGCCGCAGTTCGGCCAGTTCCTGGTCGGAAACCTCGAGCAGCGCCTCCGGCCGGGGACTGGTGCGGCAGATGAGCAGGGCGCGCAGATAGGCAAGCAGATCCGTGGCGAAACGTTTTAAATCAATGCCCGCCACATAGGTTTTTTCCAGCAGATCAAAGCATTGGGCCAGGTCGCCGGCCAGCAGCGACCGGGCGAGATGGGCGAAAATCTGCTGATCAACCAGGCCGAGCACCTGCACCACATCCTCATCGGTTACCCGCTGCCCGCCGAAGGAGAAAATCTGGTCCAGCAGGCTCAAGCCGTCCCGAATGCTGCCGTCAGCCTCCCGGGCAATCATCTCAATGGCCCGGCGGGAGATCTCCACCTGCTCCCTGGCCGCTATTTTTGCAAAAAAGGCGACAAGATCAACAAAGGAGACCCTTTTTAATTCATAACGCTGACAGCGGGAAAGGATGGTAATGGGAACCTTGTGCAGCTCGGTGGTGGCAAACATGAAATAGACATGTTCCGGGGGCTCCTCCAGGGTCTTCAGCAGGGCGTTGAAGGCCTCGGTGGTGAGCATGTGCACCTCATCGATGATAATGACCTTGAACCGGCATTTGGTGGGAAAGAAGCGGATATTTTCCTTCAGTTCACGGATTTCCTGGATACCGCGATTGGAGGCGCCGTCGATTTCCTGCAGATCCACCGCATTACCGGCAGTGATTTCCCGGCAGGACTCACAGACATTGCACGGCTTGTCTTCTGTCTCGCCCGTACAGTTGAGGGCCTTGGCCATGATGCGGGCCAAAGTGGTCTTGCCCACCCCGCGGACGCCCGAGAAAATCATGGCATGGGCGACCCGGTTGCGGGCCAGTCCGTTCCGCAGGGTGCGGACAACAGGCTCCTGGCCGACGACATCGGCAAAGGTCTGCGGGCGCCATTTCCGGGCTAGAACAAGATATGCCATGGGCAGGCTGGATAGATGACGGCTTGATAAAAAGTCATTGTCGCGAACAAAATGAAGATAAAAAAATGATAACAGCTCAGGTCAATAGCCTAAAGGGGATTAGTCTATTGGTCACGAAAAATACCAGATGAGGCTCGGTTTGGCCCCTTAACTTCGGCCATTTTCGCTAACAGACTAAAAGTCTAACCAACCTGAGTAGTGAAAAAAATGATAGCCAGGCACCCCCACGGCACACAGAGGGGATTCACTACCGCTGCTTCCTCCCGGACCTGACGGGGTTCGTGAGCCTCTGTTGCGCGGGACCCGGCTATCAAACTCTTAAAATATGAAAAACAGAGCTGTAGGTCTCCCTGACAATATGTATTTTTGCATATTACACTTTTTCCCAAATCTTGCAAGAGATATGGGAAAAATACTGGCGGAGAAGGGGGGATTCGAACCCCCGGTACGTTGCCGCACACACGATTTCCAGTCGTGCACCTTCGGCCTCTCGGTCACCTCTCCGCTCGGAGCAAATTTGCAAAGTCAAGTACTTTACAAACAAAGTTCAGATTTTGAAAGCGGAAAATTAAATGAAACCGCAAAAAATCCCAGGGTGGAAATATACTGCCGGTAAATCAACGAGTTAAACTCCAGGGCGAAGGCAACACCCTGTTTTCCCCCGGCCGAAAGCTTCAGGGGGCCGCTGTTTTTTTTCTTTTCCGATGAAAAAAATTCCGCAGCACCGCGGAGCATTCCCCGGCGAGAACTCCCCCCGCCACCTCCAGGCTGTGATTGAGGCGGCCGTCCCGGCCCACCTGATAAAGCGACACCATGCCGCCGGCCTTGGGATCATCGGCCCCATACACCAGCCGGCTGATCCTGGCATGCACCAGGGCCCCGGCGCACATGACACAGGGCTCGATGGTGACATACATGGTGGTGCCGGCGAGCCGGTAGTTGGCAAGCTTGGCCCCGGCCTGGCGCAGCACCACCATCTCCGCATGGGCGGTGGGGTCGCTGTATTCAATGGGACGGTTGCCGTCACAGGCCAGCACCGCACCCTGGGCATCCACCAGCACCGCGCCCACGGGAACCTCGCCCCGCTGTGCCGCAAGCTCAGCCTGGTTAAGTGCCAGCTGCATATAATGGGCGTCGGGCAGGACTGCCATCAATCAGCGGCTTCGATTCTTTTCTGCTTGTTGGCAAAATTTGCCGCATACCAGCCGGCCACAC
>Ga0172380_10005104_pt1 | contig 16228 bp, 22 predicted proteins | sample Leawe162metaG_FD_119747 | JGI IMG/M metagenome (GOLD analysis project Ga0172380, IMG submission 119747) | Leachate microbial communities from a municipal landfill in Southern Ontario, Canada - Leachate well 162 metaG | ecosystem: Engineered > Solid waste > Landfill > Unclassified | place...
GGGTAGGGCGGGTAGCGGTGTGCCTCTCGCATTCATCCGAATCTGCAGGCAATATACGCGCATACGCATTACTAGGTCAACGACTAAATGCGACTCCGCATATATCAAGGCAAAAAACGCGGCTCACGGGCCGCGCTTTTCACGCCTCTTCTTCGGCATCTGCCGCGAGCGCTCGAGAACGAGGGCCGCCACCACGATGCCGGTCACCGTGATCTCGTCGCCATCGCTGCCCTTGACGTATTCCAGGGGCGCCTGATGCTCAGGGTGGTGACTCCGCGGCCACAGCCACTTCTTACCGTCCTCGCCGACGACGTACTCCTTCAGCGTGGCCTCGACGAGTCCCAGATTGTTCCTGCGGATGACCAGCACGCGGTCCGTATTCTCGGGGGCGCGATACGATTGCGTCGATGCGATGTAGACTATCGTGCCGTCAGGGTAGACACGATTCATCGACGGACCAACAAGATCGAACGCTTGAATGTCGTAACGCTGAAACTCAGGAGGCAACGGGGCCTCGATCCAGCGTTGGTCGTCTTCCGGATAGGCGACAGCATCTCGCCATTGGCCAGCCTGCAGCGCGCCCACTACTGGTATCCGGCGACCAGTAATTTCTGTTTCACCAAGGCCAACTATGCCGAGCCAGTCGTGCGGCTCGATGCCTGCCAGACGAGCAAGACGAACGGCGTGACCGCTATCCGGTTTCTGCTTGCCGCGCTCCCATTTGGAGACGGTTGCCTGCGGAACGCCACCCAGCTTCTTTCCGAATTCCGCCTGGTTCATGTCCAGCAGTGTCCGAAGGTCTCTGATCTTCTGTGCCATCCTGTTCATGTTCTTATCCTTGGGGTGACGTTCTCGGAAAGTCGTTTACGCATCTTTTTTGCCAGTGTCAATCAAATACGTTCTCGCATTTTTATCCTTGCCAATTCTATACGTATGCGCCTTGATGGTCGGCAGTCGAGTCGATTCGATGCGACTTCGCATTTTTGGCAACGCAGGAATTGGAGCTGGTTTGATGCATAGATGGGCGGGGGCTTTTGACTTTTTTGACGAGGTGCAGGTCGCGGTGTCGGGCGAAACGGGGGTCGTGATCGGCCTCATCGCCGGCAACCGCTACCTGGTCCGTTACCGGCGCGCTGACGGTGTAGCTGTTGAGGCGGTATGGGCAGCCGATGCGCTGGTGCCCGCCCGCAAGGCGCCGCAGGTGGTCCCACTGAAGGCGGTGTCGTGATGGCGACGATGAGGGCGAGCGAGTGGACGGTCGAGGGCATCGGCAGCGGCCTCGAAAGCATCAAGGTGCGGGTGGAGGACGACGGCGACGGCCCCACCGTCAAGCTGCAGCAGGTCGATGACGAGGTGTGGATCGGCGTTGCCGATGCCGGCGCTCTGATCGACGCACTTCGGGCGGCATCGACCGACGAGTGACGCCAGCCCGTATCTCTCGACGCATTTTTTCGTAACGGAGGAATTCATGTATTCCAGCAAACTTCTCTCTCAACGCAACTCTGATGCCGCGACGGTAATCGTCGGACTCTTCGTCATCGCGATCTGGCTCGCCGCGGCGGTCGGCTGGATTTGGAACATCGTCAAGATATTCGCCGCGGCCGGCGACCCGATCACGGCATGGTTCATCATTCGCGTGGTCGGCGTGTTCGCTGCGCCGGTCGGCGCGGTGGTGGGGTATCTCTGATGGCTATCGACCTCTCAACTCTCCGCTCGACCAAGGCGGAAAGCGATGTCCGCCCGCCCATCACCGTAATCTACGGCGTCGACGGTGTCGGCAAGACCAGCTTGGCGGCCGAGTACCCGGATGCCATCTACCTGGCAACGCCGGGCGAGAACCCGCCGAGCGACGTCGACCTGCCGAAGGTCGAGATCAACTCCTTCGACACGCTCAAGCAGTGGATCGGAGACCTGATCGGCGATGACCATCCGTTCAAGACGGTCATCGTCGACAGCATCGACGGCGCCGAGCCGTTCATTCAGGCGGAGACGTGTCGGCGTATCGGTGCTGCGTCGATCGACAGCAACGAGCAGGGCTCGCCCACATCCTACGGCCGCGGTTTCGTCGAGGCCGACGTCGAGTGGAGCGAATTCATGGGTGCCTGCATGGCGCTCACGCAGCGCGGCATCGCCGTGGTGCTGCTCGCCCACCCGGAGATCAAGCGGTTCGACTCGCCCATCACCGACCCTTACGACCGCTATGGCATCAAGCTCCAGAAGCGGGCCGCAGCGTTGGTGCGAGAGAAGTCCGATATCGTGGCGTTCATGAACTATCGCGTCTCGCTCAAGTCCAAAGAGGTCGGCATCAAGAAGTCGGTGACCCACGCCGAGGGCGGCAAGGAGCGCCAGATCCACCTGGCGGAGGGCGCCGGCTTCGTGGCCAAGAACCGGTTCAGCATGCCGGACGCCATTACCTACAAGAAGGGCGACGGCTACGCCGCATTGCAGAAATTCTTCCCGCCGCCGCTCGGCGTCGAGGCAACCCAAGAAGGAGACGAATGATGGCAGGCAAGTTTGGGATTGGGGCGTGCGTGCGCGACATCGACGGAGACGTCGGTGTAATTGTCGACAAGTTCAAGGGCAAGCGGCTCGTCAAGTACGACTCCTTTGGCGGCTGCGAACTGTGGCAAGCGAAGGATGACCTGGAGGTCGTGACGAGCGTTGTATTCGAGGAAGCGCCGGGCGTCGTGTTGGTGGCCGAGCCGGCTTCGGCATGCGCAGAAAAAGGCGAAGTCGCCTTTTCTGTGGGCGACCGGGTGGTGTGTGTCGATGACTGCGACGGCCAGTACACAGCGGGCAGCGTGTACGTGGTGAAGGATGTGTTCGACTCTTACGGCGAGGTGCGTATCCGCACCGAACTCGACGACCGCGGCTCCACTGCGAACGGATGGGGAGCCAAGCACTTCCGCCCCTTCACCATCGAGGCCGGCAAGTTTTACCGGACGCGCGACGGTCGGAAGGTGGGACCGGTGGAGCCAACGATGCGATATGATCACCAGTATCCGTTTTCGGTGAGCCATGATTTCGATAGCGACTTTCTCGGCAAGGCATGGCGGCCAGATGGCACTTTCGATCCTAAAGTCGGAAAAACTCACCCGGCCGACCTCGTCGCTGAGTGGGTCGAGCCGGCGCAGCAGCCGAAGTTCAAGATCGGCGATCGGGTGCGGGTCGCTCGCGTCAGTCGCAGCATAAGCCCATCGAACATCGGCAAAGAATTCACCATCACGACTGCCGACGGCCCGAACGACGAAGGATGGTCCGGTCGCCCCGATGAATCGATCCACTGGTGGCCGGAGTGCGACCTGGAGTTGGTCGCCACCCCCGCCTTCTCCGTCGGCGCTCGCGTCACCCTGACCGGCACCGTCGCCGGCGTCTACCACGGCGGCGTCAACGTGCTGGTCGACGGCATCCCCGCCGCTACCGCCAGCAAAGCCTTCCCCGCAACCGCGCTTCGCGCCGCGTAACCACCACCAACCACCACAGAAGGAGTATCAAATGGCCAGTCTTGGCGGATTCAAGATGACGGAACAGGACACGAGTCAGAACTCGGTCCTGCCCCTCGGCAACTACGCGCTCGAGGTTTCGGCCTCGGAGATGAAGGATACGAAGGCCGGCACTGGTCAGCTGCTCGCCGTCACCATGGACGTTCTGGAGCCGGAGCAGTTCCACGGACGCAAGGTCTTCTACAACTTCAACCTGACCAACCCCAACCCGACGGCACAGAAGATCGGTCGCGACGAGCTCGCCAAGCTCTGTCGAGCCATCGGCCTCAATCAGGACCCGGACGACAGCGAGGAACTGCATTTCAAGCGGTTCGTCGCCAAGATCGGCTTGGAAAAAGCGCAGGAGGGCTACGAGCCGAAGAATAAGCCTGTGCGGTTCTACTATCCGGATGAGGGCGATCTTCCCGAGCCCGGCCTGCTTGACGCGCCGCCTGCTGTCAAATCTGCGCCCCGACCTGCCAACGACAACCGGCCGGCTGCGGGAAACGACAACGGCGCGCGCTCCACCCAGAACGGTGGCTCCGCCAAGACCCCGTGGGGGAAGAAGTGACGGCGCGCGACCTGGGCACGTCCATCGGCCGACATCTGCGCGGCTTCCTCGACCAGTTGCCGTCGGCGATCGTCGCCTACTCGTTTGCGATCGGCTCAGTAGCCTTGGCCACCATCATGGTTCGCCTCGCAATCGGCGTCTAAAAATGCGGCGGCCGGGAAACCACCACAGTTCCCGGCCGCCATTTTGTCCCCACCACGATGGAGAAGGCAATTGCATATCACGGTCCAACGCGCCGATCTAGTGCGCGCGCTATCCTCTGTTGACAAGGTCGTCGAGGCCCGCAACCACTCGCCAATCCTGTCCAACGTAGTGCTCACCGCGGAGGCCGACCGCCTGCTGCTTCGTGGCACGGACATGGAGATCGAGGTCACCACGTCCTGCGCCGCCAAGTGCGACGCTGGCACCACCGCCGCGCCCGCAAAGCGCCTGCTCGATATTGCCCGCAAGGTCACCGGCGACGAAGTCACGATGTCGCTGTCCGGCGCCAACCTGGCCATTAAATCCGGCAGGTCGAACTTCAAGCTGCCGACGCTGTCTGCTGGCCTGCTGCCGACGCTGTCTGCCGGTGAATTCTCGCACGGCTTCACCGCCAATCTGTCGGCGCTTCTTTCTGCCGTGTCGTTCGCCGTAGCAGCCAACGACCCGGCCAGGCACTTTCTCGAGGGCGTCTACCTGCGCGAACATGAGGGCCGCCTGCGGGCCGTGGGCGCCGATGGGCATCGCCTTGCCTACCAGGATGGCCCCAGCGTCGAACCATTCGACGGCGTTATCCTGCCGCGCAAGATCGTTGGACTACTCTCCGCGTTCGACGGCGACGCCAAGGTTGAACTGTCAGCCAACATGGCGCGGTTCAGCATCGGCAACACCACCTTCGTTTCCAGGCTGATCGAAGGTACTTACGTCGACTACATCAGATTTTGGCCCAAGGGTAACGAAAACGTCCTGCGCGTCGACCGTGCCGCCTTGCGGGCTGCGGTCGACCGCGTCGGCCTCGTCGATGTGAACGGGCGAGGCGTCAAATTGTCCATGGCGCAGGGCAGCGTACTGCTTTCAGTCAAGGACGCAAGCGGGGAGAGTTCGGAGGAAGTTCCCGCCGAATACACCGGCGCGCCGGCCGACGTCGGCTACCAAGTCGGATACCTGTCAGAGATCCTTGGCAAGGTGCCCGGAGAGACGGTGTGCATCGAGGTCGGCGAGGGGCCGGGAACTAACTTCTCAGGCGATACGGGGTGGGCCGGTGTGCTCATGCGTTACAGGGTGGCAGCATGAGCAACACCGACAACGCAGACCCGCGCACCGTGCTCGAGCAGGCGAAAATCTGCGCCTCATCGTGGGTTCCGGATGCTCGCCTTGTTGGCGACATCCGAGCCGGCGACTTGGTACGAGCCCTGTCCGTCGCCATCCCGCTTCTGCCAAAGGCGAGGCATTACCGGTGTCCGTTCACACCTGACATGTTTGGGGGTGTGGAATGACCGCCATCTTCGTGTTCAATACACAGGAGGCGGCGCCCGTTGGCGCCGTCGCCTAGCGTGACCATCCATTATCACGGCACCCCGCTGAGCCCGCGGTCAGAACTCGACAAACTTAAGGGTAAGCACCTCTGCGTGTCGTTCGCCAATCCTAGCGATGCCGAATGGTGCCTTCTCAACGCGCAGTCGGTCATGTGGGACAACGGCGCGTTCGTCTTCTATCGCGCCGAAAAACCAGTGACGGACTGGTCGAAGTTCTATGAGTGGGTCGAGCCGAAACTCGGCCACCCGCATTGGGCGGTGGTCCCGGACGTGATTGGCGGCGGCGTCGAGGACAACCTCGCACTTATTCGACAGTGGCCGTTCCGCAAAGACGCGGCCGCCGTTGTTTGGCATCTCGACGAGCCGATCGAACATCTGCTTGCGCTGGTCGAGATGGGTTTTGGCAAAATCTGTTTCGGTTCCTCCGGCGCATATTGGCAGGTCGGTTCCGATGCATGGGCGCTCCGCGTCAACGAGGCTTTCAACGCGCTGGTCGCAGCCTTCGGCCGCTTGCCGTGGGTCCACATGCTGCGCGGCCTAGCGGTCGTCGGTGACGTCTGGCCGTTCGCATCGGCGGACAGCACCAACGTCGCTCGGAACTTCAAAAACATCGGAGCGCAGGTTTGCCCTGAACGGATGGCTCGGCGCATCGACGCCATCCAATCACCGGTGCGGTGGGCGCCGAGGGTCATCCAGACACAACAAGAGGACATGTTCGCATGATCGGCTATTTCGCTTTCGCGCTTTTCACGCTCACCATCCCCTTGGCCAACTGGCTCATCGGCAACGTCGGGACCATGTGCATTCCCGACGGTCCGTGCATGGTCCCGGTCGACTTCGGTCTGCTTGGCCTCATGGCCCCCTCAGGTGTCCTAGTGGTCGGCGCCGCGTTGGTGTTGCGCGATGTCGTGCATGAGCGGCTGGGTGCGGTTTGGGCATTGGCCGCCATCGTTGTCGGCGCGGTGCTGTCCTGGTGGCTGTCGGCGCCGGCCTTGGTCGTCGCGTCAGTCGCGGCGTTCGCCCTGGCAGAGCTCGCCGACTTCGCTGTGTACACACCGCTTCGAAAGCGCAACCTGGGCGCGGCTGTGCTCGCAAGCGGTGTGGTCGGGGCAGTCGTCGACAGCGCCGTGTTCCTGTGGCTGGCGTTTGGCTCGCTCGCATTCGTCGAGGGCCAGATCCTCGGCAAGATGTGGATGACGCTGGCCGCGGCCACTGTTCTGGTTTGGAGGCGGTCATATGCTCGCTGATATTCTTAGCCAGCAGGTCAAGGACGCCATTATCATCGTCATCTTGGTTGCTATCGTGGCCGCTCTAGTCGTCGCCGCGATCAACGGCGCAATCAATAAAGGCGACGAAGGCGGCAGGTACTATTAATGGCACCCCTCCCGCCCCTCACCTCGGCGACAGTCCGTGCCATCTACGCCGCGTACGAGGCCAGCAACGAGTCCTACGACTCGTTGGGCCTCTCGGTCGGCGAACTCGGCAACGAGTGCGACCGCAGCCTGTTTTACAGCTTCCGCTGGGCCAGCCCGCCTGAACACCCCGACGGCCGCAAGGTGCGGATATTCCGTCGCGGCGACATCGAGGAGTCCCGCTTAGTTGCCGACCTCGAGGCGATCGGCGTCGAGGTGTTTGGGCAGCAGGACCGCATTCGGCTGGTGTCTGGATTCGTCCGTGGCAGGATTGACGGTCGGGCCATCGGCGTGCCGGAAGCGCCGAAGACCGAGCACCTATGCGAATTCAAGAGCTCCAACACGAAGAACTTCGCGATCCTCGTACGCGACAAGGTCAAGAAGGCGCAGCCGAAGCACTATGTCCAATGTCAGCTTGGTATGCACGCATTCGGGCTGACGCGCGCACTCTACCTGGTCGCGAACAAGGATGACGAGGAACTCTATGCCGAGCGGGTCGAGTACGATGCCGAGTTCTGCCTGCGACTGTTAGCGCGCGCCGAACGCATCGTCCGGCTCGACGAGCCGCCTAGCAGGATAAGCGAGAATCCCGATTTCTTCGCCTGCCGCTTCTGTCGGCACCGAGCAGTTTGCCACGAAAATGCGTTCCCGCGGGTGACCTGTAGGAGTTGCCTGCACGCTACCCCGGAGTTCGGTGGGCAAGGACATTGGTCGTGCGCCAGGTGGCAGAAGCCGCTGTCGTTCGACGAGCAGAAGGAAGCCTGCCCGGCGCACCTTTTCTTACCGGGTTTCGTGCCGGGCGATCAGGTGGATGTGGATACGGGAGCAGAAACCGTGACCTACCGCATGGCCGACGGCAGCGTGTGGGTGGATGGGGCTACACAATAGGCGAAGTCGCATTTATGGTTGACCGCGCGTGGCGTATATGCGCGTATGGTTGGGCGCGCTGGGAGATTCGCATGAGCGTTGAAATTCTGATCGGTGACAGCCGCGACGTGCTGGCAACTATGCCCGACCAATCTGTGCATTGCATCGTCACTAGCCCGCCGTACTTCGGCCTGCGCGACTATGGCGTGGACGGGCAGATGGGCTTGGAGCCGACGCCAGACGAGTACGTTGCCGGCATGGTGGCGCTGTTCCGCGAGGCGCGGCGGGTGCTGCGTGACGACGGGACGCTGTGGCTGAATTTGGGGGATAGTTATGCGGGGAGCGGTCGGGGAGGGAACCCCGAAGCCGGAACCAAGCAGGGAACCAACAAGGGAAGTCAGTCGGTCGGCGTCTTGTATGGGCGCGAGCAGGATGATGCAGCGGCAGAGCGTGAGCGCGTCAAGTCGCAGAATGCCGCCCTCGCAAAGTTGGGGCTGAAGCCGAAAGACCTGATCGGCATACCGTGGGCCGTTGCAAAGGCGCTTCAGGCCCCGTTCTACACCGGCAAGATCAAGAATGAGTCAGATCGTGCGTGGCTAGCAGCTATCATCGACGGAGAGGGGTGCTTCTTCATCCACAAGAGGAAGGCTGGTTCAAAGTCGTACAGCAAATTCTCGCGTGCAGATGGGTCGGAGGCGGACTATTTGCGGTCTCAGGATACCTACGGCCCTGGCTTAGAGATTTCTAATACCAATAAAGACCTGATCGAACGAGTGGCGAGCATCGTGCCCGGTGGCACTTATACAGAACAAACGCCAGATCAGAATAATCGTCGCAGGCAAACGATATATCGGTGGCGCCTTGCACCAAATGCCGCAAAGGAATTGGCGAGAGAGATTTATCCACACCTAGTCGCCAAGCAGCATCAGGCCCGCTTGCTGTTCAATTGTCCGTCGACTGGGGATGCCGCGGCATACGCACACCAAGCCATGATGGACCTGCATCGCGGCCTCAGCACAGATGTTGACTACCCTGCACCTCCGTCGCTGTTCGAGCCTGGATGGTGGCTCCGGCAAGATATAATTTGGAGCAAATCGAATCCCATGCCGGAGAGCGTGCGCGACCGCTGCACCAAGGCGCACGAGTACGTATTCATGCTGTCGAAGTCGCCGAGGTATTATTTCGATTCTAACGCCATGCAAGAAGATGCAGTCACCAGCGTTCCAAGTAAGCATTGGAAGGACCGTGAGTACGATCAGTCCATGCTGGCTTCTCAGCAAGCGAACGGTGTTAAAGGTCGCCCGATAGGAGTTGCGGGGTACACCGCGCCGGGTAAGCGCAACCGCCGCAGCGTCTGGACCGTCACCACCAAGCCGTTCAAGGGCGCGCACTTCGCCACCTTCCCGCCCGACCTGATAGAGCCGTGCATCCTCGCTTGCTGCCCTGTCGCTGGCACCGTTCTCGACCCGTTCTTCGGCGCCGGTACAACCGGGCTGGTGGCACAGAAACACGGCCGCAACTGCATCGGCATCGAACTCAACCCAGAATACGCGGCTTTGGCTCGTGAGCGTATCGACGCGCCTCCAGTCAAGCCGAAGAAGCGCAAACCAGCGGCTGCCAACGACAACACCGTTGATCTGTTCTCGGTCGCTTAGATGCTAACCCCTCGCCCGTACCAACGCGAAGCCGTCGACTCGGTGTTCACCTACTGGCAGAACGAATCCGGCTGTCCGCTGATTGTCGCGGCCACCGGGTTGGGCAAGAGCCTGATCATGGCTACGCTCATCCGGGAGTTGGTCGAGGGCTGGCCGTCGATGCGCATCATGGTGGCAACCCATGTGGCAGAGCTTATCGAGCAGGGGTATATGGAGCTCGTCGGCATCTGGCAGTTCGCGCCGGCAGGCATCTACTCTGCCGGGCTCGGCCGTCGCGATCGCTCGAGCCAAGTGCTCTATGCCGGTATCCAGACCGTTTGGAATAAGGCCGCTGAGATCGGGAACGTCGACCTGCTGATCGTCGACGAGGCGCACCTGATCCCGGCCAAGGCCAACACGATGTACGGCAAATTCATCGCGGCGCTGCGCGAGCAAAATCCAGACATGCGAATTCTCGGGCTCACCGCCACGCCGTTCCGCCTCGACAGCGGCAGGCTCGACGAGGGAGACGATCGGCTGTTCGACCGCGTGGTCTATGACTACGGGATACGGCAAGGCATCGACGACGGTTACCTGGCGCCGCTCATCTCCAAGGGCACCGAGACAGGCTTCGACATGACCGGCGTCCGCCGCCTCGGCGGCGACTACAAGCAGAGCGAGATGCAGGCTGCGGTCGACAAAGAGGACGTCTATGAGGCGGCCGTCGAGGAGATCGTTCGCAAGGGTGCCGACCGTCGCTCCTGGCTGGTGTTCGGAGCTGGCGTCGAGAACGCGCTCCACATCCGCGACGCGATACGTCGTCACGGCATCTCGTGCGAGACTATCACCGGCAGCACACCGAAGGACGAGCGGCGCCGCATCATCCAGGACTTCAAGTCGTACAAACTGCGCGCGCTGACGAATAACTCGGTGCTGACCACCGGCTTCGACCACAAGGGCGTCGACCTGATCGCCGCTATGAGGCCGACGCTGTCGGCCTCGCTCTACTTACAAATGATGGGCCGCGGCACCCGTCCGCTCTACGCGCCGGGAACCGACGTGACGACACTGGAGGGCCGTCTGGCCGGCATCGCTAACGGACCCAAGCCCAACTGCCTCGTACTCGACTTTGCCGGCCTGGTGCGCAAGCACGGCCCTGTGGACATGGTCGAACCGAAGAAGCCTGGCCTTGGTCAAGGCGAGGCGCCGGTGAAACAATGTCCTGAATGCGACGAGATCGTCCACGCGTCGGTTCGGCGCTGCCCATGCTGCAACTACGAGTTCCCGATCAACGAGGAGCCTAAGATCACCCGACAGGCAGACGCGGCCCCCATCCTCTCAACCGAGCCGCCCAAGTGGCACCAGGTCACGAGCCGCACGTTCGCCTACCACGAGAAGATCGGCGGCACGCCGTCAGTCAAGGTGACCTACGGCACGGATGCCGGGCAACAACGTGAGTGGGTTTGCCCGCAACACACCGGCTACGCCAAGTCGAAATGCGATCGATATTGGTCCGCCCACAAAGGCAACCTGCCATTCCCGAAGACTGTCGACGAGTTTCTCGACCGCGCCGGCGAGCTGCGCATTACCGCCGAGGTCCAAATCAAGTGGGGCGGCAAATGGCCGGAAATCGTCGGTCACCACGCCGGCGAGGCGATGGGCGAGCCGGTGCCTGCGAATGACAACGCAGGGAATTTGGGCGCGGTACTGGGGCGGCCTGCGGCGCGGCGGTACGCGATGATGGACGACGAAATTCCGTTTTAGATCAACATCTTAGAGGAGAGAGACGATGACGAACTACAGTGCAGAAATCGCCAAACTGAAGGCGACCTGCTGGCCCATAAAGAACGCCTACATGGCAGGCGGAGCGATCACCAGCGTGTTCACGAACGCAACGATCAACGACGCCGACATCTACTTCAAGACTGAGACGGCGTTCCACGAGGCAATCGCAGATGCCTACGATGAAGGACTGTGGTGTGTCGATGTGTCGAAGCGCTCGGTGACGTTCTCCGATCGAGGCGCCGCCGTCAGGCAGTATATGCACTTCGATTTCTTCCCGACGGCAGACGACATCTTCAAAGCGTTCGACTTCACCGTCTGCATGGGTGCGCTCGACTACGACGCAGATGAACTGGTTCTCCACCCCGACTTCTTGAAGCACAACTCTCAGCGTTTCCTTCGTTTCAATCCCGGCACCAACTTCCCGTTGGCGTCTGCGACCCGCGTACTCAAGTACCAGTCGCGCGGCTACACCATCGGCAAGGGCGACATCCTGAAGATTGCGCTCGCCTGCCGTGGCGTGAAGATCGATTCATGGGAAGACCTGAAGGACCAGATCGGAGGCGCCTACGGCTACAAGGTCGAACTCGCCGGCGAAGGGCAGGAATTCAGCCTATCTGCCGCTATCGATTCCCTGTCGGTCGCCGAGGACGGCACGGAACTGTGGTCACGTCCTGCGAACGACAACCAGCCAGGCGATGCTGACCGGTGCCTCGGCAAGGACGCTGACTTGGAGTGCGTGCCGTATGTGCGCCCGGTCGGCGAGTGGTGGGTGTCGGAGTATGTGGAGCAAGCAGCATGACCGCCTTCAACCTCTACGCCGAACCCGCCCACGCGGCCGACCACAACCAGCCGCCCGATCTTATCATCCAGACCGAGATCGCCGACCTCTATGACGAGGCCCGCAACTTCGCCGACGGGGAGCCGATCGCTGACCAGCCGACGGCGGACGCGATTACCGCGCTCTACGATGGGCTGCATGCCGCCGGCAAGAAGGCCGACGAAATGCGAGTCGAGGAAAAACGGCCGCACGATGAGGCTGCCAAAGCGGTACAGGAAAAGTGGCGCCCGTTCATCGACGTCAAGCACGGCAAGGTCGCCATCGGCAAGGCGGCGCTCGGGCAACTGCTGACCACATGGCGTACCAGGATCGCCGCGGAGGCCGCAGCCGAGGCCGAGCGCAAGCGCAAGGAGGCCGAGCAGTTGGCGGCCGAAGCGCAAGCGGCGATCCGTGCTTCAGCGGGCAACATCGAGGAACGCGAGAAGGCCGAGGAACTGCTGAAGGATGCCAAGGAGGCAGACAGGTGGGCGGGGCGCGCGGAGAAGAAGGCGACCACCGGCACGGGGTTGCGAACGGTGTGGGTGGCAACGCTTACCGACGAAAGCGCCGCTTTGGATTGGGCGTATCAGCGAGATCCTGCGTCGTTCGTGGCTCTGGTGCAGGGCATGGCTGACGCCGCTGTTCGCGCCGGCGCGCGTTCCGTGCCGGGCTTCACCGTCACCGAGACCAAGGTCGCTCGCTAACCACGACCTGATTTATGCGATGTCGCATTTTTGGATTGCATTTTAACAGCGACTCGGCCGTAATAGGCGCAGTCGCATACAAGGGCCACCACCACAAATGACCTACCACGCCACTCCGCCAGAACTCATCAAGCGCGCCGTCCTGCTCGAGCAGGAGGCCGAGACGTTCGCCAGCGTCGGCCTCTCAAGGCAGGCAGGCGATCTACGCGACCGGGCCGCTAACCTGCGCCGGCTTTCGATGGAAGCATCGAATTTCGGGGGGCGGGGAGAGTGAATCTGGGTCCGCGGCGGGCGTGGCGCCATCAATCCCACGCCGAACGCAGGGCCAGCATTGCTGCGCTCGATTCCAGAGGCATGCGCTTTGCCGAAATCGCCGACGATCTAGGCATCACGGCGAACGCTCTACATGGGTACTGCCATCGCAACGGCATTTCTCACCCTGGCGGCGCCGCGGTGCCGGAGTGGGTGACCATGTCGACCGACGAGCGCATCAGCCGGGTGCGCGCCCTTGACGAGGCAGGTGTCACGGCCAGCGGCATCGCCAGTCGGCTCGGCACCAGCTACGGCTCGATCGTCACATTCGCGGCGCATCACCGCATCCTGCTGACGACCAGTGATCGGCGCATGCCGAGGATGCCGGCGTTCCAGGTGATGCCGGCGCTCCCGCCAGAAACGTGGGAGGCGGTTCATCCGAACCCGGCGACACTGCTCGACCGCACCGGCTGTTGCTGGCCGGTGGGCGAGGCCGGGGGGGCGGAGCAGTTGTTCTGCAACGGGCCGATACACCGGCGCGACTACTGCGAGCACCATCACAAGAAGCGGCTACGGGAGTCGTCTGCGGTCGACGGGCTGGCAGGTATCGATGGCAAGCCGAAGCATCGGATTCCTGTGTCATCGCAGGTGGCAATGCGTTTGGCCGGTGTGCCGGCGCGCAGGGTGGAGTTGGCGGAATGAGGGGGGGGATGCCGATGACAATGAACGACGGGCGCGTGACGCTCCACCACGGGGACAGCCGCGATGTGCTGCGCGAGTTGGCGGACAACAGCATCGACAGCGTTGTCTGCGACCCTCCGTATGCGCTGGTATCGATCAGCAAGCGGTTCGGCAAAGACGGCGCGGCACCTGCCCAACACGGCACAGACGGCGCCTATGCCCGCGCATCTGCCGGATTCATGGGCAAACAGTGGGACACAGGCGAGGCTGCCTTCGCTGTCGAGTTTTGGGCCGAAGTCTACCGCGTCCTCAAGCCCGGCGGGCATGTGTTGGCGTTCGGCGGCACGCGGACCTACCACAGATTGGCTTGCGCGATCGAGGACGCGGGCTTCGAGATCCGCGATTCCATTGCATGGATTTATGGCAGTGGTTTTCCGAAAAGCCACAACCAGCATGGCGACTGGGAGGGATGGGGAACGGCGCTGAAACCGGCAATCGAGCCGATCGTGGTGGCGCGCAAGCCGCTCGACGGCACCAATGCGCAGAACCTGGCCCGGTGGGGCGTTGGGGCGCTGAACATTGACGGGTGTCGGGTGGCGCTCGACGGCGATTACAAGGCCCGTCCAAACGGTCGGCCTTCGCTCACCGGTCTTCCAGACGGATACGATCCCGCCAACGCCAATCAGCCGCATGACCTCGGCCGCTGGCCCGCCAACATCATCCACGACGGCAGCGACGAAGTGCTGGAGGCGTTTCCAGAGACGACCAGCGGGGCAATGAGGCGCGAGGTCCCCGGTTACGATGGAGACAGCGTTACGGGATTTTTGCGTGGCAAAAGCGGGCCATCCAACCAGCACGGCGACTCCGGCTCAGCCGCCCGCTTCTTCTACTGCGCCAAGGCCAGTCGAGCCGACCGCGATGCGGGGTTGGATCATTTGCCGAAAAAGGCCGCGGGTCTCGTTAGCGAGACCAGCGGCCAACACATCACGCGCCGCGACGAGGGCTACGTGGTTGCACCGCGCGCCAACACCCACCCCACCGTCAAGCCGACCGACCTCATGCGCTACCTCTGCCGGCTCGTCACCCCGCCCGGCGGGACGGTGCTCGACCCGTTCATGGGTTCCGGCTCAACCGGCAAGGCTGCTGTGCTGGAGGGTTTCCAGTTCGTCGGCATCGAGCGCGAGGATGAGTACGTGCCCATCGCTGCGGCGCGCATTGCGTGGGCGGTCGACGAAGCGAAGCGGCCCGCCGCCAAGCCCAAGAAGCCGCCCGCCAACGACAACCCGCATATCCCGGACCTGTTTGGGAGCGCCGCATGACCCACACGCCCACAACCTCCGGCCCGCCGCACCACACGCCCACCACCTGCTATTGCTGCGGACGCCACGCGACCGGAATCGGCCTCGAAGGCTTCGGACGCAAGGCAGACCAGGACCCGCATTTTATCTGTACGGCGTGTTCGCTGCTCATCGAGCAGATCAAGGCCACGCGCCACTGGGACACCTATGAGCATCGCGCGATCGAGGCCGCAGTAGATGGTGTCGGGCCGCTCGTCGAGCGGTTCGGCGCGGACCTGTCGGGTTGGACCGCCGAGCAGGCGCAGGAGTTCGCGGCGGCGATCATCCTTGGGTTCGGGGACGAGATACGGCGGCAGGTCCGCGAGCAGGAGGTGCCGTTTTGACCGTCGAAGGAAAGGTCTGCACGAAATGCGGTGAGTGGAAGCCGCTAACTGAATTTCACGCCAACAACAGGCGAAACAAGAGCGGGACAGCCCCACATTGCAGAGAGTGTGATAAAGCCAGAAAGCGGGAATATAAGAAAAAGAACCCAGAGTTGCTTAAGGCTCAAAGCAGAGCGCAGTACGCTGCCGATCCGGTCAAGCGTCTTGCGGCAACGAGAAAATGGGCTCTGGCAAACCCGGAAAAAATGAGGGAAGCAAAACGTCGATGCAGGCAGACAGTAAAAGCTCGGTTGGAGAACAATGTTAGAGGATACATACACAAAACCATCACCAAAGGGTACAAGTCTAAACCGACGTTCGATGCCCTTGGGTACTCATCCGCAGAGCTAATGTCACACCTGGAGTCGATGTTCGTTGACGGAATGTCGTGGGAGAACTACGGCGGCGGCTGGCATGTTGACCATATATTGCCGTTATCTTCATTCGAGTACGAAACCACCGATGACGATTCCTTCAAGACCGCGTGGGCACTTTCTAACCTGCAGCCATTATGGGCTTCAGAGAATATTTCAAAAGGGAACCGCCTAAACCACCCATCGCAGGTTGCGCTGTTGGCAGCCAACGACAACATCCGGAGTTCCATCAGTGCAGCCGCTTGATATTGCCCTCGCTTACGCCGCGCACGGGTGGCCGGTATTCCCCGCTCGAGATGCCGACGACTACGATCGCGAGACCGGAGAAGTCTTGGGGATAAAGACACCCTTGCTCACAAATGGGTTTAGGGGCGCGACAAAGAACGAACGCATACTTCGCGAATTGTGGAAACGA
>Ga0172380_10005105_pt1 | contig 16228 bp, 12 predicted proteins | sample Leawe162metaG_FD_119747 | JGI IMG/M metagenome (GOLD analysis project Ga0172380, IMG submission 119747) | Leachate microbial communities from a municipal landfill in Southern Ontario, Canada - Leachate well 162 metaG | ecosystem: Engineered > Solid waste > Landfill > Unclassified | place...
GCAGAGCATAGTGAACCGATGGTCCGCCTTAGATGCGGCCAGAGATTAACGGATAAAAGTTACCCTGGGGATAACAGGCTAGTTCCGCCCAAGCGTCCATAGCGACGGCGGAGTTCGGCACCTTAAGAAATCGGGGTGCTAGGCGAGTAATCGCCTAAGCTTGGCTTCACTACACAACAGGCTCAAAGTTGTGTATGTGATGTGGAAAACGTGGCTTATAACGGTGGAATCCATTATTACAATGGACAATACCGTGGGAAGTCTGACTCAATTACAGCAATCAATAATTATCGGAACCATTTTAGGTGACGGTTATTTGAGGATTGTTTCAGGAAAGAAAAATGCGTTACTTGAAGTTAATCATGCTCTTTCTCAAAAAGAATATGTAGACTGGAAGTACGCAATGCTAGAGAATGTATGCAAGAGTGGGCCAAAAACTCGAAAGAGTAATGGTACGCGTATTGCATATCGCTTCACTACGCGACAACATCCTGAAATAACAAAACTCTTTAAAACCTTCTATGGAGAAGGCAAGAAAAGTATCCCGAATAGCCTCACATTAAATTCGATAATGCTGGCTGTATGGTTCATGGATGACGGGAGTAGGTGTAGAGCAAGTGATGTGTATCTCAATACTCAGCAATTTGCTCGAAAAGACCAAGAGCGGCTGAAAGCAATGCTTTCAGTCCTCAAGATCGAGAGTTCGCTCAATAAAGATAAGGAATATTGGAGAATCCGGATACGGAAATCTTCACTACCTAGATTTTTTGAGATAATTTCTCCACACATCATTCCCTCCATGACTTACAAGATTGGGTTATGACCCTGTAGAGACTTGTTCTTAACTGAACGGAGTGGCACGAGGAGTGCTGCTAACACGCCAACCCCTTCCGATTGATTGGAAGGGTGAAGATATAGTCCGATCCTCCCAGTAATGGGAGTAAGAAATACGACAGCGATGTCGGCTCACCTTAGCGCGGGGCTGGAGAAGGTCCCAAGCGTATGGCTGTTCGCCATTTAAAAAGGTACGCGAGCTGGGTTCAGACCGTGAGGGTTCTTGACACTCCTGTGTCGAGACTCTCACTGTCTGAATCCCATTGAAGTAAATGTTATGAATCCCTAATGAAGTCTTTTCGTCTACAAATGAATCTTGAAAAAGAATGTTGATTCGTTAATTAAGTGCAGATCAACACAGGAACCAACCAGAAATCACGGCGATGCCGCATAGGGATATGCGTGCATACCACTGACTCATATCGGAAGAGTCCCATTGGGATAATTCCGAGGGAACCGAAAGGGCCCGTAGAGACTAAGCGTCAGTTGCGAAGAACTCGCAAAGCAATAGTCCGATCCCTCAAGCAATTGAGGTATATAAAAAACGAAATGCGTGAGACAGGTTGGTCTCCTATCTACTACAGGCGTTGATTCTTGCGGAGGCTTGTCCCTAGTACGAGAGGACCGGGATGAACTGACCTCTGGTCTGCCTGCTGTCACACCCGTGGCACTGCAGGGTAGCTATGTCGGGTTGAGATAACTGCTGAAAGCATATAAGCGGGAAACTCGCTCCAAGATAAGGAATCGTTGAGACTCCTAGAAGATGACTAGGTTGATAGGTTCTAGGTAGAAACGCAGCAATGCGTGCAGCCGAGGAATACTAATATGTCCAGTTTTCTGTGCGGAATCGTGAACATCATAACGATGATTTACGCTTTGGTACCTATTTGTTTGCATATTTTGTTATGGAAGCGTAAACGCGCCCATAACGCTGGTGATTTATCTCTCGGGCCACACCCGTTCCCATTCCGAACACGGAAGTTAAGCCGAGAAGAGCCGATGGTACTCGAAAGGGGAGAGTAGGTTGTCGCCAGCGTTATGGGCGTGTTTTCGTGTATATGGTAGATTCTTGTCACACTACAGGTGACGCAGGTAACTCGATACAGGAGCGCGATGCTCCTTAGTTGTCAGTAGTTTAGAAATCGGTGTAGTAGGAAACGATCAGTATGCGTTTGCGAAGACTTGGTTTCGAAGCTCGTGCCCAAGGGCGCGGGCTTTTCTGTTGCTTGGTATACTCTTTTCATGTCGTGGGCTTCATCAAAACGCACCCTCATACTCGTAGTCATCTTTTCCGTGGTTGCGGCGATTGCTGCTATCACCCTCATTGCGACTTTATATGAGACTCCTTCGTGTGGAGATGGGAAGAAAAACCAAAACGAAGAGGGAATAGACTGCGGAGGAACCTGTGCACGAGTGTGTTCCTTTGATGCGGTTGCTCCGTTGGTTTCTTTTGTACGCGATGTAAAAGGGCTTGGAGGACGCACCGATGTGGTTGCGTATGTTGAGAACCCTAATGGATTTGCTGCAGCAAAAGGAGTTCGTTACATCGTTGAACTATACGGAGAGAACCGAGCACTCATTGCAAGTCGTGAGGGAGTGACCGATCTTCCTCCTGCCACAGGAGTTCCACTCTATCTTCCTAACGTATATGCAGGAGGAGCTTTTGTTGCACAGACGTTTCTTGAGTTTGATACAGAATCTTTTGAGTGGTATCGCTTTGAAGATACGCGCAATATTCCTCGGGTAAGTGATGTTGCGCTCTCGGGCACGGATGCTGCTCCTCGAGTGAGTGCGACGTTACGCAATCCTTCAATCGAGCTTTTACGAAGCGTCACGGTGATTGCAACAGTGTTTGATGCAGAAGGGAACGCGATTGCAGGAACGCAAACGGTCGTACCTGAAATTCCTCCACAAGGGGCAACTTCCGTAATGCTCACCTTTGGTGCTGCATTTCCCTCTGTACCTGCGCGCATTGATGTACGTCCGGTACTACCGCTTCCATGAGTGAAGCGGCGCGCCAAAGCGCCCTTCGGGCGATTCTATCAGGGTGGACGGTAATTCTTCCTGCGATAGCGCTCACCTTGCTTGGGGTCTTGACCATGCATCCGTGGGGGACCGAGACCGAGTCCCTTGCTCCACGTCAACTTATTTGGCTGTGTGTGGGGCTATTGGTCTATGCACTATGTTCGGCTGCAGACATGCATGTCTTACGGCGTACAAGTGTTTTGGTTGTAGGATATGCGGCCACCGCACTCCTTCTTATCGCCTTGTTGATATTTGTTGACCCTGTGCAAGGAGCGAAGTCGTGGTTTTCATTTGGAGCTTTTTCTTTCCAACCTGCCGACCTTGCAAAGGTGGTCTTGATTGCGTTTATGGCTAAGTACTTCTCACGTCGGCATGTAGAAATACAAGATGTGCGACACCTTATTCTTTCGGGCATATATGCTGCAGGCATTATTGGCCTCGTGCTTATTCAGCCAGACCTTGGTACTGCAGTGATTCTCTCATTTGTATGGTTTGGGATTGTGCTTGTGTCGGGTATTTCGAAGAAGCATCTTGCTATCGTCTTTGTCTTAGGGCTCATAGCAGCAACAGGGCTCTGGTTCTTTGGTCTTGCTGAGTACCAGCGTGCGCGCATCGTGTCGTTTGTGAACCCTGCGGCTGATATTCGAGGTGCAGGGTATAACGCATACCAAGCGGTGGTTGCTGCAGGTTCGGGAGAGTTGTTTGGGAAGGGTATAGGGTACGGTACGCAGTCCAAACTTCGATTCCTTCCCGAATACGAGACTGACTTTATCTTTGCCGCGTTTGCAGAAGAGTGGGGGTTTGTAGGTATAACGCTTGTTCTCATATTGTATGCACTCATTATTTATCAACTCTTCTCCTATGCGCGTCGTGCGGCAACGAACTTCGATGCATTCTTTATCATAGGAGTAGCGCTTTTGTTCCTTGCCCACGTGTTTATCCATGCGGGTATTAATCTGGGCCTTTTACCAGTCACCGGTACCACAATCCCTTTCATGAGCTATGGAGGATCCCATCTGTTAATTGAGTTTGCGGCGCTTGGCATCGTGGTCTCGCTTGCGCGCCATGCGAGAAGTGTGCCTCGTACGGCAGTGGGGCAGGAGTACTTGGGTGCGTAGCTAAGACCTTTCGTACAATGCAAACGTCTCTTCAATCATCCGTTCCTTTGAGAACTTCTCCATAACTCGTGCATGGAGTGCCTCACCGTATTTCTTTGCGTCTTCAGGGTGTTCGATAAGGGCACGTAGTGCTCTGGCAAGTGCATGAGGGTTTTCTTTGGGTACCAAAAGTCCCGTCTCTTTGTGACGCACAATTTCAGGTATACCACCTACACGAGAAGCGACGACGGGGAGCGCAGCGTGACCTGCCTCAAGTAGGGCAAGTCCGAGTGCTTCGGTACGGCTTGGCATGACAAAGATGTCAAAGGCGTGCAGATATTTTGGCGCGTCCTCAACGAATCCAAGCAGGAAGACTCGATTCTCAAATCCATAGTGCGCTATCCGTTCGGTAAGTTTCTCTCGTAGTTCGCCCTCTCCCATGACGACCAGTATTGCTTCAGGATGGGATGTGCTTAGTTCCGCGAGCGCATCAATCACATCCTCTATGCGTTTGGTGGGGTGTAATTCTGCTACCATGCCAAGCCAGTACGCCTCCTTCATAGAAGGAAGAAGTTTCTCACGAGCTTCGTTGCGAGCGAGTAGGGGAGGAGGGGTAATCCCGTGGCGTACTACGGAAAGATGTGAGAACGGGAAGAATTCCATATCACGACGCACAGCCTCAGATACACAAATGGTTCGGTGCGAGAGCCAGAGGGTAATGGTGTACAAAAGGCGAAAGAGCGGTTTCTGCCACCATGGGCGGTGTTCATTAAATGCCCAGCCATGGGCGGTGAAGATGATGCGGGGCACTCTCGCAATGCGTCCTGCAACTGCACCAAGCCCTCCGATCTTTGAACTGTTTACATGAAATATGTCAGGACGTTCTTCTTTCAAGAGCTTGATAAGAGTATGGAGGGTTGACCACTCACGTTTGATGGAGTCAATAATAGTATGAGGACGTAATGGTTCGTTTGAAAAAAGTGCGACGTCCCGCTCAACTCCGCTTAGTGCAATGGTGCGTATTCCCTGCGTTTGCAGTTTCTGGACGAGAAGGCCTTCGGTTCCATACGCAACGACAACGTCATATCCTTTTTCTTTTGCAGCTATCGCAAGTTCATATACATAGCGTTGGGCACCACCCCAGTTTGCTTTAGTAATGGCAAACAGTATGCGTAGTGGACGTTCCGGCACAACCGGAAGTGGCTCCTCCGGCAAGGGAGGAAGGGTGTTTTCTAGAGGGGAGTCGGTCATGAAAGTCTCACAGGGTCCATGTACATACGGTTGTCCTATGATATAACATCCCTGCCACCCCCGCCTCCTATATATGACCTTCAACACTCGCTATACCACCCTCCTTCTCTTTATAGGGGACATAGTCATATTCTTCGCCACCTTGTGGCTGACCCTCTTGGTGCGCTACCAAACCCTTCCTTCAGAAGTGTTGTTTAACACACACATTACGGAGTTTCTTCCTTTGTTTGTACTTTGGGCACTGGTGTTTTATATGGCAGGTCTCTATGGGAAGCGGATTGTCTTTTTTAAAACCAAACTCTTTGGAGTAATTCTGGGCGTTCAACTTACCAACATTATTCTTGCCGCGCTCTACTTCTTCTTTACTCCAGGCATTGATTTGCAGCCGAAGACTAATCTTTTCCTCTATCTCGTCATCTCGCTTGGGTTCATACTGGTATGGCGTTTGAGTATCTTCCCTCAGGTAACCCGCCCCACGACGCGTGAACAGGCAGCGCTTATTGCTTCGGGTCCTGACGCCAGCCTCTTAGTACGAGAGGTGAATGAGAATGTGCGGTACCGTCTTTCTTTTGCGTTTTCAGTTTCTCCTCAAACTCTTGTAGATGACTTCGAACAGTTCGTTACACGGCTTTCTCAAGAAGGAATATCCGTGTTGGTAGTCGATGCTTCTGATGATGCGCTGCGTCCATTTCTCCCAAGGCTTTACGAGCTTGCTTTTGTGCATCCTCGCTATCCGCTTCTTGATTTTCATCACGTATATGAAGAAGTGTTCGATCGCGTACCATTGTCAGTGCTTGAGTATGACTGGTTCTTGAAAAATGTTCCTACGGGAGGATCATTTCTCTATCCCTTTGCAAAACGTACTATCGATATTGTTGGCGGAGTACTCATGGGAGTCATTACTGTCGTACTCACTCCGTTTATTGCGCTTTTGATGCGTCTTGAAGGTAAGGGTCCCGTGTTTATTGCACAAGACCGCATTGGTCAGTATGGGAAGCGTGTAACCTCCTACAAGTTTCGTAGTATGCGGGTAAACAAAGCAGCATCAAGTGAATGGACCACGGAAGAAAAGAGAGACAATCCTATTACCAAAGTAGGGAACTTCCTCCGCAGAACTTCTCTTGATGAGTTCCCACAGTTCATAAACATTCTTAATGGAGAACTCTCCTTAATTGGTCCGCGTAATGATGTCGAGGGGCTTGGTAAGCGTCTTGGCGAGGCGCTCCCGTACTATCACGTTCGCTATATCGTAAAGCCTGGGATTACCGGATGGGCACAGATAAACCAGCAATATGAGCAAGGGAACATAAGTCCCCAGTCTATTGAAGAAACGAAAGTGCGCCTTGCCTACGATTTCTACTACATCAAGAACCGCTCCCTTGCGCTTGATATCGTGATTGCTCTTAAGACCGTGAAGCGAATGCTCTTTCGGGTGAGTTCTTGGTAAGGTGTAGGGATATGGCTCATACCGTTCTCATTACAGGCGCTGCAGGATACGTAGGAACGATGCTTGTGCAGCAGTTTGCGGCACGCGAGGACGTCGTACAGATCATTGGTATTGATAAAGAACCTATTCCTGAGCTTATACAAAACGAACCAAAATTAGTGTATTGGCAGATGAATACTGCGGATGAGTGGGAAGAAGAGGCCAAAGCGTATGCTCCCGACATCATCATTCATGCTGCATGGCAGATACGAGAACTCTATGGCGATCGTGCCACCACATGGAAGTGGAACATCGAGGGCTCTGACAGGGTGTTTGAGTTTGCCTTCAATAACAGTTTCGTGAAGCGACTCATTCACTTCTCTACCGTTGCCTCCTATGGTGCTTTTGCAGATAACTCAGTTGATTACCGATACACTGAAAATGATCCTTTTCGAGAGTCTGAGTATTTGTATGCGGAGGAGAAGCGCATTACCGAAGAACATCTAAAAGAACGTTACGAGAGGCGTGCTAATACAGACATTCAAGTGTCGATTGTGCGCCCCGCAGCCATTACCGGTCCTCGCGGTCGCTTCCAGCGTATTCGCTTTGGGTTGCAGGCTGCACTTGCAGGCCAACTAAAAGACTCTCTTGCGTATCGCCTTGTGTCGGGGTTGGTGTCTTTTGTACCTGTGACTCCTAAGTGGCTTCGTCAGTTTATTCACGAAGATGATGTAGTGGGTATTGTTGAGCGTCTGTCTTTTGGCGCATCAGTTTCAGGATACGAAGCCTTTAATATCTGTCCTCCTGGGGAGGTAGTTCGAGGAAAGGATATGGCAAAAGCAGTGGGGAAGATGATACTTCCTGTGCATCCATGGCTTATCCGTCCTGCATTCTTTTTCTTCTGGCACATAACACAAGGCAAGATTCCGGTCGGTCCTGGAGCATGGCGAAGCTATTCCTACCCTATAGCGGTTGACGGGAGTAAGGTAACGAATGTTCTTGGGTACCCGTACACCACCTCAAGCTTCGATGCCTTCTACTACACCAATGGGAAATATGAGAAGTTTGTGCCAGAAGCACTTCGTAGAACCAAAGCATGATTGTAGATGGTCGCACGGTCGCGAAAGAAATTCTTGAACAAGTGCGAGTGAATGTCGCAGCACTTTCACGCACCCCTATTGTGCGTGCGATTTCAGTGTCTCCCACTCCCGCCTCAAAATCCTATTTGAAAATTAAAGCGGCACGTGCAACAGATGCGGGAATGCGTCTTGAAGTGGTGGAACTTAATGACAGTGCTACCACCGAAGAGGTGATTGAAGCAGTGCAAAAAGGAGGCGTTGATGCGGTCATAGTGCAACTTCCACTTCCTTCGCATATTGATACCCACAAAGTGGTTAATGCTATTCCCTTTATGCAAGACGCAGATGTACTCTCTGACGATGCTAAGTTTCGTTTTGAGAATGAAGGAATTGTGCCACCGGTTGCAGAAGCAATGCGCGAACTCTTTGAACGCTATGACATTAGCCCAGCAGATACCTATGCGGTGGTGTTGGGAGAAGGGGAGCTTGTGGGGAAACCATGTGCGACACTTCTAGAAAAGATGGGTGCGCGCGTTCTCACGATGAATATCGACACGTGGCACCCTGAACACCTAAAAGATGCAGACATTGTAGTGTGTGGCGTGGGGAAAGCAGGACTCGTACAGCCAGAGATGCTCAAGGAAGGGGTGGTGCTTATCGATGCAGGTGCCTCAGAAGTAGAAGGTGCGATTAAAGGAGACTGTGACCCTCGCTGTGCGGATATTGCTTCGGTGTTCACTCCTGTGCCTGGGGGGATGGGACCTATAGTGGTTGCGTGTTTGTTTAGAAATGTCGCGACCTTGTCTGTAGTGTAAAGCGCGCGACAGATGTCGCGCGCTTATGAGTTATAGCCAACGGCCAGTCTTTTTACGATAGAGAAAATCAACGATCGCTATGATGATAGCGAATACGCCTGCAACTGCGGCTACGTAGCCAATCCATGATACGTCCATACAAGGGCCTCCTTCAAGGACTATAGTTTGGAAAGGGTATTTGTCAATCTATCCTGAATTAGAGAGAATCTGGTATCATTCCCAAATCATGAAATTGGTACCGGCACTCAGTATCCTTCTCGTTGCTGGACTCCTTGGGTTTTTCGTACTGTCAACGAATGCGCCCGATAACCGGTATGCCATAAAGTTGGGTCTTGATCTTGCCGGAGGGACAGAACTCATCTACACCGCTGACACCTCTGAAATAGTGACCGACACGCAAGGAGCACTGAACTCCCTTCGTGAAGTGATTGAGAAGCGGGTGAATCTTTTTGGAGTAGCAGAGCCTTTGGTGCAGCTGGAGAAGTCTTCAAGTGTAGCTGGGGCAGTAGAAGACCGACTCATTGTGGAGCTTCCTGGGGTTACGAATGTTGCTGCTGCCGTTGCAGCGCTTGGGGCAACACCAGTGCTTGAATTTAAGCTGGTTGGCCTTGATGCAGCGACTACCACCTACACTCCTACGGAACTTACAGGGCGGTATCTCGAAAACGCAGAGCTTTTGTTTGGTCAGTCAAATGGGGGAGGGCTTTCAAACCAACCAGTGGTATTGCTTCACTTTGATGAGACGGGAGGAGAACTCTTCGAGCGTATTACTTCAGAGAATGTGGGGCGCCAACTCGCAATCTTTCTTGATGGGGAACTCATCTCTTCTCCGGTGATTCAAGAAGCGATTGCAGGGGGAGATGCAACCATTACGGGACAATTCACTCCCGCAGAAGGACGGGATTTGGTGCGAAACTTAAACTTTGGTGCGCTTCCGGTACCTATCGAACTTTCCTCATCGAATTCAGTAGGACCAACGCTTGGTGCTGCTGCACTTGAAGCAGGGATTGTTGCGAGCGTTATTGGATTTGCCCTTGTCGCACTCTTTATGATTGCGTGGTATCGCATCCAAGGATTCGTATCAGTGGTTGCGCTTGTGGTGTATGTAATCATTACGCTTGCGATTATTAAGTTCATTCCCGTAACCCTTACGGCTTCTGGTATTGCCGCTTTCATTCTCTCTATCGGTATGGCTGTTGATGCAAACGTTCTTATCTTCGAGCGTATGAAAGAAGAACTACGTCAGGGAAGGGCACCTGCAGATGCAGCAAAGGCAGGCTTTGTACGTGCATGGCCTGCCATTCGAGATGGACACTTCACGATGATCATTTCTTCCGTGATTCTCTTTTGGATGGGCACTTCATTGGTGCAGGGCTTTGCCCTAGTGTTCGGGCTTGGGGTGATTGTGTCACTTCTTTCTGCAGTCACCATTACGCAAACATTGCTTGCCGCAGTGCTTCCCAAGGAGCGTACAGGAGTGTGGCAGTTCCTGTTATCGACTGGTATTCATACCAAATAGCTTATGTACATCATCAAATATCGTACGTTCTTCTTTTGGTTAACAGGACTCATTCTCGCAGGAGCAATTGCGTCTATTGTGTATTTTGGACTTCCTCTTTCTATAGATTTCACCGGAGGTTCCTTGGTTGAGGTTTCGTATACCGAAGCACGTCCCACTGCGCTCGAAGCCAAGGGCAGACTTGAAGCTGTTGATTTCACCGATGCTTCGGTGCGAGAAAGTGGTGCAAACGGGATTGTGGTGCGCCTACACACCCTTACCCCCGAGGAGCATGAAGGGGTGCTTGCTGCTCTTTCTGGAGGAGATCCCGAAGCGCTCACCGAGCTACGCTACACCTCGATAGGACCGTCTTTGGGTTCTGAGCTTGCCACTAAAGCTCTGTATGCGCTTCTCGTGGTCTCGCTTGTGATCATGCTCTATATCGCGTTTGTGTTTCGAAAGGTATCAAAACCAGTACCCAGCTGGGGGTATGGGTTGGTTGTGGTGTTGATGCTTGCGATCGACATCATCGTCCCTACCGGCTTTTATGCTGCATGGGCGCACTACACAGGTGCACAGGTTGATTCCTTATTCGTGGTCGCGCTCTTAGCACTCCTAGGGTACTGCGTAAACGACGTTATCGTTATCTTTGACCGTATTCGTGAACATTTGAAGTGGAATGCAGAAAGACTTGTTGCTGATCCGAAAACACCCGAGGAGCCTTTTGAAGAAACGGTGGGTCGCTCTATTGATGAGACGATGGGGCGCTCGATAAACACCTCGCTTACGGTAGCCCTTGCGCTTCTTGCGATTATTCTCTTTGGGGCAGAAGCGACCCAGAACTTTGCTTTGGTGATGCTCGTGGGTGTGGTCATCGGCACCTTCTCCTCGATTACTCGTTCTGCACCTCTTCTCATTCCTATTGCGAAGTGGTTTGAGAAGAAATCATAGATATCCATGCCAAGAGAAGTATCGAAACGCTGGTGGGAATTTGGGAAGCAAGAGCGTAAGGATGAATCGACATTAGAACACCTTATACGCAAGCTTGAACCTGAGCAGTATTTGAGTGAAATACTCACACGACTTGAACGAAACCAAGTCAGGTATAAAGAAAGTGACGCAGAATACCTACGAGGACTTGCTGTCTATGCACGAACGGTTCTAAAAGAATATGAGAAACACCTACCTAAAGAGGAACTGACTGATCCTCTGACCAAACAAGGGTTGGTTGAAATGTATGATCTTGCGAAAGAAATGGAGGAGTACGCTCGGTTGGTGGTTTCAAGGGAGAGTCTTATAGAAATGCTGCATCAGCTGAAGATTGATTTCGAGCGGTAGCGAGTCCTCGACGTGCGGTATACTTTGTATATCTTTTTCTATGGCACCCGATGGATTTGGAAGCAATCTTGGTAAACCTCCAAGGGGGAAAAGAGGTTTCTTCTCTCCGCGTGAGCAGAAATTGACCGCACCAACACATGGAGAGCAACAGTTTGAGCGTACGCTTGTAGGTTTTTATAAGGACGTAAGGGGTATACGAGGTCGTGATCTTACTGCAGAAGAAAAGCAAGAAGTACAAAAACTTTCCACACACCTTTCTTCAAAAGAGAAGGAAAAACTTGGAGACCAAAAGATTGTGGCGGGAGCACCTGTGATAGCGCGATATGAGGCTATTGTGAACGGTACGGACCGTCCTTCCATTCAGGAGGTAGAAGATGCAGTGTTTGAAGAAGTAGATCAAAAAGTTGCTATCCTCCAACCACAGCAACCATGGACTCTTGCAGAAACTAAAGCTCAATTAGCTGGAGACGTACAAGCGCATGAGAAAAAACGTAAAGAGAAAGAAAAGAAAATCCCCAAGGATAAGCCAAGACCTAAAACGACCGAACGATCAAGACCAGCAGCTGAGCATGACGCAAGACTTAGTGAGCTTGCAGTGAAGCCCGTAGAAGAGTGGAGCGAAGAGGATAAGAAGTACGCTCTTACTGCAGCAGAGAAGAGTCGTGTGGGAATTGAAAAGAATATGGAACCAATGGTTGAACGGCTACGTTCTGTACTCGACAGAATTGAAGACGGAGAGGTTATTGGAGACGATCCAGACACGAGGAAGCTTCTCGGAATGATGACCGAAATCCGTGCGCAAGCAACTTCTGTTCCTGTAGAAATGCGTGAACGATGGTTAGTTGAAGTTACGAAAAAACTCAGTGCAGAACAAGTAATGGCATACACTCGCGCACGAGCAAGTACAACCACTGAGCAAGTGGCAGAGATGGTGCGTCTGACGCAGCAAGAACTTGAGGTACTCGAAGGGATGCCTCTTCCTCAGGAAATAGCACTCTTTCGTAAAGAGAAACCGATACTTGAAGTGTTGGCTATTTTGGGTACCGCAAGCACCAAAGTTGGTATAGGAATTGTTGAAGGCGGGACACTTGCAACATTTGTGCTTCTTTTACGTCAAGAACTTTGGGGCCATCACTTCTCCTTCGCTTCTCCTGAGCACGTTGCCTCAACACTGCTTATCACTGCGCTAGCAACACCGTTTATAGAAGCAGGGGCGCATGCACTCGTAGTAGATCCCGTGCAGCGCGAAGAATCGATCGCAAGGAGTGTAGGGAAAGCACTTAAACGCGTACCTCTTGCTGGAGCAGTAATGCTTGGTGCAACCGGTATGTCTGCAGTGTTGCAGCCCCACACACTTTCAACAGGATTGGGGAGTGCGGCACAGACGGGAGACCTTGGTACTCGGGCGCGTGAGGGGCAACATGGCATTGAGCGTCAAATGGCGAACCTCGCTCCTATGGGCCAAGGACTTGTTGAACGTGTAAGTGATACTGAGCAGGAGATCATTGAGACTGAAATACTTGGTCGACAGGTTGAAGGGAGAGGAGGTTCTGGCGATCACGGAATAGGGCCATCCGCTGCATTTAAAATAGGCTTCCTGTTAGGTAAATGGGATGGCGCTATGGCAGAAACATACGGGGCAATACCCGAAAGTGCGATGGATGATTTTGAACGAGGCCGTGCCGCTCGCCAATCGCTGTTGCTTCTCATGCCTCAAGAAGAACGTGCCGGGCTTGAAGAAGCAAGTCTTTCAAGATTTATTTCTGAACGATATGCTGCATTTGATGCGGAAACAGCCGATGAACGAGCACTGATCGCACAACGGTTCAAAGACCTTGGTGCAACCGCTGATGAAGTGGACTTCTGGATGGGTAATCCCGCAATGGTGAAGCTTGCACTCACCATCGGTTTTACTCCTCCAGGTCAACGAGTCATTGATGACAAAGTACATGCAGCACTTGAACCCTTGTCGGTACTTCAGGAAAGACATGCGCAATTTATTGGAGAAGTTGGAGTTCTTTTGGAACAAGCGAGTCAAACATTAACGAAAGCATCAGGAGGAACAGAGGGTGCGATAGAAATAGAGGCAGAAGCAGTTGCGTTTGACACGAGCGCACTCTCAAATCTTGAGGCTGGTTCTGCACTTTCACTCAAGAACCTTGGTGTTTCCTATGAGCTTGGTGCTGAGAAATATTTCGGTGGGAATGACATTGCACAGGTTGCTGCGTACTCGACTGCCGTGTATGGAATTGCGTGGCTTCTTCTTTTTGGTTCAAAAATTGGTTTTGCCTATGCGCATCGGAACCGCTATCGCAGACTAAAAAGAGAGGCAGATGAACAATACGAATATACGACTACGAATAAGACAGGGTATCTCGACAGATTCTCATCTCTTATGAGTGCGCGTCTCTCTGCGTTGTTTGCAAATGGAGGAGCACTGCTTAGCGATCCTGTTCTTAAAGAACAACTACAACTTGCAACTGACCGTGAGTGGATAAAACTCACTCCAGAACGTGTGCGGGTTGCACTTATGGAGTGCATAGGAGAAATGAAAGAAGTAAAAAATACCGGTACGCAAGGGATTATTGAAGGGTTCTTGCACACCTATACTGAAGGGGTAGAGAAGCTGCTTACACGCGGAACCCCTCCTGAGACCATTGCTCAGAATGCGGTAACTCAGATGCTTCGGGACCATCCGGAGCTTGCAGCACGCATGGTTGAAAAACTGCTTCCAGGATATTTCGCGCTTGAGCGGTTTCTCAATGAACGGAAGGATAAGGATGCTCCACTTACGGAGCGAGAGGTTGTTACATTTGATAGCCGACTCTATCCAGTCATTGCTGGGCACCTTGAAGATCGTCTTTCGATAGAAGAAACAAAACTTGAATGATGTTTTCGTGCTTTTGAAAAGTTCAGGAAATCAGGTGTGCTTAAGGAGTTTGGTATTGGTGCACTTGAAGATTTAGATGAACCTCCTATTGATCTCAAAGAAATCGAATCATTTGGAGAAACCGGCTTGAATGCTGAGAAACTTGCAGGTTCTGCTCTTCGTCGTGCAACCATACGCATTCTTTCTCGACGTGTGAAGGAAGCGTCTGTGGCAATCGAAGAAATACAGACCCTTGCAAACGAACTTAACGAATCTGCAGGTCGTAAAGCGGGAATGCTTCGAAGTACCGCGGATGCGGCCGCCTACAGGAAAATAGACACTCTTATTGAGCGCGTTAAGAAAGCTAAATCAATACAAGAAATCGGAGACGAAGAACTTGCTGCTCTTACACCAAAAGGAACGCTCGAAATAGCAGCAGAAGAAAGTGTGGTTGATGATATACGAGGTGAGATGGGGGTGTTGAAGCTTGAGGACTCTAAAGAGGACTATGCCAGTCGGAGTGAGCGTATCGGTAGACAATTTGAAGTCCTTGCGAGCCTCGCGAAGAATTTCTGGGCATGGGAGAAGATACGAGGCGAGGCACCCCACAAAGATGCGCTTACTGATGCCTATCGCCAGCAGGCAGACTTCCGAGTGATTCCTGCAACGGAAGATACACCTGCTCCATCGTATGGTATTGAGTTTAAGATAGTGCACAAAGAGAGTGAAGAAGAAGTTGTTTCGTTTCGATACAGCCTCGCACGTACCTTTTCTGAAAACCAAAGTCCTGAAAAGATTAAAGACTTCTTCGAGAAACATATACGTACTCGAGGATTGTTTTCCGTATCAAAACTCTATCTCGACCGTGCCCGACGCGCACTTGAAGCGAAGGTAGAGTTGGGGGTGCGTGTACCAACCCCTTCCATCGCACTGGGTACTAAACGTGCTGAGGCAGGGATAAACATGCTCTTTTCACAAGCAGTACCGCGTAAAGCCGCGTATGTGCATTACCAAAATAAAAGGAGCAATCTTCGCTCTCTCGAACGACAACTTTCGGAGACCTCGCTTGACGGGGAAAGTGAGTGGGTAGATGACACAATAGTCGATGAGGAAATACGCGTTAAACGTAAGTTTGTAGGTGCGTATAGAGAATTCTGTCGTACCACGGAAGATTTTGTTCCGCCTCCACTTAGTACCGGCCTCTCTCGATCGCAACTTGAGTCTATTCATATCTCCCTTACGCAACTTCGAGGGGTACAAATGGTTTTTGATTACGACAAAGAAAACATTCGTATTACCAAAAATGGCATCGTAGGACTTGGGGCATCTACGTTGAATGTGTCACTCGCTGACTTTAAACGAACCTATGAAGATAAAGGTGGAGATATCGCACACGTACTACAAACTTATTTCCCGAATTACCGACCTTCGTATCGAACTAACTAGGAGACAACCGTACCCGCAAACGTTTGGCCGCGTAAACACTTCTCAAGTTCTCCGAGATTTTGTCCTCCCACAATTGCAACCGTGAGCCCAAGCTTTTCAGCAAGCGCCGCGGCAATAGGATCAAAAGGGGATGAAAGGCCAGGATCCCATTCAGTAGGAAGGATCTTCCTAAATTCAGACCACGATGCCGTCTCTATTTTCTTTGCGTCGGAGTATTTCTTAGGATCTTTATCATACGCATAGTCGATGTTTGAAAGATTGATTACTTTCTTAGCACCAAATGCTTCCGCCACCTTTACCGCATCAAAATCACTTGAATGTCCTGGACGCTCTGAGCCAACCATAAGAATGGGATGAGTCTCGGGAAGGGGAGTATCAAACCCCACCACAATGTGAGGAGTTGCCTTGTCTCCAAACAAAATACGGAGATAGTTCGCATGCATGTTATTCACGTTGATACCGACCCAGTCCACATCTTCTTTGGAGAGTCCTGCAATCTCACGCCCTGCAGCTTGGTATCGGCGACATATTTTTCCTCCTCCTGTTGCTA
>Ga0172380_10005106_pt1 | contig 16224 bp, 15 predicted proteins | sample Leawe162metaG_FD_119747 | JGI IMG/M metagenome (GOLD analysis project Ga0172380, IMG submission 119747) | Leachate microbial communities from a municipal landfill in Southern Ontario, Canada - Leachate well 162 metaG | ecosystem: Engineered > Solid waste > Landfill > Unclassified | place...
GCCGGCATCAGATAAGTCACCGCCTGCGCACCATCCTGCTGCAAACGCTGCTGCTCGGCAGGCGTGAGCGGCTGAATGTATGGCGACACCTGATGACAGTCAGAAGCGATCAGGATCAGCCCCTTGCGCTGCGGACGCTGCTTCAACTGCAAGATGCGCTGCACCGCCCGCCGATTGCGCGGATCGCACCCGAGGCCGTAGCAAGACTCGGTGGGATAAGCGATCACGCCGCCACGTTTGAGGTGGGCAGCAAGGGCGCGGCTGGAAATATCCATTCTTTGCATAGCGGCTAGCGAAAAAAAACCAGCTCGAAAAGCTGCACACGAAGTTTTCTCCTCATAACACTTCACCTCCTTCGTTGAGGATAGCAAGGTAAGAGTCATATACGAATACGCGGTTGCGCCGCTGGCCGGTGAGTTCGCGTGCGATGCCGAGTTCGATCAGGGATTGCATGGCTTTGCCCGCAGTAGGGAAACTAATACCTGCCTCTGCACCCAGCAGCTTGAGTGTGGAAACAGGATGGCTACGCAGGGCAAGCAGCAGACGTTGAGCATTGGCTGCACCGCGTCCGCTTTGCTGGATGCGCTGGCTGTCTTGTTCGAACAACGCCACCAAGCGCTGCGCAGTCTGTACTGCACCATGTGCGGTTTGTTCTACACCTTCCAGAAAGAAATCCACCCAAGTTTCCCAGTCACCCTCGGTGCGCACTTTGTCCAGTAGCTCGTAATAGACATTGCGGTGCTGTTTGAAATACAGGCTGAGATAGAGCAGCGGCTGAGCAAGCAAACTGCCTTGGTGCAGCAACAGTGCAATGAGCAGACGTCCTAGTCTGCCGTTACCGTCAAGAAAGGGGTGGATGGTTTCAAATTGCACATGCGCCAGTGCGGCCTTGATCAGCACAGGCGCAGCCTCATTCGGCAGATTGATATAGTGTTCAAGTGCAGCCATGCAGGCATCCACCTCCTGCGGAGGGGGAGGCACAAAACGCGCATTGCCTGGGCGAGTACCACCAATCCAATTCTGACTGCGGCGGAATTCACCTGGTGCCTTGTCACTACCGCGACCGCGCGCCATGAGACGTGCGTGCATTTCACGCAGCAAGCGGTTGCATAACGGAAAAGGTTCGCGCAGTCGCGCCATACCGTGCTCCAGCGCAGCAATGTAGTTGGAGACTTCGACCACGTCATCGAACGGCACGCCGGGCGCTTCGTCCAGCTCGAACAGCAGCAGATCGGATAGTGAAGATTGTGTACCCTCAATCTGCGAAGAAAGAACGGCCTCGCGGCGTACATAGGCATACAAGAAGAGTTGCGGATCTGGCAGCAACGTACTCACGCTATCAAGCCGACCCACGGCAAGCGTGGCGCGCTCCAACAAGCGTTGGCGCGCTTCATCGATTGTTAGCGCGGGGATAGGTGGCAGTGCATCAGGCACAAAGGCTTGCACTGTTTCGCCACCCGCGAGGCTGCTGAGATATTGCCCAGTAATGTCTCGCCGCATAGTCGTTACCTTTAATAAGAAATCACGCTATTTAAATTTTAATCGATTTCTTGAATAAGGATGCGCTTTTCAGATAACAGCGCTTTGAAAGGAAAACGCAGGCTTTCCAGGAAGGCCGCCACGTTTGAAGTAGGCAGCAAGCGTTCCGGCTTTGCTCATTTCTTAGTGATCCACTTATTCTTTGCAGGCGGCGGGAAATTTCAGTCGGTGACAATTTGTCACCGATTCGCGGCTAATCATACCGAAATTGCAGACAACCGTACCGCGCTACAATGCAACCCCGGCCCACCGCCACACATCCCGAGCACTCGCATGACTGACGAACGACTGATCAACATCGAAGAAAAGATCACCTTCCAGGAAGACCTGATCGAAGAACTGAACAAGACCGTCTACCAGCAACAACAGAAACTGGAACGTCTTGAAAGGATGTACATCGCACTCGCCGGTCAGGTGCGGTCGATTGCTGAAGCGGGCGGTGAAGGCAAATCGCTGGACAACGAAAGACCGCCGCACTATTAAAAAACGAATCGTCGCGCCCAGCGACAACCTGGACACCTCAACACTATGCTAAGAACACTGAACGAATTCTTCTCCAGCCTGAACATCACCAGCAACGATGCACCGCCCCAACACACCCTGCAACTCGCCACCGCCGTACTGATGATAGAAATCATGCGCGCGGATGCCGAAAGCACCGATACAGAGCGCGCAACAGTATTGCGCATCCTCAAGGAACGGTTCCAACTCAGCGACAGCGAAGTGCAACAACTCTCTGCACTAGGCCAGCAGACCGCGCAGCAAGCTCACGACCTGCACCAATTCACCTCGCTCATCACCCGCGAACTGGGACGAGAAGAAAGGGGCCGCATCGTCGAATACATGTGGCAAGTCGCCTACGCCGACCGCCACATCAGCGCCCACGAGAACCACCTGATGCGCAGAATGACCGACCTGCTGCACATCTCCCAAGCCGACTACATTGCCGCGAAGTTGCGGGCGAAGCCGGCGGACATGGAATAAACACAACCCCTAGCTGACGGGATCCATGCACATCGCCTGATTCCTTTCATCGGCAACACAGAAATTCCTTGTGTGGAATCAGCTCCCTAACGCCCAACTGCATACATAAGCAAATTACTCGATTGAATGTGCCCAGCAAGGGGTGTATAAAATAATTGCAGTCGCAGCAAATGGGCATGAACGCAAACCCGCAAGAAGGGAGCAGCTTATCGACCCCGCGAAGATTCATCACAATTAGACGACACAGAGTCAGCTTAGCTGACTGACACCATCGGCATCCCACAAGCCGACCAAATAAAACGCCGCATAGATGCGGCGTTTGCTTTTCTTAGCAGTGCATATAATAGATAATTCGAGACTGAGTCCATTAGCTCTTATGACCGCGACAATTAAGTTGTTGCCAGTTGTTCATATTCACCCGATCAACTCACTACCGCCACAAACTCGGCAATCACTTTCAAGTCATCTTTCTCTTCTGGATACAGAACAATAGTCTTGTAGTTTGGATCGGTAGAACTTGGTAGCAAATTTATCTTTGTATGCCTCCAACTGCCACTCTCACCTTGAACTTTCTCACTCTCATATACCTTGACCGTATATTGTCCACCTGTATCAGGATCTGCAATATCACGGTGCTGAACCAATACCGTTTTCCCCTGCCGGGAGCCTACCGGGTTCAGGCTAAATAAACACCACGAGCCATTTGGAATGCGCTTATTCATTGACTCACCAACTACCCTTGCTACGAATTGACCAGGGCGGACACGAAAACTATCAGGAAGCTCTACCCAATCGAAACTCTCAGCATTTGCTGTGCTGTCTCCAAATGCCTCCTCCACCAATTGTGTATCACTAAACTGACCTGCGGCTATCGCAAGATCATAAATTGGCACTGCATTTTCGTAAGGCTTAACTTCGGAGTGATGAATCAACTTAAGCTGCAGCCCTTCATATCGATCATCATTTATTGCTTTACCAAATAGTTCAGCAGGTGATGATTCCATCTGATATTCCAATTCCGCTCTTCCCATCGCCTCTCTAAACCAGAGATTCGTTTCCTTGTCTGTACAGAATATGTAACAGCCCTTCATGCCGCGCGTCATGAGAGTCCGATACGTATTCTTGATAATTAGGTCAGCCTTTTGTTTAGCTGCGACAGGATCCGCCCTAAGAAGAGATTTGTAACCCTTAATTGATGCATCGGTCTTTGCCCGTTTATCCGCATCAGTTATTGCCACTCCATCTCGAATAATAAAATCTGGGCCAATGATCACGCCGATGTAATCAGTCTCGAGACCTTGACAGGTATGAATACAGCCAGCTTCGCTTACTGAGTCCGGCTTTAGTATCCATAAACTTCCATCACCCGCCAGATTCCATTTCATAGAAAAGTCATACTCTTCTAGGGTAATGTCGTCTTCTGATGGTGAATTCTTGCTTATCCAGTTCCAGCAATAACCAGCAACAATTCGTGCTTTATTATTGATCCGATTTTTTTTATAGATTGCATCACGAAGCTCATTGGGTGAATCAAACACTCGAAAGTCATAGTTAATGCCCTCAAGTGTTCTATTGGCTGTTTCACGAACCTCCAGCACACTATCTATCCAAGACAAATACCCATCCGAACCATTACAGCGGAACTGAGATTGCAGCTGCAGACGGTGGACTTGTGCGCCAAGCTGCTTTGCCCAGCTGGCTATCATTTTTGACTCGCCGATATCCTTGAATGTCACTCGCTGATCTTCATCAATAAAAAAGATGCTGAACTTTGCGGCATTGATGATTTCTTTGATTTGGTTTTCACCCAAATTTTGGAACATGCCTGACTTCTCATTTAGCCGGTGAGCCTCATCCACAATAAGTGCGTCGAACTCGTTGGAGTTTGCCCCTGTATAAACACCAGACCCCTTAAAGAGATTATCAATATGACTCCGCTTGAATGAGCCTGTTAGCAACGAAGCATAAACAGCCCGTGGTGCAGCATTCTTAGTGACGTATTGAGCAAGGAGTTGATCTTTTATTAAGGCAACCAGCAGATTAATTGCAACCACCGATTTGCCCGTACCCGGACCGCCCTCAACTATTAACACATGCTTTTCTTTTACTGTCGCGCACTTAGCCAACGACAATGCAGTTTCGTAAGCAACTTTTTGATCGTCAATCATCAAGAACTCTTGATTGCCATTTATTAGCGACAACAGTTGATCTGACAGATTCTTCGAAGGCCGTATTCGGCCTTTCTCAATCCTATACATCACCTCGCATGAATCACCGTATTTGACGTAGTGCTTAATAAAGTCAGCCAACTTCTGCGCATCTTTGCGAAGGAATGCTGGCGCTTTTTTCGTGTGATCTTCATAGAACTCTGCATTGATAACATCTTCTGAAATGCAATTATGCAAATATGCGCATGGCTGCAAGCCGATGCTCTCCTCTTGCACCGCCTCATTAAAGTCCTCTAGTAATGCTGCATAGGTCCATGCTTGATATGAAGGATGGCTAACTTCACGCTCCGCCCCACCCACGAATGTCCTAACTATCCCATCCATAGAAGTTGCCTTGACGTGCTCCCATTGCTTCAATTCTATGATGATGGCGATGGGATTTTTGTTATGACCTACCCCAGTGAGAATGAAATCAATTCGCTTGGTTGTCTGTGGCAGTGAATATTCAATTGCCACACCTGAATCGCTTGGAATTTCATCATCGGTGAGAACTTGACTCATATACTGCATCGAGTTCCGCCAGGAAGTAATTTCGCTTTTGCTAGTGGAATGGCCTAAGTGCCTCTGAAATGAAGCGAGAATTTTCTCGTCAATTTCGCCAGCTCGAACTTCCTTCAGAAATTCTTTTTTCGTCGATGTATATACGAGCACACCATCCCCAATAAATAGTTATTTGTATTCCGTATACTTTTTAGAACTGCCTTTTACGATTTCTGCTGGATACTTTTCGGCATTAATTGCCATCTTTTTCTCAACTGCGGTCAGCATGTCCAACTGAAGTTTTTCTGCGAGACGCAGCAGATATATTTGAACATCGGCCATCTCCATAGCTACTTCTTCTAGTTGTTTCTGATTTAAGTTATTGCTTTGATCTTCAGTGAGCCATTGGAAATGCTCTACAAGCTCGGCTGCCTCAGCAATTAACGCCATAGATAGATTTTTTGGTGAGTGGAATTGATCCCAATCCCTATCTTCGGCAAATTGTCGAAGGCCCACCATTATTTTCTCCAGCCTTTTATCGCTCATATTCATCCCCTCTTGAATACTGCTTTCGTTCTGCTACTTAACTATTTATTCCACGAATTAATGCCGCAGAAGTCATCTCGATATCGCAAATACAGTTTCATTTTCTACAGCGCGATCCGAACCGAATAGTACCGACCCTACCTAGTATCGCCAATAGCAAAGAATACATAGGTCGCTGAATGCAAAGCGGTGAAGCTTCACCACTTCAATTATGCAAGGCTTTATCCAGTGAATGCAGGAACTTCTCGGCCTCGTTCTGTGTGACGTAATACTTTACCGTTGGGCCGGTCATCAACTTGGCACAGGAGCTCACCAGCTCCATGGCGATGGGGTATTTACCGGTGGCGATGGCTTTTTTCAGGGCGTTCAATCTGTTACCTGCGTCTTCCAGAGTGGGGCAGCAGTGGTACGTATCATCGGTGATGATGATGCTTTTGATGCCTGCATGGGTGACTGCTTGGCAGTGGAATTTCTTCTTGGACATGTGGCGCTCCTGTGTGTGTTTGCGATGTGCGGCAGTTTGCGCGCCGCCTATTGTGCCTGGCTGAATAGTAGCGACTGTATTCCTTCACACCAGCGAGCCGGAATAATCAGACCGCCGAAAACAAAACGGGGAAGTGTTTCCACTTCCCCGCTCTATTGCTGCTCGCCTGCTTACTTCCGCCCTATCGCGCGATAACCGATGTCTCTGCGCATCTGGCAACCGTCGAACTTGATGGTGTCGGCAATCTCGTAGGCGCGGTTTTGTGCATGTTTGACCATGTCGCCGAGGGTGACGACGCAGAGGACGCGGCCGCCGCTGGTGACGACTTTGCCATCTTGCATGGTGGTGCCCGCGTGGAAGACGTGGGCGTCTTCCAGCTTCTTGGGCAGGCCGGTGATCTCGTCACCTTTGCGCGGGGTGTCGGGATAGTTGGCGGCAGCCATGACAACACCGAGTGCGGTGCGCTTGTCCCATTCGGCCTCGACCTTGTCCAGCGTGCCGTTGATGCCATGCTCGATGAGCACGGCGAAGTCACTCTTCAGGCGCAGCATGATGGGTTGGGTTTCGGGGTCACCGAAGCGGCAGTTGAATTCCAGCACTTTGAGACCACCATCCGGCGAAATCATCAGTCCGGCGTAGAGAAAACCGGTGAAGACGTTGCCTTCGCTTGCCATACCGCGCACGACGGGCATGATGACTTCGCGCAGCGCACGGGCGTGGATGGTGGGGGTGACGACGGGTGCGGGGGAATACGCGCCCATGCCGCCGGTGTTGGGACCTTGGTCGCCGTCGAGCAGGCGCTTGTGGTCCTGACTGCTGGCCATGGCGAGTACGTTCTTGCCGTCCACCATGACGATGAAGCTGGCTTCTTCGCCGGTGAGGAATTCTTCCACCACGACGCGCGCACCGGCATCACCCAGTTTGTTGTCGGACAGCATCATGTCGATGGCGTCGAGTGCTTCTTCCTTAGTCATCGCGACGACTACGCCTTTACCTGCGGCGAGTCCGTCGGCCTTGATGACGATGGGTGCGCCGTGTTGCTCGACATAGGCCCTGGCGGATGCGATGTCGCTGAAGGTGCCGAAGAAGGCGGTGGGGATGTTGTGGCGCGTCATGAAGCGCTTGGCGAAATCCTTGGAGGATTCGAGTTGCGCGGCAGCTTGGGTGGGGCCGAATATCTTCATGCCTTCGGCGCGAAAGGCATCTACCACACCGGCGGCCAGCGGTGCTTCGGGGCCGACCACAGTCATGTAAATATCGTTGGCCCTGGCGAACTCAAGCAGCTCGGGAATGGCGGTGATGTTGATGTTCTCCACCCCTTCTTCCAGTGCAGTGCCCGCGTTGCCGGGGGCGACGTAGACCTTCTGCACTTTTTTGCCTTGTGCCAGACGCCAGGCGAGTGCGTGCTCGCGACCGCCGGAACCGATGACCAGTATCTTCATATTCTTTTCAACCTCTTCAACGAAGCGTTATGCCGTCACGAGCGGCGCCGTTATGCCAAGCACAGCAGACTTAATGGCGGAAGTGGCGGTGGCCGGTGAAGACCATGGCCAAGCCCAACTCGTCGGCAGCGGCGATGACTTCTTCATCACGCATGGAACCGCCCGGCTGGATGACAGCCTTGGCACCGGCTTGTGCCAGCACGTCGATACCGTCACGGAACGGGAAGAAGGCATCGGAAGAAACCACTGAATCTATCAGGCTCAGACCTGCGTTCTGCGCCTTGATGCTGGCGATGCGGGTGGAGTCGACACGGCTCATCTGGCCTGCGCCGACGCCGAGTGTCTGGCCGCCTTTGCAGAATACGATGGCGTTGGATTTGACGTACTTGGCGACACGCCATGCGAACAACAGGTCGGCCATTTGTTCTTTGGATGGTTGTGCCTTGGTGACGATCTTGAGGTGCTCTGACCCCACGTTCAATGCGTCGGGACTTTGCACCAGCAGACCGCCGCTGACGCGCTTCACATCCCACTGGTTGTGCGCGTTGGACAGCGGCACGGTGAGCACGCGCACGTTCTGTTTGGCGGCGGTGACTTTGAGTGCGGCGTCTGTTGCGCTCGGCGCGATGATGACTTCGACGAACTGGTTGGCAACGATCTGCGCGGCGGTGGCTTCGTCCAACTCACGGTTGAAGGCGATGATGCCGCCGAACGCGGAAGTGGTGTCAGTCGAATAAGCCAGTTTGTAGGCGTTCAATGCATTGTCAGCGATGGCGACACCGCAGGGGTTGGCATGCTTGACGATGACGCAGGCGGGCTGATCGAAAGTCTTTACGCATTCCCATGCTGCATCAGAGTCACCGATGTTGTTGTAGCTGAGTTCCTTGCCCTGCACTTGTGTGTAGTCGGCGATGCCCCCGGGCAAGGCGATGAGATCACGATAGAACGCGGCGCTCTGGTGCGGGTTTTCGCCGTAGCGCATCTCTTGTACTTTGGCGAAGTTGAAATTGATCTGTGCCGGGAAAGCTTGCTTGCTACCGTCGCTGTTGATGGCAGTGAGGTAGTTGCTGATCATGCTGTCGTAGGCGGCGGTGTGCGAGAAGGCTTTCTTGGCCAGGTTGAAACGGGATGCGTCGGACACGGCACAGTCGTTGGTCTGCATCTCGGCCAGCACATCGGCGTAGTCGACCGGGTCGGTGACGATGGCGACGTGCGCGTGGTTCTTGGCAGCGGAGCGCACCATGGTCGGGCCGCCGATGTCGATGTTCTCGATGGCGTCTTCCAGTGTGCAACCGGGCTTGGCAATGGTGGCCGCGAACGGGTACAAGTTCACCACAACGAGGTCGATGGTGGGGATGTCATGTTTCTTCAATGTTGCAATATGCTCCGGCAAGTCGCGGCGCGCGAGGATACCGGCGTGTACTTTCGGTTGCAGTGTCTTCACGCGGCCATCGAGCATCTCGGGGAAGCCGGTGTAGTCGGCGACTTCGGTACAGGGCACGCCGTTGTCGGCGAGCAGCTTGGCGGTGCCGCCGGTGGACAAAATCTTTACCCCAAGCTGATGCAGGCCCTGGGCGAATTCGAGAACGCCGGATTTGTCCGACACACTGATGAGTGCTTGGGTGATGGCTGTCATGATGTTTTCCAATAAAAAATAAACTTGCTCGCGGAACGAGCCCGCGATTTATAAGATGCCGTGCAATTGCATTTTTTTGCGCAGGGTATTGCGATTGATGCCGAGCAGTTCGGCGGCGCGCGTCTGGTTGCTGCCTGCATGCTGCAGCACAGTTTCAAGCAGCGGCTTCTCGACGCAGCAGATCACCATGTCGTAGATCGCGACCGACGGCTCTTCGCCATCCAAATCCTTGAAATAATCGTTCAGCGCTTTGCGCACATGCTTGGCGATGTCGTTCTCGCCAATCGGGCAACTCTCACTCATGCCATTTACTCCCTGTCATAACGCAGTCTTTCGCTGCCTGTTTTTTGTTCTTCAAAGAATTCGATAACGGCGCGCATCTGCTCGTCGATATTTTCCAGTTGGTTCATCCGATGGCGGAATACGGCCGATCCCGGCAAGCCTTTGGTGTACCAGGAGATGTGCTTGCGTGCCACGCGCAAGCCGGTGTGCTCGCCGTAGAAGGCGTACAGGTCGTGCAGGTGTTGCTGCAGAACAGTGCGGATCTCATCCACTGCGGGTGCGGGCAGATGTTCGCCCGTGTCCAGAAAATGCGCCATCTCGCGAAACAGCCACGGCCTCCCCTGTGCGGCGCGCCCGATCATAACGGCGTCGGCACCGGTGTGTTGCAACACGAAACGCGCCTTTTCCGGGGTGGTGATGTCGCCGTTGGCAATCACCGGAATGCGTACGGCTGACTTCACCGCGCGGATGGTGTCGTATTCGGCATCGCCGGTATAGGCGCAGGCGCGGGTGCGGCCGTGGATGGCGAGTGCCTGAATGCCGCAGTCTTCTGCAATATGCGCGATGTTCAGCGCATTGCGATTGTCCTTGTCCCAGCCGGTGCGAATCTTCAGCGTAACCGGCACATCCACCGCACCGACCACTGCCTGCAGCAACTGCGCAACGAGCTTCTCGTTCTGCAATAACGCAGAACCGGCCATCACATTGCAGATCTTCTTTGCCGGACAGCCCATGTTGATGTCAATGATCTGCGCACCGTGCTCGACATTGTGTTGCGCCGCCCGTGCCAGCATCCCGGCATCGGCGCCAACAATCTGCACCGAGATCGGATCGACCTCTCCTTCGTGATTGGCGCGGCGTTTGGTTTTTTCGGAACCGTACAGCAGGGAATTGGATGCCACCATCTCGGATACTGCCATACCCGCACCCATGCGCTTGCACAGCATGCGGAACGGTCTGTCCGTCACGCCTGCCATGGGAGCGACAATCAGGTTGTTTTTTAATTTGTAGCGGCCGATTTGCATGGTGGTTTCCGGAGGGGGTGCTGATTATAAATTAATCAACCCGCCCATGCTATGATGCTTTCGAATTTTTCTGCAAAACACAAAACATTTCGAAATGGAATTCGATCTCGTCATTATCGGCGGCGGTTTGGTTGGCGCCAGTCTGGCCGCAGCGCTCAGAGATAGCGGCCTGAAGCTGGCTCTGGTCGAAAGTGGTGCCCCACCTCAATTGGCTGCTACCGAAGACGGATGGGACAGTCGTATCTATGCATTCACCCCCGGCAATGCCGAATTCCTGCGCGAATGTGGCGCGTGGCAAAGGCTGGAGATGAGCCGGGTGCAGCAAGTGGAAGCTATGCGCGTGTTTGGCGATACCGGTTCCAGGCTGGATTTCAGCGCCTATCAACTCGGCACACCGGAGCTGGCCTTCATCATGGAAAACCGCTTGTTGCAGGATGCCTTGTGGCAAGGTTTGCGCGAGCAAACCAATCTCACCCTGCTGCAGCCGGCGCAATGTGCCGAGTTGTCATGGCAGGAAGATGCGGTGCATTTGAAATTAAAGGATGGCCGCGAGATTAGAACCAGACTCATCGTCGGTGCGGACGGGCGCGATTCATGGGTGCGCCATCAGGCCAGCATGCCTGAAGTGCCCACACCCTATCAGCAGCACGGTGTGGTCGCCAACTTCAATACCAGCCGCGCCCATCGCGGCATCGCACATCAATGGTTTCAGGCGGACGGCATCCTCGCCTTGCTGCCGCTGCCGGGCCGCCGCGTTTCCATGGTGTGGTCGGTCAGCCCTGAAGCTTCCGCCGAACTGTTGGCACTCACTCACACAGAGTTCTGTGCGCGTGTCGCTGCCGCCTCCGACCATGTCCTGGGTGAGATGGAACTCATCACACCGCCCGCCGCGTTCCCCCTGCGCGTGCTCAACCTGGCCCACATCACCCAAACTCACCTGGCGCTGGTCGGTGATGCGGCGCACAACGTGCATCCGCTGGCCGGGCAAGGAGTGAATCTCGGCCTGCGCGACGCGCGCGAACTGGCGCATACTCTGCTGCAACGCGGCGCACTGGATTGCGGCAACTTGGGTCTGCTGCGCCGCTATGAAAAAGCGCGGCGCATGGATATCCTCTCCATGCAACTCACCACCGATGGACTCAAGCACCTGTTCATCAGCGATAATCCGCTGCTACGCACGCTGCGCAACGTCGGGCTGGCGGCAACCAATGCGGCCACGCCACTGAAAAAGATGCTGGCGCGCCACGCACTCAACTGATCGATTATAAACAAGGAAAAATATGAAAAAACTACTACTGCTCTCGCTGTCCCTGTGCGCCGCCTTCGCCCAGGCCGCCCCCAACGACACCGCCGCCCTCAAGCAAGTCCTGCAACAGAAACACCAGCAGGCCATCGGCCCCATCGACCAGGTGAACACCACGCCGGTAACGGGTCTGTATGAAATCGTGACCAGCGATCACATCTACTATTCCGACGAGAGCGGGCGTTATCTGATCGACGGCAAATTGTTTGACATGCAGGACCGTCGCAACATCACCGACGCCCGTGCCCGCCATTTATTCGCCATCGATATCAGCAAACTACCGCTTGAGCTGGCACTAAAGAAAGTCAAAGGCAACGGCAAGCGCACGCTGATCACCTTTGAAGACCCCAACTGTGGCTATTGCAAAAAGATGGCGCAAGAACTGGAAAAGATCGACAACCTGACGCATTACCTGTTCCTCTTTCCGATCTTTGAGGGATCGGCCGAACTGGTACGAGACATATCGTGCAGCAAGCAACCGTTTAAGGCGTGGGATGCGTGGATGCTAAATGGTGTCAAGCCGTCAAAAGGGAGTTGCACCACCAAGACCGATCAGGTCGTGGCACTGGGGCGCAAGCTAAAAGTAAACGGCACGCCCGCGCTGATCTTCGCCAACGGCGTGATTAATCCCGGTTATTTGCCCGCCGATCAATTGGAGCAGGCACTCACCGCAAATCAGTAAAAAGGTGAAGCTGGCCGATAAGCCGGGTTCTGTCGTGGACAGTCATTCCTCTAGGCGTTTCGTTACCTGACGCTCAAGCAACCTACCCGCTGGCGACGCGAGCAACGTCATGGCCAGCCTATTTGGTCTTGCTCCGGATGGGGTTTACCCTGCCACGGATGTTGCCACCCGCGCGGTGAGCTCTTACCTCGCCATTTCAACCTTGCCTGATCTGCTTGCGCAGCCATCGGCGGTATATTTTCTGTGGCACTTTCCATCGCCTCACGGCGTCCGGCCGTTAACCGGCATCCTGCTCTATGGAGCCCGGACTTTCCTCTACGCAACCCTAAGGTGCGCAGCGACTGTCTAGCCAGCTTCGAGGTGGAGTTTAGCACGGGAGATACGGAACGTCCGCGAATGCCGGGCTTAGGTTCCGGCTAACGTGTTGCGATTGTCAGTCTGCGCCGCCGTGTGTGAGCGAGGCGCTTTAAACCGCCTCGACCTGAACACCAATCTCCAGCGTTTTCCACTGTTTTGCTTCACCGCGCAGTGCTGTTTCGCTGAGCGGATTCTGTGACAGCCAATCCTCGGGCAATGCCAGATGGAATTTGGTGCCGCTGAATTTCCCATGCATCTGCGGCAGGCGACTGCCGCTGCGATTGCGGCAGAACAATACCGCCAGACGTAGCGCCATAACCAGCGCAAAATCGTGATTATTCGTCAACTGCGTCCGCACTTTCTCAAGGTTACCGCGATGTGCCTGCCCCAGCAGGGCGAGATAGGCCTGTTCCTTCTTCGAGAAACCGGGCATATCGGCGTTTGCCAGAATGTAGGCTGTATGCTTGTGGTACCCGCTGTGCGCAACGCTGATACCAATTTCATGCAGGCGCGCAGCCCAGCGCAGAAATTGCAGGCTGTCCTCGTCTGTATCCACCCCGAGGAACTGCAAGGCCAGTTCACACGACAATTCTTCCACCCGTTGCGCCTGCCGGGGCGCGACATGATAACGGCGCATGAATTGCTGCACCGTCGCTTCGCGCATGTCATTGTGAGTGAAGCGGCCCAGCAGATCGTACAGCACGCCTTCACGCAGCGCGCCCAATGCCGGGTGCATCTGCTCAATTTTCAATTCACAGAACGCCGCGTATATGATGGCGAATCCGCCCGCGAGTACCGGCACACGGTCCGGCTTGAGTCCGGCCAATTCCAGCTTGCTTGCATCACCCGCCTTGAGGAGATGGGTCCGCAAGGTTTCAAGTCCATCCCGCGTAATCCCGTTTGTACTGAAACCATTTTGCTCGAGCATATCGTTGATTACGCGCGCAGTGCCGGATGAACCCAGCGCCACATCCCAATGTTCAGGCGCATACTCCGTGACGATACTTTGCAATTCATTGCGCGCAGCCAGTTCGGCATGCTTCAGACTGGATTTGGTGATCTTGCCGTCCGAAAAAAATTGCGCGGTGTAGCTAACGCAACCCATGTACAGGCTTTCAAGCTGCGATGGCTGCAAGCCCTGACCGATGACGAACTCGGTCGAACCGCCACCGATATCCATCACCAGACGCCGCTCCTCGCTGTGCGCCAAACCTTGGGCGACACCGAGATAGATCAGGCGCGCTTCTTCGCGTCCGGCGATAACTTCAATGGGAAAGCCAAGTGCCGCTTCGGCCTGTTGCAGAAACTCCGGCGCGTTTTTGGCAACACGCAGGGTGTTGGTCGCTACTGCGCGCACCGCCCCGTGCGGCAGGTCGCGCAGGCGTTCGCCAAATTTTTCCAGGCAAGACAAACCGCGTTGCTGCGCATCTGAATCGAGCAGCTTGTCTTCTCCCAATCCGGCCGCCAATCGCACCGCTTCGCGCAAGCCGTCGAGCATGTAGAGCTGATCATTCTCCACCCGTGCGATTTGCAGGCGGAAACTGTTCGAACCCAAATCGACGGCGGCAAGAAGTGGCTGGCGTTGCACGGGTGTGCGGGTAACGGATTACTTTTGGACTTCGCGTTCGATTTCTTCGACGGTCACGTGGCGCACATCACGCCCCTTGACCATATACACCACATATTCGGACATATTCTTGGCGTGATCACCGATGCGTTCGATCGCTTTTGCCACGAACAAAATCTCAAGCGAGGTGGAAATGGTGCGCGGGTCTTCCATCATAAAAGTAATCAGGTAACGCATGATGGTGCGGAATTCTTCGTCTACCAGCTCATCTTGGCGCACCACCGTTGCCGCCGTTGCCAGATCGAGCCGCGCAAACGCATCCAGTGATTTGCGCAGCATATCGAGCGCAATTTCCGCCGCGTACTTGATTTCGTTGTAACGGGGCAGATACAAACTTTCCTTCTGCGAGAGCAGCTTGGCCATGCGCGCAATCTTTTCCGCCTCGTCACCGATGCGTTCAAGGTCGGTAATGGTCTTGATCACGGTCATCACCATACGCAAGTCGCCCGCCGCCGGCTGCCGCCGCACCAGAATGCGGTTGCAGCTTTCATCAATCTCAACTTCCATCGCGTTCACGCGATGGTCATCCCCGATCACCTTGGTCATCAGCGCGACATCGCCATTCACCAGTGAATCAACCGCCAGCCGAATCTGGCTCTCGACCAAGCCGCCCATCTGCAACACACGGGCGCGCACTGCCTCCAGTTCGGCATCAAATTGTTTCGAGGTGTGTTCGCTATTGGACATGATTTTTTCCAAACAAGTGAAGGCTAGTACGTAATGTAACTTGCCGAAGTTAAATATTTGTTACGCCGTCAGCGTCTGAACGCCTTGCGGTGTGCCCAGTAACAGAACATCGGCTCCGCGACGCGCAAACAAGCCGTTGGTCACCATCCCGGGCAACTGGTTGAGCAGGGTTTCCAGTTCGACCGGATTCATGATCTGCAGATTATGTACATCCAGAATGACATTACCGTTATCGGTGATGAAACCCTCGCGCAACTTGGGTTGGCCACCCAACTTCACCAGCTCGCGCGCAATGTAGCTGCGCGCCATCGGAATGACTTCAATCGGCAACGGGAACTTGCCCAGCACATCCACCAGCTTGCTGGCGTCGCACACACAAATAAATTTCTTGCTCGCTGCCGCCACGATCTTTTCACGCGTCAACGCCCCGCCGCCGCCTTTGGTCATATGCATGTGGCGCGTGATTTCGTCGGCTCCGTCCACATACACCGGCAGATCGCCCGCATCGTTCAGTGACAACACCTCGATGCCGTGCCCCTGCAGGCGCTTGGCCGAAGCTTCAGAGCTGGCGACGGCGCCGCGAATCTTGCCTTTGATCTTTGCCAACTCATCAATGAAGAAGTTGGCAGTGGAGCCGGTACCCACCCCCACGATACAATCGTTGGGCACATAGGCAACCGCCGCTTGGGCGACTGCGCGTTTCATATCGTCTTGAGTCATGGTCATGATGCTACCTCTATCTAGATGGATTCTTGTCCTGCGTGGGATTATTGCAGGAATCGCCCCTTTTAGGAACACACACGCCCTTCCAAAACCCCCTAAATCCATTTAGGATTCACTCCCGCAGTGGGGGTGTAGCTCAGTTGGGAGAGCGTCTGGTTCGCAATCAGAAGGTCGTCAGTTCGATCCTGATCACCTCCAC
>Ga0172380_10005107_pt1 | contig 16221 bp, 13 predicted proteins | sample Leawe162metaG_FD_119747 | JGI IMG/M metagenome (GOLD analysis project Ga0172380, IMG submission 119747) | Leachate microbial communities from a municipal landfill in Southern Ontario, Canada - Leachate well 162 metaG | ecosystem: Engineered > Solid waste > Landfill > Unclassified | place...
ATGATGGGACTAATATATTTAGCTAATTCGTCTTGCCTATTATTACTGTTAAGTACCTTCATGACGTCTATAAGATGTATGTAACCAATAATATTGTCTTCCTGATTCTTATAGACTGGATAACGACTGTAACCCTCCTTAGCCATGAAATAGGCAATCTGATCTATCTCCGCTTCACCGTTGACGATAGATATTTTATAGCGCGGTGTCATAATTGTCTTAGCCGGGGTATCACCGAACTCTAAAATATTCATAATCATTTCGTGTTCATTAAAATCCAGAACGCCGTGTTCCACAGCGATTCTACTTAAAGCACGAAATTCCTGTTCTGAGACTAGAGCTCGCTTTTTATTACCCGTCATTAAAATCAATAATTTCTCCAAAGGAAAAATTAAGGGATACAGAATTATTTCCAAAAGTCTGATTATGGGAGAAAATAACAAGGCCATCTTTTCTGCCCGTGCTTGAAAAAAGGCCTTCGGAAACATCTCGCCAAATATCAAAATCAACATGGTAACTGCCCCAGTCGCTATACCTAAGGCACCATTAGAAAATCTCTCACTCACCCATAAGCTAGTCAGGGAAGCAATTAGAACATTAACCACGTTATTACCAAGCAAAAGAATTACTAATAGTCGCTTTTTGTTGCTCAAAACCTTTTGCACGATTTTGGCATTAACTTTTTTAGAGATAATCAGAGCTGTCACGCTGCCCGGGGTCAAGGAAAACAGAGCGATCTCCATACCGGAGAACCAGCCGGAAGCCATAATGAGCAACAGAATATAGACAAAAAACATAGCACTTATAATTATGAATATTATTAGTACTTTAACTCTTTACTGGGCTAAATAGCAATATCATCTACCCTACCCAAAAACCATTAGAGAGGAGATAAATATTGAAGATAAGAAAAAGTGAAAATACTGCCATGATGCTATAAAATAACCAGTCCCTTTTCTGAGTAGCAAGAGCTAGGCATATAAAAATAGGGAAAATCACTGCTACATATCGGTTGATTGAAGTCATCGGATACATGCAGGAAAATAGGAGAGTGCTTAAAAAACAGAAAGTCGCATAGGGCCAATGTTTTTTTACTATCCAATAGATCGTAGTTATTAGCAGAAGAATAAAACTACCACCCTCAATTATTACTATCCTCAGGAAATTATATAATTCGGATTCATTAATTGGGGTTAATAAATAATATTTAAAGAAGTGGACTATAGTGGCTCCCGGCCATAGAAATATGTGCCATTGAGACCAAGCTTCCTGTCCGTTTATAAAAGCAAAAAAATCGCCAGATACTAAATAGCAGTAAAGACAGTAAGAAAGTAATCCTAAGGGAATAAGTAGGGAATACCAAGTCTCTTTTTTCTTTAGCCAGTTTGGATAGAAATCCCTTAAAATATAGACGAGATAAACTGGCCATAAGAAAATTCCAACATTTCTAGTTAGACAGGCAAAGAATCCAATAATCGCTGTCACTAACCAATTTTTCTTTTCTATATAATAGAAGAAGGTAACTAGAAGGGCAAAAAACAAAGATTCGGTGTAGATGAGTGAGAAAAATAATGCTGTCGGAAATAAAAGGAGTAAGGCCAAACTACGATGAGCTATTTCTTTATTATATTTTTCTCCTATTAGCTTATTTAAAAAATAAAGAGCAGTGGCCAGCGATAAAAAACTCACTAAGAATCCCGCAAAAATTGATGAGAAAAATAACGAAAAGATTCTTGTCAGCCAAGGATATAAGGGGAAGAAAACTAGGGAATCGCTCACTCCGGAAACCATGTTTAAGTAGTGAAAAGAGTCCCAACGAATTAATAATACAAAGGGGTTTATTTTTTGCGCCAGTACTGCTGAATTTGAGGGATAATAATTAAAAAGGAAAACTACTAATATGACAAATAAAAAATATAGACTACTTAATCCTAGAAACGGAGAAAATTCTTTAAGCCAATTTATCCATTTTTTCATATAAGGGCATTGTAGATGAATAACAAAGTTTTTTCACGGACTATGATTGAGGCCTTATTTTTTTATTTTATTATCTATATAAAAGTGTAGTATAAACAGGGTGGCTAGTCAAAATTGTTGTGATAATAATATTTTTTTATGTTATGATTTAGATGTTGTTAAAAACTTGGAGTGCTTAATATTTATGGAGTCAGAATTAAAAATTCAAGGGAGAACAATAAAATATATTTTTAACAGACATAGGCGTTTCAGGCGTTTACGTTTGACTATTCGTCGTGATGCGACAGTCAGAGTGAGTGCTCCTCTATATATTAGTCAGAAAATAGCATTACATTTTATTAATGAACATGCTGATTGGATTTTAAAGAAACATGATTATTTTAAAAATTTACCGGTCCCAGTTTTAGACGATGGCTCGGAATATAAACGATATAAAATTCAGGCCGAAGAATTAGTGAAAAATAGAATAAAGATTTTAAATAAAAATTATGGTTTTAAACTCCGACGTTTTAGTATTAGGAATCAATCAACTCGTTGGGGTAGTTGTTCTCGCTTAAAAAATCTTAATTTTAATTACCGCTTGATTTTTTTACCACCGGAGTTAAGTGATTACATAATTGTGCATGAGCTTTGTCACCTAGGCGAGATGAACCATTCTGCTAAATTTTGGCAATTAGTGGCTCAAGAAAAACCGGACTATCTGGCATTGAGAAGGGAATTAAAGAAAATAAATTTGAGTATTATTTAAAAAAAGACCCGTTCAAAATTAATAGAACGGGTGCAGACTTAAGTCAATGAAAAATTGTTTTTATTTCTTTGACGATTTTTTCGTCAACTTTCTTTTTAATATTAACATGATTTTTTTTTGCGATGAAGAATATTTTTACGAAGGATTCATGAAAACCTTCAAAAAATAAAGCCTGAATAATTTTTAGTGTTCTTTCCACCTTAGGATTACCTATTTGATTAGGCAAAAGAACTTCTTTTAAATCAATAAAATAATCCCCTAAACTATAATTTTTCGGCATCGCCGCCGATAATTTTACATCACCAAAATAGCTGTTTGGCGTTTTTTTTAGCTCATGTAAACAGTAATAATGAGCAGCTATTTTTTTATCAACATCCCCCTTTTTCGCTGTGTAGTAAACAGCACTTGTGTCATGAGTTGCTAAGCAACCATGGCACAATGGACATACAATTCTGGGAGGCACGATAGTAAGAGGTGTTTTTGAAACACTTTTCTTTCGAGACTTTTTAGTCTCCAATGTACGTTCTACTAGCATAGATATTCCTCACTTTTGTTTGTGATGTGAATTGTGAATGAACTATTTGTTAGTTCAAATCATTTTTACATATAAATTCGCTCTTGTCAAGTTGAGCTTGAAGAGATATAGTTTTACTTTGTTAGGTTTTTATTCTATAAAAGAGCTAGTCTGTTGTCAGTTTCACTTTTAGCTTGGTAGCCTTTCATAAAAATGATAAAATAGTATTATGTCCAAACTTCTTAAGCCACAAAGTAGTTTTCGCCGGATTTGGCGACGTCGCCGACTTATTGCCGGTTTTATTTTGGCTATTGCGGTTTATCTTTGGTCAACCGGTTTTATGTTATGGGCTGGCCTGTTAGGGTTTTTTACTTTGCCATTTTTTAAAAAAAATAAAATACTGGTAGCCGGAGCTAAAGGAGAGAATCTCGTTAGTAAATTACTACTTAAAGAACTGGATAATTCTTGGTATTTAATTAATGACTGTATAGTTAATAAAGCTCAGATAGATCATATTTTAATCGGCCCGAAAGGAATATTTGTTATTGAGACAAAAAATTATAAAGGGATTGTCTATGGTAATAGAGAGGACAAAAAATGGACTAAGACTAGAAATAGTCGCTTTAAAACCTTCTATAATCCTATTAAGCAGTCTAAAACCCATTCTTTTAAAGTAGCTGATTTACTTAGAGAAGGGCACTATGATTATTTTGCCTTTGCTCTAGTAGTTTTTGCTGGGCAACCTCTAGAACTAAATATCACAGTTGGAGATTTTCCAGTATTGCGCATTGAGCAGCTAAAAGATTATATATTAAGTCAGCCGGATAAGATGTTAAAAGCTCGAGCTAAAGAAGTAGCGGATTATCTTATTAAACGAATCAGGAGATAAAGATATTTAGTGCCACTACAATGTAGTACAAAAAAAGAGACCGGAATAAATTCGATCTCTTTTATTTTTGTCTTTTGTTTTACCTCTTATTGAATTTCGTATTGCATTGTTACCGTCACTGTCACTTCTTGTGAACCGGGTTGAATGCTAGGGGTAGCAGCGCCACCACCTACGCCGTTAGAGTCCATTTCCATTGTAGCCATTGCTTTGTAATAAATCGGAGAATTAGAGCCTTCTTGAATACCGAGTAGTCGTCCAACTCTAAAGTTTCCTTCTTTAGCGATTGACTTAGCATTCTCTGTAGCTTTGGCGATAGCCTCCGCGCGAGCCTGATCGTGAGCCATGTCAGAATCGTCAATAGTAAAGGAAAGGGAACCAACTTGATTAGCGCCGTTAGTTACTACACCGCCCATAATATCGCCGATTTTACTAAAATCTCTTATCTTTACGCTAACTGACTGGCTAACAGTGTAGCCAACGATTGCAGGCGGCGGGCAAACCTCCGCTTTAATCATGCCATCACTGCTCGCCATAGGCGTCACACAACGATAGTTTTCGTAACGAGGGGTAACATCATAATATTGAGTTTTTATATCTTTTTCAGCAACCCCTTGGTCTTTAATAAAAGCTATAACCTTATTAGTATCGTTAGTATTTTTAGTTTGTAAAGTAGTCACGTCTTTATCCCCCTCGGTAATCACCTGAAAATTGAAAGTTGCAATATCAGGGACAGCTGTAATTTTTCCTTCACCAGTTACAGAGAAACTTCGAAAAGAAGAAGGCTCTATTACTTTACTGTAAGCATTAACATAGCTTAACGAGGCATAAGCAACGGCTAAGACCGCTAAAGCAGCCGCTCCACCTAAGATATTTTTTATGGTTTGTGTCATAAAATTATATTTTTAATTTTATTAAATTGTAAATAGATTATAGCATAGTCATGATATTTGTTATAGGGCTATCTCTATTTTTTGTCGGATTGACATATTCAAGATTTTAATCTATAATACTACTATTCAATTTAATATACACCTCTAAGAATACCGGCGGATTATAATGCTCAAATTAAGCAGGAGGTGGCCGTCGGGCTCGATAATCAATAAAATCGGGTTTAAATAGCTTTTTTTATTGCCCGGAGCGATGTTTCTGTCGCTGAATGCGTAGTATAAAAAGATATATATAATATGGAAAACAATAATAAAGAGGAAGAAAATAAGACAAATGATGTCGCTGTGAGCGATGAATTTGAAAAATTATTGGAAAAAGACGATATTAAAATCCCTCAAGTTGGAGAGATTGTTAAAGGTGTAGTTGTTACTGCCTCCAAGTCGGAAGTAAAGATGGATATCAATGGTGTTTTGATGGGCATTATTCGTGGCCCGGAACTTTATAATGAAGCGGAAGAATTTGCCAATTTAAAATCAGGTGATGAAATTGAAGCAGCGGTTATTGATGCGGAAAATGAAAATGGCGAATTGGAGTTATCTTTTCGTTTAGTGGGTCAGGAAAAAGCTTGGGAAAAATTACATCAAGCTCTTAAAGACAAAACTACTATTAAAGTTAAAATTGTTGACGCTAATAAGGGCGGACTTTTGAGCCGTTATGGTCAGATAGATGGTTTCTTGCCGGTTTCACAATTAGCCCCAGATAATTATCCTCGTATCGCCGGTGGCGATAAGAGCAGAATTTTAGAAAAATTAAAATCTTTTGTTGGTCAAGAATTTGAAGTAGCTGTTATTACCTTAAACGAAGAAGATAATAAGATTATTTTTAGTGAAAAGGATGTTTGGAACAAAAAACAACGACCAGCTTTGGATAAATATCGCGTCGGTATGCCGGTTGATGGCAAGATTACGGCGATTACCAACTTTGGTGTCTTTGTTTCCTTCGGTGAAAATATTGAAGGTCTAATTCATATTTCTGAATTAGCTTGGCAGAGAATAGATTCTCCTAATGATATGTATCAGGTTGGTGATGATATTTCTGTAGAGATTATTTCCATTGATGGTGCCAAAGTTTTCTTGAGTGCTAAGAGATTATTAAAGGATCCTTGGTTAGAGGCGAGTGCTAAATATCAGATTGGTCAGGTTGTTTCCGGAGAAATTTTAAAGATTAATCCTTTTGGACTTTTTGTTAAATTGGATGAAGAAATTCATGGTTTAGCGCATGTTAGTCAATTAAATTTGGGGGCTAAAGAGAAACTAAGTGAATTGTATCAGTCTGGTGAAATTAAGAATTTTGAAGTAGTTAGCATTTCTCCGAGCGAACATCGTTTGGGCTTGAAGTTAGCTTCAGACGGAGCTAAAGTGGCTAAGTCCGCTAAATCCTCCAAAGAAAAAAAGACAAAGAGTGATGAGTCTGATAAAGAGGACAAAGAGAAAGTGAAGGTTGAGAAGAAGCCTAAGGTTGATAAGTTGGAGAAGGCTACTAAGAAAGATAAATAAAAAAATAAAAATACCCAAAACTGGGTATTTTTATAATTGCCAAAAGAGGTTTTTGTGTTTATAATTAAGGTTATGAAGAAATTAATTAAAAATTTTTTTATATTTTTCGTAGTTTTTCTGCTACTGGCGGCTCTTTTTAGTTCTTTCTCTGGATCGGATGAAAAAATCGCGACAGTTGGTATTGAAAATATGATAAGTACTCTTAATGACGGTCAGGTTTCTAGTATTGTCGTCCGGGGGGATACTTTAGAAGTGACTTTAAAAGATGATACTAAAGAAAACGTGCGCAAGGAAACAGGTGAGTCATTATCATCCTTGTTGGCTAATTTTAATGTTGCTTCAGATAAATTAGCGGATGTCCAGATTTCTGTCGCGGACGAAAGTGGTTGGGATTATTGGCTAACTACTATTGTACCCTTTGTGTTACCGGTGGTCTTAATTGGTGTCTTTTTATTTTTCATGATGCGCGGTTTACAGAATGCCAATTCTCGCGCTATGAGTTTTGGTCAGTCTACTGCTAAAGATTTCCGTCCTGATGCTAAAAATCGTACAACCTTTAAAGATGTGGCTGGCTCTAAAGAAGCCAAAGAAGAGTTGCAAGAGATTGTAGAATTTCTACGTTTCCCGAAAAAGTTTCATGAGTTAGGCGCGAAAATTCCTCGCGGAGTTTTATTGTTAGGCGCCCCTGGTACTGGTAAAACTTTATTGGCTCGTTCTGTGGCCGGGGAAGCGCAAGTGCCATTTTTTCATATGTCCGGTTCGGAGTTTGTAGAAATGTTTGTTGGTGTTGGTGCTAGTCGGGTGCGCTCTTTATTTGATAAGGCGAAGCACAACGCGCCTTGTATTTTGTTTATTGATGAAATTGATGCGGTCGGTCGTAAGCGTGGCGCTGGTTTAGGCGGTAGTCACGATGAACGTGAACAGACTTTGAATCAAATTTTGGTGGAGATGGATGGCTTTGAACCGACGCAAAATATTATAGTTATTGCTGCCACTAATCGGCCAGATGTTCTTGATCCCGCCTTGCTTCGTCCCGGTCGTTTTGATAGACGAGTAACAATTGATTTACCTGATTTAAATGACAGAGAGGCAATTCTTAAAGTTCATGCTCAGAAAAAGCCTTTAGCTAAGGATGCTAATTTGCGAACTATCGCAGAACGGACGGCGGGATTCTCTGGTGCTGATTTAGCGAATCTTTTAAACGAGGCGGCTATTTTAGCAGCGCGAAATGATAAGAAAGAAATAGTTAATGAAGATATGTTTGAAGCGATTGAAAAAGTTATGATTGGTCCGGAACGCCGGAGCCGAGTTATTACTGATAAAGAAAAACAAATTACCGCCTATCATGAAGCGGGGCATGCTTTAGTGGCACATTATTTACCTAATGCTGACCCGGTCCATAAAATTTCTATTATTTCTCGCGGTAGTGCCGGTGGTTATACCTTAAAAGTTCCTTCGGAAGATCGTCACATGCACGCTAAGTCAGAATTTATTGATGAGATTGCCGTGCTTTTGGCTGGCCACTTAGTGGAAAGAAAAATATATGGCGAAGTTACAACCGGAGCTACCTCTGATTTACGTCGGGCGACCGAAATAGCGCGTCGCTTAGTGACTGATTATGGTATGAGTGATAATCTAGGTTCTCGTACTTATGGCGAAAAAGAAGAAATGATTTTCCTCGGTCGTGAAATTCATGAGCAAAGAAATTATAGCGAAAAAGTAGCGGAAAGAATTGATGAAGAGATTTCAGGTTTTATTATGCAAGGAGAAGTAAAGGCAGTAGCAATCATTAACGAACAAAAAGAGGCTCTAGAAAAAATTGTAGCAGTGTTATTAGACAAAGAAACTATTGAAAGAGAAGAGTTTGAGGAGATTGTTGGCGCTAAACCAGTGGCGATTACCGACCCGGTATCAGCCGTGTAAGCAATTGACTAATAACAGCATTAAGTTATACTAAAATTAAATAATAAAAAGATTTAAATTAATAATATGGCTAATCCTAAGAAACAGAAAACTCATGCCGCTACTCATCGCGGTCGTTCTCATTTAGCTTTGAAGAAGATAGTTTTAAATAAGTGCCCGAAATGTGGTAAAGCTCTTAAGCCACACAATGCTTGCCCGGCTTGTGGTTATTATAATGGCCACGAGGTCATTAAAATGAAGACTCGCGTCGCTAAGAAAAAATAATTTTAAAAATTTAAACTATGTCTAATCGGCATTTAGCGCGAACCATCGCTCTCCAGACTTTATTTGCTTGGGATTTTAATGGTCGGAAGGATGGTGATATTGAAAATTTAATTGCCGATAATTTTGCTAATTTTGCCCCAAATTTTGATGATGGGGGTTTTGTGAGAGACTTAGTAATTGGGGTTAGGGATAATTTAGACATAATCAATAAGCATATTATTAAATATGCGACGGAATGGCCACTGGATCAGATTACAGCCGTGGATAGAAATATTTTGCGTTTGGGTATTTATGAGTTATTATATACGCCTATTCCACCCCGCGTCGCTATTAACGAAGCTATTGAGGTTGCCAAAAGTTTTGGTGGCGATGCTTCCGGTAAGTTTGTGAACGGTGTCTTAGGAGCTCTCTATAATGATGAACCGGAAATTCAGAAGAGGGACAATAAAGAAGAGACGGAAGATCTCGCTCAAGCGGAGGTGGCGGCAGGAACCGCGGTTGTTTCTGAAGAGGAAGATATTATAAAAGATAAAACCGAGGACGGTGTTATATAAAGCGCCGTCTTTTTATATTTTAGATAATAAGTTATGACTAGTACTACTTTTCTGAAGTTACAAAAAAATTTGGGCGTAACTTTTAAGAATGAAGATTTGTTGCGCCAAGCTTTGGTACATCGTTCTTATTTAAATGAACATCCTAATTTTCATATTGGGCATAATGAGAGATTAGAATTTTTAGGTGATGCAGTTTTAGAAATTATTGTGACGGAATTTTTATATCTTAATTTTACTAGTACGCCGGAAGGAGATTTAACTAATTGGCGCGCTTCGTTAGTTAATGCGCATTTGCTTTATGAAATAGCCGATCAACTGGACGTGGAAGATTGTTTGTATTTATCGCGCGGTGAAGCTCGTGATAAAAATAAAAAGTCTCGTCAGTTTATTTTAGCTAATGCCATGGAAGCTATTATTGGAGCTATTTATTTGGACCAGGGTTTAGCCGTCGCCAAAAAATTTGTGCTTAAAAAGATTGTTTCTCGCTTGGATGATATTTTGCGAGATCAATCTTATTTAGATCCGAAGTCCTTATTTCAGGAAAAGTCTCAGGAAAAAAAAGGGATAACTCCTCACTATAAAATTTTAGACGAGAGAGGTCCTGATCACGCTAAGTCATTTACAGTTGGACTTTATATCGGCGAAGAAAAAATAGCAGAGGGTGAGGGATCCTCTAAACAGGAGGCTCAGGTTGATGCGGCTGCCAAAGGTTTGAAGAAAATGGTCTGGTAAAAGAGTTGGTTGGTAGAATATTTTAAATTTTCAACAACATATTTATGGATATAAATAATCTTTTACAATTAGCCGCTGAAAAGCAGGCTTCTGATCTTCATCTTTTAGTCGGCCAGCCACCAATTTTAAGGATAGACGGAATATTGTCGGAAGCGGAGGGCTTACCAGTTTTAACTGCTACTGATTTACAATCTTTTGTTGATGTTCTTCTTAATAAAGAGCAGGCAACTAGATTTTTAGATAAGCGTGATTTAGATCTTGGTTATCAATTAGGTGATTACCGTTATCGCATTAATTTTTCTTATGCCCAAAATAATATTGTTATTGTTGCCCGCGTCATTAGTAATTTATTACCGACCCTGGAAGATCTCGGAATGCCGCCAATAGTGCAGAAGTTACTAGACTTACCTCAGGGATTTATTTTAATTACCGGTCCAACTGGGTGTGGTAAATCTACCACTTTGGCAGCGATGATAAATTACATTAATCAAACTCGTCGCGCTAATATTATTACGCTGGAAGATCCCATTGAATATGTTTTTATGCCGGACAAAAGTATTATTTCTCAACGTCAGCTAGGAACAGATATGATTAGCTTCGCGGCTGGGCTTAAATATGTTTTACGTCAGGACCCTAATGTTATTATGTTGGGCGAGATGCGTGACTTAGAAAGTATTGCCGCTGCCGTCACTTTAGCGGAGACTGGTCATCTAGTGTTAGCGACTCTTCACACTTATAGTGCCGCTCAGACCATTGATCGTATTATAGATATTTTTCCTCCCTATCAACAGGGTCAAATCAAATCGCAATTATCCAACGTCTTGTCTGGTATTATTTCCCAAAGATTATTGCCGCGTCGTAGTGGCGGTCGCTTAGCGACCCGAGAAATTCTAATTAATAATGCGGCGGTCGCAAATTTAATTAGGGAGGGAAAAATTGCTCAGATTAGAACGGTAATTGAGACCGGTGCCAATGCGGGAATGATTACTTTGGATAAGCATCTTAAAGAACTATATCAGGCCGGAGAAATTGAACGGGAAGTGGCCTTAGTGAATATGACAGACACTAATATGTTGGATAGTTAAAATATTTTATTATATGAGAAAGATATTATCGTTATTTGTATTGGTTGGTAGTTTGACCATGTTGTCTGGCTGCTCGTTATCTTTTGTTAATCAGCCCGAAAAAGTGGTTCTGGAAGATGGACAGGAATTTGTTCAAGATACTACCGCCTCAGACCAGTCGGATGAGGTCGCCCCTCAGTCGCAGGCATCGCCATTAGATCAAGATAGTGATGGTGATGGCTTGAGTGATATTCGGGAAGAATATTATCATTCCGATCCTAACGTTGCTGATACTGATGGTGATGGTTATTCCGATGGAGATGAAGTAGCTCATAATTATAATCCGGTTGGAGAAGGGGCTTTAACTATTAAGTCGGAGAATGTATCTCTTGATGCTTTAGCAACCTTTGGACATTTTGAGGGGCTTACCACGATCAAGATTGATCTGGTTGATGGCGCAATAAAAGAAATGAGCGGGATGGATGATGCTAATCGTTTGAAGTGGGCAAATCAGTCACGACCTGGAGAAAATATTACTGACCCTGTAGAAGCCGAGAGAATAGTTATAGAATTTTATCAGTCTTTTCCTCATTATGCAGCTCCAAAAACACAGCTACATGATTTAAGTTATATAGCTTTTGCTGATTTTGAATATTTTGCCGTTCCTTTTCTTAAGGAAAATAAGGAGAGAGAGGATGTTGTTCGTCTAATGCAATATATGGGTTTCGGCGCTGATGGGGGTTTTTTAATCGTTCCGTCCGATGGTGTTTATAAATTTCGCCAATTTATGTTTGGTGGCGAAAAATGTGGGGGCGGTGCATTTCCGAAAGACGATGTAGGGTTAGGATTTATTGATGGCTTAATTACCTCCGATTCTAAATTATGGTTTATTGGTGGTGGATGTTATGAGGGTGAAACATTTAATATTAGCTCTCTTGCTGGTTATATTTGGAATACTGATGTGTTTAGGGAGTCGTCGGGCTCATCACCAAAAAATAACTCTTTATCAGGAGAGGCGGGAGCGCGTGATAATAAACGTGTAGCTGATATTAAACAAATACAGACAGCATTGCAAATGTATTATAATGAGTTTAATCATTATCCCGAGACTCAGTTGGTAAAAACTGGAGAACAGATTGCTGGGAAAGGATATATTTTTTTATATAGTGTGCCCGCTTATCCTTTGCCAGCTGATGGGGATTGTGGCCAGTATTCCTCAGAGTATGTATATAATGTCGATAGCGACGGTCAAAATTATAGTTTGGAATTTTGTTTAGGCGGGGCAGTTAATAATTTAAAGCCGGGTATGCATATTGCTAATGTGGATGGCATAAAATAAGCTTTAAAAAGATATAAAAAATGGCCTAAAATAGGCCATTTTTTACACATATTATCCCCCTTGACATAATTTTTAAAACAGCTATAATAAGTATCAGTTTTATTAGGGCTGTAGAAGCCGCAAAAATATGAAAAAAGAAGTAAGAAACCATATTAAAAAGCGATTCTAGTTAATCAGCCATTTTGCGATTACTTAGAACCGCTCAGCAGCGGTTTTTTTGTGCCCTAAGAAAAAGTCCCTTAACAATCAATGTTAGAGTAAAGAAAATAAAAATATAATTTAAGTTGGATGTCTTATCCTAATATCTCAATTTTTCGTCTGGGATAGAGGGGCTGTAATAAGATATCAAAAACACGTTTTTAATTAAAAATAAAAGCGTGGGAAAATCTCAGTAAGAGTATATGGTGAATGCCTTGACATAAGAAGACGATGAAGGACGTAGCAGCCTGCGATAAGCCGCGGTGAGGTGGCAAGCAACCTTTGACCCGCGGATCTCCGAATGGGGAAACCCCTTCCGTTGAAGACGGAGGATGCCCAATCTTTAAGATAGGGCAGGAAGACCCGGTGAACTGAAACATCTTAGTAGCCGGAGGAAAAGAAAATAATAATTATTCCCCAAGTAGTGGCGAGCGAAAGGGGAGAAGTCTAAACCCAAATAACTGAGAAATAAACCCGGTTCGCCGGATTTATTTCAGAAGGTTCTGGAACCACATGTTTTTTCGGTGTTGCAAGACCTAAGGCCTGTTGCCAGATCAACAGGGCGAAGTAAAAAAAGATTACTCTTAGCAGAACGAGTTGGAAAACTCGGCCAGAGACGGTGATAGCCCGGTACGCGAAAAGAGAAGTCACTTCGTTTTAGTGTTCTTAAGTAGGGCGGGACTCGTGAAATCCCGTTTGAAGCCAGGCCGACTATGGCCTAAGACTAAATACTTCTTATGATCGATAGTGAACTAGTACCATGAGGGAAAGGTGAAAAGCATCCCGATGAGGGAGGTGAAATAGTACCTGAAACCATATACTTACAAAGAGTCGGAGCCCCGCAAGGGGTGACGGCGTGCCTATTGAAGAATGAGCCAACGAGTTTGTTCTACGTGGCTGACATAATCTCCTTTGGAGAGCATGTATAGTGAAAGCGAGGGTTAATAGCCCGTTTGTGTATCGCTTTCGTGAGCACTAATTTATTAGTGCCCCGGGAGTGATACATTCGTCGCGTGGACAAGACCCGAAGCCGGGTGATCTAACCATGAGCAGGCTGAACTCCATCGAAAGATGGAAGGAGGGCCGAACCCATTAGCCGTGCAACACTATGGGATGACTTGTGGTTAGCGCAGAAATTGTAATCGAACTCGGCAATAGCTGGTTCTCCTCGAAATAGCTTTTGGGCTAGCCTCGGACGTTGACCGCAGGGGGTAGAGCACTGGATGAGGGCGGGTCGCAAGATACCGTCTTCAATCAAACTCCGAATACCTGTGGGTATAGTCCGGGAGTCAGACTGCGAGCGCTAAGGTCCGTTAGTCGAAAGGGAAACAGCCCGGATCACAATCTAAGGTCCCTAAATCTATGCTAAGTGTCAAAGGTGGTGTTGTGACTGCGACAGTTAGGAGGTTGGCTTAGAAGCAGCCATCCTTTAAAGATAGCGTAACAGCTCACTAATCAAGTCGTTTCGCGCCGAAAATTTATCGGGGCTAAGCATAGTACCGAAGATGTGAACTCTCCAGATTTTTTTGGAGAGTGGTAGAGGAGCATTCCCTTCAGCGTTGAAGTCGTGTTGTGAGACACGGTGGAGCGGAGGGAAGAGAGAATGTTGGCATGAGTAGCAAAAAGGCGGGTGACAACCCCGCCCATCGAAAACCTAAGGTTTCCTGGGCAACGCAAATCGCCCCAGGGTTAGTCGGTCCTAAGGTGCCGCCCATGTTGTGTGGGCGTTTAACCGATGGATGAGACGGTTAATATTCCGTCACTACTACTGTTTTCCGAAGGGGGGACGCAGTTCTCTAGTTTAAGCGTGCTATGGTATGTACGTTCCTGGCCTCAAGAAACGACCTTGGCAAATCCGGGTCACCAGTTTCAAGGAGCAGGGAGAAGAGAAAGTCGCAAGATGGACTCAATTTAAGCGTCAGAACTGACTAGAAAATCCTCTAGGGCTAAGGCAGTAGCAACCGTACCGTAAACCGACACAGGTAGGTGAGGCGAGAAGCCTCAGATGTACGAGAGAAACTTCGTTAAGGAACTCGGCAAAACAGCGGCCGTAATTTAGAGATAAGGCCTGCCCTCGCAAGAGGGCCGCAGCTAAAGAGCCCAAGGGACTGTTTACCAAAAACATAGCTCTCTGCTAACTCGTAAGAGGATGTATAGAGGGTGATGCCTGGCCAGTGTCCGAACGTTAAGAGGAGAGGTTAGCACTTCGGTGTGAAGCTTTGAATCCAAGCGCGGATGAACGCCGGCGATAACTATAATCGTCCTAAGGTTTTGTAATTTATTATTAGATTACAAAAGGACTGGGACGATTGTAAGTTGGTAAATAAAAATACGTTGCCTGGCTATAGTGAAAGCTATAGTTGTCATTAAATATTCAGTAAAATGCGTGAAAATCCTCAAAAGATTCAGGGTACTCGGAGTCGTCGACTCCAGTAAAAATCCTTGAGTACACGGGGCAAACGCGCAGGATTAAATAATCCTCAGAGACTTAAAAACTGAGACTCTACAATATGAAGATAAATCCTTATTGGGTAAGTGGATTTGTTGATGGTGAAGGAACGTTTTATGTAGGAATTAATCGAAACGATACAATGAAAGTTAAATTTCAAGTATTGCCAGAATTTAGAATAGTTCAACATGAACGTGATATTAAGTTGTTATATGCTTTAAAGAAATATTTTGGCGTCGGTGTTGTGAGAGTAAATCATGATACTCGCTATGAATTACGAGTTAGATCTTTAGAACATGTTAATAAGTTTATTATTCCCCACTTTGATAAATATCAATTACTCACTCAAAAAAAATTTGATTTCATTAAGTTTAAAGAAATTATTAAATTAATGAATGAAAATAAACATTTGTCACCGGAAGGTGTTAAGGAAATCATAATGATCGCTTCTAAAATGAACAGACAAGATAAGGTGGGTGCCCTGAAAATTTTAGAAGAATTAAATTCATATCATGAGTAAGATAAAGTCCATTCTTAATAGAAATATTAAGCGAGTGAAGAGCGAAATTCCTTGTCGGGTAAGTTCCGACCTGCACGAATGGCTTAACCACTTGGGCACTGTCTCAACGAAGTACTCGGTGAAATTGCAATGTGAGTAAAGATGCTCACTAACCATAGTTGGACGAAAAGACCCCGTGAAGCTTTACTACAACTTGATATTGAATTAGGACTATACTTGTTCAGAATAGGTGGGAGCCGCAAGGCAACAGTGAGATACCACCCTGGTCTATTTTTAATTCTAACCCCGAGATTCGGGGGACAGTGTCTGGTGGGTAGTTTGTCTGGGGCGGATGCCTCCCAAAAAGTAACGGAGGCGTTTACAAAGGTCAGCTATCCCGGAATGGAAACCCGGGAGATAGTGTAAAGGCACAAGCTGGCTTTACTGCGAGACCTACAAGTCAAGCAGTCGCGAAAGCGGAACTTAGTGATCCGACCATTCAATATAGGATGGTGGAAGCTCATCGGATAAAAGCTACTCCGGGGATAACAGGCTAGTCACGCCCAAGCGTCCACAGCGACGGCGTGGTTCGGCACCTCGATGTCGGCTCGTCGCATCCTGGGGGTG
>Ga0172380_10005108_pt1 | contig 16220 bp, 16 predicted proteins | sample Leawe162metaG_FD_119747 | JGI IMG/M metagenome (GOLD analysis project Ga0172380, IMG submission 119747) | Leachate microbial communities from a municipal landfill in Southern Ontario, Canada - Leachate well 162 metaG | ecosystem: Engineered > Solid waste > Landfill > Unclassified | place...
GGTACGGGTCGGCGATGTCACCCTGAATGGCGTCGAGGGCATTGTGCACCAGCACGACATGCCGATCGCCCTGCTCGGCATGAGCTTTCTCAATCGCATGGAGATGAAGCGCGACGGGCAGACCATGACGCTGCGCAAGCGCTACTGAATTGAGCAACCGGCCCAGCCCCCCGAAACAGAACGCCTTCATGCCGACGGCAGACTGGCTGCGGCAGCGCCTCGCCGGGCCGCGCCAGTTGCAGGCCGTGAATGAGGACGCCGTACCGGAGAGACTGACTTCTGCCGCAGTGCTGGTGCCGGTCATCGAGCGGCCGGAGGGATTGACCGTGCTGTTCACGCAGCGCACCGCCCACCTCAACGACCATGCCGGCCAGGTGAGTTTTCCCGGCGGCCGCTGCGAGGTCACCGACGCCTCCCCGGTATTCACGGCGCTGCGCGAGACCGAGGAGGAAATCGGTCTTGCCCCCGAGTTGGTCGAGATCCTCGGCATCCTGCCCGAATACCGTACCGGCACCGGCTTCAGCGTCACCCCGGTGGTCGGCCTGGTGCGCCCGCCCTTCGATCTCAATCCGGACAGCTTCGAGGTGGCCGAGGTGTTCGAGACGCCGCTCGCTTTCCTGCTCGATCCGGCCAACCACCAGCGCCACAGCATGGAGATCGGCGGCGTGCTGCGCCACTATTACGCCATGCCCTACGAGGGCTATTTCATCTGGGGCGCCACGGCCGGCATGCTGGTGAGCCTGCACCGCCTGCTTTACGGCGACTGATGCAACAGACCCAACTTCCGGCACTAGTGCGATAATTCAGCCTGTCCGTCGGCGGTTCAGCACCTGCACTTTTTCATGATCGTCATTTCCCTCATCGTCGTCCTGCTGCTGGAGCAGTTGCGACCGCTGGCCGAGCGCAAGGTGGTCGCCGTGCCGCTGTCGCACTATGCACGCTTTTTCGAGGGGCACTTCAACGACGGCCAGGAGCGTCACGGCATGATCGCCTGGCTGCTGGCCGTGCTGCCGGCGACGATCGCTTGCGCGGCCCTCTATTTCGCACTGATGGCCGTCAATCCGCTGCTCGGCTTTCTCTGGAACGTTGCGATCCTCTACCTGACGCTGGGCTTCCGCCAGTTCAGCCACAACTACACCGACATCCACCTGGCGCTGCGCATGGGCGAGACGGATCGCGCCCGGGCGCTGCTTGGCGAATGGCGCGGCCGCTCCGCCGACGGCCTCAATGCCACCGAGATCGCGCGTCTGGCCATGGAGGAGGCGCTGGTCGCCTCGCACCGCCATGTCTTCGCCGTGGTCGTCTGGTTTGTTCTGCTGCCGGGGCCGACCGGCGCCCTGATGTACCGTCTGGCCTACTATTTCAAGCGCCAGTGGGGCGAACGCCGCGACGCCGAATTCGGCGCTTTCGGCCGCTTTGCCACGCAGGCTTTCGCCGTCATCGACTGGCTGCCGGTGCGCATTACCGCGGCGGCCTTTGCCGTCGTCGGCGACTTCGAGGACGCGGTTTACTGCTGGCGCACCCAGGCGGCGCGCTGGCCGGATGAGGCTGCGGGTATACTGCTGGCAAGCGGTGCCGGCGCACTGGGTGTGCGCCTGGGGCTGCCGATCATCGAATCGGGCGAATTGACGGAAAGACCCGAGCTGGGGCTGGGAGAGGAGGCCGACGCCGATTTCATGCAAAGCGGAATCGGACTGGTATGGCGCACATTGGTACTCTGTCTGTTGTTGCTGGCGCTGCTGGGCGTTGCCAATTGGGCAGGTTGATTTCCTTTCAGGAGTTACAAAATGGCTGACAAAAGAGAAGTGGTGGTTCTGAGCGCCGTGCGCAGCGCGGTGGGTACCTTCAACGGCGCGCTGGCGGGCATTGAGCCGGCCGAACTGGGCGGCATGGTCTTCAAGGAAGCGATCGCCCGTTCCGGTGTCGATCCGAAGCAGATCAGCTTTGCCACGGTCGGCAACTGCATTCCGACCGAATCGCGCTATGCCTATGTGGCGCGGGTGTCGACCATCCAGGCCGGCATGTCGATGGATTCGGTGGCCTTCGCGGTGAACCGGCTTTGCGGCTCCTCGCAGCAAGCCATCGTCAACTCGGCGCAGGCGATCCTGCTCGGCGATGCCGATTTCGCGCTCGGCGGCGGCGTCGAGGTGATGTCGCGCGGCGCCTACCTGATGCCGACGCTGCGCTCGGGCGCGCGCATGGGCGACACGCAGGCGATCGACGCCATGGTTGCCGTGCTGACCGACCCCTTCGGTGTCGGCCACATGGGCATCACCGCCGAGAATCTGGCGGTCAAGCACGGCATCTCGCGCGAGGCGCAGGATGCCTTTTCGGTCGAGTCGCAGGCGCGTGCTGCGAAAGCCATCGCCGAGGGCCGCTTCAAGTCGCAGATCGCGCCGATCACCCTCAAGACCCGCAAGGGCGACGTGGTGTTCGACACCGACGAACATCCGCGCGCCGGCACGACGATGGAGACGCTGGCCAAGATGAAGCCGGCCTTCAAGAAGGACGGCACGGTGACGGCCGGCAACGCCTCGGGCATCAACGATGCCGCTGCTGCACTGATTCTAGCCGATGCCGCCAAAGCGGCTTCAGGCGGTCACAAGCCGATCGCGCGCCTGGTCGCCTATGCCATCGCCGGCGTGCCCAACGACGTCATGGGCGAGGGTCCGATCCCGTCGACCAAGATCGCCCTGCAGAAGGCTGGCCTGACCCTGGACAAGATCGATGTCATCGAGTCCAACGAGGCCTTCGCCGTGCAGTCGCTGACGGTGGCCAAGGCCCTCGGTTTCGATCCGGCGAGGACCAACGTCAATGGCGGCGCCATCGCGCTCGGCCACCCGGTCGGCGCTACCGGCGCGGTGATTATCACCAAGCTGCTGCACGAACTGATCCGCGTCAATGGCCGCTACGGCATTGCTACCATGTGCATCGGCGGCGGCCAGGGCATCACGACGATCTGGGAACGCGTGTAACGCGGTTCCGCTGGGAGAAGGAAGGAACGGGCCGGGTGACCGGCCCGTTTTCATTGGGACGCCTGCTTTGCGGGGTTAATCGCGCTCGGAATAGGTGGGCAGGGTGATGCGGAAGGCCATGGCGAACAGCCGGGCAGCAAGGATGATCGCCATTCCGCTCCAGGCGGCGGCGACATCCGAAACGCCCAGCGCCTGCAGGCCAATCAGTGCCAGCGCGCCGAGCCAGGCGGCGGAGGCATACAGTTCGCCGCGAACGAACACCAGAGGCACGTCGTTGCAGAGCACATCGCGCAACACGCCCCCGAGTACGCCGGTGATGACGCCGAGCAGGCTCGCGACCAGCCAGGGCGCCTGCCACTCCAGGGCGACCTGCGTGCCGACAACGGTGAACAGCGCCAGGCCGACCGCATCCGGAATGAGGAACAGGCGTGGCGGCAGCCGCAGGCCGCGCACGGCGAAGAAGATCACCACGGTCGTAGCCAGTGCAACGACGAGATAGGTCTGGTCGCTGATCCAGAACACCGTGCGGTCGAGCAGCAGATCGCGCACCGTGCCGCCACCCAATGCGGTGGCGCTGCCCACCATCACCACGCCGACGAGATCCATCTGCTTGCGGCCGGCATCGAGCACACCGGTGAGGGCATTCACCGAGACGGCAGCAAGGCCGATCCAGTAGAGAAAGCTTTCCATGCAAGGTCGTCTGAAGCGTATTGGGCAGGCAAGTCTATCGTTTCTTTGCCGTCCTGCGCAGACTGACTTTCTACTTATTGCCGGAGGCGCAGAGGGCGTGGAACAGGGCCAGCCTGCGCGGGCTGATCTTTCCTGCCCCTACCGCTGCACGCAATGCGCAATCGGGCTCGCGGTCGTGGCGGCAGTCGCGGAAGCGGCATTTGTCCAGATAGGGAAGGAATTCGACGAAGCCCTGTTCGAGTTCGGCGCGCGTGAGATGGGAGAGGCCGAATTCCTGCATGCCGGGGCTGTCGATGAGCGCGCTGGTTTCATCGAGGCGATAGAGCCGGGTGTAGGTGGTGGTGTGCTTGCCGGAATCGAGCGCTTCGGAAATCTCGCGCGTCGCGGCTTTGGCCTCGGGCAGCAAGGCGTTGATGAGGGTGGACTTGCCCATGCCGCTTTGTCCGACCAGTACGCTCGTCTGGCCGGCGAGCAGCGTCCGCAGAGCGTCCGCATTCTGTTTCGCGGACAACTCCACGACCGTGTAGCCGAGGGCGCGAAAGGGCGCCAGTTGTGCACGGGCGGCTGCGGCTTTTTCGGCGAGGTCGGTCTTGTTCAGCACGATCACGGCGCGCATGTGCTGCTGCTCGGCGGCGACGATGCAGCGCGTCACCAGCTCGTCGCTGAACCCCGGCTCGGCGGCGACGACGACGATGGCCTGCGTGGCGTTGGCGGCGAAGAGCTTCTCGCGGAAGGCGTCGCTGCGGTAGAGCAGGGTGTTGCGCGGCTCGATCGAATCGATGACGCCCTGGTCCGGGGCATTGAGCTGCACTGCGACGCGGTCGCCGCAGGCGACGTTGCTCTTCTTGCCGCGCGTGTAGCACAGCGCGATGGAACCGTCCGCAAGCGCGATCTCGTACTGCCGGCCGAACGCGGCGATGACCAGTCCCAGGTTTTTTGTCTTCAAGGGTTGAGCAGCGCTTCGACTTTCGCGGCGCAGATGAAATCGTTCATGGACAGGCCGTTGACCGAGTGGGTCGACCAGGCGACGCGGCAGCGGTTGTAGCCGAAGGCGATGTCGGGGTGGTGGTCTTCGCGTCCGGCGATGCCGGCAACCTCATGCACGAAATCCAGCGTTTCCGCGTAATTGTTGAAGCTGTATGTCCTGGCGATTTCATTCCCGGTGTTTTCCCAGCCCGGCAGCAAGCGCAGCAACTCGGCGCTGCTTGCCGCATCGAGCCCCTGCCCGGGGCCGGAGCACGGCGTGCATTTGCCTGCGGCGAGTTCGGACAGGGTCATGCTATTTGAACTTGTAGTACTGCTGGTTGAGGTGGGCGGCGGCATGCTCCTCGTCTGCGGGAAACCAGCCGGCGCTGACCTGGGCGTTGCAGGCGGCGACGCACTTGGCGTCGTGCAGATTCTTGCCGGCCATCGGGTCGCAGCGAACAAATGTGAGCGTGGGGTTCATATTTTCTCCTATACGGCTTTCAACTGTGCGATGCGCGCCGCCGCAGGAGGATGGGAATCGTAGAACGTGGAGTAGAGCGGGTCGGGCGTCAGCGTGGCGGCATTGTCGCGATAAAGCTTGACCAGCGCGGCGACGAGATCGCCGGCGCCGGCCTGCAGCGCGGCGTAGGCGTCGGCCTCGTACTCGTGGCGGCGCGAGAAGGCGCTCATCAGCGGCGCCAGCGGGAAGGTGAACACCGGGATCGCCAGCGAGAAGAGCACCAGCGCCGGTGCGGTGCCGCGCGAAGTCATGCCCAGCCCTTCGTAGAACCACGGCGCGTCGATCAGGCCGCCGAGCAGCCAGAGGAAGCCGAAGCTCACCAGCGCCAGCACGCCGATGCGCTTCCAGACGTGGCGGCGCTTGTAGTGGCCGAGTTCGTGCGCCAGCACGGCCTCGATTTCGGCGGGGGCGAGCTTCTCCAGCAGCGTGTCGAAGAAAACGATGCGTTTGGCCTGGCCGAAGCCGGTGAAGTAGGCGTTGCCGTGGGCGCTGCGCTTCGAACCATCCATGACGAAAAGGCCGCTGGTGCGGAAGCCGCAGCGTGCCAGCAGCGCCTCGATGCGTTCCCTCAGGGAAGCGTCGGCGAGCGGCGTGAACTTGTTGAAGATCGGCGCGATCACGGTGGGGTAGATGAGCAGGGCCAGCAGGTTGAAGCCGAGCCAGAATAGCCAGACGTAGAGCCACCAGGTTGTGCCCATCCGCGCCATCAGCCACAGCACCGCCAGCAGCACCGGCAGGCCGATCGCCGCGCCGAGCAGTGCGCCCTTGGCGAGGTCGACGGCGAACAGGCGCAGGGTCATCTTGTTGAAGCCGAAGCGTTCCTCGACGACGAAGCTGCGGTAAAGGGAGAAGGGCAGGTCGACGAGCGAACTCAGCACGACAATGCCGCCGATGAAGGCCAGGCCGTGGGCGAGGCCGTCGAGGCCGAGTGCAGTCCACGCCGCATGCAGCGCCTGCAGGACGCCGCCGAGGGTGAGCGCCAGCACGAAGAGCGTGCCGACGACGACCTCGATCATGGCCAGGCGCACCTTGGCCACGGTGTAGTCGGCCGCCCGCTGGTGGGCTTCCAGCGTGATGATCTCGCGGAAGGCATCCGGCACGGCGTCGCGGTGCGCGGCGACATGGCGGACGTGGCGCCGCGCCAGCCACAGGCGCAGTAGCGTGGTCAGGCCGAGGGCAGCGAGAAACACCGTGGTAAAGGCAGCGGTCATGGTGGGGGCATGGAAAATGAAACTATCGAACTGTGACAGAATGCGGGCTTTCAAGTTCTCGTGAAATTATGGCACAGGATCCCAACAACCTCATCTGGCTGGACATGGAAATGACCGGCCTCGATCCCGACCGTGACCGCGTCATCGAGATCGCCATGGTGGCGACCGACAGCGCGCTCAATACCCTCGCCGAATCGCCGGTGGTGGTGGTGCACCAGCCTGACACCGTGCTCGACGCCATGGACGAGTGGAACAGGAACACCCACGGAAAGTCGGGCCTTGTCGGCAAGGTGCGTGCCTCGCAGACCGACGAGGCGGGGGCGACGGTGCAACTGATCGAGTTCATGCGCCAGTACGTGCCCGAGCGCACCTCGCCGATGTGCGGCAACTCGATCTGCCAGGACCGCCGCTTCATGGCGCGCTGGCTGCCGGGCCTGGAGGCGTATTTCCACTACCGCAACCTGGACGTCAGCACGCTGAAGGAACTGGCGCGCCGCTGGAGGCCGGAGGTCTACAAGGGCGTGGTGAAGAAGGGCGCGCACACGGCGCTGGCGGACATCCATGAGTCGATCGAGGAATTGCGCTACTACCGCGACAATTTCATCAGGATGTAATCACGGTTTTCGCCAGGCGCGGATGGCGGCGAGCAATCCGCGCGTCGAAGCGTCAAAGTCGTCTTCCCCGGCCAGCATCTTCGGCAATATCTCGCGCGCCATCTGCTTGCCGTGCTCGACCCCCCACTGGTCGAAGCTGTTCACGCCCCACAGGCAGCCCTGTACCGCCACCTTGTGCTCGTAGAGGGCGATCAGGCTGCCGAGGGTGCGCGGCGTCAGCCGCGGCATCAATAGGGTCGTGCTGGGCTGGTTCCCGGGACAGGCCAGATGTGGCGCCAGGCGCGCAGCCTCCTCTTCGGCTTTTCCCCCGGCGATCAGCTGGTCTTTCGCTTCCTCAAGCGTCTTGCCTTTCATCAAGGCGGCACTCTGTGCCAGGGCATTGGCGACCAGCGCCTCCTGCTCCGGGCTGGCGTCGCCGACCGGAACGATGAAGTCGATCGGCGTCAGGCGTGTGCCCTGGTAGAAGAGCTGGTGGAAGGCGTGCTGGCCGACCGAGCCGGCCATGCCCCAGAGGATCGGGGCGGTGGCGCAGCCGACTTCCGCGTTGTCGAGCGTGACGCGCTTGCCGTTGCTCTCCATCTCGAGTTGCTGTAGATAAGCCGGCAGGAGTCCCAGGCGGTGTGCATAGGGAATGACGGCGAGGGATTCGGTGCCGAGGAAATCAATGTTCCACAAGCCGACGAGGGCCATCACCACCGGCAGGTTTTCCGTGAAAGGCGCAGCGAGGAAGTGCTCGTCCATCTCGCACGCGCCGGCGAGAAGTTCCTCGAAGGCATCCATGCCGATCGCGCAGGCGAGCGGCAGGCCGATGGCCGACCACATCGAAAAGCGTCCGCCCACCCATTCCGGCATGGCCAGGCAGTTTTCCGCGGGGATGCCAAAGGTCTGCGCGTCGGCGACGTTGTTGCTGACGGCGAGGAAATGGCGCGCCGGATCGGCGCCGCTGAGCCAGGCGCGCGCAGCGCGGGCGTTGGCCAGCGTCTCCTGCGTCGTGAAGGTCTTCGAGGAGACGATGAACAGCGTGCTGGCCGGGTCGAGAACGCGCACCGTGTCGGCGAACTCCGCCGGATCGATGTTGGCGACGAAGCGCACGGCGAGCTTCGGGTCGGCGTATTCGCAGAGCGCCTGCACGGCCATGCGCGGGCCGAGATCGGAGCCGCCGATGCCGAGGTTGACGACGACATTGATGGAAGCGCCGCCGCTGCCGCGCCATTCGCCCGAACGAATGGCGCCGGCCAGTTCGCGCATGCGCGCGCGCGTGGCGCGCACCTCCGGCAGCACGTCCTTGCCGGCGACGCGATAGGACCGCTCGGCGCGCAGGGCAATGTGCAGGGCGGCGCGGTTCTCCGTGGCGTTGATGGCCTCGCCAGCGGTCATGCGGCGCAGGAAACCGGTCAGGTCGCGCGCCTCGGCGAGCTGGACGAGGAGACTCAGCGTTTCGGCGGCGAGGCGCTGCTTGGAAAAGTCGCAAAGCAGGTCGCCGCAGCGCAGCGACAGGCGCGCGAAGCGCTGCGGATCGGCGGCGAAGAGCGCGTTGAGATGCTGCCCTGCCAGCGCGTCGCGATGCGCGAGGAGCGCCTGCCATTGCGGTGTCTTGATGAGCGGCGTCATGGCCTGGCGTAGAGTCGGAAGCGTTCGCTGCGGTCGCTGGGGCGGTGGCCTTCCCAAATCTTGCGCCAGCCGGTGCCGGCGGGCAATGCCTCTTTTTGCAAGTTGCCCTGGGTCAGGAATAGCCGGCACTGGGCCGCGGCGCGGCTGCCTTCGCGCACGGTTTTGATTCCGGAGAAGTAATGGAAGGCGGCGCGCTGCGTGCTGCCGAGTCCGCGTCCGGCGATGCAGCCGTGTTCGGCAGGCAGGGCTGCCGTCAGCGCGGCGGAGACGGCGCGATAGCTCCTGTCGTAGTCGATCAGGGGCAGCCAAAGGGCCATGAGCAGACTCCAGCAGAGCACAAGGCCGGCGGCCCAGTGCGCTGTGCCGCGCTGGGGCGAGCGCGGGCTCTTGAAAATCAGCCACACCCAAGCAAAAGTCAGTCCCAGCGAGACGGCGAAGGCCGGAATCGAGAAGTGGGCGACGAAGCCCGGCTCCAGCCTGGCCAGGTTCTTGGCGACCTGCAGCGGCGCGCCGGTGACCATCGCCAGCCAGCCCAGCCAGATGAGGCCGGCCAGCAGGGTGAAGGTCATCATGCCGAACCAGTCGTGGGCGTTGGCGGCACCGCGTTGCAGCGACAATGTGGCGGGCGCGGCGAGCAGCACCAGCGGCGGCAGCAGCGGCAGGACGTTGAGGCTGCGCGGTTCCGAGAAGGCGCTCTGTACGGCGAGCAGGATGAGAAACGAGGTCAGCGGGATGAGGATGCGTGGTTCGCGCAGCCGGCGCCGCTCCTTCCATAGGGTCCACAGCGCCAGGGGCAGGGCCGGCCAGGCGAACCAGCCGAGCAGCTTGAGGAAATTCCACAGGGCGAGCGGTAGATTTGGTCCCGTCCGCAGTTCGGCCAGTTCGCGCGACCACCAGATACCGAATGCGGCGGGCTCCAGGCTGTGCAGCGCCAGCGGCCAGGACAGGACGAGGGGGGCCGCGACGGCCAGCGCAGCGAGCATGCCGCGCGCCGCGGTGGGCGTGCGCAGATGCGATGAGAGCAGGGGTAACAGCATCAGCAACGGTCCGAGCGCGATCAGGGCCGGCAGGCCGACGGCGAGGAAGCCGAGGCCGAGTGCAGCGCCGGCAAGGGCGCCGCCGCGCAGGGGATGTTGCGGCAGCAGCGCCAGGCCGCAATAGAGCGCGGCGGCGGCAGCGAGAAAGGCGGTAGCTGGCTGAACTTCGTGGGCATGCACCAGCAGCCCCAGACAGCCGATGGCGACCAGCGCCGCGCCGCGCCCTGCGTCTTGGCCGAAAAGATGCCGCGCGGTGCCCGCCAGACAGGCGACCATGATGGTGGCGAACAGGCCCGAAGCCAGTCGGGCGGCATCGTGCAGGGGCAGCAGGAGCCCGAAAACTTTCGCCAGGACGGCGGCTGTCCAATGGTAGAGCGGAGGCGAATCCAGCCAGATTTCCCCGGCCAGGCGCGGCAGCAGCCAGTGGCCGCCGTCGAGCATGGAATACACCACGCCGAAATGCGTAGTGTCGTCACCCTTCCAAGGATCGTGGCCGATGAGGCCGGGCAGGAGGTAGAGGGCGCAGAGAGCGATCAGCACGGCGCCGCGCGGCGGGAAGGCGAAGGGCAGGCGCGGCAGGGGCATTTTCGTCGGTTTCGGGTTTTTTTATGCCGGCAAGGGGATTTTACCCGCTTCGAAAAGAAAAAAAGGCAGCCGAAGCTGCCTTCTCGCAGGACGCCCGGCCGATCAGGCGGCGGCCTGTTTCTTGCCGTATTTCTGGTTGAATCGTTCGACGCGGCCGGCGGTGTCGATCATCTTCTGCTTGCCGGTGTAGAACGGGTGGCAGGCGGAGCAGACTTCGACGTGCAGCGGCTTGCCGCTGGTGGAGCGGGTCTTGAACTTGTTGCCGCAGCTGCAGGCGACATCGATCTCGACGTAGTTCGGATGGGTATCGGCTTTCATGGGGTTCCTCTGTTGAACAGGGGGGGCGGCGAATGTGGCCGTCCAAAAAGGGCTGCATTATCCCCCAAAATCAGGAGGCTTGCAATCGGTGGCTAGCCCCGGCGCATGGCATCGTAGAACTCGGCGTTGCTCTTCGTTGCGCGGATCTTGTCGAGGAGGAATTCCATCGCCTCAAGGTCGTCCATGTTGTAGAGCAGCTTGCGCAACACCCAGACCTTCTGCAGGATTTCCGGCTTCAGCAGCAGCTCCTCGCGGCGCGTGCCGGAGCGGTTGACGTTGATGGCCGGGTAGACGCGCTTCTCCGCCATGCGCCGCTCGAGGTGGATCTCCATGTTGCCGGTGCCCTTGAATTCCTCGTAGATGACGTCGTCCATGCGGCTGCCGGTGTCGATCAGGGCGGTGGCGATGATGGTGAGCGAGCCGCCCTCCTCGATGTTGCGGGCGGCGCCGAAGAAGCGCTTCGGTTTCTGCAGGGCGTTGGCGTCCACGCCGCCGGTGAGTACCTTGCCGGAGGCCGGCACCACGGTGTTGTAGGCGCGCGCCAGGCGGGTGATGGAATCCAGCAGGATGACCACGTCCTTCTTGTGCTCGACCAGGCGCTTGGCCTTCTCGATGACCATCTCGGCGACCTGCACGTGGCGCGAGGCCGGCTCGTCGAAGGTCGAGGCAACCACCTCGCCCTTCACCGAGCGCGTCATTTCCGTCACTTCCTCGGGGCGCTCGTCGATCAGCAGGACGATCAGCGCGACGTCGGGGTGGTTGGTGGCGATGGCGTGGGCGATGTGCTGCATCATCACCGTCTTGCCGCTCTTCGGGCTGGCCACCAGCAGGCCGCGCTGGCCCTTGCCGATCGGCGCGATCATGTCGATGACGCGCGAGGTGATGTTCTCCTCGGCCTTGATTTCGCGCTCCAGTCTGAGCACCTCGGTCGGATGCAGCGGCGTCAGGTTCTCGAAGAGGATCTTGTGCTTGGAGTTCTCCGGCGGCTCGTTGTTGACCTTGTCCACCTTGACCAGCGCGAAGTAGCGCTCGCCATCCTTCGGCGTGCGGATCTCACCCTCGATCGAGTCGCCCGTATGCAGGTTGAAGCGGCGGATCTGCGAGGGCGAAACGTAGATATCGTCCGTGCCGGCCAGGTAGGAGGTGTCGGGCGAGCGCAAGAAGCCGAAGCCGTCGGGCAGCACTTCCAAAGTGCCGTCGCCGAAGATGTTTTCGCCTTTCTTGGCGCGGTTCTTGAGAAGGGCGAAGATCAGTTCCTGCTTGCGCAGGCGGTTGGCGCCGTCGATCTCGCTGGCGATGGCCATTTCGAGCAGTTCGCTGACGTGGAGAGTTTTGAGCTCCGATAAATGCATAACGACCCAGAGGAGTGAGGTGCAGCGGAAGAAGGGAATGCGGAAAGGTTCGGGGGTTTGAAACCAGACTATAGGCCGCGCCGCCTGCTTTATTGGATCTTGAGAAATTCCGCTGCGGCGCGGGGGAGTTGAGGACGGACTGTAAGTCTTTCAGAGGTTGCTGTCAATAAAGGCGGTGAGCTGGGACTTGGAGAGGGCGCCGACCTTGGTCGCCTCGACGTTGCCGTTCTTGAACAGCATTAGGGTCGGGATGCCGCGGATGCCGAACTTGGCCGGCGTCTCCTGATTGTCGTCGATGTTCAGCTTGGCCACCTTGAGCTTGCCGGCGTATTCCTTGGAGACGTCGTCCAGAATCGGGGCGATCATCTTGCAGGGGCCGCACCACTCGGCCCAGTAGTCCACCAGGACGGGGGTGGACGATTGCAGCACCTCGGCCTCGAAGTTGGCGTCGGTGACGTAGTGAATGTGCTCGCTCATTGTTTCCTCGCAATGTATTGGGTGGCCGGTCGCGCAGGCGCCGGGTATGGGTCAAGAGTCGTTTGGCGGTAAGGCAGGGACAAAAGCCGGGAATTGCTTGTGCTTGTACAGGCTATCCTAGCGAAAAAGCTGCCGCAAGGGAAGTGCGGAGATGGGGCGGGTGCCCTATGCTAATATCCGCATACACCAGCCTGATCCCGCCATCCCTTATAAAACGAAGGAACACCGCCATGACTTATGTGGTGACCGAAGCCTGTATCAAGTGCAAGTACACCGACTGCGTGGATGTCTGCCCGGTCGATTGTTTCCGTGAAGGCCCCAATTTCCTCGCCATCGATCCCGACGAATGCATCGACTGCACACTTTGCGTGGCCGAATGCCCCGTCGAGGCCATCTTCGCCGAGGATGACGTGCCGGACGCACAGAAGCATTTCACCGCGTTGAATGCGGAACTGGCCAAGCTGTGGAAACCCATCGTCGAGCGCAAGGATCCCCTGCCGGATGCCGACGAGTGGGCCAAGGCAAAGGACAAGCTGGACAAACTGGAACGCTGACATCCCGCGGCCATGCCCGAGGCCGCGCGCGCCGTCGCTACCCTCCGCATCCCCGCCTCGGCGGATTTCGCCGCCCGCTGTGCGCAGCACATCGTCGAGGCCTGCAGGGCACAACTGCCCGATCTTTCCACGCTTCTGATCGTTCTTCCCAGTCCGGCCTTGGCGCCCGGGCTGCGCCAGGCCCTGGCCGCGGCGGCCGGCCGTGCCCTGTTGCTGCCGCGCATCGCCACCCTGGCCCAGTTGGCGGTCGCGGCCAACGCCGGCGGCCAGCCGGACAGCCAGCGCCAACTGACGCTCTATCGGCTGTTGCGCGAGCGGAACTGGTTCGCCGGCGGCGCACTGTGGGAGATCTGCGCCGAGCTGATCGTGTTGTTCGATGAACTGAACGAGCGCGCCATCGGCCTGCCGGAAGACGAGGCGGCGCTGCTGGCTCGACTCGAGCGGGCTTACGATGCGCGCGGCTCCCAACTGCTGCGCTTCGAGGCCGAGGTGGTGCACCGCCTCTGGCGGGCGGAGGCGTCCGGCCCGCCCGGCCGCCACGCCACCATGGCGATGGCCCTGGCGCAACTGGCCGACAAGGCGGCGGCACCACTGTTCATGCTCTGCGAGGGGGCGCCACGGCCGGTCGAGGCGGCCTTCTGCCGGGCCTGGGCGGCGCGGCAGGCCGTGACGGTTTTCCAGCCGCAGCGCGAAGAGACCGACTCGCCGGCGATGCGGGCGCTCAACTACGCCTGGCCGCCCGGAGCGGGCGAGCCGCTGCCGGTGGCCGGCCGGGCCGACGCGGCACGCGCGGCCTTGCCGGAGAGTCCGCTTGCGGATCGCCTGCGGCTGATCGGCGCGGCCAGCCTGGAAGAGGAAGCCGCGGCCGTCGCTTCGGAGGTGAAGCGTTGGCTGGCCACCGGCCGCAAATCCATTGCCCTGGTGGCGGCCGATCGCGTGGCGGCGCGGCGCGCCCGCGCGCTGCTGGAACGCGACGGCATCCTGGTGCAGGACGAGACCGGCTGGAAACTCTCCACCACGCGGGCGGCGGCCCTGGTCGATGCCTGGCTCGAAGTGGTCGCGGCCGATGCCTATCACCGCGACCTGCTCGATCTCGTCAAATCCCCATTCGTTTTCGCTGACTTGCCGGAGGAGGCGCGGCAGGCCGGCCTGCTGCAACTGGAGGACGGACTGGCGCGCCACAACCTGGCCTATGGCCTGGGCCGCTACGAGGCGGTACTCTCGCGGCAGGCCGGCAACGAAGACGCGGTCGACATGCTCAAACGCGTGGCGGCGGCGCGCCGTCCCATGCCGCGCGGCAGCGCTCCGGTCGCCGACTGGCTGGCCGGACTGGAACAGGCGCTGGACGGCCTGGGTGCCCTGCCTGCCTTGCAGCAGGATGCGGCCGGGGAGATACTGCTGGAACTGCTTCGCATGCGGCGCGAGGAGCTTGCCGCCGTATCGCAGAGACTGACTTTTGGCGAATGGCGCGAGTGGCTGAATCGCGAACTGGAAAGCGCAGCCTTCGTCGACCGCGGCATCGATAGCCCCCTCGTCATGACGCACCTGGCGGCCACCAGGCTGCGCCGCTTCGATGCAGCCATCCTCATCGGCGCCGACCGCGACAACCTGGCGCCGGCGCTTTCCCGTGCCGTCTTCAGCAACCAGGCGGTGCGCAGCGATCTGGGGTTGTCGCTGCCCGCCGAAGCGGCGGCGCGGCTGCGTGACGACCTCGCCGGCCTGATCGCATCCTGCGGCGAGGTGACGGCCACCTGGCAGACCGTCCGAGGTGATGAGGCCAACCTGCTGTGCCCGGAGCTGAGCCTGCTGTCCGTGTTGCACGGGCGCGCCTGGGGCGACGACTTGATCCGCAGGCCTCCTGTCGCACCATCATTTCCGCCGGGTGCCGAAACCGGCATGCCGCGCCCCGCCGCGCCGCAGCGGGTGCCGCTGCGCCTGTCCGCCAGCGCCTACGCCAGCCTGATGGCCTGCCCCTACCAGTTCTTCGCGCGCCGCATGCTCGGCCTTTCCGAAGCGGAAGAGGTGCGCGAGGCGCTGGAGAAGCGCGACTACGGCGAATTCGTCCACCGCATCCTGCAGCGCTTCCATGCCGCGCATCCGCATCTCTCGGGACAGCCGGACGAGGTGCTGGTGGCAGCGTTGGAGGCGATCAGCCGCGACGTTTTCGCGCCGGAGATCGAGGAGAATTTTCTTGAGCACGCCTGGCTGGCGCGCTGGCTCGAATGCGTGCCGGGCTACGTCGTATGGCAGAAGGCGCGCGAGGCGGACGGCTGGCGCTACGCCGGCGGCGAGCTGGTGCGCGAGCGCGGCTTGCCCCTCGCTGGCGGCGGCGAATTGGCGCTGCACGGTCGCCTTGACCGCCTGGATCGCAAGGCGGATGGCAGCGAGGCGGTGCTCGATTACAAGACGCAGGCTGCGCAGGGCCTGAAGCGGCGCCTGGCGGACCCCGGGGAGGATGTGCAACTGGCGTGCTATGCCCTCCTGCAAGGCGAGCGGGTGGGCGAGGCGGGTTATGTTGCCCTGGACGGAGAGAAGCCCGTCGAACTGTCCCTGCCCGAAGTGCAGGAGATGGCCCGCGCGCAGGGCGCGCGGCTGGCGGCGGCCATCGATGCGCTGCGAGCCGGCGCCGCCCTGCCGGCGCACGGCGTGGATGCCGTCTGCGAATGGTGCGAGATGCGCGGCTTGTGCCGCAAGGATTATCACAGCCCACCCCCCGCCCCCCGCCCCGAGGGCGGAGAGCACGGCCCACCCCCCGTCCCCCGCCCCGAGGGCGGGGGTGACGGTGGTTCGCCGCCTGCCAGCAGCTCCATGTCATGAACAAAGTGGATCTCATTCCCCAGGCCCTCGATCCGCGCCAGTCCATGGTGGTGGAGGCCTGCGCCGGCAGCGGCAAGACCTGGCTGCTGGTGTCGCGCATCCTGCGCCTGCTGCTCGATGGTGCTGCGCCGGGCGAGATCCTCGCCATCACCTACACGCGCAAGGCGGCGCGCGAAATCGAGGAGCGCCTGTCGGACTGGCTGCGCCTGCTTGCCGTCGGCAGCGAGGATGAAGTGCGCGACTTCCTGCGCCAGCGTGCGGTGCCACCGAAGGAAGGCGATGCCGCGATGACGCGTGCGCGCGGCCTCTACGAGCGGGTGCTGTCCGCCCAGCCGCCGCTCACCGTCAGCACCTTCCATGGCAGGTTTGACCGCCTCGTACAGGGCGCGCCGCTGTCCAGCGACCTGGCCGGTTTCGTCCTGCACGAATCCGGCACCCGCCTGAAGGACGAGGTGTGGCAGCTCTTCGCGGCGGCCTGCGGCCGGCGCAACGA
>Ga0172380_10005109_pt1 | contig 16217 bp, 26 predicted proteins | sample Leawe162metaG_FD_119747 | JGI IMG/M metagenome (GOLD analysis project Ga0172380, IMG submission 119747) | Leachate microbial communities from a municipal landfill in Southern Ontario, Canada - Leachate well 162 metaG | ecosystem: Engineered > Solid waste > Landfill > Unclassified | place...
AGTGCTAACGCCGTGGCTCTGTGGCGCCACAGGGATGTCGGTCAATTCAACCGAGCCGTTGGCGCCAACCACAAACGCGGTGGACGCGGTGCTGACGTCGCCCCTGGCTGCCGCTGAGTTAACAAAAGCGACTTTGTAGTAAAAGGTAGCAGCGGGGAATGTGCCCCCTGTCGCCGAAACCGTAGCAGTAGGCGCTGTTGAGGGCTGTGGCACCCCATGCCGCGTGAAGTCCGTCCCGTTGTACTTGTAGGGCGTGACGTACCCGTTGCCGATAAACATATGGTTTTCGTACTGCGTTGTACCGACTCGTACACCGGCAGTGAACACCGACTGAGCACTGGCGATGGTCGTGAAGGTAGACGCACCCGTGAGTGCCCAAGCCGTGCCGCCCGCAAAGGCGACCATAGTCTCAGCGCCGGTATTGGCCCGTCTGGTGTAGAGCCCGTCAAAGACGAAGGATCCCACCGCCGTGGTGTTCAGCTTGGTGCTGCCACCCACGGTTGCCGCTGCGCCGTTGTTGAAAACGACGTTGGCGCAGTCGGGGCTCTCGTTATCCTGGATAATGGAGCGCTCGAACTTGTCGTTCAGCCCGCCATCAAAGGTGATGCGACCTTTACCCGGGTAAACAATGTCGTATTGACTGGTCACAGCTGCCCGACAATGGTGGTTTGGTTTTCCGAGTCAGTGACGGCGGTAAAGGCATCGCCTCTCAGCCTGCGGCGCTGGAACGCCTTGGCTTTCATCACGGCTTTGTCCCACCGGTCCTGGTATCTGTCGGCTGCGTCCCAGTTCTGGTTTTTCTCAGCCATCCGGGCGCACAGATAGGTCACCAGGTCGTGGTGATAGAGGTCTGGCACCTCAAGTGTTGAGCTGTTGGTGACTTCCTGCGCTTCGTTATACGAATAAATGGTAAGTGTCCCGACTTCCACCGGCACTGGTCGTAAATACAGCGTGAAATTCCACAGAGCGTAGAAAGCGGGGTTTCCCGTCGCCTGAGTGGTCGAATTGAACAGGGACAGCTGGTCGTCTTCGCGGAAAGTGATCGTCGCCAGCTTGGTGCCGTTGTATTCGACGCGTTTCACGGCGATTGTGCTGGTCGGGTAGGTGTATTCGCGCTGACTGGCCACCGTCGACGCCGTATAGGTCCGCTCAATGACGAACGCCTCACGCGCCAGGACGTTCTGAGCGTCCCAAATGTAGCCGTAGAGCTCAGCGTCAGAGTAAAACGTGTCGCCGACACTGTTAGTGCGCTGTCTGGCGGCTAAAGCTACTTCTCCTGGCGTCACGTTAACTCCAAGTTGTGCTGGTAGCTGTGGATGATGACCATGACGTGCTGCCGGCCGTGCCGGATGACCACGTTGCGAAGTCTCTGTCCTCGCCCTCGGTCGTGTTGCTCACGAAAACGTAGGACCAGTCGCCCTGTCTCAGACCTTCGGAGCCCATATCGGCGTCAATGGTCAGGGTTTCTGTGACAGCTTTTGTGACTGACTTATAAAAGGCATCGGTAAGGGTCAGGGTTTCAGAGATTGGGTGATCAACCAGCGTTTGCAGGTCAGCCGTACCCTCGCCCCAAAGAAAATCATTCCAGTTGTACGCACCCCACTTGTCAGACGGGGCTACGCCAAAGCAGTTGAGCCGATTGCTGATGGTGATGGTGAAATCGGCCACACATCCCTCAAGAAAGTGTCAGCTCGTATGTCGTAGTTAATGTGTCACCAGCGCCCTTGTTGATAACCGCCTCGGTATCGCGGCTAATCAGCGTCCCTGCTGTGGCGGTCGTATACAGGCCGTATTCCACGATGGCTCCCGTGCCCGTACCAGCCGCGAAAGTCGCCGTTACCCGGTAGATGCCACCGGACACATAGGAGACTGTCCCCGTCTGGCGGGCTGTTTCGACACCCAAAGAGGTGTCAGCGGCAGCTTCAGCCGTGGAGTCGGTGCCGATGGCGACATACTTGGCGGTCATGGTGGCGGCGGCGGCGGCGGCAGAGCTGAGAAAGCTCGCCAGCCAGTCCTTACCGCTCGTCGTGACGACGTTGAAGCCCTCGCGGTACTCCTTTATGTCCCCGTCAGGGCCGTAAAGGGTCGCGTAGTACTTGCCGCGTAGCGCCACGTCATGCTTTGGGCCAAAGACACGCTTCATGCAGTCGCCTGTTTCGGTGGACGGCCACCTTTGTTGACGGTTTTTGCGGCTTCCAACTCGGCAATACGGGCTTTGAGGGCGGCATTCTCGGAGATAATCGCCCGCTCAGCGTCCTCGTCTTTGACGCGCAGGTGCTCGTGAGCCGCCAAGGCAGCTTTCAGAGCTTCGGGCGTGTTCTCGACTTTGCCGGTGGCGTGATTTACCAGTCCCGGGTCCCTGAACGGCAATACATCGGGCTGCTCAACGCGAATCATCTTGAAGCCGCGCGGGTCGTGGTTGCCCTCGCCGTCTAGCAAGATGGGAGTGTAGGCACCGCGAAAGTCGATGGCGTCTTCGTACTCCATTTCGACGAAGCCACCCGCCTTGATGACGATCTCTTGATCCTTGAACTTCTCTTTGTGGTCATGAACGTTGTCATTCCACACCTTAACTAGAGCCATGCTGTCTCCTAATCCTGAGCTAGAACCGTGAATGAAACCCCGCCAGAAACGACGGCAGAGGTGATGAACTTCACGTATTGGAACGGCAGCCGGTCCATCAGCGTCCAAGTGCCCGACGTACTCGTGGCAATGGTCAACGCCTGGTGCTGCACTGGTGCCGTGTTCACTCGCTCAAAGACTGGGTAGTACGTGCCCGTAGCTGTGAGGCCGCCGTAGACCGTGACCGCTGCCCCGGTGGACATTGTGACCACGTTGACGGCGAGCTTGGTGTAAGACTTGCCGCCTAAGTCCACATAGGAGCTAGTAGACGCGCCTGAGGCAATCCCGCAGGTGTAAACCTGCACTGGTCCGTAACTCATGTGTCACCTCAGCGTCCGAAGACGGTTACATAGAGTTCGTCGCCAGACGTGAATCCCGAGCAGCCCAAGACACCGGCACTGGCGATGCCAGACGTGTTGGAGTTCGGGTAGACCTTGGGCGTGGCTGACGTCATGGAGCCTGGGCCCCATGCGATGCCTTCAACGTAGGACAGGCCCGTCTCCACCGTGAATGTGGCGGAGTCAGGGGCAAGCTTGATGAGCACCACTTTTTTATTCCCGAACACCGTCGGGGTTTTCGTCACAGTCCAGGCCATGGCCTAGCCTCCTAAAATAAGATTTTTACTTGTTTCGTTTCGGGGTCTAGGCACTGTTCTTCTGTGTGGTCGCACACGTTGAACATCGCCAAAGCGTCTTTCAGGTCCATTTGGATTACCGAACGGATGTTGCCACCCGGATAGGCCCCAAACGTGCCGCCCTCAGTCGCGTTGATGTAGATGCCCGGGACTGTCATGGAAATGTGGTCAAACCAGGCTTTGAAGTTGGCGTATGACTGCCAGCTTTTGACCCGGTTGCCGTACACGTCCGTCATGCTCACGCAGTGGCCGATGTTGGCGTCGTACTTAGAGTCCCAGCCGTGAAACTTGTGCTGGTAGCTGAAGGCGAAGTTGGCGCCCATGAAGATGAGCGGGTTACAGCCAAAGATGCCCTTTGCCAGATACATGCAAGCACCGAGGACATTGCCCCCGCTACTCACCATGGTCTGAAAGTTCTCGATGGCGTTCATCTCGTCCATGAGGCCGCGGTCAGGGATGGGGCAGGAGTAGAAGTAAATCTCCCCCTGCCACTTCTCTAACAACTCTGGATCGGTCCCAACGTAGGCAAGCAGTGTCTTACCCTTGGTCTTTTTCCAGTAGTCGTCAGCCGTACCCTTACCGCCCTCGCTCACTTCCTCAAGCACCACGCGCCCAGCGTCCAGGCTCACGTAGTAATCAACCTTGACCCCCAAATCTTCCAGGTAGTGGAAGTTGTGGAGGCAGCTGAATACCGGGATGCCCTTGTTCTGCAGGAGTACCGCAGCGTTTTCTTTCAAAGAGGGGCCGGAGCCGACAAGGATGGCGGGCTTATTTCTAAGCGTCCCATGCAGCTTGCCGACTCCGTGCTCTCTAAAGCTACCGAACTTGGCCTTATTCGCCCGAGTGTTCTTCAGCCAGGTATCTCGCCAAGCGTGGACCGTTGGCCCATCGTTTGAGCAAGCCTGACCGTAGAGCTGCGCCGGGCTTTGCGGCGGCTGATCGATATAGCCCTGGTACTCGCACAGAATTTCGAGCGACTTAGCCAACTCGGCTCCTTAGTAAACCGAGATGTAAGCGCGACCCGATGTGGTCGATGCGATGACTTCCAAGCTGTAGCCCTGGACGCCGCCGATGTTGCCGGTGACGTTCGAGGCTGGAGCAAAGAGGCCGTTGGCAGCTAGTTGAAGTGGCGTTTGGGCTGCCGAGGCAGTACCCGAAGCCGTCATCATCTGGACCGTCGTGAAGCCTTTGGTTGCAACCCAGCCGTAGGCGGCGGTTGCAATGGCAGCGTTTTTCACGACGCCGATTGGACGGTCACCAGTGACAGAGCTGATCGTCACGGAATAACCCGTAGCGCCAGACTGCAAGATGACGCCGTTACCCACAGCCAGGCTGGAGTTACAGTCGTTGTAGACGAGCAGGTACTTGGTTGAGCCTTCTTGGCACTCATCGCCGATAGCTCCGTCATTGGAGCCAAGGGAGGTGGTGGTGGCAGATACACCGAAAAATCTAGCAGGACTTGCGTTATACATGGTGCTCCCCTTAGGCCGCGACTGCGGTGAATTTGCCGTGCATACGGTTGTTGGCCGAGCCAAACGCACCGAACCAGTAGACCTTGGCAAGTTTGACGTTCTGGTTGACCGGCTTCTGGAAGGGCTCAAAGCGCATATCTTCGTCTTTGTGCACGGCCAGAATCAGGTACGGCTCGTTCAACATGATGATTCCCGAGCCCGATGGGACCTTGGAACCAGAGATGAACGGCGTGCCGTTGAACATCAGGGATTGGAAGCCGCCTTTGGCAGTTTCCGAATCCATGAAGCGCTGCTGCGGCTGGAGCAAGCCGTAGTAACGGTTGTAGTTGGTCCGAGTCGCCATGATGACGGTCGGGTGCTCATTGTTGATGGTCAGGTTGTTGTACTGCGTTTGCAGTGCAGCAAGGCTGAGCGTGGTCGTGGTCGAATCGACCTGCGATGCCCACCAGGTGTAGGTCGTCTGGCTGATGCCACCGACCGTGTTGCTGGTGCCGATGATAGAGCCGAGGCCCACAATCGACTTGGCGTTCGTGCCGCTGGAATAGAGGCCGTCACCCAACTTGTCGATCATCGTCTTCTCAGCAATCTGAGTTTTCGACTTCACGAAGTTGAGGATCTGGCTGTCGCCGCTGTTTTTCAGCTCATCCGAACGGGTGATGCTGATGTTTGCGTACAGCTGTTTCCAGGTGTACTCGGCGCCAGTGATCTGGTCGTTATCCGTGGTGCTGAGAGTATCAGCGCCCGAATACCAATCAGAGGCAGAGGTTTGGGCGTAGTTGAGCGGCACAATCATGCGCTCGCCGCCGTCAACCTTCTGGTAGGACTTCTTCTTCAGACGCTGCAATAGCGGGTCTGAATCGAAGATGTTGTCATAGAGTTTTGGGATGAACTTCTTTTCGGTGATGGCACTGATTTGGTCGTATGTTAACGCCATGAGGCGTCCCCCTTAAATTTGATGTTGGTTTATCCGATCCCTAGTTCCGACTTCGCCTCTGCGTAGAGGTCGTCATAGGATTTGCCGCGGACGTTCTGAGCCTTTTGCATCGCTTTGATGGGGGCTGGGGTTGTGCCCAGTATTCCCTTGCGCGCACGAGTCTCTTGGTCCTTGGTGATGGCTTGACGGCCCTCTGTCTTGGCAAGATCGATGAACTTGTCGTGCAGGTAGTCCCGGAAGGCGGCACGAAATGAAGTCGTACGGATTTCACCCGCATGGTCCAGAACGCGCTTTTCCAGGGTCAAGCCTGACTCGTCCACGGCGGATAGATCGATGGTCGGATATTGCTTCCGGATCGCGTCTATCTCTTGGTCAAGTTTCTGGTCCTCAGCCTGTTGATCTTGAAGAATTTTCTCTTGCCGGATTTGCCCGATGAACGACTTAACCTCACCCAACTCAGCGGCTAATGGCGCGAGTTCGGGAGAGAGGCCCTGCGGGTTTTTCATCTTCTCTTGGTAGGACTGCTCGACGTGCTTCCACCAGTCGGGATCTTTCTTGGCGTACTGGTCAATGGGCTCATAGTATTCGCGGAACTCGTCCGCTGCCTTGACCCTGGCTTCCCATTCTTTGGTCTGACGGTTGAGCTGTTCAGCGCGTTGGCTGTAGTTTCTGCCCTGAGAGAGCCACGTCTTGGTCTGGTCCAGCGATTCAGGACGAACCTTCTGGCCGTTGAAGTCGAACTCTAGCCAGTCTGGTGCTGCCCACGGCACGTCAGCCGCAGCTACCTCTGGCTCGTCACTCGTCATTGCGCGCTCACCGGCTGGCGCTTCAATGTCCGCTAAAAGTTCGTCTACGTTGATATCGTCCTGGTCGGGCATTTATCGCGCCCCATGTGACATTGGGACGGCACCCTGGCTGCCACCTTGCTCGGGGCTGACCGTGCCGCCTTGTGGGGCTGGCTGTCCGCCGCCACCTTCGGCCAGCTGCATCACAATCTCAAGGCCCGCGCGGAAAGCCTCGCTTGCTTGTGCGAAAGCAGCTTTGGCCTCATCGGGGATAGAGCTTTGCCCCGTCATCTGTGCGATCTTAGAGAGCTTGCCGTCAACGTCCTGCAGAACGTCGCCAATTCCACCGCCAGCACCGCCGCCCTCAGGTGCAGGAGCACCCTGAGCAGGCATAGGCCCATCAGGCATAAAGAAACCTCTGGATCAGAGTTTTTACGGACTGGTGGTAAGTCTGGGGAAGTCTATGGCTGGAAACTTGTGCGGATTATTTAATCATGCCCGAGAAAAATAACTAGGGCAATTATCGTCACATTGCCGGTTGAGCTTGAGGCGGTCCTGCTTTGGCTGCTTCTGCATCTGCCGCAGCTTGTGCCTCAGCGGCTTCTTTATCAAGCATCCTTTGCTCGACGGCCTCCCAATTCGGATAGTCCGAGCCCTTCAAAACTTCAACGCGGTCAATGATCCCACGGTCAAAGAAGTTCAGGAGTTTGCCCTCTTTTTCCGCTTTGTTGAAAGGCAGTGACGAGCCGGTGGACACGCGCACGTCTAGCTTGCCGCGCAACTCGAATTGCTTGGCCTGCATCGGGTCCATTTGGCCGTTCTGTTCTAGGGGCTGGTAGTTAACCTTAGTCCCCATCTGACCGTCGCCCTTGTCGAACTGCTCCGTGTGCATCTTGAAATATTTGTTGGACCCGTCCGAGTTGGTGAGGCGGTAGATTTGTGGCGCCGTCCTGAACTGAAACACGCGTGAGGCGTACTGCTCGCCCACGGGTTGTAGGTAAACGTCCATGTTGCGCGCCTTTTGACGCACACGGGTTTGAGCTGCCTCTTGAAGCGTGGAGATAGCTGACGCAGCGGTCACCCCTGTCGGCTGAACGCCGCGCGTCACGTCCTGACTGCCCGCGATAGAGTCAATCCACTCGGCTAGCTTGTCGGCAATCTGCATGACGTAGGGCTGCAGCTGCACACCCTCGGCTCTTGTCGGCTCTTTGTCGCCCGAATACTCCACAGCCAGGCCAGGGCGGTTGTTGAGGTTCTCTGGGTCCACGCCAGACGTGTCAGGCACGAGCCAAATGGGGTTGCCCATCAGAGTCAGCACGTCCAAGGCGAAGCAGAACACCTTGTTGAACATCTTTTGTGGGCCCTCGAGCTGCTCAATCTCCGAGATGCCCCAGAATTCACGCGGCAAGATGTAGTTTGGGTAGCGTTGGAACGGGATTTGTCCGTCATCATAGCCGTTGGGGCCTTTTTCAAGCCGCACGCCGTTACAGATGACCAGCTTTCTGCCTTCGGGGTACTTCGCGGTCTGCTCAAACGTGGACGGCGCCCCGTTCTCGCCCGGTATTTCCTTTTCTTCGAAGTCGTCTTCACACTGCTCAGCCGTCAGCCAGCAGGTGATATAGAGCGCCTTGTCTTTGTCCGCCAGGTTGTATGGGTTTGAGCCCTCAACCACCACTTTCTGGTCAACCGGCGAGCGGTAGCGGAGCGGCTGAAGGTCGTTTTTCTCAGACTTCAGCAGGTCCATCAGGTCCGGCTTAATGAAGTCCTTGTATTCGGGGTGCTGTTTCTTGATCCAGCCGACTTCCTTGGGCTCAGCGTAGATGAAAAACCCGCACTTCTTGTTCACGTCGCGCGCGTCAGGATCCGGGTAGCAGCACAGCGGGTCCTTGCTCTCGTAGACAATCTCGCCCTGCTTAAAGTTCAGGTTCGGGTCAAACATCATAGACGACATACCCGTGCCGTAGATGTTGGCCTCGTAGACCACTTCCAAAAGCTGCTCAGACCAACCGAACTTGGTCCAGTCAGCCTCAGCCACCATGTTCATAATCTGCGATAGCTCAAAGTCGGATGGGTCTTGCGGCAGAAACTCGAACTTCGGGCGGCTGTCCATTTGGATCGGGACCGTGGACTGAATCACCCGAAAGATAAAGTTGATGACCTCGCTGTGCCGGTAGCTAGGCCTCTGCTCTTTCCACTGCCTGCCACGGAACATCTGATAGTAGTCGATCCACTTCTGATCGTAGATGGCGCGGTGGCGCTTGGCCTTCTCGAACAGGCGCTCCACTAGCTTGATATCCTTCTTTTCCTCGGGCGTAGGCTGGTAGATGGCAGCACCCGCGTTGCCGCTGTTCTCGCCGCGACTCTCGTGTTCGCCTGTGATGCCCGTCATATCGCTCATATCTTGTTATCCCCGTAGACCATTTCGCGGTCAGCTTCAGCCCACCGGGCGGCCTTGGTGTCTTCGCGTTGCTTGTCAAAATGCTTGTGAACAGTCTCTAGCTTTTCGTTACCGACTTCAATGAGCCCCATCGCCTTGGCTTTGCGCTCAGCGTCCTTTTTGCCATAGGTAACGCAACCTAAGCCGGGGTTATAGGCTTGGTCGTTCCAGGCGGACATAGAGCGCTTGTCCAGGGCAGGAGCGCACATCTGACGGGCATCGCTGTCACAGTCCGCCGCGCACATAGGGCAATGCTCTAGCTGGTCGATGACCGAGTGGTGCTTGTCCACGTCGAACTTGTGGGCACAGGCAGGACATTTGTAGAGATAGCGCATTTAGTCAAAGTCCTCTGCCGAGTAGCCTGAATCTTTGATCAGACGCTCTTTGGCCGCCTCTGGTGTCATGCCGTGGACCTCAACATAAGTACGAAGGTACGTCTTGGCTTCTAGCTTGATGATTTCTGCCCGAGACTTACCTGGCTGCATCGCCTCCATGAACGGGGCCTCAAAAATGTCCTGCATCTTTTTAGAAAGCTCGTCGTAGTTCACCAATTCTCCGTATTGCGCCAACCCTTGTTGCCGCGCATAAGTTGCTTCGCTCGTTTCTCGTGGTCTCTTTCGATCTTAGGCGGTCCGTCGTTTGTTTCAACCGGGATGTGTTTGGCGGCGCCATGTGTGGCCGTCATGATTGAGCAGTAACGCTCCGCATCCATGGTGTGGTCGTCTTGCTCAACGGGTAGTTCTTCTTTGACCTTGTCGTCAGGGTCTAGGTCCTCGGCATCATCCTCACTTGGGTAGTGATAGCCCTCGTATTCGTCCAGCGTATGCGGGTTGAGGTCCTTGAAGTATTTGATCCTTCGGGTCTTTACCAGGCTGTAGTGTGTGTCGAGGCCAAGGCGCTTGGCGTTGTTGGCTGGCAGGAATGAGCAGCCCAACTTCTCTCTGTGACTGCGCCGGTTACACGCCTCAATGTTCTCGGGCCTGTCAGGGCCGCAATAGACCGTGGTGATGCCGTACACCCTGATCATGCGCTCCAAGATATCCGTAATGTCGTCAATGGTGAGGCCTGACTTGTAGAACTCGGCAATACCGAAATGCCTACCATCAGGGGTGATGGCCCGCACCTTCAGGACGAAAGGCTCTGTGTAGCCCCAGTCAATGCCGCCAGTGATCCTGGTGCCAGCAGGTAAGGCAAACGCATCGCACTGGTTTTCGTCCTCGTCAAAGCAGTCGTAAACCAAACCCGTCATGCGTTCCCACTGCCCACCGAACAACGCGTTGAACCGCTGCTTGGGCATCGTGAGGCGAGCCTGATCGATGGTCGTCATGGGCATCAGCGGGTTTTCCCATGACGCAGCCTGAATGAGCTTGATGTGTGGCAGGCAGGCGGGGTCTTTCATCTTTGGCTTAACAATGTCCTTGAACAGCCAGTTCAGCGCATAGGGCGAACTTGTCAGGTCAATCTGGCAGTCCATGAACGCGGAGCGGGCAACGACGTTTTCCCAGAAGTAGCGCGACACCTTGCCAGCCTCGTCAATCCAGATGCCCCGGACGTTGGTGATACCCACGATGCTGTCAGGCTCTGTTGCCGTTCGCATGTAGCAGAGGCCGCCACCGTGCATCTTGAACACAGCGTCAGCCCTTGAGTAGTCGCCATAGCCATCCATGATCTTGAGGAAGGCGGGAAGCGTGGACTGCTGCATGATCTTGTAGGTTGGAGCGCCGACAATGAACGCGTCATCAGAGGCGGTGTAAGTGTGCATCCGACGCTTTTGGCGGATCGCCCCGATGGTAGTTTTGCCAAATTGTATGCCAGTCAGAGCCGCCGTTATCTTCGCTTCCGAGAAGATGGCTTCCTCTTGTTTGGCTGAATGGCATCGGAAGTCTATCAGCGCGTACCTATCCGGTACTCACCCTCAGGCTTGTCGTCATCCTGCTCGCCCTTCACTGGGCGTAGCCGCTGCGGTAGCCGTCGCCTCGAGCCGCGGCCCATAGCTCGACCACACCGATGCCTAACGCTGAGCCAAGTAGGGCGGCAAGGATGAGCTTCACTTCTTTGGCCTCGTGTTCTTCTCAATCGTGGTGAGCAGCGCAATGATAGTAGCCAATGCCGTCACTATCGGGGCAGCCACAGCCTGCATGGTCTCGCCTATGGACTGGTCACTCACAAAGATCCCCCGGCCCAATGCTGTCGCCTGGCTGTAACGCCACCTTCGCAGTGCAGTTATCCACATGCTGCCAAGCGAACGGGGTAAGCCCCTTGCTGTCGTCTTTGAGACTGCGATACGCACCGTAGTTGACGCCATACTTGAAGGGTTGGCCTGCCTCAATGTGGCGCGTGGCAATCAGCCGCCGGTTGTGGCGCAAGAGCATCGGCTTTTCTTCTGACGTCGGCGCTATCAGCGGGTTGTCAGTGCCTCTGATGGCTTTCACCATGGCTTGGAACTCATCCACATTGAGGGAGTGAGGCGTGTCGGGGAAGTCGCCAGGTACGACTTGGAAGTGTTTCTCGATGACAGTAGCGCCATGCGTGTGCACAGCGGCCCATGGAGCATAGATGACGTCGCGGGTGTGGTCGGAGAAGCCGACCGCTATCGTAGGGCCGCCCCAATTTCTTAGCCTGTCTATACCCCTGAGGTCATGCCATCGACTTGGGTATGCGGCGTTGCAATAGAGCAGTGTTGCCCTATTGTTGAGGCATGCCATGGCCCCACTAATATCCCCCCTACTACTCGCCCCACAACTCAGAATCACCGGCTTACCCGTCTTAGCCACCGCCTCCAAAAGCTGTGGATAAGTCAGGTCGCTACTCGCTACCTTGTGGCGCTTGACGTAGGGGTCAACGACTTCCACAAACTCAGGACTGAACGCCGTGACCATCAGCTCAATGCCAACCGCGGCGCACTTCTCTTTGAGATGCGGCAACCAGGCTGGCGGCAAGAACGGGTGTTTTACATCAGCCCCAAAGGTAGGCACCGAGTAGCCTGCGCCATATAGCGCAACCTCATCGAACAGCTGAAACTTGCAGGCGTCAGCACCACATGCCTTAGCCGCCGAGATGCTGTTGAGGCAGTCCGTTAGTGTGTTCCAGGAACTGCCTACCTCAGCAATTACAAACGTCATTCCTCATCCTTCTTCTCAGCACCCATCACCACCTGCTCACCACTGGCACGAGTGACGACAAATGGCTTGGGCATGGTGACTTCTACTTTGTCCTGCACCTTACCGACCAAGCGGTTAAGGATGAAATCTAGGCGCTGTTGGTCGCCGCCTTCTGTGGCCTTGACGACGATGCTGCCGATCATCCGATCAAGCATGTTGGTGCGGGGGTCGGCTGAGGCTTGAGCAATCTCCGCAGCCTCCATGTTGAGAAAGCGCATGATGCGGGCGCGGAGTTCTAGCGGAGTCAGCAGCTTTACCGACTTCAAATCCTCGGGAAGCGATGGCCTGCCCGATGGGTTTCCCGACACTCCTGGTTTGAATTTCGCCAACCTGTTTATTTCCTGTTAGCAGAACTGCTTACTTGGTAAGAAAATCCTTCGCCTTGTCCGCGAAATCTTTGTCATCTTTGGGCTCATCGGCCTTCGGTTTCGGCTCTTGCTTAGCGAGCTTAGCTGTGCGCCGCGTGATAGCATTAGTCATGTTGTCGCCGAAAGTGCTCATTTTTGGCCTCAAAACGTTGGTTGATCCTTCCATCATTGCGCTATCGGCTAGATTTCCGCAACACATGAAGGAGAACTGATGCCTGTCTTCTCGATGAAGTCACGCGAGCGTTTGCTGACTTGTCACCCCGATTTGCAAAGACTTTTCAACGAAGTCATCAAGGTTGTCGATTGCACCGTTATCTGTGGGCATCGCACCAGGGCCGAACAGGACAAGGCGCTCAGAGAGGGACGCAGCTTGGCACAGTGGCCGCGCTCGAAACACAACGGGCTGCCGTCACTCGCGGTTGACGTTGGGCCTTACCCGATTGATTGGACCGACCACGTTAGGTGGGACGCGTTCGCGGTGATCGTGAAGGGGATTGCTGCGCGGCTGAACATCAAGGTGCGATGGGGCGGGGACTTCAAGCGGCTGGTGGACAAACCCCATTGGGAGCTTGAGTAGCACATATGCCATCGTAGGACATAATAGGACATAGTGAGACATTCCGTTTAAAACTACCAAACAACCTCGCTGCTGCGATTCACGCGCAAACCCACCCGAGATACCCGACACCCCCAAAACGTCAAACGCGCCCACCGTTTTGTAATCGGAGGACGCGGTGTAGGTGAGGCGTGTGGTGGTCAGTCGGCTTCTAGGGCAACGAGGGCTTCATGCGCCCAACATCTAAAGCCACGCTCTTCGTTACACTGGCAAGAGTGCTCAGCTATTAGCTCAAGGCTCTCCCACGCCTTAACTAGCTTTGGCAAAAGCTCTCGTGAGGCGGCGATGAAGGTTGCATCTGCTGGTGTTGTGTCAGTGTCGTCTTCTTTATAGACCTCTGTGACAACAATGCACTGTTCCTCTCGCTCGTCGTATTGCGACATAAGCTGGTTATCGCGCCACGACCAAGGTCCCGGCGTTGCCGCCTCTGTCAGTTTACGGATGGCTTCAAGCTTCATCGGTCCCTCCAATGGCCAATACCTACCAGAAAGTGCGAGCCGAGGCGACACGGTTCAGTGCACACCCCGGCTCATGGCAGGAAGGTTGGGTTTACGCCGCGCTGCTTTGTGGGCGGACGCGTGGCGGTTGGCGACACTCCCCCAACTCACAGCGTAGCAGATGCGAGTTTTCAGCGGGTGCCGTGAAGGGCTGTTGATCCCCCACAATCTCCCCACATCGTCTGTCCGACTCTGACTTTTACTGTCTTTTTGTGTCCGAAATGCCAAGAGCGTGAAAGCCTTGGGGCTCAACTGTTACGCGGGTTTATGCGGATTTATCTGTACGGTTCGAGTCCGAGAGGTGGCACCAACTTTCACCTTGTTCTTTCGCTAACTTACGGTCTTTCTCCTTTTCCTTCCCCACATTTACCCCACAAAGTACGTCCACACTTTCATGCAAATACTGCGGGGAAAGGTGGGCATACCTGAGAACCATCGCCTCACTTCTTTGCCTGAGCAGCGTCCGTACCGTGTTAGTCGGCACGCCTGCCATAACCAGACAGCTAGCGAAGGTGTGTCGCAGGTCGTGGAACCGAATCGGCTTCACCCCAAACTGGACGGCGTACTTTCTGAGCTTGGTAACTGACTCAGCCAGGCACCAGTCGAAGATCAACGCCTCGGGTTTTAGAAACCGCTTGTCCTTCAAGGCGTCGTAGACGGCTTGGTTCATTGGGATGAACTCGGTGTCTCCGTTCTTGGTGGTTTCAACTGAATCCCAGACGAGGAAGTTGAACACACGTCCCACCCGGATCTGTTTGCGATCCAGGTCGATGTCGCACCGACGAAGCCCAGCCAGCTCACCCCTGCGTAGGCCAGTATGAGCAGCAACACACACAAGGTCGCCAAATGGCCGATCAACCTGACGGCATAACCGTACAAACGTATCTCGCTCATCGGGCATCCAATAGTCGAAGGGTTGTTTGCCCACCCGCCCAAGCTTGACCTTGGCGAACGGGCTGACGGTTAACAGGGCTGGCTTACCGTCTTGGCTTTCCATGCCGTAGCTGGCGACCACCTTAGCCATCGCCATGACGTTGCGGATGGTCTTGGGCTTGAGCCCCGCCTTCTGCATCGCTACTCGGACGGCGTTGAGGTGGCCTTCATTGAGTCCGGTTATGTCCACATCCCCGAATACCGGGAGCAGGTGCTTCCCAATGTTACGGCGGTCCTGATCCGCCTGTCCCGGTGACTTGGATAGCTTCGCGTGGTTTTCAATCCACATCTCTGCTAGCTCTTTAAACGTCATCGAGACCGGCTTGCCTGTCGGTTCGGTTGGGGCTGTGCCAAGCAAACGCTTAGCGCGGCCCTTTTCCATTTCGGCCCGGGAGTCGTAGCTCATCTCCCGTTGCCGTCCGGATTCATCCCGCCATCTATCGCGGTGTTTTCTTTTTCCCATACCTAGTGGCTCCTGGATTGTTGCGTAACCACTCTAGGCACTCGGACAGCTTGTAGAGGTGCCCGTACTTGGGCATCCCCTTGGCGGCGTAGCGTTGCAATGTGCGTGGGTCGCACCTCAATGCTACCGCCGTTTCTTCTTTCGTCAGAAGTCGGTTGGGATCTGAGAGATTTTCAATGAGCGGAGTGTCTGTGTCCACAGTGTCCGCTTCTGTCACCTTAGCCAATGCTGAATTCATGTGTGCCTCAAGTTTAATCAATCCTCTGTCGATTGGTAAGTAGCTACGAACGCATCCCAGTTTTAGCCTCGCCCTTCACTGGGCGGGGTCCTTCCCTCCCGGCGCGCGAACACTCGATTTAAAAACTTCGACTTGTCATAGCCGCTCTCTAGACCGTTTCGCGGCAAGCACTGATGACAAACATCAAACTCCTCGCCATTGCCGCTTCCGTAGTTGCACAAGGTAAGCGTGTACCAATCCGAAAAGTTGCTGCCGCCCGGCCACGACAGCAGACACACGTCGCATTGAATTTGTTTGTAAGTAGTCACCCCTCCACCTCCCCTTGCTTTTCCAACTCGTGAATCCGGTCCACCAACTCAATCGCCTGCTCAACCGGACTCTGAAACATCAGCCCGCGTAATTCGGCGATGGCCAAGGAGACTAAGCGCAGGTCGGTCATGGCTGCCTCCAATGCTCGGCGCATCGCTTGCCGTGTTCACTGGCTTCGGGGCTTTTGATCCAAGCGTCCAGGTTTTCGCGCCAAGTAACTAAGCGCATGTTGTCAAACGTGTACGGCTTGGAGTTGTCTAGGCGGTCAACGCTGGGCTTAAGCCACTTGTCATGGCTGGCCGCAAGGTACGCGGCGTGCATTGCGTTGAAGCCTTGCGCCTCTAGCCACGCTTCAAACTCTTGATTGGTAAATGCTGGCTTGGGGTCACCGCGCCGTTTGCTGCGTTGGCGCATACCCTGGAGGTAGACCGCTGACAACTAACCACGGCTCATCGCGGTAGTTGAGTGTTTGATACTGCGGGTTGCGCTTGTAATAGTCGCGAGCCACTTGGCGGCGGCGCTCAACCGTCTCTGGGGTTTTGGGCCGATGTTTTTCGACGGCGTGATAATGCGCCAACTGCTTTGCATTGTAGTAGCCGCGTTTTTTGGCAACAGACGCTAGGCTTGCCGCCTTCGCGCACGGCTTACAGTAAGTCGCCAACCCGTCCTTGCGGCTCTTGTTGCTGTAAAATTCGGAAACATCTTTTGGCGCTTTGCATTTTTCACAGGTCCTCATCCACATCTCCCC
>Ga0172380_10005110_pt1 | contig 16217 bp, 12 predicted proteins | sample Leawe162metaG_FD_119747 | JGI IMG/M metagenome (GOLD analysis project Ga0172380, IMG submission 119747) | Leachate microbial communities from a municipal landfill in Southern Ontario, Canada - Leachate well 162 metaG | ecosystem: Engineered > Solid waste > Landfill > Unclassified | place...
AATAGTGGGCACCAAATGAAAACCGACCTCATAAATAATGGGTGCACTGGCAACTTCCACCTCGGAGGAGGCGTCAGTCGCTTGGGTAAAGGCCTCATCGGCCTGCGACGTTTTTGACATACCACAACACCATACCAGAGACTACCGCCTACCGCAAGCCAAAGGCTCTCTGTGCGTTTTTGGCGGTCTGGACAAGCACTTCCTCCACGGAGATGCCCTTAAGCGCGGCAATTTTGGCCGCAACTCCCTCTACAAACACCGGCTCGTTACGCTTGCCCCTGTTGGGCACCGGCGCCGCATAGGGCGAGTCTGTCTCTATAAGCATGCTCTCGAGCGGGGTTACCTTAATGCTCTCGTCGTACATGTCGGTGTAGGTTATAGGGCCCGGGAACGAGAGGTAGCAGCCCAGGTCAAGGTACCTCTGCGCCAGCTCTGCCGTACCGGTAAAAAAGTGGATGATAACCGGCACCTTGGAAACTATTTCGGAATTTTGCAAAATACTAAAACAGTCATCGTGCGCATTGCGGCAATGGATTACAAGGGGCTTCTGTACTTTTTCGGCAAGCTTGATATGGCTCTCAAAACGTGTCTTTTGCGCCAGTTTTTCCTCCTCCGTTCCACCGCTCCTAAAGTAGTCGAGCCCGCACTCGCCTATGGCGACCACCTTGGGGTCTTTTGCCAGCGCCTCAAACTTTTCCATATCAAACACCTCTGCCGGGTTGTCGTTGGGATGCAAACCAACCGAGGACCACAAAAAGTCATGCTGCTGCGCCAACACAAGCGCCTTTTGGCTCGACGCATAATCAACGCCAATAACCACCGCGCCCATCCCCGCCTCCTGCATACGCGCCAGCACCTCTGCCCTGTCGGCATCAAACTGCGGCATGTACAAGTGGCAATGCGAGTCAAAGAATTTAAACTCCATTAGTCTTTACGAGGGAAGAGGTTTTCCGGCTTTTTGTTAGCCATAATGGCCTCTATTATTTTTTTGCTTGTTTGCGGCATAAACGGCTCCAGCATAAGGTCTATGGCGGCAAGCTCTTTAACAAGCTCGACAATCATCGCCCTCCCCAACTCAACATCTTCTTTAACAACCTTAAACGGCGCCTCTGCCGCAATCCTCTGGTCGAGCGCCGCTATGCGGCCCCATATGTACTCGGCTGCCTTATTGATTTCAAAGCGATCAAGCGCGGAGGTAAACTCCTCCGGGTACGGAACAAACTCGACTTTTACAGGCTCAGGGAGGTGGGTCTGCGCGAGCGTCATGATGCGCGACGCCAAGTTGCCCAGGCCGTTGGCCAGGTCGGCGTTGTACGCGTCCTTAAAGCGCTCCATCGTAAAGTCTGAGTCCTCGGTAGGGTGTATATGGCGCAGGAGGAAGTAGCGCAAAGCGTCGACCCCATACTCATCAACAATAACTATTGGGTCTATAACATTCCCGAGCGATTTGGACATTTTTTGTCCGCCCGAGTTGATAAACCCATGGATGAATATTTTGCCCGTGAGCGGCAACTGCGCCGACATAAGCATTGCCTGCCACATGGTAGCCTGCTGGCGCACCTGGTCCTTGCCCGCCACCTGCACTGTGTCGGGTGTGCCGGTCCAAAATTTGGTAAATTTTGCCCCATCGCTAGGCCACCCAAGTGTTGAGATGTAATTGACTAGCGCATCAAACCAAACATATAGCACATGTTCGGAGTCTTCAGGTACCTCCACGCCCCATGGCATTTTTGACTTGAGGCGCGAGATAGAAAAGTCCTGCAACCCCTTCTCTTTGACCAAGGAACGCATTTCGTTAAGCCGGTAGTCGGGCACGACAAAGTCAGTCCTCTTATAAAGCTCCGAGAGTGCATCCTGGTATTTGGACAGCTTGAAGAAATAATTCTCCTCGTCGATAAGCTCAATAGTAAGGTTTGGGTGCAGAGGACACTTGCCGTCGACCAGCTCGGAGTCGCTCTTTTCAAGCTCGCAGCCTACGCAATACTTTATCTGGTAGTTCTTTTTATAGATATCCCCTGCCGCAAGGCATCGCCTCCAAAACTCCTGTGCGGCCGCCTTGTGCTTTGGGTCGGTCGTGCGGATAAACGCATCATAGGAAAGATCGAGCTTTTCTTTAAGTGCCTTAAATTTGGCCGCGTACTCATCTACATATTCCTGCGGAGTTTTACCCGCTTGCGTTGCGTTCTGCCAAATCTTTTGGCCATGCTCATCGGAGCCAAAGTTAAAAAACACTTCATACCCAATAAGTCGCTTGTAGCGCGCCACTGCGTCGGCCTGCACAATCTCAAGAGCGAAGCCTATATGCGGTGCAGCATTTACGTACGGGATAGTGGTCGTTATGTAAAACTTCTTGTCCATGAGTATCAGAACCTTACTTTGGGTCGCCCTCCGGGGTCAAGCCCTGCTGGCTTAGCTCGCGGGTCTTGCGGCGGTCAACGTCGGCCACCAGCTCCTGTATAGCGCCCGCGATAGGCACCGACAGCAGTATGCCCAAAAACCCGGCAAGCTTGGCGCCCACTATAAGCGACAAAATGACCAGCAGCGGCGGCACGCCCACGACCTTTTTAACCACCACGGGATAGATTAGGTGCGCCTCAAACTGCTGGATAATAATGTAGAGAACGAGGACGGTGACGGCTCCCGTTACGCTGTCGCCCAGTATGGTGCCGCCGGTGTATGCAATGGCTATGGCCGGTATCGCGGCGAGTATCTGGCCAAACACCGGGATAAGCTCAAACACCGCCGCCAGCACCGCCAGCAACAGCGCGTTTGGCACGCCCAAGATGGTGAGGCCAAGGTAGAGCAAGACGCCCACAATAACGCCGAGTATCAGCTGTCCCTGCATCCACTTGCCTATCTTTTGCTGAGAGCGCTTCCATAGGTTGAGCACATAGGCCTGGTGTCGGCTGGGCGTGACAAGGCGCAAAAAGTCGTCCACGCCAGTCTCCTGTACCGAGAAGTAGAACGAGAACACCACAATGAGTATAAACGCCGTAATCCCGCCAAAGAAGCTTGAGACTGTGTTGATAAGCCCGCCGGTCGCACCCGAGAAGCTCTGCGAGATGTTTTGCAGGAGGTCGGGCGACGTAAACTGCGCGCCAAAGTCGGGCAGTAGCCCGTTGGTGGCCTCCGAGAGGCTAAACGACGAGAGCAGCTCGGGCAGGCGCGTCAGGAAGTTTATCGCGTCTGCAACAAGCGGCGGCACAAACAGGAACATGACGCTAAAGAAGGCCACCGCCACCGCCAGGTAAATAAGTATGACCGAGAACACCCGGTTGATGCGCCGGCGCCCCAGGGCTGCTATGCCCGGCTCCATGGCCGAGGCTATAACGACCGCCGTCAGCACTATAAGGACAATGTCCCGCAAAAACCACAGGAGCGCCGCCAGTATCCCAAAGAGGAATATGGTCACGATGCTCCCGGCGGTAATGGAGACGTTGATATCCTTGAGCCTATCCATGGCCATACTCTAGCATATTGCCCCGTTTTGGCCGTAGTGCTACAGTCGGTGCAGATTTAGGTCTACAGTAAAGAAAGGTTTTCGAATGCCCCGACGCCAACGCGATAAATTCACCTACTGGAACAACCAAAAGCCGGTTGCCGATATCTACGAGCTGCTTGAATTGCTGCAACCAATACAAAGCGGTCGCTATTCTGACAAGCGCTATCTGCGTACCGACAGAGACCCGGCAGAGCTGGAGGTCGACTGGTACAGCGAGGCAGATAGCGGCGGGGACAGGAGCGGCTACGACTACTACGAAGTGAAGCTCGAAGTCGTCGAGCAGCTTGTGCGCGAACACTGGGTCGAGCCGAACGTGAAAAAGTATTGGGGCGGCTCGACTGTCGAGACGAATAAGCTTGTATTGTCTGAACTTGGTAAACAGTCGTTAAGAGACTACATTCAAGGACAGGCCGATGAGGCTATGAAGTTTCTGATGTCGGGCAAGTACAGCAAGATCAGCGACAAGTTCTACTGTCGCGACCATGGCCGCGACGGTCACCGAGCCGAAGGCGGCGAACTCTACTTCGAGTTTGAGACTCCAAAGAAGAAGCGCTTCCGGGTTTTTCTCGCCTCGAAGCGGGTCGTAGACCTCGCCAAAGAGCGTGCGTGACAGGATTCGAAAGCGGCGGGCCAAGGCCCGCCGCTTTTTATATTTCTATGTTTATTTTTTGCTTGAGGAACGCTGCGAGGGAGCCTAGTGCCATGCGGGACTGCTCGCCTGTGTCGCGGTCGCGCACCGTGACCGTGTTGAGGTGCTCCGGGTTCTCGCCCAGCGTGTCAAAGTCTATCGTGATGCAGTACGGCGTGCCTATCTCGTCCTGGCGGCGGTACCGCTTGCCGATGTTGCCGTTGTCGTCCCATACAATCTGCGGCACCTCTTTTTTAAGAGCCAAGTATATCTCGCGCGCCTTCCCTACCAGTTCCGGCTTGTTTTTAAGCAGAGGGAACACAGCCGCCTTAACGGGTGCCAAGTGCGGGGGGAACTTGAGGTACGCACGCGGCTCGCCGCCCAGCTCATCCTCGGTGTAGGCCTTGGTCATAACGGCAAGCAGGTGCCGGCCCAGGCCAAAGGTGGGCTCCAGCACATGGGGCACAAACTTTTCGTTGGTGTTGGGGTCCAGGTAGCTGAGGTCGGTGCCGCTGTGCTCAATATGGTTTTTAAGGTCAAAGTCGGTGCGATACGCCAGGCCGCCTATCTCGTCAAACTTATGCGGATAACGGAAGTGGAAGTCCACCGTGCGCTTCGAGTAGTGCGCGCGCTCGCCGTCGGCGATCTCTATCTCCTTGATGTCCCCCGCCTCAAACCCCAGCAATCTAAACCACGCCTGCATCTGCTCGCGCCAGTACTCGAACCTCTCCTCCCACGTCTTTTCCTCTATAAAGTACTCAAACTCCATAATCTCGAGTTCGCGCACGCGGAATATAAAGTCGCGCGGCGCTATCTCGTTGCGGAAGTTGCGGCCAATCTGCGCCAGGCCAAACGGCAGCTTGGGGTGGTAGCTGTCTATGATGTTCTTAAAGTTTACAAACATGCCCTGCGCGGTCTCTGGGCGCAGGTACACTGTCGTGTCGGAGCCGTCGACAGAGCCCACGGACGTCTTAAACATCATATTAAACTGCTGCGGCGCGCTCAGTGTGTTGCCGTCCGGGCTCTTGATCCCCTTATCTTGTATGAGCGCGGCCATCTGGTCGAGGCTCATGCCTGTCGGGTTTTCCCCCGCCTCCTCAAGCAGGTGGTCGGCGCGATAGCGCTTTTTTGTCTTAGAGTCTGAGACAAGCGGATCGTTAAAGCCGCCCACGTGGCCAGACGCCTCCCAGACCTTGGGGTTCATGAGTATCGCCGAGTCGAGTCCGTACATGTCGTCGCGGCTGTCCACAAACATCCTCCACCATAAATTCTCTATATTTTTCTTAAGCGCCACTCCCAGCGGGCCGTAATCCCAGGTGCCGGCCAGGCCGCCGTAGATCTCGGAGCCCTGGTACACAAACCCGCGGCGCTTCGCCAGCGAGACTATTTTCTCCATTACATCGGCCTGTGCCATAACCCATCAAATATAGCGTATGGCGACGCTAAAGACTACTTGTTTTGTACGATGCCGTTTTGGCCGTCCGTGGTCTGTGTGGTCGGCGGCTGGGCCTGCGCGCTTACCTGTATCTGGGCATAGCGGTCTGTGCCCGAGAGCACGGCGGCCCCTGTCAGGTTGGGCGCCTGCCCTGCCTGGCTCACCGACGGGTTGAGGGTTACCTGGAACGCCGCCGCCCTGGCCCCGGCCGTGTAGCCTGTGCCGGCCTTAAGCTCGCCCAGGTCCCAGCGCACCGTGCGGCTGGGTGCATCGTACGTCACGCCGGCCTGGCCCACTTTGTAGGTGACATAGGTCGGCAATACGGCCGATACGTTTGCGTTGGCTATGGCGTTAGACGAATTTTTAACCGTCCACTGCACGGTGTAGGTGGTCGGCGTCTCCACACGAGGCGGGGTGGGTCCGGAGTTCTGATACGGCCCCTGCCCGTACACCGCCTGCGCATCAAGTGAGAGCAACGATCCTATTACAACATCCGTCTTTGTTAGCGCCGAGACAGACTCGGGCGACTGGTCGGTGCCGCGCGTACCCTTAACATTTAGGGTCAGCGCCACCTTGGGGTTAGTGTAGACAACACCTGCAGTGCCCGGCGCAAGCGTCGCAAAGCTAAACGTCAATGTGCCCTGCGCCCCCGGTGCCACTTGGGCCAGGTTTGGGTCCTGCGCGCTGGTCCAAGTAATAGTGTTGTTAGACGACTGATAAAAGCCGTTGGGGCTCTGCACCGACTGCGGGTCCAAGACCGGCCCGTCGAGCTTAAGCTCCACCTCTATGTTAGAGACTGGGTCTGTCAGGTTGTTCTTCCAGGCAATGGTGCCTTGGATGTTCTGACCGGGGCCAACTGAGACGGTACTGCCTGTCTTGCCCGCGACAGTTAACGCTGCCGATACAAACGGTCTGCTTACAGTAATGCTTGTCGGCATATTGAGGAACGGCACCTTAATGCGCGCCGCAGTGCGGTCTGCCTCGGAGCCCGCCAAGAACCTAAAGACGCGCTCGTCGCCGTCCTGGCCGTCTATGGTGCCCGTTATGCGCACCACGGTCGAGGCGCCCGGCAAAAGCTTGCCGAGGTGCCAGAGTGTTTGTCCCGAGTCTGCCTTGGGGTTGGCGTTCTGCACCGTAAAGCCAAACGGGTACTGCGCCTCGAGAGCCACGTTGTCCACGGGGTCCTCTGAGTTGCTCTGTATGGTCACGTCCAGAGTAAACGGCTGGCCTGCGGTTGCATTCTGGGGCCCTGCGACCGAGATAGACACGGGCGATGAGCCCACCGTCATGCTCACCTCTCCCTCGCGCACAAACACGGCATTAGAGCCGGCTATCGAGTACTCAAGAGCCACGTGCACCACTTGAGTAGAGCCCTCCTGCCCGTACAGCACAGCCGAGCTTGTGCGCTTGATGCTCTGGCCGGAGGCTATAGTGCCCACCGACTGCCTGTCTGCCTGCAGCGTCTTTGTCGGGTCTTTGGAGTCGCGGCTGCCCGTAGGGTAGGTTATCACCAGGTCGGCCAGAGTAAGTGCCGCCGAGTTGCGGTTAGTTGCGATTATCTGGAGGTCCACCTGCGAACCGCCGTCAACCAGACTGGGGGCTATTATCTGCAGGTCTATGTTGTCGTGCGACACAAAGCTCGCTCCGCCAAAAAAGTAGTACGCCGCCGCACCGGCCGCGATGACAAAAAACGCGACAGACGCCAAGAAGAACTTGGTCGCAAAAGCCATCCCCTGTTTGGCCTTGCTGGTGTCCATACCTCCCTCCATACCCTGCCGCGCCGCCGCGACCATGGGTGCGGGCGGCGGTGCCTCCCATGCAACGGGCACCTCCGTGTCGCTCTCACTTAGGGTAGAGCGTACATCCTCTATGGGGCCTTGGTGCTTGCGGGAGTAGAGCCTGCTCTTAAGGCCGTCTACCCCGTCCTTGTCCTGTGACATCTCCCTATTGTATCGCACTCGCGGGCTTACCTAGAGCCCCGTTGCTATGAGCGACTCATTAATGGCGCGCACCAACAGCGAGCGGGACTTTAGCGCCTCGGCGCTAAGCTCGACAGAGTACTCGCCCTCTATAAACTGCGCGAGCGCAGGCACGTGCGGCAAGTAGCCCAAGTGTGCGAGGACGCGCAGCACCAGCACGGTCTCTATGGCCTCGGCATCCTCAACGGTTGCAGCGCGCGCTATGGCGCCCAAGCCCTCCACTACTGTCTTGTATAAAGCGGGCACGCGCTCCTCGCCGTGTATCAGGCGCAGGAGGAGTTTGGCGATTTTGCCCGAGCGCACTCTACGATCATTGCCACCTTGGGCAAGCTCGTGCGATATGTTCTCCACCCCGGTTAACTTCCACTCGGCCTTGCCCCGCACCATAGCATAACGGCCGACACTCAACGTTTCGAGCCCGTAGCGCAGCTTAGAGGCCTCTGCGCGCGCACTTGTCGCCTTGCCGCGGATAAGCCCCAGCTCGTAGGTCAGAATTGATACAAGCGTATGGGCCTCTCCTACCCCGCGCTTGCCGAGCACCACCCCTTCGGTAACAAATACCTTATGCATCTACAATTGTTAACTCGCTTAGGTTTGTAGCAGCCATAATTTTTTCTTTATTGTTTTGCGCGGCGCGCTTTTCATCCTCTGTCGCCACAAGTGAGTATGCGGGGCGGTCGGCCACGGTCAGGCCCTGCTCTTTGCGCCACTCCTGTATGCGGCGCACCAAGTCGCGCACCAATCCCTCTTCCTTAAGTTCGGGGGTGAGTTCGGTTGCCAAGTATGGTTCGTCGAGTGTCTCGTCCTGCGTAATTTCTTTTACATTCAACTCCTCTGCAAGTATCTGGCGCAGTCCGGCATCAGCAGGTACAAGCTTGGCGCTAAATTTGGAAAGCGGCTGGCGCACCTTAATGCCCGAGCGCTCACGCAGCTCTAGGCCCTTAGAGGCGAGTTCGCGTATGGTCTGCATGTCTACCAAGAGCTGCTCGTCTACCTGCCCCGCCTCGGGCCACTCACTAAGGTGCACGCTATCTTTCTCCCCTAACCCCTGGTAAATACTCTCGGCCAAAAACGGCATGATGGGTGCTATGAGCTTGGCGATAGTCGCAAGCACGTGCCGCTGGGTTGCAAGCGTCGCCTGCTGGTCGGGGCCGGCAACTTTTGCACGATCGCGCGAGCGGCGCACGTACCACACGGAGTAGGTATCTATAAATGCACGGAGGGAACGTGCAGCGCGCGGCATGTCATATCCTTCAAGAGCCTCGGTCACCTCTATCACAGTCTTGTTGAGCAAGGATACAACCCACCGGTCCAGAGGATGATCGCTTTGAGCATTACCAGCATAAGACAGCTGATCCTTATACAGCTCGAAGAACTTGAAGGAGTTCCACAGCGTGCCAACAACCCGATTATGCGCCTCGCGCACGTCGTCATCCTTAAAGTTGAGGTCCTCGCCCTGCATCACCACAGACCCCATAAGGTAAAAGCGCAGTGGGTCGGCGCCCCATTTGTCCATAAGCTCGTACGGGTCGGTGTAGTTGCCCTTAGACTTGCTCATCTTGCTGCCGTCGGCAGCGAGTATGGTGCCTGTAGACACGACAGACTTAAACGCCTGCCTGCCAAACAGAAGGGCACCCATGGCGTGCATGTAGTAAAACCATGTGCGTGTTTGCGCAATGTACTCGGCGATAAAGTCGCCCGGGTAGCCTTTAGGCGCAAATCCAAATAAGCGCTCGGGATTCACCCGCGATTTGTCGCGCGGATACTGCATCGAGGCAAACGGCATGGCCCCCGACTCTACCCAGCAGTCCAATACCTCGGGAATGCGCTCATACTTGCCGCCCTTACCGTCCACCAGCACCACATCGTCTATGTAGGGGCGGTGCAGGTCGAGCTCGTAGTCGGGGGTGTGCGGGAACGGCACAAACGCAACCTCCACAGGAGTAGCAAAATTCGGCCCCATCACAGTCTTTGTTTTATCTATCGGGAATCTTTGTGCAATTTCAGAAAGAGTCCACAACGGGAACCCGTGAGAAATGATGAGCACGTTTTTACCGACATAGCGCTTTTCTATATCAAACATAAAATCGCCTATGCGACGGCGCACCTCTACCCCGTCCTCACTCTCTCCTATCTCGCGCAGACGCTCGTCTACCATCAGTGCCTTATCGGGGAGGCCAAGCTCGCTCACTACTACCTTTGCAGTCTCGTGCGTACGAACGAACGGCGACGATATAACAAAATCAATCAGCGACTTCTGCAGGTCTGCCGCCGCATACTTAGCTTGGTTTTTTCCTTTGTCGGTAAGATGATTGTTCGGGTCACCAGATTGATCCATCTCGTTCTTAACATTGCTCTGTGCCTCGCCGTGGCGCATCACAAAGTAGCGGTTGCCGGACTTCTTTGTCTTAGACAAAAGTTCCTCGACCGAGCCCACAACCATAAGCTTGTCTGTGCCCTTCTCCTTCCATATAGGCAGGGGCGACGCCCAAAAACGGTTACGCGATATGGTCCAGTCGGGTGCGCTCTCGACAATGTTGCGGAAGCGCCCGTGCTTTAAGTGCGCCGGGAACCAGGATATTTTCTCGTTCTCGCTCAGCATCCGTGCCTTAACCTTTTGGATATTGAGGAACCACGACGCTACCGCATTGTAGATAAGCGGCGTGCCGCAACGGTAGCAGTGCGGGTAGGAGTGCGTGTGCATCTCGCGCGCATGGAGCTTGTGGTGCGTCTCCAGATACTCCTTAATAAATTTTTCGGCCTGCTTTATATACTTGCCGCGGATAAACTCCGGCGCCACTTCGTTGTAGTGGCCGTCGGGGGTAAGCATCTGTACCATGGGGAGCTTTTCCTTCTGCCCCAGGGCAAAGTCGTCCTCGCCGTACATAACCGCAGTGTGCACAATGCCGGTGCCCTCGCCTGCCGTGACAAAGTCGGCCGCCCACACCTTGTAGGAGTTCTTGCCGGTCAGTGCCGGCACGTCAAACAACGGCTCATACTCGATGCCGACCAGGTCGCTACCCTTGATGTCGCCTCCATCCTCCTGCTCGATATGGTGCTCACTCCCTTCCTGCACCACCGCGTACGAAAGCGCCGGCCCTACTGCGAGCCCCACGTTGGCAGGCAAAGTCCATGGCGTCGTTGTCCATGCTAGGAGGTAGGTGTTCTCGGGCAGGTTGTGCTTTTTTGGGTCCTTAACCTTAAGGCGCACGGTTACCGCCTCTTCGGTTATATCCTTGTAGGTATTGTCCATCGCTATCTCGGCTTTAGCCAAGGGGGTCTCGCAATGAGGGCAGTACATAAGCACTTTGCGGCCCTCGTACAAAAGCTTTTTGCCGTTGAGGCGCTTAAGGGCCCACCAGACAGACTCAATGTATGAGTTGTCCATCGTCTTGTACGAGTTTTTAAAGTCGACCCAGCGGCCCACTCGGTCAACGTACTTCTCCCACTCGTCCACATACTCAAGCACCATCGAGCGTGCCGCCTCGTTAAAGGGGCCTATACCTACAGACAAGATGTCTTTCTTGGTCTTAAGGCCGAGCTTCTTCTCGACCAGACTTTCAATCGGGAGTCCGTGCGTATCCCACCCCCACACGCGCGGCACGCGATATCCGCGCATGGTCTTGTAGCGCGGCACCACGTCCTTAATTATCGAAGACAGGAGCGAGCCGGAATGAGGGAGGCCCGTGGCAAACGGCGGCCCGTCATAAAACACAAACTCCCCTTTGGGGGCATGTTTCTCCAAAGACTTTTCAAAAGTATTATCCTGCTTCCAAAAGGCGAGGATCTCTTCCTCGCGCATTACCGTCTCGCTTTTGGCTAAAGGGGCGCCTTTAGCGCTCCCCTCCTTAAGGTCGTCCATGCCCTTAAATATAGCCGTTTTAGGCCCTTAAAACAAAGCCGCGCCGTCCCTCGGGACGGCGCGGTATCTCTCTTGGCAAATGCTACGCCCATGCGTGCCGGTCGAATGTGCGTGCGCGCGGCGGAGCGACAGGCCGCACGACCACATACGACTGACCCGAGACCGGCCGCAAGAATTCGTCCATCTCGACTTCGTTGTCGATGACAGCCACCTTGTGGGGGTTCCCGCACGAGACCTTCTGGACGTAGACCGGATACTTGTTCTTGGCTTCAAGAAGCGCGCGGGCCTCACTGTCGCACTTGGCGCCGATCAGTATCGTGACGTTGGAGTTGGACCGATAAGTACTGGCCGCATGCTGGGCCTGTCTTACCGCAGCAAAATACGGGTTAGTGGGTGTCAGGCGGGGGCGGCGCGCGTATAAGGACATGGGGCTCTCCTGTGCTGTTACCGTCAACGACAATAGCACGAAGCGCTATTTTTTACATCTCCTGCGGTGCGGGGATGCCCAGCACGTTAAGACCGTCTTTTAAAGTTTTGATGGTGGCGTATGCAAGCCACACGCCATAGTGCGGCGAGGCGCCGCCAATAACACGGCTAGATGCGTACCAAGAGTTGAACGCGCCCGCGACCTCGGTCAGGTACGTGGTGACGTAGTGCGGCTCCATCTCGCGCGCCGCGCGCTCCACCACCGAGGGGTAGTGGATGAGTATGCGCTCCAGTGCACTTGCCTCGGCAGGCATATCCTCTAGCCCGGGGCTTATGCCAGCGACTTCTGCCGCTTTGGTGAGCGAGAGCGCACGCACAAGCGCGTACTGCAGGTAGGGCCCCGAGTCGCCCTCCAAGGACAGTGACTTCTCCGGATCAAAAATAATATCGCGCCCGCTCCCCTGCTTTAAGACCGCGTACTTAATGGCGCCCACCGCAACAGCCTCTGCAGTCTTGTCGGCATCCGCAAGCGTTCGATCCTGCATCTTGTTTTTGGATCCTGCTATCAAATCGCCCAAGAGAGACTCGCCCGTAATGACGTTGCCCACCCGCGAGGACATCTTGCCGTCGGCAAAGCGCATCATGCCGTGGGTTATGTGGCGGGTCTTTTGTGCGATATCCTGCACCTCATTAATGCGCTTTGCGGCGGCAAGCACGACTTTAAAATATTCCTTTTGCTCGCTCGCGGTTACGGTTACGGATGTATCGAAGGTGCCGATCCTGGCCTTAAGCTCCAGAAGTCCCAGGTCTTTTGCCTCGTATGTGGGCAGACCCGCTTTGTTTATAAACACGCGCGTATGCAGGCCGTCTTGCTCGCCGGCGTAGATAACCGCGCCCTCACTCTCCACAAACACGCTGCCCGTATTGCCGCGCACAAGCGCGAGCCCCGGCTGTGCCGTCTCGCTCTCAAAAAAGTAATGCTTAAATGTCGTGCCGAGCTTTTTGTATATCTCCTCAAAATGCTCAAGCGACTTCGCACGGCCCTCGTCGTACAGCGCATTAACCTCCGTATCACTCTTGTCGTAAATAGTTTTGTTTAATGCATCTACCTCATCCTTATGCGCCTCGTACTCGCTCGCGCCGTACACATACGCCTCGCCCCACGATGCCTCGGGCTTTTGCTGCTTGCCCCAAATGGCCTTTGCAACATGCAGGCCGACATCGCCCTGATAGTTGGCGCGCTCTACCTTAGCACCCGACACCTCAAACAAGCGCGCAATACTCTCGCCAATAGTATTGCTCATCAGGTGCCCTATGTGGAACTCCTTAAACGGGTTTGGGTCGGTGTACTCCACCAACACCTTTTTGCCCTCATGAAGCTGCGCGATGTCCTGCGGCTGCGGCACAAGTGCCTGGCGGGTCAGGAAGAAGTTGATAAACTTCCCCACCACCTCCACCTTCTCAATGCCTTCAATAGTACCCAGGCTGTCGGCCAGGGCCTGCGCGTCTACCTTGGCCACCAGCGCCGCGTTGGTGGCGTAGTCGCCATGCTCCATGGCGCGCGGCCGCTCCACGACAAAGGCCGCCTCTGTGCCAAGGCTTCGAAGGGCGTCGCGCACTGCATCCTCTATCTTCTCTCTCATATAGTGCCTAATCTAGCATTTACAGGGCCCTCTGGCTAAGAGTCGGGGCCTGGGCCGCGTGCACGACCTCAAAGTCGCTGCGGCCTATGAGCGCCCCGCCCTTGGTCTCGACATCGCACCGCCACTCGCCCACGGCAAGCGCCGACTTGACCGAGTACCCGCGGTAGCCGTCCTCGCGCCCGCCCGCAATGGGGAATGCGACCAGCGACTGCGTCTCCCACGCACTCTTTGCCTCGTTGTACTTCTCCCAGCGATGGTAGATGGGCACGCTGAGGTTTGTCGGCGCAAACACCGACGAGAAGCAGAACGCGCTCTCGCCCGCGCCCAAGATGTAGGTCTTGTTGGTGTTGCGCCACACCTGCCACCATGGGCTTGCCTCGTACAGGCCCGTGTAGTTGCCGTCTGAGCGCTTAAGGAGCGAGTGGTAGATGCCGATGTCTTTGAGCGACAGGGGCACCGGCGGGATAATATTGAGGAAGTACAGCAGGTTAAAGGTAAGGAATATCGTGAGCACCACCGTTGCGACGCCAAAGAGTTTGGTAATGTCCTTGGAGCGGAACACGATAGTCATAAGCAAAAAGAGGAATCCTGCAATAATGGCAAGGCTGATGACCCCGCTGAGCAAAAAGACCCACACGCCGATGGTGTGCGTGATAAACACCGGCACCGCGATAACGCAGTACGTGAGCATCAAGAGGTAGTACACGCCCACGTTAAAGCGCAGCTGCGCGTAGCGTGAGCGCAAAAACTCATTGCCGAATATAAGAGCCACCAAAAGCCCCAAAAAGAGCGCATTAACCGCCAAGGTGCCGCTCTTGCCGTAGAGCACCAGCAGGTTGCTGGCCAAACCTCCAAAACAAAATTGCAGGAGCAGGAGCAGGTACAGCGGCTCTGTGGAGTGTTGCTGCTCCTTCTTGCGCATCTCGCGGCGGTTAAGGAGGATGATGAGCACGCCCGCCACCACAAGGTACGCCAGCAAAAGGAGGTTGTTGCCGATACTGTCGGGCCTGTCGGCGATTATGAGGTCAAAGGCAAAGCCCACTGCCAGGGCTCCCACGCCCAGGTGGTGCTCATACCTCTCCCACCACTTAAATATCTTGCTCTCCCGGAAGGCCATAGCCTTATTGTACCTTGTTGGGCAAAGAAAAAGCTCCCGTAAAAGGGAGAGATGAACACGACCCCAACTCCCTTTTACAGGACTTTTTCTCCGCCTTAAATAAACGAGTCCGGTATGGGAAACTTTTGAGCCAGTGCTTTTATCTCGGCGCGAATTGCATCAATTTTTGTTTGGTCTCTCCTGCCCTCCAGCGCGTCTATCATAAGCTCCGCGACGCGCTTGCACTCCCCCACTTTAAGCCCGCGGGTTGTTATGGCCGGCGTGCCAAAACGGATACCCGACGGGTCCATGGGCGCTCTAGTGTCGTTGGCTATCATATTTTTGTTGAGCGTAATGCCGACCGAGTCCAGAACCTGCTCGGCCTCGCGCCCGCCGATGCCAAACCGCGTAATGTCGGCGAGTATAAGATGATTGCTGGTGCCGCCGCCGAGCATGCGCACGCCGCGTGCCAGAAATACGCTCTCCATCGCCTTGGCGTTCTTGAGTATCTGTGCGGCGTAGTCTTTAAAATTTGGGGCCAGAGCCTCGCCAAACGCCACCGCCTTGGCGGCAATAACGTGCATCAAGGGTCCGCCCTGCAGGCCCGGGAACACTGCCTTGTCTACTTTTTTAGCAATCTCCTCGCTGTCGCGCACCAGTATCAGGCCGCCGCGCGGGCCGCGCAGTGTCTTGTGCGTCGTCGAGGTCATCACGTCAAAGCCGTAGTCAAAGGGATTTTTATGTGCCCCGCCGGCAATAAGCCCTGCAATGTGCGCTATGTCGGCCACTGCGTATGCGTCTACCTCTTTGGCTATCGCGGCAAACTTTGCATAATCGAGCTCGCGGCTGTAGGCGCTAAACCCGGCCAAGATAATCTTTGGCTTGTGTTCTATCGCCTGTGCGCGCAGCTGCTCATAATCTATCTCGCCTGTCTCTTGGTCCTTCATGCCGTAGCGCACAAAGTTAAATAGTTTGGCTACGGCAGTCACCGGCGAGCCGTGCGTTAGGTGCCCGCCGTGGCTGAGGTCCATGCCAAGCACGGTGTCGCCGGGCTCCAGCAGTGCAAAGTACAGCGCGACATTGGCGTTAGCCCCCGAGTGCGGCTGCACATTGGCATAAGTCGCCTTAAATAATTTTTTGGCGCGCTCAATGGCGAGTGTCTCTACCTGGTCCGTAAACTCCTGACCGCCGTAGTAGCGTCGGCCCGGGTAGCCCTCGGAGTACTTGTTGGTGAGTATGCTGCCCTGCGCCTCGCGCACCGCGTAACTCACATAGTTCTCAGACGGTATAAGCTCCAGCCCGTCGGCCTGCCTGGCCTCCTCGCCCACAAGCGCGTCGTATACCTCTTTGTCTTGTTTGCCCACAAACTCGTACATACGCTAAAGATACCAGACGTGGCTGTGTTTGACATCAAGACCTCATATTGTAAGGTCCATATGGACAGTCTCATACGAGGTACTCCTATGCAAAAACGAAAGTCACAAATACCCTTGGTGGGGAAGATCTTCAAAAAGGTCGCCCATAAAATCAAAGCCCGGGTGAATATGGAGCCCGACTGGCAGATGGCCGGCCAGATCGTATTTAAGAGCGGTCGCAAGCGCTACTTCCGCTATTCGAGTATTGATCTCAATACCCTTGGAGCTTCG
>Ga0172380_10005111_pt1 | contig 16215 bp, 17 predicted proteins | sample Leawe162metaG_FD_119747 | JGI IMG/M metagenome (GOLD analysis project Ga0172380, IMG submission 119747) | Leachate microbial communities from a municipal landfill in Southern Ontario, Canada - Leachate well 162 metaG | ecosystem: Engineered > Solid waste > Landfill > Unclassified | place...
CACAAGCGAGGAATTAGCCTGCCTGCCGGCAGGCAGGGAAGTTAGCTTGTAGCTTGTAGGAGCTTGCCTCCGCCAGCTGGCGGAGGCAAGAGAGGGAAAATATATTTTCCCTCTCCTTTCGCGAAGCGAAAAAATCTACAAGCTACCAGCTAATTCCTACAAGCTCGTCAATGGTGGCCATAGTGTAGCGGTCAGCACCAGAACCTGTGGAGTTCTTAGCGGGAGTTCGAATCTCCTTGGCCACCCCATCATTCCATAAGCCGTCCCTTCCTCTGGAGGAGGGGACGGCTTTTGGTAGAATAAATAAAATATTATATTGATTATTTTTTGTTCTAGTGAGGCTTAAAATGTTAAATGACAACTTAGACGGTGTTAAATAACGAAGTTTTGAAAAATCATCAAAATACCTTTGAATATGGCATTTTTTTTGTTAAAATGTTAAATAGCAAATATGGAAAATGATAAAAAGCCAAGTGGTCGAGACTTGCCGCTAATCCTTTTTGAACCGAATTGGGATTCTTCTCTTGCTAAAACAATCATTGAATTGGAGCGATTGCGCGTAAAGAAATTAGGCGGACCAGTGCCTCCGTATATTTTTTTTCAGCTCAAAGATATTTTTCAAAAATTGGAGAGCTTGGGATCTGCCCGCATCGAAGGTAACAGGACGACTTTGGCGGAATTTATTGAAAAGATAATTGAACCCCCCGAAAGACAAACTGATGACGATCGGGAGATTTTCAATATTGAAAAAGCGATTGAGTTTATAGAAGAGAATATTTCTTACAATGGAGCCATCCAACGAGCGCATATTTCTGAGGTGCATAAAATATTGGTTGATGGACTCACTCCGCCCCCTAAAGGGGAGGGTTCGAGATGCCCGGGGGAATTTCGCAAAATATTCGTAGCGATAGAAAAGTCTAAGCATATCCCGCCAGATCCTGTTCATATGCAGAGTTATATGGACGAGCTTATTAGTTTTGCTAACAAAAAAGTTGATCCTCAGAATGATCTCCTTGTTACCGCTCTATCGCATCATCGCATGGCGTGGATACATCCTTTTGATAATGGGAACGGCAGAGTCATTCGTATATTCACATACGCGATGCTTATCAAACAGGGGTTTCAAGTGAAGAACGGGCGCCTTCTAAATCCAACAGCGATATTTTGCATGGATCGTAATAAGTACTATCAAATGCTCGAGATGGCTGACTCTGGAGAAAAAGAGAAGGTGCTGGCATGGTGTGGGTATGTGCTGGATGGACTTAAGGCGGAAATGGAGAAAATCGATAAAATGCTCGATAGGGAATACCTGTTGAAAACAATTTTATTGCCAGTGCTTAGTTTTTCTTTAGAAAGACAGAATATTACGCAGAGGGAATATGAGATATTAAAAGGGGTGGTAAATGATCAGGAAATGAGAATAAAATCTTCGGATATAGAAAAAATTATCGGACAAGAATCTCCTGTTCAAAGATCTCGTATCATCAAAAAATTAAAAGATAAGAGAATGCTAGTGTCTCTTACAGAAAAGGGGAGAGTTTATACAATCGGTTTTTCTAATACATATCTTTTAAGAGGGATTATCAACGTCTTAGAGAAAAATGGATTTATTCCTCATACGCTTAATAAGAATTAGTAGCGTTACCAGCAGGAGAATTTATCTCCGGGCCTAAACTAGCAAGCCAATATGGAATTAACATAGTATTTAACAGCTTTATGGACCAAAAATATAAAATTATTTATAGCGCCATTGCGTCGATAATTGTTATTATCATAAGTTTTATTGGATACTATGGCTATTATGATTTTTTGAAAAAAGAGAACGCGGTCCAGCAAAAATTATTTGAGTGTTCAGTCGGCTGTACTAATTCGTTTAATAAATGCGAGGAAAATATTCCTTCTGGCTGGAATCCTGAATTTTTAGAATGCCAAAAGACCTTTAAGAAATGCGGCGGAGAATGCCAAGGGGAATACGAAAAGGGGAGCCCTAAATTTTGACATTAGACATCGCGTTGTTCGAACAAAGAGTCGCCAAAAGGGTGTTTGCCCTCTTGCAGGCAGAACTTTTTAGTAGAATAGAACTAATAATTTTAACGACTTCCAAGGATGCCTTTTATCGCCCAAGGGAAAACCAATGTTAAATAAAGAAAATTAGTTTTTAAATTTGTTAGATTCCAAGTTGGCGAATTACGTATGGAGGAATATCCAGGAAATAACATAAACTATTCTAGTGCCCAAGCGGAAAATGAAGCGGCGATCAGGGAATTGCTTAAAGTTTTTGATGGCGACTCTTCAAGTTTTGAAGGGGCCAGATTTGTTGTAGCCAGGGACGGCGATAAGATTGTTGGATGCGCCCGCGTTAAAGTTGTCGGCGAGGGGTGTATGGAATTTTCGAGCCTGGGAGTTTTGCCCGAGTATAGAGAGAAGGGGATAGGCAGCCAGCTTGTCAAAAGAGTTCTCGCCTGCGAGAAACACCGTCCGCTTTTTTTGTTGACTTCCTCGGACAAGGAATCTTTCTATAGCAAGTTCGGAGCCGTTATTGCGGATCCGGAGAAATTGCCTCCTTTATTCAAAAGGGAATACCAGCGCATCATCGAACTGCCTTTCGCCAAAAAAATTGAAGTGATAGTCATGGCATTTAACTGATCGCAGCCAAGATCGCCCAAGAAGGCAGTTTTTCACCAACTTGGCGATTCGGCTCTCGAACCTTAACAAGCGAGAGTTGTTTCTATAAAGCGAGAACCTAAATCGTTTATAGCCTGATTCTCCGCAACCGCCGTCCGTCCGCCTTAAAAAGTGTCTATTGTTGTTGACAAGTTTTATGATATATCATATTATGAACTTGTAAACAAAGATGGATACAAAAATGAGCAAAATAGATATCAAAAAAATAATATTGGATTTTACCGAAAGAAGGGAAGGAGTTAAAGTTTCCGAAGTAATAAAGGAGACAGGTTTTTCTCGCGCTTATATCAACAGGTTTTTGAACGAGTTGAGAGAAGAGGGGAAGATAGTTCTCATCGGAAGGACGAATAAGGCGCATTATGTGAAAGCCGACAAGGATTTTATCCTGTCGGCCAAGAAAGGGGTATTGTCTTTCCGCAAAAAAATAAAGAACAGGAATATTTCAGAGGATGCCGTCCTGAAACAGATCGTTCAGGAAACGGGTATTTTCATCGGGCTTCAAAAGAATATAGAAGATATTTTGAATTATGCGTTTACCGAGATGCTTAACAATGCGATAGACCACTCCCGATCGGAGGAGATAGAGGTCAGGTTTCAGGAGATGGATGGATCGATCAAATTCGAAGTGACCGATCTCGGCATTGGGATATTCAATAATATAATGCAGAAGCGCGGGCTGGCGAATGAGTTGGAAGCGGCGCAAGATCTGTTGAAAGGAAAACAAACAACAGCTCCGCAACAACATACCGGCGAAGGGGTTTTTTTTACGTCGAAACTGGCGGACACGTTTGCGATCATCAGCTCCAATAAAAAATTAACTTATAACAACATAGTCGATGATATTTTCCTTCAAGATATCAAATTCAGGAAAGGAACCAAAGTAACCTTTGTTATCTCCGAAGATTCGAAACGCGATTTGGAGTCTGTGTTCAAAGAATATTCCGGCGATGCTTCCGAGACCCTTGATTTTGATGTCACTAAAGTAGCCGTGAGATTGTATAAAATGGGCAATATTTATATCTCCCGTTCTCAGGCGAGGAGAATATTGTCCGGGCTGGACAAATTCAAGACGATCGTCCTCGATTTCCGGCATATCAATACCGTAGGGCAATCTTTTGCCGATCAGATCTTCAGGGTTTGGCACAACGAGCATCCCGGAATTGTCATCGAAACGGCCAACAGCAATGAGAATATAGATATGATGATCGAAAGAGCGCGAAACGTTGACCCGGGGCAAAAGTGATCTCCGTGTCATCCGGTATTTTTCGCAGTATCTGCCTCCCGCCGGCTTGCGGAAAAAAGAGGCGGGATATGCCATAATTTTATCAATGGAAAATAAAAAGATCGAACAAAGAACGAGAGGGGAGGAGATAGAGAAAAAATTGGCCGATGAAAATCCGGCGGCTTTTATGGCCTTGAAGAGATACGAATCCGAGTCGAAGTCCATCCGCTCGGAAGAAAAGATCGGCATAGCTCTTATAATCTGGTTCGTTCTTGTCGAGGGCGGCCATGCGCTGACGGATGCAGTAGTCGGGAAACTGCATTACGATCCGTATAATCAGGCTTTACAAACCAGCCTGATAATAACTCCTTGGTGGGTTACTTCCCTGGGAGGCATTTGCTTCTTTTTTTACGGATACAAAAGCATGAAAAAAAGCCGCAATAGCGGATCAGGGTCTTATGATTTTTTCGGCTTGGCTTGCATAGTTTTAGGTTTGGTTTTATTGATAGCGGCCGCGTTCAGCGCTTCAGGCATGAGGGAAATGTATTACGATTTCAGCGGAAGCAGGCTGCTTTAAAAAATGTAAATTTATCTTCGATCAACGCCGAATAAAAAACCGCTGCAGGCACAGCAGTTTTTTTAATGATCTGTTTTTATCTTCCTTCGTCGAGAATTGTTTGCATTTCCAGTATCGCCCCTTCTCTCAACACTTTCAGTCCGATGCTTTCTCCGATCTTGTGTTTTTGGAGTATGTTGGCCAGGGAATTTTTATCCGAGACCTGCTCGCCGTCGCATTCCAAAATGATATCGTATTCTTTTAACCCGCATCTTTCGGCAGCGGAATCTTTGATGATCGGTCCAATGCCCAATGTTTCGCGGGCGATCAGCGCGCCGTAATCGACAGGCAGTTTGTTCCTTTGGGCGATCTCTTTATTGAGCAATATGTATTTCACTCCCAGATAGGGCCGTTTTATTTTCCCGAATTTTTTGACCTCGGCCAGATCTTTTTTGGCGTAGTTGACAGGTATGGCAAATCCCAGGTTTTGCGCTCCGGCCACTACGGCTGTGTTGATGCCGATGACCCGTCCTTTCATATCAATAAGCGGGCCGCCCGAGTTGCCGGGATTGATGGCCGCGTCTGTCTGGATCAACCCTCGGAGGTTTTCGATCTGCGGGCTGGACCCTCCTCCAAAAGCGGTTAAGTAGCGGCTTAATCCGGAGATGATGCCCATTGATATAGTGTCGTGGAATTCTCCAAGAGCATTGCCGACGGCCAAAACGGTTTCGCCGACCTCGACCTTGTCCGAATTGCCAAGATCAAGATAGGGGAGTTTGCCGTAGTCTATTTTCAGCACGGCAATATCGTTTATCGGATCTCTGCCCATAACTTCGGCGGGACAGGTTTTGTCGGGGTCTATCAATATGGTGTAATCAGCGTCTTTATCGGAGACTACATGGTTGCTTGTGAGAACATAGCCGTCGGAGGAAACTATAAAACCGGACCCGCCGCCGATCTTGGTTCTTTCTTTACACCCTTCCTCTTCCAGTTTGGGCATCATTATATTTTCTCCGCCGTAGGGGAGGTAGTAGAAACCTTCTATTTTAGGAAGGTCTTTGGAAACGACGATGGTGATGACCGCGGGACAGACTTGTTTAGCCAGTTTGCTTACCAGTGATTTTGACATAAGGAGTGTTTTTCAGTTCGAAAAAGGTAATGATTATTTAATATTTTGTTACATTCTAACATCTAATTCTATTGCCAACAAGCAAAAAAATTGATAAAATATCGTTTGCTAGGGAAGGCTTCTGCCCTTATAGCTCAACTGGATAGAGCAGTGGCGTCCTAAGCCATTGATCCTGGTTCGACTCCGGGTAAGGGCACAGTAGTAAGAATTATTCGTTTTGATACAAAGATGAAAGAAGATCGCTATCTTTTATCGGTAATAATTTCACGGATATTTTGTTTCCCCAAATTGGCTTATTAGGCCAATTTTTTTTGGCATAATTTCGAGAATATTTAATAAAAAATAAAAAAGATATTTTGACCTATGGAAATTCAAAAAGACCAATATGATTTTGCCATCATCGGAGCGGGTCCGGCCGGATTGTTTGCCGCCTATGAATTGTCCCGGCAGTCGAAACGATTGAAGATCATTATGATCGACAAAGGGGCCGACGCGATGAAACGCAAATGTCCGGTGAGCGGCAACGGTTCCAAATGTTTGAATTGCTCCCCGTGCAATATTATGTGCGGAGTGGGCGGATCCGGTATTTTTTCCGACGGGATATTGAACCTCCGCCATGATGTGGTCGGCGGAAATCTTTCCGATTTTACCAATGACGATGAAGAATCGCGTAAGATAGTCGAATATATCGATCAAATATTTTTGCAATTCGGCGCTCCGGAGCGGGTGCACGGTATGGACGATAAAAAGATAGAACAGCTGTCTTTGCGGTCGATGTCAGCCGGCATTAAATTCGTGCGCATCCGCCAGCGCCATTTGGGCAGCGAGAACACGCCAAAACTTATACAAAGATTTGCCGATCATCTCCGAGAGAAGGGAGTGGAGATGATCACCGACGAAACGGTCAAAGATCTGCTGGTCAAAGAAGGGGAGTGTAAAGGGATAGCTTTGGAGAATGGCGAAATAATACGCGCGAAGAAAACTATTTTCGCCCCTGGACGCATAGGCGCCACCTGGATAGGCGAAATGGTGAAAAAGCATAATATCGCCGCGGTCCATGCCCCGATCGATATCGGCGTGCGCGTGGAAGTCCCGGCGATCGTGATGCAGTCGGTGATAGACGTCAATCGCGATCCCAAATTCCATATCTGGACTTCCAAGTACGAAGATTTCGTCCGTACTTTTTGCACCAACCATGAAGGGTTCGTGGTCAAAGAAAATTACGGCAACGTCATAGGGGTCAACGGCCATTCGTTCACCGATAAAAAATCCGAGAACACCAATTTTGCGTTCGTGGTAAAAACAAGGCTTACCGAGCCGCTGGAGAACAGCACTCTTTACGCCGAGTCCATCGCGCGATTGGCAACCATCCTTGGCCAGGGCAAACCCTTGATCCAGCGGCTGGGGGATCTTCGCCGCGGACGGAGATCAAATGACTGGCGTTTGAAAAAGAGCACTTTTCATCCAACGCTCACCGACGTGACGCCCGGCAATATCGGCATGGCTCTTCCGCACCGCATAGTCACGGATATCATGGAAGGGTTGGACAAACTTAACGAAGTGATCCCCGGAGTGGCCACCGATTCCACGTTTTTGTACGCGCCGGAGATAAAATATTACGCGATGAAGATCGGCGTGAATGGCAATATGGAAACGAATATCAAAGATCTTTTTGCGGCAGGCGACGGCGCCGGGCTAAGCCGCGATATCGTTAAGGCCGCCGCCACTGGACTGCTCGCCGCCAGGGGAGCGATGAAGGCTTTTTGAGAAAATATTTATTTGCGCCGAAAACGTTTTTTTGCCGATGATCAAAAATCACTTTCGGTATCTAAATACCTTTTTGTCCGGACCTGTCCAAAATTTAGGAATTGTGGTAAGCTGGATTTCAGCTGGGAAAAAAAGCTCCAGCCAGACTATTGCACATTGAAAAGTTCTATAGTACGATAATTTTAATGGGCGGCGAGAGAATAAGAGAAAAAGCGGTTAGTCTTAGGAGGGAAGGCAAAACCTATTCTGAAATTTTAGAATTTTTAAATTTAAAAATTTCTAAAAGCACTCTTTCCGGATGGTGCCGAGGCATACCTCTTTCCGCGGACCATCAAAAAAGGATAAAAGATATCAGTGATTCTAATTTGATCAAAGCCAGAAGATTAGCCGTTGAAGCAAAAAAAAATGAAAGGGAAAAAGGGCTGAAAACAATAGCAGAGAAAAATTTTCATTTATCCGGCAAGATCAAAGAGATCGACACGGCCAAGATCGCGCTTGCCGTGCTTTATTTGGGAGAAGGAGCAAAAAATAGAAAAAGGGGATCAGTGATATTCGGCAATTCTGATCCTTTGGCCGTGAGCCTGTTTCTTTATTTGTTGAGAGCTGTTTATAAAATTGATGAAAATAAACTTCGATGCACGCTTCAATGCAGGGCAGATCAGGGCATCGAAAATTTGGAGAGATATTGGTCGGAGATCACGAACATTCCTCTCGAACGGTTCTATAAAGCCAGAGTCGACCCTCGCACTATTGGCAAGCCGTCGAAAAAGTTAGATTATAAAGGAGTGTGCCGTATTGATTTTTTTTCCGCGAAAATTTTAGAGGAATTGTTGGAAATACCAAAAATAATATATAAGGGCCTGTAGTATAGCGGTAATACGCGTCCATGGCATGGATGTATCCGGGGTTCGAGTCCCCGCAGGTCCACATATCAGCTCTTCGGCAACGAAGAGTTTTTTGTTGGAGCGGTTTGGGGCGTTCTATATCCATCAGCATTAGTAGTGTTTTTCAAATTTTTTTAAAGAGAGTAGAATATCAAGTATTAATAAAAAGACAGAGATATGCCGACACTTAAGATGTTATCAGCTATATGGATATGCCGGGCCGAGATATATCCTTTTGAGTTTTCGATTGGTCAGAAAAAATCATTAAAAATACTTTTTCATAGTTTGTTTATTTATCGGAAATGGCCGCGCAGGCCATTTTTTTGTGTTAATAATTTAATTTTTGTCGAATCAATATGATCAACCTATTTCCAAAAGACGAAATATTTTACAACCTTTTCGAACAGCAGGCGGCAAAGTTAAAAGAAGCCGCAAAAATATTGGACCAGATATTGGCTAATCCGGAAAATATAAAAGAGTATGCCGCGCAAATGAAAAAGATCGAGGTTGAGATGGACAGCATCGGATATTCCGTGCTGGACAATCTTCGCAAAAGCCTTATCACTCCTTTGGAAGGGGAGGACATAGAATTGTTAAGGCAAGACTTGGACAGCATAATGGACTGCATCGAAAAAGCGACCAACAGGATATTGATATACCAAATAGCCATCCCTTATCCGCAAGCTATCCGGGAATATATCGGCATTATTAAAAAAGCCATAGAAGAGATCGGTTTCGCGGTCAAAGAGATCAGGAACGTGCATAAATTTCACGATCTCTTATACGGGCGCTGCCAGAAAATAAACAGGCTGGAAAACGAAGGGGATGAAGTCAACCGCAGGGCTTTGAAGAATTTAATGGGCATAGACAACCCGACCCCGCAAAAAATATTGGAGGTGGTTAAATTCAAAGAGATATACGAAACGCTGGAAAGCGCCATCGATTTTTGCGAAGACGTCGGCAATATTTTCGAGATAATCCTTATAAAGAACCGGTAATCCGGAAATTTATGGATTTTCTTATTCCCATTATTATTGTCGTTTTGCTGGCGTGGACCTACGATTTTTGGAACGGGGCGAACGACTGCGCCAATTCCATAGCCACCGTTGTTTCGACCAGAGCGATGTCTTTTCGGAAAGCGATCTTTATGACCGGATTTTTTAATTTTTTCGGGGCGTTCGTTTCCACGGAAGTGGCTAAGACCATCGGCAAGGGCATCGTCGACCCGTCGGCGATAACTATGGCTATTATCATCTCCGGACTTGCGGGGGCAATCGTCTGGACAATCGTTTCCACCCGGTTTGGGCTTCCCATATCAGTGACCCACGCGCTGATCGGGGGGCTGGCCGGAGCCGGCGCGGCGGGAGGAGGGCTTGGAGTGCTAAACGCGGAAGGGCTTATAAAGGTGGCTAAAGGAATATTTGGCTCTCCTTTGATAAGCTTTATCGCGGCCGGAGCGTTTTTTGTCGCCCTTGTTTGGACCGTTAAAATATTCCTTTCAAAAGTACAAGCTCCGAAGATCAGCAATTTTTTTAAGATGGGACAGGTCCTGACATCTCTGGCTGTTTCGTTCGTCCATGGCATGAACGATACCCAAAACGCTATGGGAGTTATCACCATAGCCCTGATATCGGCAGGATATCTTGGAGATTTTAAAGTCCCTCTTTGGGTGATAATAGGATCGGGGACATCAATGGCTCTCGGGACTATCTGGGGAGGCCATCGCGTTATTAAAACCGTAGGCCAAAAAATTTACGATCTTAAGCCTATCCATGGTTTTGCCACGGAATTTTCTTCGGCCATACTGATTTATCTGCAAAGCTTGGGAGGAATTCCTTTAAGCACTACGCAGGTGGTGACCGCTGGCGTTATGGGAGTAGGGGCGGTGGAGCGAAAAGCCCAAGTGCGATGGCGCAAAGTAAGAGAGATATTCCTTACTTGGGTCTTGACCATTCCAGGATCGGCAGCCATCGGCGCGATTTTGTTTCTTGCCCTGCGCAATTTTATAGAATAGCGAGGGACTGATCCGTCCAGTCCTCGCAGAGCCGGAGGAAATAAGATAAAATAAAAAATATCCGTCAAATAATTATTAAGCATAAATTCGGTTATGAAGTTATCCAAAAAGAAGATCATAATTTCCATAATCTTTTTTATAATAATCGTCCTGGCCCTTCTTTTCTTTTTCCCTAGCCAAATACTAGGAGTCTTTTTTAGAGACATAAAGCCGATAGACGATAGCGACCTGACCTTTGAAAAGATGGTGGTCCCACAGGAGCAGAACGCTTATTACGATTTTATATCTTTGGAGAAAGGCGATGAAGTTAAATATCCGGAGGGAGGCCTCGGCAGAGAACAATGCTTCACAGATGAAAAATGTTTAAAGGAGACGGGTCAGGCCAATAAGGAAAATTTTGCGGTTATCGACAGGGTGTTGTCCAAACAGTATTTCGTAAATCCGGATTATGCCGATCCGGAAAAATCTTCCATTTTTAATGTTGTATATAACGACCAGGCGATTTTGTATCTTTCCTCTTTACAGCCTTACTATCTGCTACAAAAAGGGGAGAACGAAAAAGCCATTGAGGCCGCTTTTAAGATTTTTGAGATCGCCCAGAAGATAAAATCCGGGAGGCCGGGCAGAGTAGATGTCCTTGTGGCGATTGCGCTTGAGGGGATCGGGACAAAAGCTGTTCGGGACATAATTAAAGGTTCTGATTTTTCTTCGGCCGATCTTCTGAGGTATTCTCAAAAGGTGGGAGAGCTTGAAAACAACGATGGCGAGGTGTTGGTTCTAACTTTTGGAAAAGCCAGTTATTTTGAAATGAGAAATTTGGTAGACGATTTATCTTCAGGCAAGATTACGACAAGCGGACTTTTATCTATCTACTCCATCAATATGGCCGATGGGCCGAAAGTAGACCCCATAACAGAAAGAATATTCACGAATAAATTTTATCTTCAGCCCAATAAAACCAAAAAGCTTTTTGCTGAAGAGGAGCGTAAAGTTGTTGAAGCAATTAAGGCCGCTTGCGATTCCAGCCTTTTGTCCGACTATATGGTGGGGAAAACCGCAAGCGCTTGGAACCTCCAGCCTATTTCGCGTTTTTATCCCAATTACGGGGGGTTGGTTCTTTACGGCATGACAGTTGCCAATATGAGCGGCGCGCGCCTAGCTTCGTGTAGTTCCCAATCTCAACTAGTCATGACAAGATCGTTGTTGGCGCTGAAAGCGTACCAACAGGATAAGGGCCGTTTGGCAGATTCTTTGGATGTTCTTGTTCCGGATTATTTGCCGGAAGTTCCAAAAGATCCTTTTAGTGGAGAGGCGTTAAAATATTCTCTCGAAAAGAAAATTATTTATTCCATCGGACAGAAAGGGGCGGAACAGAATTTAGTTGATGACGGAGGAGACGAAGAAAAAGATATAGTTATGAACATCGATTTCTAATGGCCAAAAAAGTTTTGGTGTTCGGAACTTTTGATGGCGTCCATCCCGGGCATATAAATTTTTTGGAACAGGCCAAGGAGAGAGGGGACCATCTCTCCGCAATAGTTGCCAGGGATTCGACGGTTAAGAAAGTAAAGAACCATTCGCCGTTTAAAAATGAGAACGAGAGATTGGCAGAGATAGCGGAGACCGGCTTGGTTGATGAGGTTCTCCTTGGCAATGAAGGGAGCGATCCTTATCTCGTGATCAAGCAAGTTTGTCCTGACGTTATCTGTTTGGGTTACGATCAAAGAACTTACACCGACGGTTTACAAGATGAGATCAAAAAGCTCGGTCTGAAAACGGAAATTTATCGGATGGAGCCGTTCGAACCGGAGAAGTATCATTCAGGAATTATCAACCGGACGTGCAGAGAAGTTTAATTTTTCGTTTTTATTTTGACATCTGACAATTCCCAAAAAACTTTGATCGTTGGGGCCGGAGTGATCGGGTTGTATTTGGCTTGGCAACTGGGCCTTAAAGGCCATAAGGTTTTTGTTTACGAAAAAAGATCCAAAGAGGGGAGCCGGCTTAAGGCCTGCTCGACTTTGGTTTCGGAAAGGATCAAGGATTCCATCCCTTTGCCCGATGGCTGTATCGAAAATGTGATATCCGGCTGCCGCATCCATTTCAGAGGAAAAACCATCCAGCTTAATTTTAAACCTCACCATTTGGTTCTTTCCAAGCCGATGCTTTTGGACAAGCTTTTGGAATTGGCTTTGGGATTGGGCGCGGAAGTATTTTTTGAAAAAGACGCCAAAGAACTGCCGCAAGGTTTTGATAAAATTATCGGTTGCGACGGAGCTCTTTCCAATGTCCGCAAAAACTTGGGACTGCCCAACCCCGCTTTCAGGCTGGGCGTACAATTTTTTCAGGAAGCGCAAGACAGTTCTTCTTTCGTCGAAACCTGGCCGACCAGAAATGGTTTTTGCTGGCGCATACCAAAAGGAGGAGAAACGGAGTGGGGGATACTTGAGTCTCCCGAAACCGCTCTGTCCCAGCTCAAACAATTTTTGAAAGACAGGGATATCCCGTTCGGGGGAGACAGCAAATTTCCGGCGGCCCTGGTGCCCAGCGGATTGGTCCTTCCCAAAAAAGACGGAGAGGCTACTCTTTGCGGAGACGCCGCCGGCTTGGCCAAACCTTGGTCTGGCGGAGGATTGATCTGGGGGTTGAAAGCGGCGAACATCCTCTTAAAAGATTTTCCCGATTTCGGGTCTTATCGCGACGAGACGGAGTCCTTCTTCTACCCGAAGATATTGAAAGGAAGAGTTTCAAATTTTCTGGTTCATACCGTTGGCAGGGCCGTACCTTTCATTCTGCCCGGAGAGATCGACTACGATAACGATTTTCCCGTTTTATAGCATTTAGCCGGAAATATCTGTTCCAAGCTTTTTTAGTTGATTTTAAGCCGATAAAATGGTACTTTAAATCATATTTAAAAATCAAAGGCTAGTTTTTTGTTGTAACTTGGCGGGATGCCAGAGCGGTTGAATGGGCCGCCCTCGAAATGCGGTATACCCTAAAGGTATCAGAGGTTCAAATCCTCTTCCCGCCGCTTTTACCGCGCCGGAGCTCCCGCGGCCTGCCTGTCGGCAGACAGGGAGCGAAGGCGGGTCTTGCCACGGACTGGCTTTCAAATAATCAATAGGGAGCGGCACGTCCGGGAATTTCCCTAAAAATTTTAGTTTAGCCGAATGTTCAATTTTCCAAAAAAGCAAAACAAGGAAGAATTGCCGCCTGAGAATTTAGAGCAAGCTCTGGTGATTTTTAAAAATCTTGAGGACAAGATAGGGGAGTTATCGGCCAGATTGGATAAGCTTGAAAAGGCGGAACAGTGTTTTTTTCAAAAGCTTGGGCTCGTCAGATTCAACCCTTTCAAAGAAATGGGGGGAGACCAAAGTTTTTCCCTTGCTCTGCTGGACAAGAATAACAACGGATTTATCATCACTTCATTAAGCAGCAGGCAAGGCAACCGTATCTTTGCCAAGCCTCTGGCGAAAGGCGCTTCCACTTACCAGCTTTCCGAAGAGGAGAAGCAAGCGGTAGAACAAGCCAAAAATTTTACAGAATCTTAATTCTAATCAGCGAATATATTTTAAATGCCCAGAAAATCAACCAAAAAAGTTAAAAATGACAATTTGATATCTCGTCCTCCGGTAGTGGTGGTGATGGGGCATATCGATCACGGAAAAACTTCCTTGCTAATGGCTGTCAAGGATTTTGGCACGTTAGCCAGAGAATCAGGCGGCATCACGCAGCACGTGGGCGCTTACCAGATAACGGTTCCTTCCGCATCCAAGAAGAAAACGGAGGAAAATCGGAAGATCACATTTATAGACACTCCCGGACACGAATCTTTTTCGGCGATCAGATCGCGCGGCGCGAAAGCGGCCGATTTTGCCATTTTGGTCATAGACAGCGCCGAAGGCATCAAGCCCCAAACCAAAGAGGCTATCAAACATGCCAAAGAAGCCGGATTGCCGATCATAGTCGCTTTGAACAAAATAGATAAACCCGACGCTAATCCGGATAAAGTAAAAAGCCAATTGGCGAAAGAAGATGTGCTGACCGAATCCATGGGCGGAGATGTTCCGGCCGTCGAAATGTCTGCCAAGACCGGAAAGGGGGTGGCTGATTTGCTGGAGCTGATCTTATTGATGGCCGAAATGGCCGAGATGAAAGCGGATATCACCAAACCGGCGAAAGCCGTTGTCATCGAGTCTTACCAGGATTCCAAACGCGGTCCTACCGCTACCTTGTTGATACAGGAAGGGAAATTTGCTCCGGGCTTATTCATCGGCGCGGATTCCGCCGCCGGACGCATTAAGATCTTGGAAAATTTCTTGGGCGAGAATGTCAAAGAAGCCTTGCCGGGAGATCCTGTTGTCGTTATCGGATTTGAACAAGTTCCTTGGGTAGGGGAGGAAGTGAAAATCTACAAAGATTTGGACGAGGCCCAAGCAAATGTTAAAAAAGCGGAAAGAGGCGTAGATATCAAGACGGAAGTTACCGGGCTGGGAAAAACAATATTGAACGTGATATTAAAAGTGGACTTTTTAGGTTCTTTGGAAGCCATCAAAGAAATATTAAAAACCTTGCCGCAGGATAAGGTCGCGTTGAGGCTGGTCAAGGCCGAAGTGGGAGATATAAACGAATCGGATATCAGGCTGGCTAAAAATCTTAGCGCCGTTATCATTGCTTTCAGGGTCAAGACAAATAAGATCGCCCAGTTCTTGGCCGAGAAGGAAAAGATAAGGATCCATGAGTTCCAGATCATTTACGAACTTTCCCAGAGGATCAGAGAGTTGATGGAAAAAAGCCTGGCTCCGGAAATGGTCAGGACGGATGTCGGCAAAATGAAAGTATTGGTCATCTTTTTGACCGAAAAGAACCGGCAGATCATCGGAGGAAAGATCATCGAGGGAGAATTCAAAAAAGGTTTCCGTTTGGAGATATGGCGCGGCGAGCCGAAAGAAGAACAAAAGATCGGCCATGGCCGCATGCTAAGCTTGCAGGCGAACAAGAAAACGGTTGAGATAGCCAAGAAAGGCACCGAATGCGCCATACAGTGCGAAAGCGAGACCAGAGCGCAGGAGGGAGATCTGTTGGTTTTATACAAGGAAGAGATGCACAGAGGGTTATAGAGTCATAATCATATAGAAAATATCCAAGATGTGGCGAGTTGAAAAAATTCAAAGCTTGATACAGCAGGAATTGGGCAATATCCTTTTAAAAGAGGTTGATTTCGGACCAGATGTTCTGGCAACCATAACCAGAGTGCACGTTCCTTCCAATCTGGAAGTTGCCAATGTTTATATCTCCGTTCTCCCCGAGGAAAAGACCGAGGAAATTTTGCGATCTCTGGAAAGAGACATCTATGATCTCCAGCAAATATTGAATAAAAAATTGAGAATGAGGCCGGTTCCCAAGATGCAATTTTTCATAGAGAAAAAAGTCGCGGAGGCGGCGAGGATAGAAGAACTGCTGGCAGACATCAAGAAAGGGGAGAAGCCCTGCAAAAAAGACGATAATTGTGATATACAATAGTTATCATCCCGGCCAGGTAGCCAAGCAGTAAGGCAACAGTCTGCAAAACTGTTATACATGGGTGCAATTCCCATCCTGGCCTCCAAGAGTAAAACTTAAAGCGAAAAGCGTAAAATACATATTTTGCACTTTTCGTTTTGCGCTTTACGCTCGCACCCTGCCCGGGTGGTGGAATGGTAGACACACAGCACTTAAAATGCTGCGAGGCAACTCATGTGGGTTCGACTCCCACCTCGGGCACCAATTTACAACTTAGCGAGAAATCGCTTAAATTTTCACGGGCGGCGGCTAACGCCGCCCATTGTGTTCGGGGCAATCCGCTGATTTTTTTGGCGGATAAATACAGGTTCGAGCCGAAGATTTTTTTGGCGAATGATTTTTTGGCGGATAAATCCTCATTTAAGGCAATTTTACCCACATTTTGAGCGTCTTTTA
>Ga0172380_10005113_pt1 | contig 16207 bp, 13 predicted proteins | sample Leawe162metaG_FD_119747 | JGI IMG/M metagenome (GOLD analysis project Ga0172380, IMG submission 119747) | Leachate microbial communities from a municipal landfill in Southern Ontario, Canada - Leachate well 162 metaG | ecosystem: Engineered > Solid waste > Landfill > Unclassified | place...
AGAGGGGAGCGGTTCGACGACATGTCGATAACGCGAGGGAGGGCGAAGCTCCGTCTGAGCCGTAATAAATGGGCTCACACGGAGGTTCGCCCTCCCATCGTTGGCGTTACGCGCGGATTTGGGCACCGGCATCGGCATTGACCTTGGCTTCCGGCCTGCTATACTCCCCAATTACGACCATGAATTTGAACAACTTGACCTCCTTTGCGGCAGAACCTTCATCGGCGAAGAACATCCTTGCGAGCGACGTGGAAATTTCGGGGACGCTGAAGTTCGACAACGAATTGATTTTTGACGGGAAACTCGACGGCGAGATCATTTCGGAGGGCGTTTTGACCCTCGGGAAAAACGCCCAGATCAAAGGCGAGGTGAAGACCAAGGCGGTCACCGTTCACGGCACGGTCAACGGCAACATTTCTGTCAGCGAGCGCTGCGAACTGAAGGCGAGTTCCCAGTTGAACGGCGACTTGAAAGCCATGCGCATCATTATCGAGGAAGGCGCGACATTCATCGGAAAATCCGAAGTCACCTCCTCGAAGCCGCAGGGATCGGGCTCGCGAAATGCCGCTCCGGCGGTGGAGGCCACACGCGGAAAGACCGCCGAGACTGCGGCCTGATTCTCCCATGCCCCGTCTTCCGCAGAAGGCGCTCTTCCGGTGTCCGGGTTGCGGCTTTGCCCAGCTTGAGCCGCCGCACTTGATCTCGACATTCTGCCAATCCTGCGGCGGCCATTACGAGGTCCAGCAGGAGGACGGCACCCTCCCATCCCCGTTTCCCCCGGCACCCGCTCCTCGTTCTGCGAGCCGTGCTGTTCTCTGCTACCGCTGCGGGAAAACCCACCACGTCTCCCCGCATGCCGTGAACACCCTTTGCCCGTGTTGCAACTCCGCCATCGATCTGGCGGACATGGAGATTCTCGCCGCCACTTCTTGCCGGGTGGACACGCGCGGGAGACTCGTCATCGGCCCTGCGGGGAGCCTGAGCAGTTCATGGATCATTTGCGGGTCAGCCGACATCGAGGGCCGGATTGTCGGGATTCTCAGGGCCGAAGGAGAAGTTCACCTTGCAACCAGCGGGGCCTGCGCCTGCCAGATGACCGCATCATCGGTCGTCGTCGCGAAGAACGTGCGGGCGAAGATCACGCTGCCTTTGGAGACCGGGCATCTCGAGGTGCGCGGGCACCTTGCCGGAATCGTCCACTGCCGGGGCGATGTGCACGTGCGCCGCGGCGGGCGGCTGGAAGCCGAGGTTTTCGCCAGGTCCGTCAAGGTGGACAAGGGAGGTGCCCTTCTCGGCGTCTGCCACGTGAATGGAACCCGCCCGGACGAACCCGGACGACTCCTCCCGCCAACCCCCCGCGATGCCTTGTGGTCGGAGCACCTGTGCCCGGCCTGCTGACCGGATCTCACCAGAAACTTTGCGGAACCTGGATTTTATCTCCGGGTTTGAGCTTGAGGTCTTTCGTCGGATCTTTGCGGACATCCTTGATGTTGATGACGGTGACTTTCCCGTCGCGCAGGAGCTTGACCTTCGACTGGTCGGCATACTCCGTGAAGCCGCCCGCTGCGGTGATCGCGCCGAGGACGGTGAGATCGGCGGTGAACGGCACGCGTTGCTGGGACCGGACGTCTCCTCCCACATCGACAAACCGGGCGGTGTTGGGGACCGCGAGGGTGATCGACGGGTTGGTGTAAATCTGCTGGGATTTGTAGGAGGATTCGATCGCGCTCTGCAACTGCGATTGGGTGGCCCCGGCGGCGTGGACTTTGCCGATGTGCGGCATGTTGATGAAGCCGTCGCCGTCGACCGTGTAGATGCCGGTCACCTGGCTGACCTCCTCCGGGGGCACCCCTCCGATGCGGATTTCGATCTGGTCTCCCGCACGGAGCACGGCGTCCTGCCCGGACGCGGGGATGACGAGGCCGATGGCACAAAGGCATGCCAGCAGGGAGGCTTTAGTATTCATCTTCTTCTTGGTCGGTTTTGGCGGGAACGGACGAGGCGACGACCTGTTCCTTTTTCTTTCGGGCCGCCTTGCGCCTGTCGTTTTTTGCGCCCTTGTGGTAGTAGCTGTAATAGCTGGTGTAATACTCGTAGTGCTGGTCGTGGCGCACATCCACGTTGTTGAGCACAACCCCCAGGATGGTGCCCCCGACATTGGAGATGGCCTGCTTGACCCTCTGGAGCATGGCGCGCGGAAAGCGCCTGTGCTGCACGACGATGATCGTGAGGTCCATCGCGCTGGAAAGGACGGAGGCGTCGCTCACGCCGAGAATGGGGGGGGAGTCAAAGAAGATGATGTCGAAGCGGCCTTTGACTTCCTCGATCAGTTCGACCATGCGCTGGGAATTGAGGATTCCGACGGCATCGTTCGGCAACTGGCCGCTCGTCATCAGGTAGAGGTTGTCGACTTTGGTGAGGTGGACGACCTCTTCCAGGTCGAGTTCCGTGGTCAGGTAATCGCTCAAACCGGTTTCATTCTCGATGCCGAAAAGCCGGTGCTGGGCGGGGCGGCGCAAGTCGGCATCCACGACGAGTGTCGTATATCCGCCCTTGGCGAACGTGTAGGCCAGGTTGATGAGAGTCGTGGATTTTCCCTCGCCGGCACCGCCGCTGATGATCGTGATCGTGTTGGCGTCCGGGGACTTGCGGTTGAATTCAATATTCGTGCGCATGATCCGGTATGCTTCCGCGTCCGGATTGTCGTCGGAGTCGTTGATGAGGAGGGTGATGTTTTTCGGGATGACCGCGAGGACCGGCACCTGAAGAAATGTTTCCACGTCCTCCATGGTCTTCACGCTGGTGTCGAGATATTCGATGAAGAAGGCGAGGCCCACGCCGAAGACCAGTCCGACGACCACGCCGAGGAGGATGTTGAGCATCACGCGGGGGCGCGAGGGGGCGCTCGCGGGTTCCGCCCGCTCCCAGATGATCGCGGGGTTCTGCGGCATATTCCGGTTCATCTTTTCCGTCTGAAGGCGGACCTCGGCGGCCTCGAGGACATTTTTCGCCTGGAGGTAATCGTTCTTGGCATCGTAGTAACCAGCTGCGCGCGTCTTGGCATCCGCCTGGGCGTTCTTGGCTTCGGCGAGGCGGTTTTCAAGTTCCTTGAGGGAAGACAGCGCGATATTCAGGTTGGCTTCCAGGCTGGTCCTCAAAGAACCGATCTGCTGCTGCAGTTGCCTGGCCATGACCTCTTTCTTTGCGCGGAGGGCCTTGACCGTGGGGTGGTTGACCCCCAATCCGCTTTGCAGCATCCTCGCCTCCTCCGAGGAGGCCTCCTGGTAGAGGGGCCGGATTTGGGAAATCGTGGGGTCCGGAAGCTCGAGCGTCGTGATGCTCGCCATCACCTGGTCATCCGTGAGTTTGGCGATTTGATCGTATTTCGCCTGGATGGAAGAGACCCTCAACCTTTCCGTGCTGACCTGCTGCTCGACCGACTGGTAGACCTCGTTGGCAGCGTCCCGGGGATCGTTCATCGTGTCCGGGCTGAAATCCGGGATTTTGTTTTCGAGCCGGATCTTGGTTGCCACGTTCCGGAAATCCTCAACCTTTTTGCGTTGTTTTTCGACCTCGTCCTGAAGTTGGGTCAGGGATCTGTTGACCATTTGCTGCTGGTCATCGATCCGCTTCTTCTGGTATTCCTCGGCGATCCGGTTCGCGATTTCCGCCGCCTCCTGGCGGTCGGTGCTCATGACGACGATCTGGATGAGTTCCGTGTTCCGGATCTCCCGGACATCGATCATGCCACGGAGCCGGAAGTAGGCCTGCTCCTTGTTGGTGAAGCCGAAGGAGCCTTTCCAGCGTTGTTCCAGGCCGAGGGCGTCGATCACCGGATACAGCATTTCCTTCCTCTGGATGATTTCGAACTGGGTGGTCAGAAACCTCGGGTCGAACCCGACGCCGCTTTGCCGGTCGAAGATCTGGATGAGCGTGTCGTTCTGCTTCACCTGCATCGTCACCGTGGAAGCGTATTCCTTCGGCATGAAGTAGGTCACGATCGCAGAGGTGAGCACCACGAGCAGAAACACCAGGACGATGAGAGGGAGGCGGACACGGATGACTCTCCAGTAGTCAAGGAAGTGAAGCTTCAACTCACCGCTGTCATTGTTGTTCATGTGGTTGCGGAAATGTGGTGGGAAATTCTGGCGGCGGTGCGGTGGATCAAGCTAGCACAACACGATTGCCATGCAAGGCTTGTTGGCAGGCGGTCGGAGGCCGACCGATGGGCGTCTCAAAAGTTGAGATTGGCCCCGACGAAGGCGACATTCCGGGTGTATTCGAAATTGATATTCTGCGGTGCGAGCACTTCCACAAACTGGTAGCCGAGGCTCAGCGAGAGGTGGCGGTTGACCCGGAAGTTCACTCCCGCCGAAATGTCGATGATCGTCTCGTTGAAAGTGTTGATGACCCCGGACTGGTTGAAGTAGTCCTCTTCAAAATTGACGCCAAGGTTCGCCGAGATCCTCGGGGTGAAGGCGTGGACGACGGATATGCCGGTGCGGAAGGTCTGGCGTTGGGTGACATTTGTCAACCCGGAGGGCTCGGTGCCATACCGGGCATTCCAGGAGAGCGTCGAGGCGGGGCCGAACTGGTAGCTCAAGTTGGTTTCCATGTAGGGCCCGAAATACATGGAATTGCCATCCACCGGATTCTGGTTGAAGCGTTGTTCGACACCGAGCCGGGCGGTCCATTTGAAGCGCGGGTTGAAGACCTGGTCGAAACCGAGCAGCAGGAAGTTCCCGAAGCTGTTGAGGTCGGCTCCGCCGGTGTAGATGATGGGGTTCGCGCGATACTCCGCCACGATCGTCGTCTTGGGGAGGAGCAGCCAGTGGAACGATTGTTTGAGGGTTGACGACCAGAATGACTGGGTATCGTTCAATGCCTGTTCCAGGTAGTAGTTGGCGTAGGCGCTGTAGCCTGTGACCGTGGAGAATTTTTCCGACCACTGGTAGGTTCCTTCCAGGGAGGTGTTGGTGTAGACGTAGTCTCCGTTCACCCGGTTGGTGCCGCCGATGAGGTTCGTGTCCGGCTGCGACAGGTAGGCGATGGTCGTGTTGAGACTGATGGTCAACCTCGGTGTGGCGAGGTAGGTGGCCGAAAGGGCGAACTGCCCGTTGAAGTCCGTTTTGTCGCCGGGGCGGGTGTAGTAATACGTCACCCCCCCGCCGAGGCTCGACGTGAGCTGGAGCCTGGGGCCGCCGAACTGGTAGCCCACCCCGGCCGCAAAATTCGTGTAGAAGCTCTGGCTGGTGTCCGTGCGGGTGGTGAAAAGGTTGTCATCATATCCTTCACGGACGGAAAACGAGTATTGGAACGGGCTCGACTCGAACAGGCCGACGGGGTTCAAGTTCAATCCTCCCCCCCCCGCATCAGGTCGTTCCCCGATGTCCGCAGGGTAGTCGGCGGGCGGCGGCGGCATGTAAAAGCTGTCCGGGACACGGTTTTGTTGCGCGCCCAGGAATCCGGTTGCGGCAAGCGATGCCAGAGCGAATACAGAAAGCGCAAGGAAGCGTCGGTGAGATTTCATAAACTTTAGTTCGCGTTGTAACGCCCGTGCCGGACTTGGCAACACATTTAAAGAAAAAAAATTGACATAAATCAGCGGCGTGCAGGAGGAGATTTTGCCTTTTTCCGGAGCGTTTGAAGCCGCTGGGCGGAAAATTTTGTCCCGGGGACGGCGAGGCTGACCTCGTAGGCCCGGATCGCCTCATCGGTTTTGCCCGCCCCCTCGAGGAAAAGGGCGTGGTATTCGTGGACGGCGGGATTGCCGGGATCGAGGCGGATCGCCTCGATATGTTCCGCTCCGGCAGCCTGTTTTTTGTGGAGGCTCGCGAGCGAAATCGCGAGCATCAGGTGATTCCACCGTTCGCCGGGGTCGAATTCGGTCGCCCTGCGGAGGTGATACGTGGAGAGGACGTAGTTTTCCCTCGGATTTTTTGAGGCCGGGGCCTCTTGGAGCAGCGCCTCGCCGAGCAGGCGGCGGAGGCCCGGATGTTGCGGGGCGGAATCCAGGCCCCGGCTGGCGATCTCGCCCGCAAGGGCAAAATTCTTTTGGATCAGCGCATTCTCGGCCCGGAGCCAGCACCACTCCGCCTCCCCATGACGGAAGAGCAGGATTGCCAGATAAACCCCGCATGCGCAGGCCGTGATCCCCGCCAGCCACCGCGCGGCGCGCCTTTTGCCCGTATGATCCCATGGGGCAACGCCGGAATTGGCCAAAATTCCCGCGCAAGCGGACGCGAGAAGGGCATTTGCGGGGATCTGCATGTTGAAATCAAAAAAAGAGTGGGCGGCGAAGGCGGCGAGGGCGGCCAAGGCTCCGATCCCGAAAGCGGCGGAGTTGCTCTGGGGCCTGCTCGCCATCGACATGCGTTGTCTCAGGGCATCCAAAAACCCGATAAACCCAGCCCTCCAGTTGAGGAAAAATGCGCCGCTGACGAGAACGAGTCCGATAAACCCGAAGTCCGCCATCGTCTGCGCCCAGTCGTTGTGGGCGAACGTGTCATCGGAATCCGAGGAGTAGTCGCGCAGTTGCCGGGAAAGCCGCGTGAATGTGCCGGCCCCGGTGCCGACGAGCGGTTCGATCTGGGCCTGCCGGAGCGCTGCGGGCCAGAGGCTTGTGCGGTAGGAATCCTCCGTGATTTTGCTCATTCTCGCCTGGGCGGTCGCGCTCTGGGAAAACAAGTAATACCCGCCACCCAAACCGGCGGCGAGCGTGGCCAGGATGACCAGAAGGATCACCAGCCGCCTGTCCCGGGCCCCGATCCCCAAGGCGACCAGGCTCAGGAGCAGAAAAACGGCCAGCCCCGCGCCCAGCCCGATCATCCCGCCCCGGCTGAGAGTCAGGACGGTTCCCGTGACGCAGACGGCGGCCACATAAGCCAGGACGATTTTCACCCAGATTTTCGTTCTCCCGAGACACGCCATCCCCAAGGCGAGAAAAGTCATCCCGTTCAGAAACCATGCCAGATGGTTGGCATTGAGAAAAATCCCGTGGCCACGGGAATAGACACCCGCTTCCGGTTTGCAATACCAGGACCGGATCTGCTCGCTGAACCACGGCAACGGCCAGAAATAGCCCGGTTCAGAAAACTGGATGGCTGAAACGACGACTTGGCCGAGGGCGGCGAGAAGCAGCAGCGACACGAAGGTGTAGCGCGAAGTCGGCGATGTCATCACGCAGGCGCAGAGGCAATAAACGGCCACGCAGGCCGTCACGAGGAAGGCATAAAAGAGCATCAGGTCCCGGGCCGGAGTATGGAGCGACCTCCACAAGAGAAACCCTCCCGCCACGAGGGTGGCGACCACCGCCTCCGGCCTGGGCGGCACGGCGCGCTTCCAAAACACCGCCCCTGCACCGAGGATCCCGGCGACGGCCACGAGCGCGTAGCAGGGAAGGCTGAAGGCGGTCCGCATCAGCCCGCCGTAAACGAATTGCGCCGCGACGATCGCCAGGGCGAGCAGGACGGCAACAAGGACGCGCATATCAAATGCCACAATGCCCGACAACGCCACGCCTGCTCAACTCCGAATATCCGCTGTCGAAAAACTGTTTTCCAGATACAAGGGAAACCCGCAAATGGATCTGACAGAAAAATTTCTCGTTTCGATGTGCGGCTGGCCGGTCTTCAAGGAAGCCCGGGCGATCCATGCGGCCGGGCGGGTATCCGGGGCCGCGTATGAGCCTCCCCTGCTGAAGGGGCGGGTGGTTTCGCAGGGGAAACCCTTTCTCTCGGGCCTGAAAATCCGCAGCGCGACCGACGTGGAGAACATTTGCCCGTGCCGGGATTCGAGGGCCCGGGGCATCATCTGCGCGCACGCCGTGGCGGTCGGGCTCGAGGTGCTCCACCCGGCGGACAAGAAACCGGTTCCGACGGCGGCCCCCGCAGTCCCGAAACGCATCCCGACGACGGAGATGCCACGTGTTCATCTCGCTTTGGAGGGTTCGCTCCGGCATCTCGATGCGGAGATCGCTTTCGAATACTCGCAACCTGGTGCCGCAAACCACGAGGCGGAGGCGGTCGCGCTCCGCGAACTGGTCGCCTGCGGGTTCGAAGACTTTCGCGGAAAAGCGGCGCTCGTGGGCGAGGCGGCGGTCGCGCGGTTTTTTTCGTCCGTCCTCCCGCGCCTCCGGGAAAAATGGACGGTCCGCGAGGGCGAGCGTTTCCGCCATGTCACCCGTGATTTCGTCCGCATCGAGCCGCGTTTCGCCCTCGAGGAAAAAGAGGGCGGCTGGCTGGATTTCCACATCCACTTCACCGCAGGCAACGAGGCGGTGCTCTCGCACCAGGAAATCCGGCGGCTCCTGCAAAGCGGTTCGCCCCAACTCCGGCTCAAGGACGGGCGCGTGGCCGTGCCGGACGCGGCTCTCGCAGCGGATCTCGAGGAGGTTCTCCGCGACGCCGACCCCCGGCAGGAACGCGGGATCTTCCGGGTTCCGGGCTTTCAGCGCGCCTACCTCGAAGCCTGCATCTCCGGATGGACAGGTGCCGGTGGCCGGGCCGCCCAAGTCGCGCCATTGAAACCCGGCTCATTGCGCGATCTTCTTCGCCCGTATCAAATCGAGGGCGCGGGCTGGCTCCTCTTTTTGGCGCGGAAAAATTCCGGCGGCCTGCTGGCGGACGAGATGGGGCTGGGGAAAACCGTCCAGGCGCTGGCCATGATGGAGTCGCTGCCGGGACCGCACCTGGTCGTCTGCCCGTCTTCGCTTGTCTGGAACTGGTGCCGCGAGGCGGCGAAATTCGTGCCCGGCCTCAAAGTTCTCGCGATCGAAGGCGCCGACCGGGAGGAACTCCTCGGAAAAATCCCCTCTTCCGACATCGTCATCACGAGCTACGCGCTGCTCCGGCGCGACATCGGGAGATACAAGGGCCGCCGGTTTTCCACCGTCGTGCTCGACGAGGCCCAGCACATCAAAAACCCGGACAGCCAGAACGCCAAAGCCGCGTGCGCCCTCCAGGCGGACGCCCGCTTCATCCTCACCGGAACCCCGCTCGAAAATTCCCTCCGCGATCTCTGGTCGCTCTTCGACTTTCTGCTGCCCGGCTACCTCGGGAGCCGGAAGGATTTCCAGGAACGCTACGAGAAGCCGCTCCTCGGGGGCGAGCGAGGCCCGCTCTGGGACCGCCTCAACCGCCGGGTCCGCCCGTGGATGCTCCGCCGGAAAAAATCCGACCTCCTCCCCGAGCTTCCCGAGAAAATCGAGCAGGTCGTCGAGGTCGAGCTGACGCCCGCGCAAAAAGCCGTATACACCCGGCTCCAGATCGCGGCGCGCGCCGAGGTCGACGCGATGAGGGAATCCGGCGGAGCCGCCCGCATGCGCGTGCTCACCGCCCTGCTGCGCCTGCGCCAGGCCTGCTGCGACCTCCGCCTGCTCGGCGGCGAATCCCCCGCCCCCTCCGCCAAATTGGACGCGCTGCTCGAACTCGTCGGCGAGGCGGTCGACGGCGGGCACCGCGTGCTCGTCTTCAGCCAGTTCACCGCCATGCTCGACCTCATCGCCCCCGCCCTCGATGAAGCCGGATTTGCCTGGTGCCGACTCGACGGCTCGACCAAAGACCGCGCCTCCGCCGTCGAAAAATTCCAGTCCGACCCCGCGATCCCGGTTTTCCTCATCAGCCTCAAGGCCGGCGGCACCGGCCTCAACCTCACCGCCGCAGATACCGTCATCCACTTCGACCCGTGGTGGAACCCCGCCGTCGAGGCCCAGGCCACCGACCGCGCCCACCGGATCGGGCAAACCGGCGTCGTCACCTCGATCAAACTCGTCGCCCGAGACACCGTCGAACACCGCGTCATCGCCATGCAGGAAAAAAAACGCGCCCTCATCTCCGGCCTCCTCGACGCCGAGACGCCATCCCTCACCGGCGCGGACTGGGAGGAACTGCTGGCGTAGAATCATCCCTGCGGGAGGCGGGGCGGGATTTTCCTCCCACCCTTGAAAATCGGTTCGACTTGCGGCGCGCGAGGAGGGAAATTGCGGGGATGCCAATCGCCGCGCGACTCCGTCAATTTGGGAAACCTGCCGATTCAATCGCCCCCGAGGATGTCCCCGTTCCGGATCCGGGGCCGGATGAAGTTCTCCTCGACATGGTGGCCGCCCCGATCAACCCGGCCGACCTCAACGTCATCGAGGGCACCTACGGCGATCTTCCCGAGCTCCCGGCCACGATCGGCAACGAGGGGGTCGGGCGGGTGTCATCCGCAGGCCCCGGAGCCACCGGCTTGAAGCCCGGCCAGCTCGTGCTGCCCATGACCTTTGGGACGTGGTGCCGGAAAATGGTCGTCCCCGCCAGGAATGTCATTCCCCTCCCCGATGGGCTGGAAGTCTTCCAGGCCGCCATGCTGACGGTCAACCCGGCGACCGCATGGAGGATGCTGCACGATTTCGTGGATCTCGGGCCCGGGGACTGGGTTGTCCAGAATGCCGCGAATTCCGGCGTCGGGCGCAGCGTCATCCAGCTTGCGCGAGCCTTGGGATTGAAGACATTGAACGTCGTCCGGCGGGAGGGGCTCGTGGGGGAACTCGAAGCGGCGGGAGGAACCGTCGTCGTCACCGAGGAATGCGATCTCAAAAAAGAGATGAAGACCCTTTGTGGAGGCATCCGTCCGAAGCTGGCCCTCAACGCCGTCGGTGGTCCCAGCGCCCTGAATGTCGCGAACGCGCTCGCCCCCGGTGGAACGGTGGTCACGTTCGGGGCGATGGGCAGACAACCCCTGAAAATCCCCGGCGGGCTCCTCATTTTCAAGGGCCTGAAATTCACGGGATTCTGGCTCAACCGCTGGCGCAGGAACGCCGGGCATGCCTTGCTCCAGGAAACCTATTCCGCCCTCGCCTCCCACCTGAAAGCCGGGACGCTTTTTACGCCCGTCCATGAAACCTACCCCCTCTCCCGCGTTGTCCGGGCTGTCGAAGCGGCCGCCGGGGAGCAACGAACCGGGAAAGTGCTTCTCGATCTCTCCGCCTGATCCCCCGGAACCGACCGCCACGCACGAGCCGAACCCTCTCACCCCGATGATCTTCCGGCACCTGGTCCTCAAAAGTTTTTCCAAGCTCAAGAATGGGACCCTGACGCTGGTTCTGCCGGATGGGACGAGGCGGACTTACGGGGGCGTCTACCACGGGCTCCACGCGGAAATCCGGGTCCTCGATAACGCCTTCTTCAGGCGCTGCGTGCTTTTCGGGGCCATCGGATTTGCCGAGAGCTTCCTGGCCGCCGAGTGGGAAACCCCGGACATCGTCAAAACCATTGCGTGGTTCATCCTGAATTCCAACGACACCGAGGCGCTGCAAACCAACCTCTCGCGGGGAACCGGGCTCTTCAACGTCCTGAACCTCCTCAACCACGCCACCCACCAGCGCCGCCCCAACAGCCTCGAAAATAGCCGGAAAAACATCCGCGACCACTACGACCTCGGCAATGGCTTCTTCGAGCTCTGGCTCGATCCCACGATGACCTACTCGAGCGGGTATTTCGATGCCCCCGAAACCTCGCTGGAAGCCGCCCAGGTCCGGAAATACGACCTGCTGTGCCGGAAACTCCACCTGTCGCCGACGGACGAAGTCCTGGAAATCGGGAGCGGGTGGGGGGGGTTCAGCATCCACGCGGCACGGCATTACCATTGCAGGATCACCACCGTGACGATTTCCGAGGAACAGTTTGCCGGGGCGTCGGCGAGGATCGAGGCCGCCGGTCTCTCGGACCAGATCGAGATCCTCCTCTGCGATTACCGCGACATCCGGGGACGCTTCGACAAGGTGGTCTCGATCGAGATGCTCGAAGCGGTCGGCGACCGCTACGTGGACGGCTTCTTCGAAAAAATCCACGAGGTGCTCAAGCCGCACGGCCTTCTCGCCCTCCAGGCGATCCTCTGCCCGGACCGCCAATACCCGATCTTGCGCGGCGGCGTGGATTTCATCCAGAAGCACATCTTCCCCGGGTCGCTCCTCATGTGCAATTCCCGCATCGCGGAAGCCATGTCCGCAACCGGCGACCTGAACCTGCTCGACTACGAGGACATGGCCCCGCATTACGCCCGCACGCTGAGGATCTGGCGGGAGAACTTCGAATCCAAACTCGCCGAGGTGCATGCATTGGGGTTCGACGATGCGTTTGTCCGCAAGTGGCGGTATTACCTCAGCTATTGCGAGGCCGCCTTCGGCACCCGCCACATCACCGTCGCCCAGGCGGTGTATTCCCGCCCAGACAACACGCGGCTCGTTTCGCCGGTTTACAACACCCTGCGGACGGAGAACTCTTCGCCCGCTTCGACACGCGCATGAAGGACGCCGCTCTCATCGTCCGGGTCTTCGCGCCTTCGCGCGAGCATCCCGCCCCGAATCCCGAGAACCGATTTTCTCTGCGGGCTCTGCGGCTTTGCGTGGGGAGTCGCCGCACCCGGGTTCATCTTTCCGCCTTCGTTCTTTGCGTCCTCTGCACGAACGCCTCCGCCGAGCCGCCGCGCGCGGAAGCCGTTTTTACGGCGCGGGAGCCGGTGATCGACGGCCGGCTTGGCGACACGGAATGGGCGGAGGCGAAACCTGTCACGTTTCCTTCGCCCGGAGGCTCCCCCGGCGGGCCGCAATCGGAGGTCCGCTTCCTGTGGACGGCCGACGGCGTCCATGTCGCCTTCCGCGCGACTGACGCGACCCCGGCCTACGGGCACTTCAAGCCCGGCGAGCCGCTCTACCAGGAGGACGTCTTCGAGATGTTCATCGACCAGGCGGGGGACCAGCGGCAGTATTATGAAATCCAGGCCAGCCCATCCGGCCAGGTCTTCATCAAAAACTACGTGCTCACCGCGCCGCCGCGGCTGACGCCCGAGGGTCGGCTCACGCCGGAGTTTTGCGTGAGCGAGTTCTGGCGCTGGGACTGGCCGCCGCCGGAGGGCTTTCAAATCGCCAGCCGCTTCGACGGGAAGACCGGAGAGTGGACGATGGAGATGTTCCTGCCGGCGTCATTCGTCAACCGCCGCCGCGGCGGCGCGCCGATGACGCCCTGCGAGTGGCGGCTGAATCTCGTCCGGCACGACTGGGATGCGCCCAGGGACGCGGCGGACCGGAAGGCGCGGTTTTTCTATTGGGCACCCATTCTGGAGGGCCATCCGCACATGTCCCCCACGCGCATGGGGTATCTGGAGTTCAGGTGAGAGAGGGAGGGTGCCACCCGACCCCGTGGCGCTCGAGCCTTTTGCGGAATGCCGCGGAATTCTCCTCCGGGCCCGGAAGGCAAATGCCCCGCAGGTGGACCCCTTTGCCTGATCCAACCTGGGTTGTCACGGCGTCCAACGCATCGAGGTCGCCGAGCACCTGGATGTTTTTTTTGGCCGCCGCGATTTTTTTGTAGATCTCCGGCCAATGGCGGCAATCCGGAGCCCCGTCTCCCGGCACCCATTGCACGCCGCCGAGTTCGGGGATGGCGAGGACCGCGTCGAGGTGGGCGATCTGCCCCTTGCCGTCCAAGTGGTAGAAGGATCGGTCGAGCCTCCGGCAGGTCGCGGCCAATTCCGGCGCGGCAAATTCCTCGAACATGCCGGGGCCGATCATGTAGGAAAAATCGCACTGGAGCATGTAGGACGGCTTCTCCGAGTAAATGTTCGCCCAATCGGAATAGCCGGGATTGAGCGGCTGCAGCACGGCGTTCAAGGCGTCGAAATACCGGTGCCAGGCCTCGTGGGCCTCCCAGACGAGGCGTTTGACCTCGCCGGGCTCGTCGTAAAGGTCCATGAGCAGATCCTCGCCAGGACGAAACGAGGAGAGGATGTCCAGGTTGCCGCCGAGATCGGTCATCGTCATCAGGACCTGTCCCTGCCAGCGCCGCATCCCCGCCCGGTAAATGTCGCACAGGCGGCGGAACCAGGCATTGTCCGGGTCGAAGCGAAAATGGATTTCTCCGATCGGCTTCCGCGAGGGCGGGTGAAACCAGACGCGCCCGGTGCTGTTATCCAGGGTTGCGCCCAGGAATGCCGCGATGACCCCGGGGCCGAAGCAGTCCATGTTGAACCAGGGAAACGAATCGCCGAGGTAATGGCACGTCGAGAGCTCGTAGTCAATCCGGTCGATGACCCGCTCGGGGGAAACCGAGAAATCGCCGCAATTCGCCTGGTCCAGGAGGGGCGCGTCGGGTTTGGCGCGCCCTGGATCGCGGCCCCTCACCCGCACGGGGACGAGCGGGCGGTCGAGATCGCGCGCCCACCAGCGCCCGTAGGTTTCCTTGATCTGCGCCCAGCGTTCGGGGGTGAAGTCGATGCCCATCGGTTTGGGGAAGTTAATGGAGGACCCCGAAGCTTGACCCGGGGAGGCGGGGCGGGATCGGCTCGAGGATTTTCCTCCGTTCCGGCGTGAGCCGGTCGAGCAGTTCCCGCGAATACCGGAAGCCGTGCCGTGTGGCCCCCCAGCTCGGGCCGTAGCGGTAGATCACGACGCGGCGCTCGCCGGGATTCGTCCGCGCCGAAGCCCCGTGCATGATCGCGTCGACGAAGAGCAGCGCGTCCCCTTTTTTGAGGTGGACCTCGAGGATCCCGTCCGGGATGTTGCCCAGGGCCGAGCTCAACTTCGAGGTGTCGGGAAGCTCGGGATGGCAGAAATTCGATTTGTGGCTTCCCGGGATCACGAGGGTGCCGCCGTCGCCCGGACCCACGTCGGTGAGCGCGAGCAGGATGTTGACCTGCCCGCAGCGGAAATGGCCGTTCACGAACTGGTATTGGTTGCGGACGATCGCGTTCTGCCCGCCAGAGTGGATGCCGAATGACCCTCCCGACCGGCGGATCGAGGCGAAGCATTCGTCGATGAACAGGCCCTCCACATACGTGTCTTTCTCGCCGCAATAGCGTTCGAGCCGCCTGATCCAGGACGGGTGGTCGACCAGCTTCTCGAACGGTTCGCCCGCCTCGACGATGTTCTGCAGCTCGACCCCGGCGCTGCCGTTGTTGTCGAGCCGCTGGACGTTCCCGTGCCAGCCCAGGAACGGCAGATCCGGAAAATCTTCCAGGGACTTGTTGAGGTCGCCGATCAGCTCCGGCTCCACGGCGTTCTTGAGGATGGCGTAGCCGCGGAGGTCGAACAAATAGTCGGTGATGTCGTGGTTCATGCCGTGCAGCCTTGCATTTTTCCCGCGGCGGGGGAATGTGGCAGCGTCTCAAAAAACATGTAATTTCGTCTCATGCACCCACCTCCTGAAACCCCTCCTCCGCCGGTCGGCCCGCTTTGGGCCGGAGGCTGGGACATCCGCGGGAAAGTCCACGGCTGGAGGCCGAACGGGACAAAAGACTGGCTGCTGATCTACACGGAAGCGGGCCGGGGGCTGATCCGGTTCCAGGGCGGGGAATTTCACGCGCTGGCCGGCGACATCATCCTGTATCGTCCCGGCACCCCGCAGGACTACGGGCAACACGACCCTTCCGGCCGGTGGAAGCACAAATGGATCCACTGGCTGCCCCGGGCGGAATACTCGGAGGAGTTGATCTGGCCGGAGCTGAGCCCCGGCCTGGGACATCTCCGGCTCGCCCCTGCGGTCCGCAGCGCGGTCGCGAAGGAGCTCGCGCTCGCCGATTCCGTCATGCGCTCGAATGATCCCCGCCGGGAACTGATGGCCGCGAACGCCGTCGAGCGCGCGCTCCTCCATTGCGGGCGCTCCAATCCGTGCCGGGGGCGGACGCGCTGGCATCCGGGGATTCACCGGGCTGCGGAATACCTGGCGACCCACCTGCGCGGCGCGAACACCGTCGGGGAAACGGCCCGGCGCTTCGGGTTTTCGCGGTCGCGGTTCGCCGCGCTTTTTCGCGGGCAGACCGGCCAGCCGCCGAACCGGTATCTGGAGTCGCTCCGGCTGGCGCAGGCCCGCCAATTGCTGGAATACACCGACCAGACCCTCGCCCAGATCGCCGACCACGTCGGCTTCTCCTGCCCGTTCTACCTTTCCCAACGGTTCAAGAAACATTTCGGTCTCAGCCCCCGCGGATACCGCTACCAAAAAGAGCTGGCGAAAGAGTAAACGGGATCAAGGGAGGCTCCTGGCTCGGGACGGCGAAAACACGGCCTTCCCCCGCCATCAAGCCAAATGCCCAGTCTCCGCTTCAACTCGGGAAACCCAAATCCGCGCGTAAGGGAAGAAATGAGAGGGGAGCGGTTCGACGACATGTCGATAACGCGAGGGAGGGCGAAGCTCCGTCTGAGCCGTAATAAATGGGCTCACACGGAGGTTCG
>Ga0172380_10005114_pt1 | contig 16203 bp, 11 predicted proteins | sample Leawe162metaG_FD_119747 | JGI IMG/M metagenome (GOLD analysis project Ga0172380, IMG submission 119747) | Leachate microbial communities from a municipal landfill in Southern Ontario, Canada - Leachate well 162 metaG | ecosystem: Engineered > Solid waste > Landfill > Unclassified | place...
AACTTCGTCGTGGATGATGCGCTGGGCCAGGCCTTCGACAATCGCGGTCTTGCCGACTCCGGGTTCGCCAATCAGCACGGGATTGTTCTTCGTGCGCCGCTGCAGCACCTGCACGACGCGGCGGATTTCCTCGTCGCGGCCAATGACCGGGTCGAGCTTGCCCGAGCTCGCGCGCGCGGTCAGGTCGATACAGTATTTCTCCAGTGCCTGGCGATTCTCCTCGGCATTGGCATCGACGACCTTCTCGCCGCCGCGCATCGCTTCGATCGCCGCTTCAAGCTTCGCCGCATTGCCGCCGGTCGCTTTCAGCGCGGCACCGACTTCGCCCTTGTCATCGATGGCGGCAAGCACGAACAGTTCGCTGGCGATGAACTGGTCGCCGCGCTTCTGCGCCAGCTTGTCGGTCAGGTTGAGCAGGCGGTTGAGGTCATTGCCGACGCCGATATTGCCCTCCTGCCCGGCCACCTTGGGCAGGCGGTCGAGAACCTGGCCAAGGCGCGTGCGCAACGCCGCGACATTGATCCCGGCCTGGGCCAGCATCGGCTGCGTCGAGCCACCCTGCTGATCGAGCAGGGCGAGCAGGACATGCACCGGCTCGAGCATGTTGTGGTCACGGCCCAGCGCCATGCTCTGCGCATCAGCCAGGGCCTGCTGGAAGCGGGAGGTCAATTTGTCCATGCGCATCGAAGTGCACCTTCAGCAAAGTGGCGGCCGTGCCGCCGATGCGCAGAATGTGGTGTTCTCGCGCGGGAGAATCAAGCCGCTCGGGCTTGGCCGGAATCAAGCAAGCCGAGGATCCGCCCCGTGGCATCGAGGCGAGCTTGCCGCAGGCAATGCGCGGACGTGGTGATCAGGCCTTTTCCGACAGCGACGGGCGCGCAGGCAAGGTCGCCGATGCCGACAGGGTGATGCGAAAGCAGGCGCCGCCGCCGGCGACAGGAACGTATTCCAGCGTGGCCTGACTCGATTCGCACATCTGCTTGGCCAGATAGAGGCCAAGCCCGGTGCCATATTCGCTGGTGGTGAAGAAGGGATCGAAGATCTGCGCCGCCACCTTGGCCGGGATGCCGGGACCGCGATCCACGACCTCGAGCACGGGCGGGCCCTTGTCGCTGACCATGCGCGCCACCACCACCACGCGTGCCACGGCACCCGGCTCGCGGCCATAGCGGATTGCATTCTGCACAAGGTTCCAGACCACCTGTTGCAGGTGCTGCGGATCGACCATCGCTTCGATCTGCCGATTCTGGGTGATCGCGCGCAGGTGATCCTGGCCGATGTCATTGCTTTGCTTGTAGTCCTCGACGAAGGCCAGTGCCCAGGCATTCAGATCGATGCTTTCCGGACGCGAGCGCTCGCGCCGGGAGAGTTGCAGGATGTTCTCGATGACTTCGTTGGCGCGGGTGCAATGGTTGTTGACGATCTCGACAAGGCGCCGATCCTCTTCGTCCATGGTTTCCGATTCGGCCAGCAATTGCGCCGAATAGCGGATCGCGGCAAGTGGATTGCGGATCTCGTGGGCGATCGAGGCGGATAACCGGCCCAGCGATGCGAGGGTCATTTCCTCGGCCCGTCGCGACAGCAGCGAAGTGTCATCGAGGAAGATCAGGATGTGCGTGTCGTCGTTCGGTGCCATGCGCGAGAAGCGCGGAATCACTTCCGGAACATCCGCGGCCAGCGCCACCGGGTTCTGGTCGATGCGTCCGGAATGGCGCCAGTGGTACAGGCGCCGCGACAATTCGGCAGCCACCTGGCCGAGATCGCGCTGGTTCGGCGAGGGATTGCCGATCAAATGCCAGGCCGATTCGTTGATGCGCAGGATATGGTTGGCGTCATCGACCAGCAGCACGCCGGTCTTCATGCGGCGGATGATCAGGTCGTTGACCTGCTCGAGGTTGAGCAGGTCAACGCCGCGCTGCTCGGCAAGCGCTTCGGTCTCGCGCATCTGCCGGCCCAGATAGGCACACAGCGCGGCGACCGCGACATAAGCCAGTCCGAACAGGCCGGCTTCAACAATGCTGCGCTCGGTCGGGATGTTGTTGAGCAGGGCCAGGAACGACGGTGCCATCACGCCCGCGGCGGCAAGCCCGGCGAGCAGCACCGAGTGTCGGAATGGCAGGAGCAGGGCGGCGACACCGACGTTGACCATCAGCATCATCGGAATCGAGCTGTGCCCGCCGCGAATCGAGAAAAGAACCAGTGAAGCCGCCACCACATCGATGGCCAGGGCAACGCTGATGCTCATCTGCAGGTGCCGACGCATTTGATCGGTCGAAATGACCAGGATCACGGCGACCGCGCAGTACATGAAGGCGACAGTCCGCCCGAGGCCTGAATGGGCGATGTTGAGCCAGTCGCCGGCCATCGGACTGAGGATCAGGCCGAGATAGACAACCGCTTCGAGCAGACGATAGAGATTGAAGAAATACAGCTCGCGCCGGGTAATGTCACCGGAGGAATCACTTGCGCGGCGCCCTTGTCGATCAACCAAGATCCGTTCTCCCGTTCGCCCGAAACCCGTTTGATGCAGAACAAGCGTGGCGTTTCAGCGCGACTGTACTTCAGAGTCCACCGCGGAGGCCATGCCGGCGACTGCCGGGCCAGCGAACACCCTTGGCAATGCTACCGCGTCAGGGCAGCGCCTGGGCGCGTGCGTCGACCGCCTGCCCGCGCGCGGCGGCAAGCGACCAGCGAAACATCCTGCCTGTGCCGCGCATGCTGCATGGCAACTTGAACAAATGGCGCAAAGTCGGTCGCGCAAAGCCCACGGCGGATCACCCGACGCGATCGGCTTTTTGCATTCGCAGCACGCTTTGCCCAAAATACGCGCCCGCTCTGCGTGGTCGACCCGGTCTCCGGGCCCGATGCAATCCCCGCGCGACGTCTTGCGGCGGCGACCGGCATGCCAGGCCGTCATCCGCGTCACTCCCATGAAGGTGCCTGCATGAATTTCCATGAATACCAAGCCAAGGAACTGTTCGCCGAGTTCGGCATTCCGGTTCCCCCAGGAAAAATTGCTTCATCGCCCGAGCAGGCTGTCGATGCCGCCAAGGCGCTGGGCGGGACGCAATGGATGGTCAAGGCGCAGATCCATGCCGGCGGTCGCGGCAAGTCGGGTGGCGTCAAGTTCTGCAAGTCCACCGACGAGGTCAAGGCCGCCGCTGCCGGCATGCTCGGCCGCGACATGGAAACCTACCAGTCCGGCGGCCGCGCCTTGCCGGTGAACCTGGTCCTGGTCACCGATGCCGCTGACATCGCCAAGGAGCTGTACCTGTCGATCCTCGTCGATCGCGACAGCAAGGCGGTTTCGTTCATTGCCTCGGCCCAGGGCGGCGTCGACATCGAACAGGTCGCGCGCGAGACGCCGGAAGACATCCATACGATCGAAGTCAACTTCGTCGAGGGCCTGCAGCCCTACCAGTGCCGCAAGCTCGCCTTCGACATGGGCCTCGACGGCAAGCAGGCCAACCAGCTGACGAAGATCATGCTCGGCCTGTACAAGCTGTTCAACGAGCGCGACCTCGCCCTGGTCGAACTGAATCCGCTGGCGATTCTCGATTCCGGCGTGCTCATGGCACTGGACGGCAAGGTCAATTCGGATGACAACGCCGAATTCCGCCATCCGAAGCTGGCCGCCATGCGCGACCTGAGCCAGGAGGACGCCGCCGAAGCCGCTGCCGTGCAGCACAACCTCAACTACGTGACCATGGACGGCAACATCGGCTGCATGGTCAATGGTGCCGGCCTGGCCATGGCCACCATGGACGTGATCAAGCTCGCCGGTGGCGAACCGGCCAACTTCCTCGATGTCGGCGGCGGCGCCACCAAGGAACGCGTGACCGAGGCGTTCAAGCTGATCCTGCGCTCGGACAAGGTGCAGGCGATCCTGGTCAACATCTTCGGCGGCATCGTGCGCTGCGACTTGATTGCCGAAGGCATCATCGCCGCGGTCAAGGAGGTTGGCCTGACGATTCCGGTGATCGTGCGCCTGCAAGGCACCAACGTGGAAAAGGGCCGCGAACTGCTGGCCAGTTCCGGGTTGGCGATCACGCCGGCCGACGACCTCAACGATGCGGCGCAGAAAGCCGTCGCCTCGGTCAAGGCCGCCTGAGAACAACAAATCCATTGTAGGCACGCAGGAATTTCGAGGATCGATCCATGAGCGTTTTGGTCAACAAGAACACCAAGGTGATCACCCAGGGCTTCACCGGCCAGCAAGGCACCTTCCATTCCGAACAGGCCGTCGACTACGGCACCAAACTGGTCGGTGGCGTGACCCCGGGCAAGGGCGGCAGCGAGCACATCGGCCTGCCGGTCTTCAATACCGTGCACGACGCCGTGCAGGAAACCGGCGCCGACGCCTCGATGATCTTCGTGCCGCCGCCGTTCGCCGCCGATGCCATCCTCGAAGCGGCCGACGCCGGCATCAAGGTCATCGTCACCATCACCGAGGGCATTCCGGTGCTCGACATGCTGCGCGTGAAGAACGTGCTCAAGCAGTACCCGGACACCGTGCTGATCGGGCCGAACTGCCCCGGCATCATCACCCCCGGCGAGTGCAAGATCGGCATCATGCCCGGCCACATCCACAAGCCCGGCAAGGTCGGCATCGTCTCGCGCTCGGGCACGCTGACCTACGAGGCCGTGTTCCAGACCACCAATGTCGGACTCGGCCAATCGACCTGCATCGGCATCGGTGGCGATCCGATCAACGGGCTCAACTTCATCGACTGCCTGAAGCTGTTCCAGGACGATGCGCAAACCGAGGGCATCATCATGGTCGGCGAGATCGGCGGCAGCGCCGAGGAAGAAGCGGCCGAATTCATCCAGGAATTCGTGACCAAGCCCGTGGTTGCCTTCATCGCCGGCGCGTCCGCCCCGGCGGGCAAGCGCATGGGCCATGCCGGCGCCATCATCTCCGGCGGCAAGGGCACCGCGGCGGCCAAGTTCGCCGCACTCGACAAGGCCGGCGTGACCACCGTCAGGTCCCCCGCCGACCTTGGCACCACGCTGGCGAAACTGATGCAGTAAGGCGCACGCCTGGCAGACGCAAAACGAGCCGCTGGAGCGATCCGGCGGCTCGTTTGCTTTCTGGACAGGGTAATTGCGGCAAGATGCGCAATCCGCACGGCACTCAAGCGTAGCCACGGCGGTGGATGGCGGACTTCGCGCTCGCACAAGCAGGGGCGTAATGCGGATGCAAGGCAGCGACACCAGCAAGATTGCCAATCTGCCTGATCGCGCAGTCGTGCTGCCGGTCATTCCCGGCTATCGCATCGAGCGCCGGCTTGGCCTTGGCGGCATGGCCACGGTGTACCTGGCCGTGCAGGAATCACTGGATCGCGAAGTGGCGATCAAGGTCATGCGCCCTTCCCGGCAGCTTGACGAGAAACAATCGCTGCGCTTCGAGCACGAGGCACGCATCATCGCCAAGCTGCAGCACCCGGGCATCATGGTCATCCATGAAGTCGGCCGCACGCAGCAGGGTGACCTCTATTACGTCATGCCGTACCTGGCCAGGGGCGACCTCAGCGTGCGCGATTATCGCGACGACGAACCCGGCCTGATCGCCTTGCTGCGCGCGCTGCTGGATGCGCTGGACTATGCGCATGCGCGTGGCATCGTGCACCGGGATGTGAAACCCGAGAACGTGTTGTTCGACAATGCCGATCGACCGCAGCTGGCGGATTTCGGCATCGCCCTGTCACGCGGTGAAGGCAATTCGCGCATCACCGGAGACGGCATGGCAATTGGCAGCGGGGCGCAGATGAGTCCCGAACAGGCACGCGCGGACAAGGTCGACGGGCGTTCGGACCTGTACAGCCTCGGCGTCCTCACCTATGAGTTGCTGACCGGGGAGTTGCCCTTCAACTCAGCGGATTCGCTGTCCCTGGCGCTGATGCATGCGCAGGATCCGGTACCGCGACTGCCCGCAGAAAAGGCGCATTGGCAGGGTTTTATCGATTGCGCCATGGCGAAACAGCCCGAGCAGCGCTTTCGCAACGCACAGGCCATGCAGCGCGCACTCGAACCCATTCGCCGCCATGCGCGCCGCTCGGCTGGCCCGTTCGGGCGCGTGCGGCATGCCATGAGCCATCGACCCGCCTTGCTTGTCGCCACCGGCTTGCTGCTCGCCGTATCCCTGGTTTCGCTGGCCCTGCCCCACTTTCGCCAGGCCACCCCATCGACCCCGGCAGGTTCTGTCGCCGCTGGCACCGAACCCGGCGAGGCGGCTGCGGACGACGGGCAGAAGTCACTCGCCGAACTGGATGCGCTGGCCAGCCAGCAGATGTCCATCGGCGCCCTGCTCACACCGGCGGGCGCGAATGCCGCGGAAACCTACCTGGTCATGCTGCGCCGCGATCCACAAAACCAGCAAGCCGTCGCCGGCATCGAATCGGTTGTCAGCGCATCGATTCCGTCCCTGACCGCAGCCGTCGACGCCGATGATCACGAGCAACTGCGCGAGCGCTACCTGCAGATTGAACTGGCAGCGGACAGCGCGAGGATTCGCGACAAGGACGCGTTCACGCAACTGCGCGGAGCCTTGCGCGCAGCACTGCTGGCACGCGTTGGCAGCCTTGCCGCGAGTGGCCAGCGCGAGGTGGCCATGCGGCAAATGGAACTGGCCGGCGAACTGGGTTTCGACGATGCCGGGTTCGCCGCCCTGGGCGAGCGCTTGCGCAACCAGCCCGTCGTCGGGCAAGCGCTGCGTGACGCCGGTGGCGAGGAGTTCATGTTCGTGCCCGAACGCATCAATGGAGCGGCCTTCGGCAAGGCCTTCCTGATGATGCGCAATGAAGTCAGCCGCAGCGCCTATGCCGAGTTCGTCCGCAGCAGCGGCCGCGAGGCCAGCCGCTGCCGCAACACCCTTTCGCCATTGCGCCTGTTTGATCGACGCGACTGGAAGGATCCGGGCTTCAAGCAATCCGGGCGTGACCCTGTCGTCTGCGTAAGCTACGCCGATGCGCGTGCCTATGCCGACTGGCTCGGTCGGCGCAGCGGAAAATCCTATCGATTGCCGAGCAAGGACGAATGGCTGCACGCGGCGCGATCGCTGCCGGGCGGCGCGGCAACCTGCGCGCTCGGCAACATCCGCGACAAGCGTGCCGATGGCCCCGGCACGCGCCTGGACTGCGACGACGGTTACCCCAGGACCGCGCCGTCGGGCACGTTCACCGCATCGAGCATCGGCATCAACGACTTGCGCGGCAATGTCGCCGAATGGACCTCGTCATGCCAGGCCGGCGGTGCCGGCACCTGCGAACGTCGCGCCGTGCTTGGCACATCCTGGCAGGATGATCCACAAGTGAGCCAGACCACGCAGCGCATGCACGCGGCCGAGCGCGGCTACGACGATGTCGGATTCCGCCTGGTGCGTGATCCCTGACCCTCCTGCAGTGCCGACATCGTGCGTGCCGATGGCATAATCCGCGCGGCCAGCGTCGGCAAACGCGTTGACGTGACTGCGCCTTTGACCGGCAACGCTGCGCAGGCATCACGCGCGCTGCGCACCAACGCTCCTCCAACCACGGACACAGGCACATGCCGACACTCCGCGTCGCCCTGGCCCAGTTCGATTTCCCGGTCGGTGCAGTCGCCGGCAATGCCGCGCGCATCGCGTCGCTGATCGCCAGCGCGCGCGATCAGCATCACGCCGACCTGATCGTCTTCCCGGAACTGGCCCTGAGCGGCTATCCGCCCGAAGACCTGCTGTTGCGACCAAGCTTCCTCGCCGCCTGCGAATCGGCCATGCAGGAGCTGGCGGCGAAGGTGCACGGGATCGTCGCCATGGTCGGTTGGCCGCAATCGGCCGGCGCGGTCGTCTACAACGCGGTCAGCGTACTGCGTGATGGCGGCATTGAAACGACGTATCGAAAACGCGAGTTGCCCAACTATGCGGTGTTCGACGAGCGCCGCTATTTCGAGATCGATGCCGATGGCGGCGCCTGCGTCGTCGAGATCAACGGCATCAAGGTCGGCGTGGTCATCTGCGAGGATCTGTGGTTTGCCGAGCCGCTGGCCGAAACAGCCGCGCGGGGCGCCGAGCTCGTCGTCGTGCCGAACGCCTCGCCGTTCGAGCACGGCAAGCTGGCGCGGCGTGATGCCTTGCTGGCGACGCGGGTGGCGGAAAGCGGGGTCGCCCTGGCCTATGTCAATGTCGTCGGTGGCCAGGACGCGGTGGTCTACGATGGCGCTTCGGTGCTGGCCGACGCCGACGGCACGATCCATGCCGCCGCACGCGCATTCGAGGACCACCTGCTGGTTGCCGATTTCAATGCGCCGACACGGCGCTTCGAGTTGCGCGCGTGGCCCGCCGAGCATGATGAAAGCAAGCAGAGTCTGGCCTGGCGCGCCATCGTCCGCGGCACCCGCGACTATTGCCACAAGAACCATTTCCACAAGGTCTGGATTGGCCTCTCGGGCGGCATTGATTCGGCGCTGGTCCTCGCCATCGCCGTCGATGCGCTTGGCGCCGAGAACGTCACCGCCGTGCGCCTGCCCTCGCGCTACACCTCGGCACAAAGCAACGATCTCGCCGAGGAGCAGGCGCGCGCGCTCGACGTGCGCATCGAGGTGGTGCCAATCGCCGCACCGTTGCGGGGGTTTCTCGACACTCTCGAACAGCTGTTCGTCGGGCTTCCTGCCGATACCACGGAGGAAAACCTGCAGTCGCGCTGTCGCGGGGTGATCCTGATGGCGCTTTCCAACAAGTTTGGCGGCCTCGTCCTGACCACCGGCAACAAGAGCGAATACGCGGTCGGCTATGCGACGATCTACGGCGACATGTGCGGCGGCTATGCGCCGATCAAGGATCTGTACAAGACCGAAGTCTTCGAACTGGCGCGCTGGCGCAATACGCAGGGAATCGGGAATGCGCAGAGTTGGACGATTCCGCCGCAAGTGATCGAACGTGCGCCCTCGGCGGAGCTGCGCGAGAACCAGACCGATCAGGATTCGCTGCCGCCGTATGACGTCCTCGACGCCATCCTCGAGCGCTATGTCGACGCCGAACAGTCGCGCGCGGATATCGTCGCGGCAGGATTCGATGCCACCACGGTCGACCGCGTGATCCGCCTGGTACGCATCAGCGAGTGGAAACGCCAGCAGGCTGCGCCGGGACCAAAGGTGTCGCGCCGCGCCTTTGGTCGCGAGCGGCGCTACCCGATCAGCTCAGGCTGGAGCTGAGGCCGACGGCGCGCGGTCCTCAGCGCGTCTTGGTCAGCGGCTTGGCACCACGGTTGGACAGCGGCAGCAGCTTCCACAGGCTGGATCGCCACACCGGCCAGTCGCGCGTCAGCGACGGGTGATCCGGATAGTTGAGCTTGAGCACGCGCTCGGAATCGGCCGACAGCTTGTCCTGTCCGAGTTCGTGGTAGCTCTTCACCATGATCGCCAGGGCATCGCCGGTCTGTCGTGACTGGTCATAGGTTTCGAGGATGGTCTTGGCCCGGTTCGAGGCGGCGACATAGGCGCCCTGGCGCAGGTAGAACAAGGCAACGTTGAGCTCGGCCTGGGCCATGCCATTGCGCAGGTAGACCATGCGCTGCCGGGCATCCGCGGCGTAGCGGCTGTCCGGATGGCGCTTGACCAGGGCCGCCAGGTCGTCGAAGGACTGGCGCAGGAAGCTCTGGTCGCGCTGCGTCATGTCGAGGCCGGCGTAGCGTTCGAGCAGGCCTTCCTCGCGATCGAAATTGATCAGGCCGCGCAGGTAGTAGGCGTAATCAATGTGCTTGTGCGCCGGGTAGGTCTTGATGAAGCGGTTGACCGTCGAATAGGCATCGTCGGGCTTGTTCATCTTGTACTGGGCATAGGCCTGGTCGAGCTGGGCCTGTTCGGTGTACGGGCCGAACGGAAAGCGCGCGACCAGGCGGGTGAAGGTCTTCACGGCGACATCGTAGTCGCCCCGCTCGTTGGCGGTCTTGCCGCGCTCGTAGAGCTGTTCGACCGTGCCAACCTCGAGCGGGTCGGCCTTCTTCTTGCCAAACAGGGAACAACCGCCGACCAGGCTGACGGCGATCAGGATCAGGGCAATTCGGGTAATGACCCGGATTTGACGGGAAACTCGCATGCGGGGAGGGGCTCTGCGATGATGGAAGTCCGCGATCATACCCCGAACCCGCAATGCGCTGATCAAATCCCCGTTATGAGGCGTGGTGGATGGGCGATGTGTGGTGGCAGCCGATGCTTGCTGCCGCTGGCAGTACCGGCCCCGGATCGCGGGGTTCCCCGTCCGCCCTGCCGAAAGACCACCATGAACACCGCCAATTCCACGCTCACCGCAATCCTCCCGCCCGAGTCTGCCGGCCGCCGTTTCGACGCCGCCCTCGCCGACCTCTTTCCCGATTATTCGCGCTCGCGTCTGAGCAACTGGATCAAGGCCGGCGACGTCTTGCTGGATGGTGAAAAGGTCATTCCACGGCACATTGTCCACGGCGGCGAAAGCGTGGTGCTGACCGTGCGCATGCAGCGCGAAGTCAGCGCCAGCGCAGAGGCGATCCAGCTCGACATCCGCTACGAGGATGCCGATGTCATCGTCGTCAACAAGCCACCGGGCCTGATTGCGCACCCGGGGGCGGGCAACCCCGACGGCACCCTGCAGAACGCCCTGCTCCACCACGATCCGGAACTGGCCGGCATTCCGCGCGCCGGTCTCGTGCATCGCCTGGACAAGGACACCTCGGGCTTGCTGGTCGTCGCGCGTACGCTGCGCGCGCATACCAGTCTCGTCGAGCAATTGTCGGCGCGCACCGTGCATCGGCAATACGAGGCCCTGGTCTACGGCACCATGGTCGCCGGCGGCAAGATCGACCAGCCGATCGGCCGGCATCCGGTCGATCGCCTGCGCCAGGCCGTTCGCGAGGATGGCCGCGAAGCCGTCACCCACTACCGGGTGCGCGAGAAGTTTCGCGCCATGACCCTGGTCGAATGCCGCCTGGAAACCGGTCGCACGCACCAGATCCGCGTGCACATGGCCCATGTGCGGCACCCAATTGTCGGCGATCTCGCCTACGGCAACCTGCGTTTGCCCAAGGCCGCCTCCGCCGAGCTGATCGACGCCCTGCGCGGCTTTCGCCGCCAGGCCCTGCATGCCGAGAAGCTCGAATTCACGCACCCGGCCAGCGGCGAAAGCATGAGCATCGAGGCCGAGCGTCCGGCTGACATGGATGCCCTGATTGCAGCCGTGCGCGAGGATTCGCGAAGCTGATGGCGAATCCGCCCTGGCTGCTGCCGGACTGGCCCGCGCCGGCCAACATCCACGCGCGGATCACCACCCGGCAGACACCGGGCATCTCGTTGCCGCCGCGCGAACACTGCAACCTCGGCAATCGTTGCGGCGACGATGCCGCGGCCGTGGCACACAATCGCGCCTCCCTGATCGATCTGCTGCAGTTGCCGGCCACGCCGATGTGGTTGCATCAGGTGCACGGCAGCGCAGTCCTCGATGCCGATGGCAGCGTCGCCAGCGGCGAGCCGGAGGCCGATGCCGCCATCACCCGCCAGTCCGGCGTCGTCCTCGCCGTGCTCACGGCCGACTGCCTGCCGGTTCTTTTCTGCACCGCGGACGCGGGCAAGATCGCCATTGCGCACGCCGGCTGGCGCGGCCTTGCCGGCGGCGTGCTCGAAGCAACCGTGGCCGCGCTCGATGCCGACCCGGCAGACGTCCTGGCCTGGTTCGGCCCGGCGATCGGTGCGGCTTCCTACGAGATTGGCGAGGAAGTGCGCCAGGCCTTCATCGACGCCGATGCCGACGCGGCATCCGCATTCACGGCGACCCGCCACGGTCACTGGCTGTGCGATCTCGACAGCCTCGCGCGCAGGCGCCTGGCCGCCATCGGCGTGACCCGGGTCAGTGGCGGCGGTTTCGACACGCGCCTGGATCCACGCTTCCATTCCTTCCGCGGTGACCCGCACTGCGGTCGCTTTGCCAGCCTGATCTGGCGCAGCGGCGGCTGATCGACAGTGTGACGACGTACCGATCGGCCAGTCCTGCAACGGCGTAGGCTTGGATTTCCGGGGCAATCAGGGGATCAACCGATGAAGAGCTTTCTCTCTGCAATGCTGCTCGGCCTCGTCGCCGGCAATGCATCCGCCGCTGAAATGACCGTGCAGAACGACTCGCTGACCAATTTCGGCAGCGCGATCATCCAGGCCGGGTTTGTCGCCGGTGAACAGGGTGCCAGTTGGCTGACCTCGCCCTGCGACGGCAACATAGTCGCCGTGCAGGTCTTCTGGCTGTCGGCCACCGGCGCAACCGGACAACTGCTCGGCGATGCCATCAACATCTATCGATCCGGCACGTTCCCGACCCCGGGCGCGCTGGCCCAGGAGATCGCCGCACCCTTGCTCACCGACGGCGTCATCAACGAGTACCGTTTTCTCGATGACAACAACACGGTCCCGCTGATCGTGCCGGTCACGAACAATGAAACCTTTGTCGTCGCCTACCGGTTTTCCGAGAACCCCCTGCCCAGTGGCCCCAGCCTGGCGACTGATGCCGACGGCATCCACGGCGGGCGCAATGCTATCTATGCCTCCCTCGGCCCCGGCAGCTTTTTCTGGTTTTCATCGGAGAGCCTTGGCGTCTCCGGAGACTGGGTGATCCGTGCCGTCGTTGATTGCCAGGCGGCAGGAGGCAGTGCCGATGTCTCGGCCGCAATCAGCACGACGCCTTCGCTGTACACGCCAGGCGCGGCAATCAGCCACACCATCACGATCGGCAACGCGGGACCGGCGAATGCCCCAAGCGTCATCATCGTCGACGCGTTTCCAGCCGCCTACACGGGCACGACCTGGGCATGTGCGGCCAGTGCTGGCGCAACCTGCACCTCGGGCGGCAGCGGCAACATCTCGCAGGTGGTCAACCTGCCGAGCGGCAGCCATGTGACCTACACGGTCAATGCCACGGTTGCGGCGGGCACCAGCGGCATCCTTTCCAACACGGTGACGGCGGTGGTCAATACCCCGGCCAGCGACCCGAACACCGGCAACAACACAGCAACAGCCAATACCGCCCCCGAATCGGACCGGCTCTTCGCCAGCAGCTTTGAAGCCACGCCATAGGCCATCTGCCGCTTGCCTGGACGGCCTGATTGCCGAGGCGGTCCTGCGGCTAGTCTTTGCCTTCCCATCCGGCGCAGATTAACCTTGTGCGTTGCGACCGCTGCACATCGAACGAGAGCATGAGCAAACAATACGCCCTGGTAATTGACGACGAGCGCGATATCCGCGAGTTGCTGACTCTGACCCTGGGTCGCATGGGCTTGCTGGTCGAGTCCGCCGCCACCGTCAGCGAAGCCAGGCAACGCCTCGCCGAACGGCGCTACGCGCTGTGCTTCACCGACATGCGCCTGCCTGACGGAACCGGGCATGAGGTGATCGAACTGATCGCCTCGCAGTATCCGGAAACGCCGGTGGCGATGATCACCGCGTACGGCAATGTCGATGCAGCCGTGGTCGCTCTCAAGGCAGGTGCGTTCGACTTTGTTTCCAAGCCGGTCGACATCAATGTCCTGCGCCGCCTCGTGCAGACCGCATTGCGCCTGTCCGAGGAAAAGAAGGCCGGTGCCGATGCGAGCAGCACCAAGCTGATCGGCGAATCCGAGCCAATGAAGCAGTTGCGCGCAACGATTGCCAAGGTCGCGCGCAGCCAGGCACCGGTGTATGTCGCCGGCGAATCCGGCGTCGGCAAGGAGCTGGCCTCGCGCCTGATCCATGAGCTGGGCCCACGCGCCTCGGCACCGTTCGTGCCGGTCAACTGTGGCGCGATTCCCTCGGAGCTGATGGAAAGCGAATTCTTCGGTCATCGCAAGGGCAGTTTCACCGGTGCCCACGCCGACAAGGAAGGTTTGTTCCAGGCTGCCGATGGCGGCACCCTGTTTCTCGACGAGGTGGCCGAGCTGCCCTTGCACATGCAGGTAAAGCTGCTGCGCGTGATCCAGGAGAAGGCGGTGCGGCCGATCGGCGCACGAGCCGAGGTCCCCGTCGACGTGCGCATCCTCTCGGCCACGCACAAGAACCTTGCGCGCCTGGTCGACCTTGGCGCGTTCCGCCAGGATCTCTTCTATCGCATCAACGTGATCGAGTTGCGCGTGCCACCTTTGCGCGAGCGCCGCGACGATATCCCCTTGCTGGCCGCGCGCATCCTTGAACGCCTGGGTCGTGAAGCCGATCGTGCCCCGGCGCGGCTCAGCGCCGATGCCTTGCGCGCGCTGAATGCCTATGACTTCCCGGGCAATGTGCGCGAGCTCGAAAACATCCTCGAACGTGCCGTCGCGCTGTGCGAAGACGGCTCGATCGGTGCCGAGGACATGCGCCTGGTGGTGCGTGCGCCCGCTGAATCCGCACCGTCCGTGGTCGAAGCTGCAATGCCGACGCGGCCGGTCGCCTCACACCATCACGCATCGGCGCGACCGAATGAAGGCGAGTTCAATGCCGGCATCGTCCTGCCGGATTCCGCCTACAGCGGCGATCTTGCCGCCACCGTCGCGGAGACCGAGCGGGCGGTGATCACCAAGGTTCTCGAAGCAACGCGCTGGAACCGCACCGCGGCAGCCAAGCAGCTTGGCCTGACCCTGCGCCAATTGCGCTACCGCCTCGAGAAACTCGGCATCGAATAGATCCCGGCAGGGCGGGTTTGCGCTTTGCGATCGCAGTTGGCGCACGCGAGATCCGCGCCATCACGTTGTCGATGCGAGCGATCGCACCAGGTCACGGGAAACTTTTCGCAAGCGATCGCAGTCAGTGACCCGGATCATTCATGCGAGGCAGACGACCCATGAGAAAGTGGCTGAAGGACAATCGCGGCGTACTCGTCTTCATCTTCTGCCTCGGCCTGTTCCGTACCGCGATTGCCGACTGGAACCCGGTGCCGACCGGCTCGATGCGGCCGACCATCCTCGAAGGTGATGTCGTCCTCGTCAATCGCCTTGCCTACGATCTCAAGGTCCCCTTCACCGATATCTCGCTGGCCCGGATCGGTGATCCGCGACGCGGCGACATCGTCACCTTCAGTTCGCCGAAAGATGGCACGCGCCTGATCAAGCGCCTGGTCGCCCTGCCCGGTGATGTCGTCGAACTGCGTGACAACCGCCTCTTCATCAACCAGCAGCCCGCTGAATACTCCAGCGTCAGCACGGTTCGCGAGCCGCGCGGCGCGGATGGCCATGTCGATGCAACACGTGCCACCGAGGCATTCGACCACAGCAGTCGCAGCGTGCAGTTCCTGCCCGTGCCCAATGCCAGGAGGAACTTCGGCCCGATTGTCGTCCCCGCCGGGGAGTACTTCATGATGGGCGACAACCGCGATGACAGCGAGGATTCCCGCTACATCGGCAGCGTGCCGCGCAATCTGCTGATCGGCCGCGCCGGGCACATCCTCGTCTCCGCCGACATCAAGCGCGCCTGGCAACCACGCTTCGAGCGCACGATCAGTCCATTGCGGTAAACCCGGCGATCGGCAGCGCTCGCGGCCGAGCCTGGATACGGGAGGCGCAGGCGACTGGCATCGAACAAGCGCCCGCGCTACCCTCGCGCGCCTATGACCGATCCCATCCGCAACGACTTCACCCTCGAACCCGACGACGGCGAACGCCTCTCCAACCTGGTCGGGCCCCTTGACGAACACCTGCGCCAGATCGAGCTGCGCCTTGGCGTCGAGATTGCCAATCGCGGCAACGTCTTCCGCGTGCTCGGCGACGAGCGCCCGGTGCAACTGGCCACTCGCGTCCTGCGCGATCTCTACGCGCTGACCGAGAACGAAATACTGACCGCGCCACAGATCAACCTGCATCTGCAGGAATCCGGCATCGAGGCGATTGCCGCCGAAGCGGCCGAGGGCATCCAGGAAGTCGCCATCAAGGTCAAGCGTGGCCTGATCAAGGGGCGCGGCCCGAACCAGGCGCGCTACCTGCACGCGATCGCCACGCACGACATCAATTTCGGCATCGGCCCGGCCGGTACCGGCAAGACTTACCTGGCCGTGGCCATGGCCGTCGATGCGCTCAACGACAACCGTGCCCAGCGCCTGATCCTCGTGCGCCCGGCCGTCGAGGCGGGCGAGAAGCTCGGCTTCCTGCCGGGTGACCTCACGCAGAAGGTCGATCCCTACCTGCGCCCGCTTTACGACGCACTGTACGAAATGCTCGGCATCGAACGCGTGACCAAGCTGATCGAGCGCAACGTCATCGAGATCGCGCCGCT
>Ga0172380_10005115_pt1 | contig 16203 bp, 13 predicted proteins | sample Leawe162metaG_FD_119747 | JGI IMG/M metagenome (GOLD analysis project Ga0172380, IMG submission 119747) | Leachate microbial communities from a municipal landfill in Southern Ontario, Canada - Leachate well 162 metaG | ecosystem: Engineered > Solid waste > Landfill > Unclassified | place...
GAAGAGAATGGAACAACCATTCTTCGTCGTTGCGCCTCTTGTGCCCAGGCCGTAAGGCCGTCGGGTATGCCCTGCACCCGGAAAACCGCACACTCCAGCCCGTTCAACGGAGGTTTCTAGGTTTATCGTCCGCAGCGACGATCACGGTCGCCATGATTTCCGGCTTGACGCGCCGCGCGAATGCATCCTTGATGTCTTTGAGCGTTACTTTATCGACGTGAGCGGAAAAATCGTCCAGGTAGGTCAGCGGTAAACGATAAAAGCCGATGACGCCGAGGTAGTCGAGGATTTTGCGGTTGCTGTCTATCCGCAATGGAAACCCGCCGATCAGGTTGTCCTTGGCTTGCTTCAGTTCGGCTTCGGTCGGGCCTTCGGCGACGAATTTCGCCAAGGTGTCGCGCACCACCGCCAGCGCCTGGTCGGCTTGGTCGCGCCGGGTTTGCAGGCCGATCTGGAACGGGCCTTCCTGTTTCATCGGGGAGAAGTAGCTGTGCGCGCTGTAGGCCAGACCGCGCTTCTGGCGCACTTCCTCCAGCAGGCGCGAATCGAAGCCGCCGCCGCCCAGGATGTAATTGCCGACGAATAGCGGGAAATAATCCGGGTCATCGCGCTTCATACCCGGCGCGCCCATCAGGATATGGCTTTGCGTGGCAGGATGGGCGATGCGCCGGGTCTGCGCCTTGGCGAGCGACGCCACCGGCGTCGGCGGCTTGGCCTCCCCATCGCCGCGCGGCAGCCTGGCCGTCAGTTGCGTCGCTATTGCCTTGGCCTGGGGCAGCGTCACATCGCCGACAATCGCCAGCACCGCGTTATCGCTGCGATACCAAGTGCGGTAGAAATCCACCAGATCGCTGTGCGTCAGCGCGCTCACGCTTGCCACGCTGGGTTCGTATCCGTAGGGGTGCGCACCGTAAAGCATCGTGGAAAAAGCCCTGCCGGCGAGGTAATCGGGCTGGGTTTCGGCTTCCTTCAGGCCGGCGACGGTGCGGTTTTTCTCGCGCTGCATCACGGCTTCGGGGAATTCCGCCTGTTGCACCACCCGCGCCATCACGTCCAGCGCCTGCTCACGTTCGCGCGCGCTGCTCAGGGTGCGCAGGTTGACGCCGGCGCGGTCGAGGTCGAAACTGCCGCCGAGTGCTGCACCGATATCCGCCATGCGCGTGGAAATCCCGTCCTCGCTCAAGCCGCCCGCGCCCAGCGCCAACATGCGCCTGACCAGCGCCGCCTGGCCGGATTTTTGCGACGCATCGCGGCTGCTGCCGGCGGCGAAATCGATACTCACGTCGAGCAGCGGCAAATCGTGGTTTTCCACGAAATAGACGCGCGCGCCGTTGTCCATCTGCCAGTGCTGGATTTGCGGCGTGGCAGATGCGCCGACGGACACAATCAGCAACAATAATCCCAATAAAATTTTATTTAACATGGTGCAACCCCTTCTGCGGCATGGCCGATTTCATATTATCCAGCGGCTGCGGGTCGAGCACGGCCACCGTCAAGTGGTCGTCCACCAGATATTTGCGCGCCACCTCAAGCACCTGAGCGGGCGTCACCGCCTTGATTTTTTCCAGCACGGTGTCGAGCGCCTTGTACGACAGCCCCGCAGTTTCGAACTGGCCGATCAGCATCGCCTGATAAAACATCGAATCGCGCTGGTAGACCCGGCTTGCCACAGTCTGCGCCTTGACGCGCTGCAACTCCTCTTCGGTCACGCCGTCCTGCTTGATTTTTTCGATCTGGGCGCGGATCGCCGCTTCCAGGTCGGCAACCGTCTTGCCCTCGACCGGCGTGCCATCAAGGTAGAACATGCTCGGCCCACGCGCGAGCGTGTCGTAACCCACGCCAACCGAACTCGCCACCTGCTGTTCCTGCACCAGCGCCTTGTTGAGCCGCGCCGCGGCGTGGCCGTCGAGCACCCCGGACAGCACGTCGAGCGCATACGGCTCCCAGTCCTGCTCCGGATTTTGCAGCGCAGGCGCATGGTAGCCCATCAACAGATAGGGTTGTTGCGCCGGCGCTTTCACCGTCAGGCGCTTGATGCCGCGCTGCTCGGCCTCGACCGGCTGCTTGCGCGGCGGTGACGGTTGCGCCGCGATCTTGCCGAAATGTTCTTTGGCAAGCGCCAGCACCGCCTGCGGCTCGACATCGCCGACCACCACCAGCGTCGCGTTGTTCGGCGTATACCAGCGCTTATACCAGTCCAGCGCGTCATTCGCGGTCATATTCTCCAGATCGTTCATCCAGCCGATCACCGGATGATGGTAGGGATGCGATAGAAACATCGCCGCACGCAATTGCTCGTACACCAGCGCTTGGGGCTTATCGTCGGTGCGAAGCCGGCGCTCCTCCATCACCACCTTGATCTCCTTGGCGAATTCTTCCGGGGAAATCACCAGATTGTGCATGCGGTCGGCTTCCAGACGAAATGAAACCGGCAGCTTGGAGGCTTGCAATTGCTGGAAATAAGCAGTGTGATCCTCGCTGGTGAAGGCATTCTCCCGCCCGCCCGCAGCCGCGATGATCTTGGAAAACCGTCCGCCCGGCACCTCCTTGGTGCCCTTGAACATCATGTGTTCCAGCAGGTGCGCGACACCGGTCGTGCCGCTCACCTCGTCGATGCTGCCGGCGCGGTACCACACCTGCGACACCACCACCGGCGCACGATGATCTTCCCGGACGATCAGCTTCATCCCGTTGTCCAGCTTGAATTCGTGCGTACTCGCCCAGGCCTGCAACGGGTTGAACAATACCAGGCACCAGGCCGCGATCAGTAACTTGCGCTGCACAAAACCTCCTTATCGCCTAAAATGGCGGAATCAATAATTATAACCTACCCTCAGACTACTACACCTATGTTAAGTTTCTTCAAATTCAGCAAAGACCCCGCACCTGAAGAAAAACCCGCGCCCGAGGAAAAACCGGCGAGCTGGACGGAACGCCTGAGACAAGGGCTGGCGCGCACCCGCGACAACCTTGGGCAAAAGCTTGCCGGCCTGCTCGGCGGCGGCAAGATCGACGAGGAACTCTACGAAGAACTCGAAACCGTACTGCTATCCGCCGATGTCGGCGTCAGCGCCACTCAGGCGCTGCTCGACGACCTGCGCTCGCGGGTCAAGCGCGAGAGCTTAAGCGATGCCGTGCAATTGCAGGCCGCGCTGCACGACGGCCTGTCCTCCCTGATTGCGGTTCTGGAAAAGCCGCTGGACATCGGCAGTCACCGCCCCTTCGTGATCATGCTGGCGGGCGTCAACGGCGCCGGCAAGACCACCACCATAGGCAAACTCGCCAAATATTTCCAGGCGCAAGGCAAATCGGTGCTGCTCGCCGCCGGCGACACCTTTCGCGCCGCAGCGCGCGAGCAATTGCAAGCCTGGGGCGAACGCAACAACGTCACGGTCATCAGCCAGGAAGGCAACGACGCCGCAGCAGTGATTTACGATGCGATCCAGTCCGCCCAGGCGCGCGGCATCGACATCGTGCTGGCGGATACCGCCGGGCGCCTGCCGACCCAGTTGCACCTGATGGAAGAACTGAAAAAAATCAAGCGCGTCATCGCCAAAGCCGAGCCGGGCGCGCCGCACGAAGTGCTGCTGGTGCTGGACGCGAACACCGGCCAGAACGCGCTGGCGCAAGTCAAATCGTTCAACGACGCGCTTGGGCTGACCGGCCTGGTGCTCACCAAACTCGACGGCACCGCCAAAGGCGGCGTCATCGCCGCCATCGCCAAAACCTGCCCGGTGCCGGTGCGCTTCATCGGCATTGGTGAGCGCATCGACGACCTGCGCCCATTCGCCGCGAAAGATTTTGCGGACGCGCTGTTTAAATAGTGTCTGGACGGAAAGTCTGGAAATGCCGCCACATAAGGCTTCCAGCGATTTTTCTTAAACGAATACTTTCGCAAATTTTGCGAAGAATGCGTCGTAGATTGAGCACTGGTGCGGCTCTTTGGTGGACGGCTATGGCGCACGCCATAGCGTCTACATCCTGTTTGGTTCCGGCTCGTCCGGCGGCATCAGGAAGGTGATGTAAATCCAGTAAGAATATCTTCCGGTGATTTTCTGCCAAGAAAGGTCTTATCGAAATCCGTATCGAAACTGATTAGCACCAGCCCGAACTGCTGAGCGGCAACATACTGATAGGCGTCATCGAAATCAAGCCGGAACTGTTGTCGTGCCACCATCATTTCCCGTAAGCTTGTGGGATCAAGCGCAATTCGGCGAACAGCTCCGTTTTCGAGAACATCTGTAACGAAGGCACGCCATATATCCGGTTTGTCGAGTCTAGTCAATATGAGGCCAATCGAGCAGACCGCAAATTCGGAGATAGCCAATTCCGCTGTTGGGAGCAAAATGAGGTATCTCAACTGTTCCACCAGTCGAGCGATTTCTTCTGAAGAGAGAAAGAAGTAAATTGATCGCAGTATTCGGAGAGGCCGCCAGCCCAGGATAATGAGAGGTATTGCTGCCGCTGCAACCTGATGTGGCGCCCGGCGATGAAGTCAATAAAATCTTCAACCTCACGCTGGAGAGGTTCAGGAAGTTGTTCGATCTTTTGAGCTAGTTCGCTCATGGACTAAATATACCAAGCGGCTGGTTTTCATATAAGGTGGGTAGGCATGGCTTTATCGTGCCTATGCGGCGGGAAATGCATCAACGGCGTGGGCGCAAAAAGATACCCCCCTACTTGGCTCACGACACCGGCGGATCAGTCCGGGCGCAGCCAGGCTGCGGGCCAGCCGTCGAAATCGCCGACCGCCCGGCTGTCGATCAGCAGGGTGTAAAGCGCTTCGGCGGGAAAATCATTGACCCGGATCCGCCACTCATGGCCGCCCACCGTTGCGCTGTAGGGATATTCACCCTTGCCGCTGCGACGCCAGGCCGGGGAGGTTTTCAGGCATTGTTCGAGTGTCATGGACTCATCCCGGTCGGGGTTACGCCGAATCGTTTGTTATAGCCTTCATTGGTGCGCTTGGCGCTGCCGATGATATTTTCATAGACTTCATCGCCGGTCAGTCCCTCGTCGCGGTTTTTCTGCACCAGATATTCGAAGGTCGGTCCGTCGGGATTGCCGTATTTTTCCTGGTCCCGAGCTTGCAGATCCGCCACCTCCCGCTTGTCGGGCATGAATTCCCGCGCCTTCAGCCGGGCACCATGGCGGATATCATACGCCTTGCATGCACGGGTTTCGACGCTCAGGCCGTCTTTCCGCCATTGTTCGTTCAGCGCCGGAATGACCGCAACCTGATCGTTATACCATCGTCGGATTTCGTCGTTGGTCCGGGGCGTCGCATTGTCGTCCGGCGTCGATGCCGCCGACTGGGCGACTTCGCCTGCCTGAACCAGGTTGATCCCGGCATCCATCGACAACATGGTGGCCAGAAACGCCAGTAGCGCCAGTCCACACGCTTTCAAATTGCGCATTGTTAACTATCCTCTATATAAGAATCAGTCTCATCTTAGCATGAAGCCGGAAGGGTGGGCATAGCTTTATCGCACCCAGCCACCGGGTTAGCTTCCAACAAAGTAACGCCGCTTGATGTCATATTCCGAACCCTTTTTGAAATGCATCGGCGCCCATTTCCTCCAGTCTTCGAACAAATCCTGCGGCTTCCAGGTGTTCAATGCCGCCGAGCCGTATTGCCCGATGTGGCGCTTGACCGACTCGCGGAAACGGTGGTGCGCGAACACCCGCATGAATTCGCCGAAGTAAATATCCGCCACGCGCGTGTCGCCACGGATCAGCACCATATTTTCGTCGTTGACGTTGACGCTGGATTCGCTGAAATTAGCGGAGCCGGTCAGGGTGATGGGCTGAGTGCCAAGTGGGTCGATGAGCATGAATTTGGTGTGTATCCAGTTTACGTTAACGCCGATGCCGCCGCCTTCCCGATGCCAGCCATCGAGCCGATCCACAAAAATGTTGCTGCCCAGCGCCATGCCGATATTCGGCAAACGACGTATGCGTTCGATGTCGGCGATGGCTGCGGCGCGCGAGGCGGCGTTCCCGCCGTTGACGTATTTGTCCAGCATGGCGAATCGCAGCACGCCGTCGTTCTTGTCGAACACCGGGCGGAAGTCTTTGACGATGCCAAACGGAAATGTCATGAATAAAGGCTTGGGATCATCGGCAAGCGCTATCCACCAGTCGAACACGCCACGACCGCGATGCGGGGAAAAAATCGGCGTCAGCGCGGCGGATTCATCGTTCGGGGGCAGGGCGTTGTTGGCGTTGGCCCAATCCTTAACGTTTTTGTCCACGGGGTCCCCCGCGAGTTCGTTCCAATAGCCGAGATATTGTTTGGCCAGCGCGGCATCGTGAATAACGTGCCCGACATTAAGTTGGCCGTACAAGGCATTGCGGCTGATGTTGGTCGAGCCGGTCCAGACGGAAACGGGTTCGCCGTCCTTGCTGAGCACGATGAATTTGTTATGCATCAGCTTCGCATGGGTGCGTGCGAGGCAAATATCGTCGATCTGCGTGTCGGATATCGCCTTTTTGTTGGTTTTTCCGGTTTCGTCATCCGCACCGTGGTAGATGATCTTTACCGCTGCGCCGGCCTGCCTGGCACCCTTAAACGCCGCCAATACGTCCGGCCATGGCTGTTGTTCCGGCAGGTGCAGTTCATAAATGGCGGCGTGCAGGCTATACGTTTTGTCCGCTGCCTTGGCGATGAAATTCAGCAACGCGGGAACCAGATCGCGTCCCAGCCATGCATAGGCCGGCATGCCCGCCTGATCGAGAGTCTGGCACGGAAAACGTTTGGTGAAGGCCTGGGACGCGATGGCGCCACGGTTGAAATGCACCTCGTGCTTGGCGCCGGCCAGCGGTTCGGTGTCGATAGTGACAGTGGTTGCCGCTTTTTCCGTCAATGCGCCGGGGCAACCAAACATCGGGACAACGCGGTAGCGATAGCGGTATCCCGGTTTGGCAGTGTAGTCCGCCCACTGAAAACCCTGGAAGGGATGCTCATGACTGCTGGCATCTTCAAATCCGCTGGAAGGGCGAATGCTGGGAAAGGTCTTGTTCCCCTTCAGCCAGACGGTTTCGTCTTCGGTGAGGTCGGTGCGCTGAATGGCAAACCCCATTAGCCCCTCCGCGTCCGCCTCCTCCATGTCAAAGGCCAGAAAAACGACGTAGGTGCCGCTAATTGCTCTAACTTTTACGATTCCCGATGCTGAATTACGCATGAATTCCCTCCGTGCAAGGCATAACCCGAATAAATGAATGCATCAAAAATACTGTTTGGCCGGCGTGTACAAGATGTAGTTTTCCCGCAAAGTGGCTTTGCCGGTTTTCTGGTTGTAATACGGCTTGTCTATAGGCCTGCCGTAGCTTTTTGCGGTGACGGCGCCGCTCTGGGTGATTTCTATCAGGGTGTAGCCGAAATACGCGTTCTTACCCTTCCATGCGCTATTGGGTGGGCTGCCGCCGTTGCCGGCCACGATTTGCGGCACGTCGCCGGTTACGCCGGCGACAGTCAGCTTGGGCGCATAACTCCACTCATGGGCGTGGGCGGCCAGAAACGCGCGCACCTTGGTGGGCGTACCGTCTCCCATTGGATTATTCAGCAAAGAATAAAACGCAGCGGCATCTTCCGTGCGGATGGTTCTGTCGCCCGTATCGTCGCTGACCATGCTGTCGCCGGACTGCAACGGCTTGTGCCCCATGACGAAAATGTGATGAATGTCGGCGTCATTCTGCCCGTCGATCAACTGCTGCTTGAGCCAGTTCAGAGGCACGTCGCCTATGGTGTCCTTATCGATTTGGGTGTCGGTGTTGAGGATCACAAACATGACATCCCCACTACGAAAACTGTAGGTCAGCCTGCTTTCATCATCCAGCAAACCGTCCGAGCCACCCTTATCATCCGGCGCCGGTCCATTGTTGCCAATGATAAAATTGGCCGGATTGCTTCCCATGAATTGTTGCCAATAAGCATAAGCCGGCGGATTGGGGCATTGCGCATATTTGCAGTCGCCTTCGTCCTGATTGACCAACAATTCGTGGTTGCCGGTGAAGGTGACGATGGGCACTTTTTTTGCGATTAACGGATTTTTCTTGGTATCTGTGGCTAATTCAACCCATGCGGAAAGTTGTTTCGCCAATTTTTTCGTCCCCGGCTCTTTCGCCTTAACGATGTCGCCCGCCAAAAATAAATAATTGGGCAAGCGGGGGGACTTGGCGATATCCTTAAAAGATTGGCGCAATTGGGCTACGTTGGCGGTGCTGTCGGATTGGGTTGCGTCCACCCCTTCCTTATCCAGGCGGTTGCAGCCGAAAAAGGCAAATGAAAACGCCACGGGGTCCGCAGCCTGACTATCATGACCGGCTGCGGCAGCATTGCCGACGCACCACAAATTGCCGACGCAGGCCAGCGCGATAGCCAGCGATAAACCGCGATTACCGAGATTGTGCAAAAAAAGACCAGATGGTTTTATGCTCATATAATTCCATTTATTTGAAATAGTTGTGAAATTCATCACTTGAGTTGGTTTATTTTTGCTGAAGAAACGCAGAAAGCCGGATAGGCGCAGCTTTACCGTGCCCATACGGGAAATGCATCAACAGCGTGGGCACGAAAAACGTGCCCACGCTACCGGGCTGTTGGAAATCATTCATCGGAAAACGAAAGGTATACCCTCAATTTGTGCGTCGGATTTGGTATAAGCAACGCCGTCGACTTTTAGTCCGCGGGAGTCAAGTAGCGTAATGGTGCCACCCTTATTTGACAACTGCGCTCCAGTTCCATCAAGCATAAAGACCGTAGCATGCCCAGGTGCGATCTTGCCTGATATTTTGCTTGCTTTATCGTGCTGGTCGAGAATTTGCCAGCCTGTCATATCCAATACGTTGCCCGAACAATTCAGCACCGTTACAAACTCGCGAGTCGGGTCGTCTCCGCGAGGATTGAGCATTGCGGCAACGATCCGTGCAAGATGGTATGGCGAATCCGGCGCGACCACTTCCCAAGAATCAACTGTGCCATAGTCGGGAATCTTAACATCGGGAACAGCCGGAGCATCGACAATGACTGTACCATTATCTTCATTGGTATGCCATTTCTGGTTTTGGAATTTCAGGAACAATGCCGACGCAGTGTTTGATTTAGGAAAGTCAATAACAAGAGCACCATCACAAAAGGTGCCGTTGTTGTCATTTGCATCCCCTTGATTCATATGGATAAGGTGGACGCCATTGCCAGGCAGAAAACCAAAATATTGGTCTTTTTTGTTGTTTTCCGGTCCCCATTTCTCACCGAATGCATATACCACTGCCCCATCCTCTAAAATGGCTCGTTGCAGCAAATCCTCCACAAATTCAAATAAGTCGTTATGGGGACCGGGGGCGAGATGCGTAACCGGTTTCATGTCTGTTGCGCGGAACAAGTTACTTCTGATGTAATCTATCGCCGCCCCGTCGTTTTTGCCATCCTTCAGATTATTCCAGCCAAACGGAAGTGCGCGTGCGCGTTCAACAGCCGGATGCTTGATGTCTTGCATAATCAAATATTCTATCAGCCTTTTTTCAACTGGACCGCGGCTTGATCGCACATTGATTGCGATTCGGAATTTCTTGCCTTCCACATCCATTAGCAACTCTGAATGCGGATCGTTGTCGCTGTCACGTTTGTATTCAATCGCTTTTCCTTTTAATACACCATAGTTATTCATGCTTAGCTCCTTATGTTTAGAGGCAGGTTGATATAATTTCTCGGAAATCCGAGGGTGTCCAATTGGATCATTTAGAAACAAACTCGATGATATTGAAGTTAATTTCTATAATGTTGCCACCACAATATTGATACTACTAACGCAATTAATCTTTATATTTTTTCCGAGTCTTGCGCAAGCCCGCCATCCATCGCATTAACATACTGATCAAGACTGCCAACAACATCACCGTATGTCCAGATGAACCCACCCATAAGCGCCGTTTGCCCACTCGCCGTTCCGTTCCAGCATTCGCTGCTCACTGAACCCTGCCCGGTGGTCCACAAGTGGAATACGTTTTCGACATCATTAGGCGAGCAGGTGGTTTGTTCGCAGCAACAATTGGCGCAAACGCCGGCGACTATGGGCACGCTCATGCCGGCCCAGTTGCTCGGGGCGTTGCTTTTGCCGCCTGCGTAGCACTGCAAATTGAGCCAACTGATGTTGTCGGCGCCTACTGCCTGGATGCAGCCCGACCAGAATTCCTGTTCGCAGTAGGGGCAGAATGTCACTTCAAGTCCCATGCCCAGCAGCATTTCCGCGAAGTTGACGACGATGTCCTGCTCGTAGCAGTCCTCATCGTCGAAGTCGATGCCATCAAGTCCGAGTTCTTGTGTGAGGCAGACGAAGTTCTTGTACAGGGGGCTATCCGGGCCGCTTCCGTATTTTTCCATGAGCACACCGATCCGGGTGTAGTCGGGCACGCCGTAGCCGCCGAACGAGGCGAATATTTTTGTAACTTGCCCTGCGCGCAGGGATTTGATGGTGGCGGGCCAACTCGCATCGCCGACATATTGGCCGTCGCGAATTATCAGGGTGTCGTTGAAGGTGATGTCGCCGTCGCAGCTATCCTTGGGCGATCCGCCGTCGGGGCAGGTCGCCGTGGAGCAGTTGACGTGGCACAGCCCGAGTATGGGCGTGGTCAGTTTGGAGTTGGTGATGGCCGTCACGACCGCGCCGGGGTCATTGCTGCCATCGGGGTAGATGTCACCTTGAATGTACATTGCCAGTATGCTCATTGTTTATCCCTTTTTCGTTAAAGTTAAATCCAAAAACCGCACCCGAGATGGTGAGTGATGCGCTCGCAGTTGTGCCGCTATGTCAGGGTATCCAGCTTGATTGCCTGACGGTGGTATTCCCAGTCGTTGTCCATCAACATGAAATAGCCGAAGAGCTGATAGCCGTATGTGGACGAGTCTTCCGAAGAATGGTAGGGTTTCGCCAGGCGGGTCGAGTAGATCAATTGGCCGAGGTAGAGTCCTTCGGCAATTTCCACAATTTCATCGAGACAGAATCCGATGGGCGTCGCACCGCCTATCATCGGGTAGCGATACTGGAACTGGAAAACGTTTTTCTTGCTTTTGTCGCCATTATTCATCGGAAGGATCGATTGCTGATTGGCAAGCCCAAGGAATACATAGCCTTGGCGCGCAAAGGGGGAGGGGCCCGCCTCGGCCAAATCCTGCAAGGTTTTTTCCGGGATGTGGTAGTTCATATCCAGCATTTTCATGGTGAAATCCGCCCCCTTGATCCGCGAGTCCTGAAGGTTGTTTCCGAAAACCCATTTCGTTGCGGCCTCGTTTTCCCAGAACGCTTTGTCTTCATCGGTCATGCCGTTGTCCCATGCGCCGTGCTTCAGGTGCTCATGGTATTTCCCCGGTTTGCCCCAATAATTTTCAGCGTTTTTATTCACCAGATCGTAATGGGGCCAACTCGCGGCATGAGTTTTAAGTTCGTGTACCCGCTCCGGGTAGCGGTCGCGTAAGTCCGCGCTTTCATCTACCAGCATGCTCAGTTTCCGCCCGCTGACTTTTTCGTAGGATTTGCCGGCCCAAGGGAATATAAAGCGCCCGATATTCGCCCAGAAAATATTCAGGAGGTTCGGGTCGTTCCCGTCTTTCTGCAACAATGCCGCCAGTAAACTGGGAAAAAGCTGGCTTTCGTCCGCCAGTTCGGCGGCTTTTTGCCTGATTTCATCGTCGAAACCGAAATGGAGGTTGAGGGTGCAGCCGTGATAATAATCAAATCCGCTCAGCGGCTCGCTTTTGCCGTACCACTCGCGCTCCGGCAGCCCGTCCAGACGGGTGTTGTAACCCTTGCCCGCCCCCTGGAAGCGTCCGTTTGTTATTTTCGGCGCTACGCCGCTGCGGAACAGCCGGTTCAGTTTTTCAAAATGGATCAGCCGGTCGCTGCAATTGGTTTCGGCGGATACTTCTTCCTTGAGGCGGTTGATCATTTGCAGCACCGATTCGCCTTCGTGAAGCATTTTATGGACATCGGGATCGTCCGGCTTTGTCGAAGCCTCGGTAATCAGGGTCGTGAATTTCTTTTTCAGGCCATCGTCGTTTTTCCAGCCTTCTTCCCAGTCGGCAATACGTGGGAGTTTGGAAATGTCCGTCGCTGCGGTATTCATCACCCCGGTTTTATAGTAGTCGTTTTGCTTGATATACCCCAACTCGACATAACCGCTCTCTCCAGCGTGAGGACGGAGAAAAGGAAAGGCGTTGTCGGCGTAGGCTTCTTCCGCATAATCGGGGTCTATCATCAAGAAAAAGCCGTTGTTTTGGTAGCCGTAATCAACCTCGGTTTCCCCCGCGCCAAAAGGGGCAAGAAGTTGATTGAGAATGCCTTCCTGCATTTGTCCCGGTCTGTAATCGTCGCCAATCTGTTCAATCGGGTCGCCGGGAAGGTAATCGAGCCGTTCCGTGCCGAATGCATAATGATCGGTCGCCATGACGAGCTGTCCGAGATAAAGCCCTTTATCTATCTGGACGATTTCATCGATCAGGCGGGTCATGGGGTATTGGGGAATAAGTCCGGGCCAGCGATAATTCAACTGGTAGACCGGTTTGTTGTGCATCTCCGGGACAACGGAAGCGCCGTTATTGGCAAGGAAATAACCGCCGGTTTTTTCGTAGGGGATTTTTTTCTCTTTTTCCAGGTTCACCGGCAGGAGTTTTCCATCAAAGCCTTGCGCGTCGGCAGACATCGGGCGGCCTTTTAATTTCCAGAATTTCTCCAGGGCCGGTATTCCGGCAAGTTGTATGAAACTAGGGTCGTGAGGGTTACGAAAGAAGTTTCGGCCAATGCGGCTGACATTTTTGTCATAGGCGTTTACCGCCAGCGGGTTGTTTTGGCTTTTTTCCTTGACGGTTTCCAGAGTGACCGGCTCGAAGGTTTTTCCCATCCATATTCCCGAATCGGAAAAAGTGATGTTCCACAGGCTGGCCATCCATTCGATGTTGGCGATGCTGGAGCGCTCCTTGCCGAAAAGCTCTGCCGTGTCCTTTAAACAATCGCTGTCCCGGATCGACATGGATACGCCTATCATGGGGCCGTTCAGGGGGGTGCTTTTCCCGCACTTAAAAAGGGACAGCAGTTTTTCGTGATATTTTTCCCATTCGTCTTTTCTGTTGTTGTCGCTCAAGATTTTTTTATAGTCGCTCATCAGGGTAAAAAAGCTTCCCTTGAAGTCTTCATCGATGATTTGCTCCAGAGCGTTCTGCAATTCCTGTTTTTCCCCACCGGGAAAGTTTGCAGCATTTAAATACGCATTCATAACGCCTCCGCTTAGATGTTTTTATGGCTCAAGGAATTTCCGGGAATAAACATAGCAAATGGTGCAGGCAGAGGGATGGCGCTTCCCCATTCGGTTACGCCGCGCATATTCCGTACTTGGGCAAAATGTTGTGAACCACATTGAAACGGTGCGCCTGGATGGCATCGTGAAACAGCTTCCATGGCTTCTCCAGAAAACCTTCCTGATATTTATACACTGGTAAATCAAAGCTGGAGCCAAGCGCGTCGGCCTTCCATGAATCACCGCCACGGGCAAAATAGTTGTCTATGTCAACCTTGCCGCAAACGGTAAAAACGCCTTGGCGGATGGCTTCGAGCCATTTTTGGTGACGCTGTTCACCGTCTTTTAAAAGTGTGGAGGAAAACAGGCTTTCAATTTGCGCGCGGGTGTCTTTGCCGAGCGCCGTCACCGTGGCGTTTGGGTCTTTCGCGATATAGCGCTTCATGGCGATGCACATGTGGTCGGCGGCATCGAGAAAATCTGCGGTATTGTCGTGTTTGATTATTTCGCCGCGCCCATTTTTATATTGCCATTTGAGGAAGGGCATGTCGGGAAAGGTTTGCGCGCGACCATGGCCGAGCGGCGGAATCGCGTCGTCCAGTACGTCCCTCAATATATCGGCAAGCACTCCATCGAATACGCCGGAATTGCCGGTTTCTTTCGCGTTTTTGACTTCATTGATTTCATGCAGCACCCCGGCAAAGCCCTGATGCGCCCAGGTGTCGGCATAAACATGCATAGTCACGCCCAGACGGTGCAGGCCGTAGGCGCGATTCTGTTCCAGTATGGCATCACGCACCATTTCTTGCGCAATAGGGCTGTTAGGTGTGCAGACGATCTTGTCAATGAATCTGTCGCCAGGGTTTTCGCCTGCGACCTTGCCGCCGTTGCCGGGCAGGAAGTGGAACGGCATCCAGACTTCATGGTTGGCCAATTCCAGGGCGTTGCGCGGATCCAGCATTTTGTGGGCGGAACTGATGCGGTTGAAAACGGCGCGGTTGTCGAAATACACCGTGCCAAAACTGGTGGCGTCGTCAACATACTGGGCTGCGTAAGCAATGATGTCGGCTTTGGCATGGTCGAATCCGGCATCGCGGGCAATGACGTAGGTCGTGGCGTGGTGAAAGTCAATTTGCATGTTCTGGTCTCCTTTTTTCTGATTGAGATGGATGAAAACCGGCGACGCATTGCTGTTGCTCGTCCTGCGTCATAAACGTTTTGCGCTGATAGGGGGAAATACGTCCCAGTTTTGCTGCCTTGTCGTGCCAGAGCGGGTTGTAGGGCAGCAACGTCGCCGCGCCGATGCCGTTGGCAGCGAGAAATCCGGCAATGGACTGGAGGTTTTCTGCCGTTGCCGTGATGCCCGGAATCAGCGGCACGCGCGGAATCACCGGCACTGCCGACTGTTGCGCAAGCTGCATGAAGTTATCCAGGATGAGCCGGTTCGATTGGCCGGTATAGTTGCGGCTATCGTCGACTTTCATCAGTTTTAGATCAAAATAGATGAGATCGAGCCAGGGAAAAAGATGTTGATTGAACTGTCGATTGTTAAAAAAGCCGCAGGTCTCGATGGCGGTGTGGATGCCCTCCGCCTTAAGCGCCTTGAGCAATGCGCCCGCGAACGCCATTTGCATGGTGGGTTCCCCGCCGGAGAGGGTGACGCCACCGCCGCTGGAGCGGTAGAAAAGGCTATCCTGGCGCAGGCGGTAGAGCAGTTCGTCCAAGGCGATCCACTCGCCGACCGGCTTGCTTGCGCTATCGAATTCCGGCAAGCGACCGATACCCTCTGGATTTTGGCACCAGACGCAAGTTAACGGGCAGCCCTTGAAAAACACCGTGGTGCGAATGCCGGGGCCGTCCTCGCTGCAATCGCGCTTGATGTCGAAGATGAGAGCCTTGGGTTCCATGGGTTGCCGTTGCGTGTCAATGTCGGCGCGGGGCTGTCGCCGCTTATTCATCATAAAATGCTCAGTTGAACCGCAGAGACGCAGAGAAATACAACGAAGGGTGAAACATACCATTACCCTACAAAATCTCTGCGTCTCTGCGTCTCTGCGGTAAATGTTTTGGGGTTCCAGCAATTATCCGGCTTTGGTTCATGGGTGTGCAATCGCGCTCTGCACGTTCTTGCCGATAGCGCCAAACTTGAACAGGTGGCCGAAATTGCCGGTGATCTGCACCAGGTTCTCCAGCAGCAACTGCACCGCGTCCACATCGGGCCGCTGCACCAGGCCGAGGATGGACGGGATGTCGCGGAAGCAGATCACCAGGTCTATGCGCTCCGGGTCGTTTTCGATAGCGTCCGCCTCCGCTTGATCCAGCGCTTCAGTCTTGATGATGGCGAGGGGGTTGAGATGTTTGCCGAAGGGCGTATCCAGATAGAGATCATCGGGGTCGGGACAAAAACAGATATAAACGTTCATATCGTCGTCCGGCTGTTTGGTGCGGATCAGGAATTTGCCCTGATAGTAACGTATGCCGCTGGGGTCGCGCATGACGAAGTTGTTTTCAAAGAACGCCGCAGCCTTGCGCGACTGCGCATCGTCCAATCCCCCCAGCACCAGAAAGCCGAAACCCAGCTTGATTGCGCCGGCGATGGTTGTCGCCAGTATGCGACCGCTGATCTGCCCGAGCAGTTGCGGAATAGGGGGGCGTGAAAAGCCGGAGTGCATCAGATAATGGACGCCCTGTGGCAATGTGGGGATGGTAGCGTGCATATTTTTCTCCTAAACCGGACGAGCCGGAACCAAAAACATTTACCGCAGAGACGCAGAGACGCAGAGATTTTGTAGGGTAATGGCACGGTTCACCCTCCGTTGTATTTCTCCGCGCCTCGGCGTCTCTGCGGTAAAAAAGAATCACCCGGAGAGCCGCGCCAGTGCTTGATCTACGACACATTCTTCGCAAATAATGTGA
>Ga0172380_10005116_pt1 | contig 16201 bp, 33 predicted proteins | sample Leawe162metaG_FD_119747 | JGI IMG/M metagenome (GOLD analysis project Ga0172380, IMG submission 119747) | Leachate microbial communities from a municipal landfill in Southern Ontario, Canada - Leachate well 162 metaG | ecosystem: Engineered > Solid waste > Landfill > Unclassified | place...
CTTTGCTTTACTTTCCTCATCTTCTTTTAGAAGTTCACTAGTTTCTTTAAACATCAAATACGCAAATTTCAAATCTTTCAGATATGTTTCACAATATTTACCATCCTTTGTTTGTTCACAATGTATAGCTGAACAACATCCATCTTCGCCACATCCGGTGCAAACTTCACAGTATGGGTTATATTCTTCTTCGTTGCTTATCATATTATCTTGGTTTCTTTCTACTATTTATTATAATCAAGCACCGTTCCTATAGAGAAATACCAGTCTAGCTAAATGATTCTCCATTTCCTATAATTCATCAGGTACTGTAATACACAATAATTTAAAAATAATACCATCTAATTTTTGAGCAGATGATTCATCATTGCGTTCACGAGCTTCTCGTTTTAGTTCTTCTAAATCAAGTATAATCTCATCATCTCTACGAATTAAACATTTCTTACTCAATCGTTCTTCGTTTACTTTTTGTTGTGTGCTCATATGATTATTTTGAATATTTATGATAAAGTTGGTGTGTCCATTCGATTTTAATTCCATTATCAAGTACATAAAATGGTTTCCACATTTTTATTGCATATAATGAATTTTTGTCAATTTCAACATCCTTAAAGTAATTAATTGTCCATTTGTCCAATTTTCTTCCACTAGTTATTTGCGTATCATATGCTTCATATACTATATCTGAGACTTTAGCTTCTTCTAAAATTCTATTTGATTTTTCGAAAAACACACTCTCCCCCTTTTCAAATTCCGTTTTTTCGGGATAATAATTTAACTCAATCCCAACTTCAAGTTTTCTGTCTTTCAAATCATATATACATTCTACTAGACTGTAATATTCATTTCTACCCTCATTTGGATTTACTCTGATTCTATTACCATACATCTCGGTTTTCTCGAAAGATATTCTATCATCCCAGATAGGAATTAATTCACCCTCTTTAGTTAATATAGCCTGAATTACTATGCGTCGTTTGATATCCATAATTAATATTTTATTTACAAATATATAAAATAGTTTTCAATAAAGCAAATATTTTTAATTATTTAGGTTAAATGTTTTTTCCAGTTATGAGTTTTTTACTTTATCTCTAAAATCTTGTAAGAAACCAACTAAAGAATCAAAAGAGTCATAGCTAACAGATTCAGTAGAGCCCGTGTCAAGAATTTCATAGGTTAAACTATATTCTCTACTTTTTTCATTAACAATAATTTCAAAGTAGATATCTCCGACATTTTCATTTGAAATAAAATCTGTATTAATTTCAAAATTATTATCATCAATACCAGATATCCCTCTATCTACTCCCTCTGCATCATAATAATTATCACTTATATCTATTAATATATTTTTAATTATCTGTAAATTAGTGGATTCCATTTCAGAAAAATAAACATGAATGAACCTACCTTGTCTATCTATATTTTCCGGACCAAATTTACTCTTTAAGAATCTATAATATAAATCAGCTCTTGTCGTATTAAATGCGTTCTCATCAAACTCATCATTTGCGGAGTCAATATAAATTGATTTAATATTGATTGATTTAACAACCTCTTGGACAATCTCAAAAACGGTATATAAAACTATATTTAAATGTTTTAAATCTTTTTTTGTTCTATATCCTGCATTTGTCTGATTACTAACACTGAATTCAACTTCCCATACCCCAAATTTATGCTTATTATCATCATGGTAGATACTAACAGTATACTTCAATTCGCTCGCACTGAAGTATCCATAATATTGTTTATCTGATGATTTTTGTATCCTATATTTAGCTATGTTAATTTCTTCATATATTTTACATTCCTTTAAATACTCTATAATTGAAGTATGGATGAATTTTCGTAACATTAATCAATCTTATTTTTTTATATTTTATATATTAAATCCCAATATCTTATTTTTTTATCAGTCATACACGTTTAGAAAATTATCATATATCAAAAGTATTCTATACATTTGCTCTATGAAAACAATTTACCCACAACCATGTTCATGTGATAATGGTATAATAATTTGCCCAGGGTGTGATGGACATAGAGAGTCCTATTTTGGAATATGTGCCGGATGTAAAGGTTCTGGGATTAGGATATGTGGTAAATGTGGTGGTGGTGGTGGTGGTGGTGGTGTATATAAGATATATTCCTATGGAAGATTTTTTAAATAGTTTAAATGAAATGGTCTTTGAATATGATATATTAAATAAGAAACTTTATATTTCTTATTATGATATAAGGATGAATTTAGGTAGCCTCTTTAATAGTAATAGCTTGAAACAATGATTCTCTGATAAGTATATATAGATGTACTTAGATTTGGGGATTTTTTCAAAAACATTGAATAAATATTTTATTTACTTATATTTCTTTAGTATGTTTACATCGTAATATACATAAAAGATAAAAAAATATGAACAAAATTGAAGAATACACAGAAAAAGGAGGAGCTTATTTTCTAATAAGCCAACATACAATCGGAAATTTAAGAGATGAGGCTGATTTAGATAATGCTAAATATCATGCAATACAAACGATAAATTTCATTGAAGATTTTCTATCGAACATTGAGGGAACTCTTGAAGAAAAGATTCAATTTTTATCAAAAATAAAGGAAGAAATTCCTAAATTTCATGGTAAGGAGTAATTATTTTGAAAAAATAATATAGAAAACATTTGGATAACTCAAGTGTTTTCTATATATTTGCAAAAAAATAAAAATGGAAAAGCATATTTTAAAAATTGGAGACGACATTGAATTATGGAATGGCTCAACTGGTGAGATAACAGAATTAGAATTTCCAAACATAACGATTTCACATAAAGATACATATCCACAAACATTTCACAGAATGAATATTAAAAGAGTAAATGGTGTGGTATATGATGGGGTGTGATGTGACTTTTTAGTGAATTAAAAATTAATATATAGTGTATGGAAAATATACTATCATTTGATTCATTTAATGAAAAAAAGAATCCTTGTTGGAAAGGATATAAACAAATAGGCACAAAAAGAAAAAATAATAAAGTTGTACCTAACTGTGTACCTGATGAGGATACGTCAGATTCTAAATCTGAGTCATATATATCATCATTTGATGAATTTGAATTAAATGAGAAAAAAGATACCAGGTTAATTAAAGCTGGGGTTGAGGGTTATAATAAACCTAAGAGAACACCAAATCATCCTACTAAGTCACATATAGTAGTTGCTAAAGAGGACGATGTGATAAAAACAATTAGGTTTGGCGAACAAGGTGCTGAGACTGCCGGAAAACCAAAAGAGGGTGAGAGTGAGCGAATGAAGAATAAAAGAAAAAGTTTCAAAGCGAGACATGCTAAGAATATTAAAAAAGGTAAATTGTCCGCTGCTTATTGGGCGAATAAAGTAAAATGGTAAAAAAATAAAAATATTTACTAAGGGGAGGCAACCTTTTTAATATATAAACGTAATTAATAAAAATAAAACAAAGAGACTTCGAAAATGTTAAAATTAGAATATTATATGGAACCTACTTATCGCTTAGATGAAGCGAGTGCCATATATATGGAACAAAAAATCAAACTGGATTATTAGCTAAGATAATACTTATATAATAAGGCACACCAGTTTGATTAGATTCAAACTGGTTTTTTGTTTTTGGAGTAAAAAATATATTGCGAGATGGAGCAGTTGGTAGCTCGTCGGGCTCATAACCCGAAGGTCGCACGTTCGAATCGTGCTCTCGCTACAAATATATAAATGGGGGATTAGTTTAGTTGGCTAAAACACAGGATTTGCAATTCTACGTCACCAGTTCGAAGCTGGTATCTTCCACAAAAAATGGAGTTGTTGAGCAGGTGGTGAGCTCCGGAGACTGTAAATCTCTCGCATTATGCTGTTTAGGTTCGATTCCTATCAGCTTCACAAAAAGGACCATTGGTGTCAAGGGTAACATGCATCACTGTCTATGATGTGCTCTCGGTTCGAATCCGAGATGGTCCGCAAATAATATGCTCTGTTAGTGTAATCGGCTAACACATCTCACTTTCTATGAGAAGACTACGAGTTCGAGCCTCGTACAGAGTACTTTTTTAAATATATGAAAATCACATATGATTTAGTTTCTTTTTATGTAAAAAACCTATGGAATCTAGGTTATCTAGATACGTATACATTACTTGATAATACTACCACAGATGATGATATAGTAGTATTTGACTATTCTTCAGAATATTTACTTATGAATGACTCATTCATATCAATAGAGGTTATTAACACAAGAACACAGGGGTCATTTAAAGTAGATGCACTTGTTGAAGATATTTTATATGACCCGTTAAAGAAAACACAGAAGTCTTTAGCTTCTGTGATGAATTTGACAAAAAAGATTCTAACCTATGTTAAGATATATTGTTTAATGATGTTTGATTTGTTCCATCAATAGAACAAACGAAATAACCATCTGAGTAGAAAGTTTTTTCAACCCAAAATTGAGTATGTAAATAATTTATATGCTTTGAACGATTTGTTGAATTGGAATTAGAATTTTTTTGTGAATGTTTCTAAAAATAAATGGAAATATTTACAAAAAAATTAAAAATGGAGTTTAAAAGTTTAATATATACAATAATACTGTCTGGTTCAGGGACTGAGTCGGACGTTAAACAAAAACAGGTGGAGGCGTTACCATTGGGTAAGTCTATGAAACCTGAAACACATTAATGTGTAGTTCATTTTGTCAAAAACAGATGAGAGAGGATAAACTTAAACACTATTAGACAGATAAGAATTAAAAGTAAAAAAGGTTGATATCAATTATTTAAATAAATTGACAATGGATGAAAGTTCCTATATCAACCACTAAGCACATATTTAACCAAGGAGTGAATTTAACTTCTTCTCACGTATTATTTGTTTAATACGTACTACATCATTATAGATAGGTTTAATCTTGTATGACTGTCTTTCTGACATGAGAAGTTTATAATCACACATATCCGATTCTAGGGTAAGGGTAAATTTATACATTATATTCTTTGAGTTATATGAAGCTAGATGTTTCTGCATCATCTTGACTATAATACTTATATCTAAATCAATCGCATCTTCAATTATATCATATAGTTCATTCCGAACTTTTATAAAATATTTGAATTTTTCCTTCATACTATGCATATAATTATATATTTTTTTATAGATTTGCATCATGTACATATACCTACTATACCAAGATAGTGTAGCCTTAAGTGGAGCCTACCTAGAAATCGAACATGTATACATGCGTATAATGAGTCTATATGCTAAATACAACGATGATATAGATTATTACGACAACCAAGGATATCTTGAAAAGCTTAGTGATGCTTGGACATTATATAAAGTACCGGTAGGAGCCGATGAGGAGGTGTATATAAATCACAAATACACTAAGTCACCATATCTACTAGAGTTGCCAGATACATATGCTGACTTGAGAAAAGCTATACGAGAATTTAAAATAGATAAATTAATTTAAATACTGATAATTACTAAATTTAACATTCTTTGATATAAGTCTATATCTTATTGTAGTTATATGGATATTTAAACTAATTGACGCATCGGATAGAGTTAAATACTTAACATTATCTATTTCGAATGGCTTACAATTATTGATAAATCTTCGTCCTTTATTTTTAGATGATATCAATTTCTTTGAAGCTTCTGTATGTTTTTTACCAAAAAAAGGATTCTTACTACCAATACGCTCTGATGCAACCCTTGAAAGATTATTACTTAAAATTGTTGACTTTTCTATACCATGATACAAAACCCAAGTTTTATCTTTTATATAATTCGTATTAGTTTCATAATATTTTTTTATCTTAATTGATTGTGTTTCCTTAGCCATTTCTGACCACTTATTTCCATAATTAGGATTTTTATCTCCGAATACTTTTTTTGACCTTTTTACCCGCTCCTCATCGCTTAGGTTAGAATATTTATCTGTAAGTGATGTAGATATGTTATTAATGATAACTTCACGATTTGGATTATTTGAGATAGTATCACCACCCACTGAGTTTACACTAATATTATAAAAGTATTTTTTTGATGAATCAGTTTTGAATATTTCATTAAGATATTCTTGCTCAACATCTAGTAAAGAATTTATATCACATTCTTTTATGCAGGTAAATATAAAATTAGACTCACCATATTTGTTCCAACTTCGCTGTAAGTAAATATTATGATGGTTTCCATTTTTTAAATCTTTTTTATGTCGCCTGAATCTCTTTTCAATTTCTTTGGATGAACCTAGATACTTCTTACCATTTACAACATTTTCTATAATATAAATCCCAATCATTTTAAACTTTATAATTTTATTTATATATAAATTTCATGGAAAGAGATATAGAAAATCAATATTTAGATTTACTTAAACTAGTATTGGATAATGGTATTATTAAATCTAACCGAACCGGCACAAATACAATTACATCCATCCCAACAATGATTCAACATGATATGGATAAGGGATTTCCGTTGTTAACTACAAAACATATGGGAATTAAATCGGTGTCAGCTGAATTGGAGTTTTTCATAAAGGGATTAAGTGATAAACAGTGGCTGAAGGATAGAAATTGTAATATATGGTCAGAGTGGTGCAACCCTAGTAAAATCCCAGATGGGTTAAGTGATGGAGATAGAAAAAAGTTTCAGTTATTGGAAAATGACTTGGGAAAAGTGTATGGTTATCAGTGGCGGAATTTCAACTCTGAGGGACATGACCAATTTAAATCTATTGTAGATTGTTTAAAGAATGATGTGGATAATAGACGAATGGTTTGTAGCGCATGGAATCCGCTGGAGTTTGAGGAAATGGCTTTACCACCTTGTCATGTGATGTGGGGGGTGCAGGTGCTGGGTGGTAGGTTGAATGTTTGGTGGATGCAGAGAAGTGTTGATTTGTTTTTGGGGCTTCCTTATAATCTCGCATCATATGCCCTACTCCTAAAGCTTCTCGCCAAACAAAGCGGTCTCAAAGAAGGTATCCTAACCGGATTCCTATCCGATGTTCATATATATGATAATCATATCAACCAGGTAAAAGAGCAATTAACTAGAACACCATATAAACTACCTAGTTTAGATATCCCCAAGTTCACGAATATTTATGAATGGGAATATACCGATGTATCTTTGATTAATTATACCTCACATCCTAGTATAAAAGCACCAATTGCGATTTAAAGTAAATTATATATATCATAATTAAAAAGTTTTTTGTATATTTGTAATTAAAATAATAAAGTAGATTATATGATAGTATATATTTGTTGTTACTTAGGGGGGTTATTAACACTAGCTTTACTTCTTAAAATTAGCAGTTACCGATATAATAAAAAGGGTTACTATATACCATATAACAATCTTTTAGATTGTGTATCTAATGGTAAACTAGTTTTTCAGAAACGAATACAAAACACAGTATTTTTCACTGGGTATGAAAATATGGATATAATGTATGATATAAAACAAAAAGATGTATCTGGATTTATAGGCAATAAGTGTGTGCTGGTACCATCTCCAAAAATAGCAGACATAATGAGTAAGATTATCAGTGGAATTGAGCGAAAGTTTTATAAAGAAATCTACATGGATATTATTACAATAAATGATATTGTTTATTCCAATAATTTAATCTATAATAAAGAGTCCGAGAACGAACCAATTAATGTCAATAATAGATATGAGATATTATTGGAAGATGATGTAATCGATGAGACACTCATTATAGATGACATTATTAAAAAAATAAGAGACCTTGGTATGAACTCGTTGAATCAACGAGAAAGAGATTTCATAAATGATATAAAAAATTGGCATATTTAGATAATGTCGAGGGTTGATTTAGATAGTTTAATGTCGCTTCTTGTCATTACGGTGACTGAGAAACGAATTATATTACCCAATAAAACACATTCTATATACATTCTATATACACCATATCGAAAAAGGATATATAAAATAACATCATCTACATATAAGAACTTTCCTTACAATATAGGAGATGATATCCAAAGCGTTATAGATTGGTGTAATGAACAAAAACATGAATACCGGAAGCGAACAAATAAGAATACTATTTGGGACGAATAATTAAAACATATATATGAATATTAAAATTTTAGCACAGAATATCGTTAATAATATTAATGATTTCACGCCAGAACAGATTGAGAAGTATTTCCAGGATTATGCTGAATCTCATATACAGTATTGGAAAAAAAGATGTGAACTAGCAGAGAAGTTTATCCAAGAGTCTCCATGTGATAACGATATAACCGATGCCCAACTTATGGCATGGACTCAATATAACACATTCGTTAATTCATCAGAGAATTAAGATTAGATATCAGCATTACTTTTCCAATCATTGTAGAATTCAATTGAATTTCTAATAATTGTTCTGACAAATTCAACATTATTAAAATCATCTAACGATTCTAATGTGTAACCGGAATGATATGGTAATATATGCCACCAAATATTCGCACCATCAATAGTCAAATTGGTGCTAAAATATGGACCATCTACAAAGCTATCGGTTTTTATCTCAACTGTAACTATATGGTCCTTTAATTGCTTTCGGTATGTTTCATGTTTTGGGGTCTTTGATGATAGAGTCATTCCTAATTTTCTTGTTAGAAATGTAACTATATCCAACCATGGTTGTGAATACATAATTATATAGAGGTGGTTGAATCTACTTTTTCATAACTATATGCATCACAACTTGGTCTCGATGCACATCCGGCAATAAGAATAGCCAATATAATTGAAATTATTATCTTTTTCATATACTTTATTTTATTATTTATACTATATCTTCATCAGATTCTTTCTCTGATTCGGCACTAGCTTCGATATCTTCTACCTTACCAATTATTTTATCTCTTTGAATAATGAAACCATCTTGATTAAGTTCAGTTTTAAGTTTTATAAATCCATCTTCAACTCCATCCTGGTCAATGACTTCCCCCTCGTTCTCGGTACCATCTTTTTTAGTATATTTAACCTTAGTTCCTTCTTCATACTTATCTGATGTTCCACCACCTTTAAGAACTTCCTCTAAAGCTTTAGCTTCCTTTTCAGCAAGTTTATTCATCTTAATCGCCATCTTTTCCTTCTCTTCAATTCGCTTCTTAAACTCAACATCCTTCTCTATCTTCTCCGCACCTATCTTACGTAATTCCTCTAACTCATTTGCCAATAGTTCTTCAGCCAATTCCGCTCTTCTTAAACGTATATAACTCTTGATATTTTTATCTTCTTCATCTTCAATTATTTTATTTATTTGGAGAGAGAATTTCTGTTTAGCAGCTTCTTTTTGTTTATCTATTACTTGCTGTTCCTTCGCTAATTTATCTTTAACTGCCTTAAGCCCTTTTTCATCACCACCGGATTCTTCCATTCCTAATTGATACTCAATTAATGTCTTCTCCGCTTGTATTTCCTGTGTTAAGAAAACAAGTACTTGCTTCTTATAATTCTCAATAGCTTTATCAGCATCCTTTGCACCACCGATTTTTTTACTAAACTTTATGGCTAAATTATTTTTAGCATTTTGGAATAACTTTTTAATAACTCCTCCAAAAAATTCATTTATTGGTTCAGTATTTGTTATCTTTTTATTGTCTTTAAATTCATTGAATTTTTGAATAAACATACATACAGTAGATATTTTTATATATGTATATATTAAATAACTGATTCTAAATTATCAATAATTGTATCATATCCTACTTCTAATGAACGAAGGTGTTTTTGAATCTTTTCGAAGTGAATAAAGTCCTCTACTTTGACCCCCATTTCTTTTTCTAAATCATGAGGGAATGTAATTACTTGCGTAGTATTCGTGTACCAGTAAATACCCTCGTAATATTTATCATTATAAATAATAGAAATTAAAGCCGTGACACCACCCTCCAGATTGCCTATATAATCTTTAATGGTGATGTCTAAATTTTCTATTATCTTCATGTAAGTATATATAAGTTATTGATTTTGTAAACTGTGTATATCATAAAATATGTTGATTTTCAATCAATACTAATTACTAAGCATTGTTCTTCGAATAATTCTTTCGAATAACATAAGTAGTGTATAGTCATCACATTCTTTAAAATCAAACTCAGAAATATGTGTTGTAATAGTTCCTGTGTTAAAATTATCCCACTTCATCAATGATTTACTAAAACCACCTTCTTTATTTTTAATTTCTTCAATTCTTTCTAATATTTTTTCTCTCATAACTAACCTAATTATTATATAGAATAGATAACTTTTCCTCAATTTCTTCTATCTGTTTACTAACCTTATTCACTTTAACATTCGCCTGAGTATCGGACATTAAATTACTACTATCACAATTATAGAAAGAATACATATCTTTATCTAATTGATGATAATGCCAAAAGTTTTTAACAAATCGCTTTAATTCAGAGAGTTCTTTTTTAAGTTCCCTTCTTTCTAATCCATGTATTTTATAAATTGGTTCATTCATATCAATTACTATTTTTTTCACTTATAAACAAATCATAAAACTCTTTACCAAACTCGGACTTTAAATATTTCAAATCCCGCATTTTAGATTTATAATAAATCTTATTTAACTTATTGGTATTGAGTGATATACAACTTTTTTTCAGATAAGTTTGAAATGAATAGATTGAATAATCTTCCACTGTCATATAACCTGTTCCCTCTTCATAAATCTCAGCGTTTAATCGTCTACTTAATTCCGATATAAATTGACAATCTAACCATTTATGGAAATAATTACTATGGTTATGTTGCATTTCGATATATTTACCGGAGATAACCTTTAACTCACCATCCTCATTCATTTCCTTAAATTTATCTCTGATGAATATTAACAGACCATCATCATTAACTGATTGTATAGCAAGTACTTTCCATGGTTCATGCCAATCGAAATACAATTTTCCACCAAATCGTTCAATATTTATCTTATTATAAGCATCCATAATCTCTTCTATGGTGATGTCACTATCCTTTCTGAAAATATTTACAAAATTTGCCATATATTTTTATTTCTTAGTTTCTGGAATTGCAGTTAAAAGTAGCAAAATTGATATTATACAACCGGTTATTGAACCAAGTAATACCATAACAATAAATAGTGCTATAGAAAGAACGACTGATATGTAAGCAGATATACGAATCGCATTTTTTACATTAAAATATAAGAGTATATTCCTAAGAATACCACCACCATCCATGGGGAATATAGGCAACATATTAAATATAAAAAATATTACATTTAATAGAGATACCACATAGATAATTCTAGACATGATATCAAAATCTTTTAGTAAAATTGATACAATAAATAGAATTATAAATAAACATAAATTAACAAATGGTCCAGCTAAGTAAACTAAGATATTCTGCTTTGGTGTCAACTTCTCGTTGTCTTGTTGATTTATAAAAGCAGCACCACCTAAGATGTTTAGAACAATTTTATCAGTTCTAACACTAAATCTACGTGCCATCAATACATGCCCAAATTCATGCAATAGGATTGATACAAAAGCAAATACAACTGTTAATAATTCAGTAATGAATGATTCTATGGTAATATTACTCCATGTAAATGCGATTAGGAATACCAAGAACCAGGATGTATTTAAGAATACATCTACTCCAAGCATTTTAAATAATTTTAAATTTCTAAACATTGATTAAATTTTTAATAGATTCTAAATAATTATTTGGGTTACCATATACGAGACCACGAATTGCTAAATAGAATTCAATAATACTCTCATGTGTAGTAAATACAATCTTTGGTAAGTGATATGTATATTCTCCTGAATAGTCAAATTCGATGGTGGTGTCATTTTTATAAAAGTCGACTATTTTATTTAATATAGTTCTCGATTTATCAGCACAGCAAGCTGAACCCTCTTTCAATTCAATCCAATATCTAAAATTACTTTCAATAATTTTAGAATTTTTAAAAATGAATAGTATATCATTATTATCGGAAATCTCAGTTTTAATTAACCCAGTTATAAACTTCTCATGTGGGTATAGTATTTTATAATAAAAATCACTAAACTTTTGAATATCTGTAATATCCATCCCAGTGGATAATTTATTATATAAATCAATCTGCTCCTGTGTAAATGAATCACTCAGTGAAGTTAATACATTTCGCATTAAATTTTCATCCATATCTTAATTTTGAGTGCAAATGTACATATTTATTTTAATATAACAATTGCTTTTTTATTTAATTTTAAGATTTAGTAATTTTTATATATAAAGACTATGATAGGAAAATAAATAAAATTTACTAAATTTACACCTGGTAATTATGACTAAAAAAGAGAAACGAGAATTAATATACAATAAGTATGATGGTCGTTGTGCTTATTGTGGAGAACTATTAGAAAAAGGTTGGCATATAGATGAATTAGAACCGGTAAAAAGAGGTTGGGAATATATTAAAGATGAAACCGGTGCTAAGATTTGGGATATTGAAAAGCTAAGATATAAAACGAAATCAACGATAATGTATCCAGAAAGATTCAATATAGAGAATCAAATGCCATCATGTCCAAGTTGCAACATTAATAAACATAGTGGAAGTCTTGAAGAATTTAGAAAGTTAATCGAAGGATTCATGAAGCATCTAAACGAAATAAATACACAATATAAAATAGCAAAACGATATGGTCTTGTTATAGAAGATATAAAACCGGTTGTTTTTTACTTTGAAACACTCGGTGAAAACTTTAATTTAAATTATGAAAAAACACATCAAGACTAAACTTAAGGACTTTTTAACCAATGATATAAAGGCATATCGAGGAATTGGGAACACCATAAATAAAACTTATGGTGGAAGTGATGATAATATAGGGACTTTCTGGACCAACAATTTAACAATGGCAAAGTGGTTTGCTGGACTCATAGATTTTGATATAGATAGTGAACGATATGAAGAAACTGGGAATTCAGGCAAGGTCATTCAAAAGATATTGAGATTTAAAAATCCATATATAATTAATTCAGAGGATGCTGACTATGATTCTTTTCAAACATATATGCACGAGATAATTAATATTGGCGGAGTTGAGCAATATAAAGCTAATTTGATTCAACAAAATTATGATGGAATCATACTTAAAGATAATAATACAAATTACTATAATGATGGTGTATATGATATATACATCGAATTTTAAATATAAAAAAAATATATCGAATATATGAAAAATACAGTAAAGAATTTCGGACAATTTATAAATGAAAGCAAAAGAGAAAAACTATCCATAAATGGATTCGAGTGGTGGTTAGACAGAGATGTCTTAATGATTTTCGATAAGGAAGATTCAGTTAATGGCGTATCAATCCATTCTAAACACATCACACCTAATGAAAAGAAACAAATAATGGATTTCATAAATTATGTTTCGTAATAGTAAGTATAAAAATGAATCCAATTATTAAATTAGCACCGCTGTGTATTTAATCAAGTCTTATTGCTTTCATTATAATCAGCCATAGAGCCAATCATCGAATCATAAAAAGATTCCTCCATTTCTTGATACGCTTCCATAGACATACCATGTTGTAACTCGAAAACATCTTTCTGACTTAATGGTGGTGCAACTAGTTCGTAAACACCAACATAGTAAATATTTAAATCATATTCCACACAATCATAACCACCACCTTGAGTGTGCATTGATACAAGATGTAATAACTTCTCGAATCCACACATACATAAGTGTGGCTTACGTGTTAAGAATTCATTTATGTAATCTTTCACATCTTCATAAATCTTTGGTAAATATTGAGTAAGTACCTCACTTTCATAATCACAGAATGTGTTATCTAACCATCTCTCGTGAGTATATGAGTCTCTATCATATTGTATGTCACCGATTTCATGTAAATATTCAATGAAGAACACATCTTTAGGTGTGTAGAAATAAAAAGTATCCCCATCAGATTCCTCTCCCATTTCTTTAAAGAAAGGCTCACCCTCATCACCCCATTTCTTTTCATAGACTTTATCATCATCGATACAATAGACTGGTCTATCATTTAAATCAAAATCAGATTTGATTATACTATCCCCTCGATAGTAACTAAAACTAAACTGTACTATATGCGATTCTGTCATATCTTTTATTTTTCTAAACTTGCACCAATTAATTTAAATATTTGTCCCTCCCTGGTACTAAATATCTTTTCCATCGAATCCCTAACTACATCCTCCATCATCTCTTCTGTTGTTGTTAGATTAGACATATAACCAATTCTAGGTCGATGTCCTAATTTAGATACATCTATGTAATATGATAAATATTCTAGTAAATTAGTATCTAAAGATAGACAACACATCGTATTTTTATAATCAATTCTTAATAGTTCATAAGCATCCTCATAGGTTATTTTATCCTTTAGGTGCATTTTAAGATACTCATCGAATACTGATTTTGGGACACTGTTAAGTGTATCACACGAATGTTCTTTAAGGTTAAAGAATAAAGATATTTTCTTAAAATATCGATTCTTTGAATTCCTTGTTATTTCATTGTAAATACTATCCATTGGCTTTGTTTAATCTAATAAATAATCTAATTTTACCTCACGGCTAAGTTTTTTAATTAGTTTTCTTGGAATTTCATATTTTTGAAATTTAGTTACGTCAACATATCTCAAATCAACATAAAACATACCAAGATGTCCAAATGAGACATATCGGTTGGTTTTAATTGGTCTTGGTATATGTGGTGGTAAAACGTCTTTCTTCTCATATATCCACTTGGTGAAATCACAATCATGTACATCTTCACTAAGAATTGGTCTAAATAGATAAATAGTTCCTTTTGCCATAATGGAACAAAAATACATATAATATTTAATATATACAAATATAAAAGAAAATATAATTATATATGAAAAAATTCACTACACATGTAATCGATGAGAAAGAAGAGATGGTTCTTCATGAGAAACTAGGGAGTGTTAAAGATTTACTAATTGAATTTTTATCAACTGACGAAGAATCCTTGGATAATTTTATACAAGAGAAGATGGGAAGTTATAATGAGACACAAAAAGATGTCATGAGAAATAACATCGAGTCTTATATACATACTCGTCTAGGTTAATATAAAGCATCCCAGACCACAGCAATCGATTCAATTCTACTTTTTGTAGATAGTATAGGATTGAATGTATATTCAAGAATACTTAAATCATCGGCTAAACGTGGTGTACTATACACGATATCAACATGTATATTACCTATTAAAATTGAATCCGAATTCCAGTGTTTTGAATTCTTATTGACATATATATCACAATTCATATATTTTCCAATGTTATATAAACCAAGCCCTGTCTGATTATCAGTCTGGGGTTGTGTATAGTATAACAAAGATGCGAATAAGCTTTTAATCCTTGGTGTTATTATAATTGTATTAGCGTTTAGTTCAAGTATCTTATCACCTATCATATTATGTAAATGGTTTTCTACAAAATCCCTTTCGGTATGTTTAAAACATCCATCTATTAAAATAGATAGACTCTTTTCTCTATGACATATTGAATTAAAATCAATATTAGTTTTTTTAGATTGATTATACATATCTTTAATTATTTCATCATATGTATCACCTGTTATTCTATTCACATATTGATTTTTAATAACCATACTGTAATCTATGCTCCTATTCTCAAACATATGTTGTTCTGTGTATATATGTAGTTTTTTTGATGATTGGTTATCTATGTATCTAAAAGATACGAAGTTTAAGTTACTGAAGTTTTGAATAAGTTTATCTATCATAAATAATGTTGTTAGTTTAAATAAGTAAAAAGATTTAATATATATGTTAATATGAAGTTCATAAAAGAGTATAGGTTATTTGAATCGGTAAATCCATATAAATGGGCATCTATAAAAGATTCCAATTTATACCAATTCACAGATGAATATGGAAATGATTTCGTAGTAGAGTTTTCTAAGCGAAAGGATGGTATTAGTGCTGAATTAAAATGGTTCGTTCGTGAAAATGGGAATGATAGTATGACTAAAATAGTCAACGGAAACCCATATAGAATACTTGAAACAATATTATCTAACATATTAACTGACTATTTATATAAAAATAA
>Ga0172380_10005117_pt1 | contig 16199 bp, 26 predicted proteins | sample Leawe162metaG_FD_119747 | JGI IMG/M metagenome (GOLD analysis project Ga0172380, IMG submission 119747) | Leachate microbial communities from a municipal landfill in Southern Ontario, Canada - Leachate well 162 metaG | ecosystem: Engineered > Solid waste > Landfill > Unclassified | place...
GGTACCAGATTCCTGCCCGTCGCCGCGTCGATAAGTCAGGGCGTACTGGTAACGCCCCGGCGGCAGAGACCCGCCCACCGCCGCTACAGAAGGCTGCGTAAGTGGGGCGGCAATACCCCACGTTCTGGAAGTGCCAGCTTGAAATACCCCAGAGTCCGCACCGTTTGAATAGAACACGCGGTCACCAAGGTGCGCGTAGGACATGCGGCGTCCGGTCGAGAGGCCAGCGCGGACTGAGCGCAGTGAATAGTCGGGAAGAATCTGGTAAAGCACCGAACCGCTGACGACCAGCGCGGTCGTGCCATTGCTCCACACGGAATGATAGTTACCAGCCGATAGGGCGGTGCCGTATCCTTTCCGGCGGCGAACGCGATTGGCGTCCGTGATATCGACATTCAGCGCGGCTTCCAGATCGCCGGGAGCAAAACTCTCGGAAGTGACCGTGTTACGCAGGCCGGTGAATCCGTTTAAACGGACTACATCCTCGTCTTCTCTAAGAACCCCCATTGCCCCACCCACCGAAGCGGAACCGCGGCATCGACTGCTGACGGCGTTGCTTGTCCCGTTTCGCCTTCGCCACGTTGCCATAGAATTCGCCCAACCACTCACGACCCAACTTTTTCAGCTCGGCATCAATATCCGCGGTCCGGGTCAAGCATGATCCGGCAGCGAACAGGGTCAGATCGAGGTGGTGCTCCTCCGGTATCTCCGGTTCCTTGTCCGCATTCTCCTTGGTCAGATCGCAGAGCGGCATGCGGACCACTGCCAGTTGCAGTTTCAAGAGAGCAGAGTCCTCGTCGGGCTTTTGGCGGACGCGAATAGTACGGGTTCCCATATCCACCGAGTAGCGGCCGGGGCGTCCTGAATTTTCTTGGAGGGCGAGATTGGTGTCCCAGAAGTCCGGGTCAGTCTGATAGCTCCCCACGATCAAATGGTTGTCGCCATACCCTACGCGGGTAAGATCAAGCGCGCTGTCGCTCAGGCGCGCGGACTTGATGTGGATGATCGACTTGTGGAACGCGTAGTCAGTCTCGTCTTCTATCAAGCTGATCTGCGTAGCTGGACCTGTCAGGTCTTCGAGTACCCATGCGTCGCGGCAGTAAATCTTCTGCGCCTCCGTCAAATAGCGGAGCACCGTCGCATCCTTGAACAATTCGTCGCCAGCCCCCTCAACGAGGGCGGCGCGATCTTCAAGCATGGTGCCGGTGATATGCGTGAGTAGTTCAGAGACCTTCATGGCCTATCGCAGGACGCCGTTCGGAAGTTCCTCGGTCTCGGGCAGCAGGCGCTTACCCGTCTCGTCCACGGCCTTGCCAATCAGCATGAATGGGAACCGGCGAGCCTTTCGGGTTGTAATGCCGGAGAGGATATCCCCCTCGCCAACCACCGCGATGGAACGCTCGGTCACGGCGTCGTTCAGCACATTGACGACCTCGGCCGGCACTTCCAGACGTACGCCGCGCTTCAGCTGGTAGGCACGGCCATTGACCGACACCGGAACCGGGTTGACCTCGTTGGCGTCCCGCGCTTCTTCCAGCACGATGGCGTACCGGGTCAGGCTCGAAGCCCGCGACTCATTCGCCACGCCGGGGCGGTTGTGTTGATCCAGCAACTGCTCGGCATCGCGCTTGGCTTGCATCTCGGCCTTCTCAGCCTCCAAACGCTTGATAGTCTCCTGAAGCTCAGCGACCTTCGGGTCCTGATGGGCGGCCAGCGCTTTTGCGACCTCAGCTGCGACCAACGCGCCGATGTCCATGGGTGCGGATGCGGGGGCAGGAGCGGGCTCCGCCGCGGGTTGCACATTTTCGACGGTCACCGGTGGGACCGCGGGTGTCGGCACGCGGATGTCCGGAACATCAGCATCGCCGATGTCATCCAAACCGCCCAGTGCCGCCGAATTGACTCCCTCGTTTTCCGTACTCATGTGGTTCTCCCCGTTAAATTATTTGGTTGTTGCAGCTTCCTCAAATGCCGAATCAAACTCGCTTTCAGGTAAGTCCTTCAGCGCGTTTTCGACCAGCTTGAGCACTTCTTTCACCGTCTTCGCGGCGTAAACACTGGTGCAGTCACCGAGATACGGCTCGCAGTAACCGCCGGGATTCTTGGACTTGGCTTTTGCAGCCGCTTCCTTTTTCTTTTTCATCTCGGCGATGTCGGGTACTTCTACAGTATACCCGTTTTCCAGCTGTTCGATGCGAATCCGAAACACGTCGCTCATGGTGTGGCTCCTTTGGACAGACAACACCCCGCCGTAGCGGGGCCGGTTGTTGGCTACTGCGGGCTATTAGCCCTCAGCGACCCACACCACGGTGTCGTTGTCCGTGATCGCGCCGCCGTTGGCGACGATGGTGAACTGGCCTTCGTCGGTCGTGCCGCTGTCACCGACAGCGCCAACCACCAGCTTGTCATCCGTCTCCAGCGTGCGTACGCCGTTGGCGGCCGTCTCGATGAAGTCGCCTTGGTTCATGCCCTCGAACCATTCCTGCGTCACGCGGTCGGTCACGTTGATGACCTTGACGTAGCGCGGCACGAAGCCGAGCGTGATCGTAAGGTCTGCGGCCGTGTAAGTGCCAGTCGCGGAACCACTTGCCCGGCGAACTACGCCATCGGTCTGGGCTTGAGAGAGAGTCTGTGCCATTGTTGCCTCCGTTCAGATGTTGGGAAATCGAACTACCCCGGGTTATTACGCCCGGGGCTCAGTCCGATTAGTTCGTTGCGGCTACCTCGACACGGACCAGCCACAGGTCATTCAGGATCACGGCTGTCTGCATCGTCTTCCAGCCGGCGGTTCCGCGCTGGCCCAGAGGGTCGCCAGAAACCGGCTTCGGATTCACGACCATGATGCTCAGGCTGTCCGCACCCTTCAGCGGTACGATGCCGTAGGCGTCCTTGGCGAGGAACAGGACCGGGTACACGTCCGCCAGCGAGCCGCCGGTGGAGATCATCGTGCTGGTAGCTGCGCCGGCGTTGGCAAAGGCCGTGAAGATCGTTGAGCGCAGGTAGCGCACATCTTCAACCGCACCGATCTCGTTTTCCCACGGTGTCACTGTGCCGTACTGCTTGGTCGAGATGAAGCCGGAAATGTTCCGGATGTCGTTTTCCACGTCGGTGTGGACCAGCCCGATGAACGCGGCTTCCACCGGCTCAGTGCGGAACGCGGCCGTCGAGGCTACCACCGAAGTGATGTAGCGGGCGTTCTGGCGCTTCAGGGCGCGAGTGGCCTTACGTTGCAGAGCCAGCGTCAGAGGCGTATTCACGTCGGAGCGGCCTGAACCGTTCGCGTAGTACAGGTTCGTCCCGGCCTTCAGGATGTTCCAGCGCACGGTTTCGATGGTCTGCGCGGCCTGCTCACCAAGCACTTCGCTCAGCTGGGCCAGATACGGGTCTTCATGTGTGTCCTCGATCACGTCCGAGAACGGCACGTAGTCGCCGTACTGTTCGAGCGTGGCCGTCACGTCCGTCACGGTCACTTTCTTACCGGTCGGCGTAACACCCTCAACCAGCGGTGTGGTAGCCAACGCCAGCGCGTTGTAACGGCGGAACTTCGCGACCTTCGTGCTCTTGTTCGGCAGCACGTACGTCTGGCCGAACTTTTCGAGGATCAGGTAGGGAACCCCGCGGGTCAGCATCTTCACTACCGCAAATGCGGCTGTGCGGGGGGTGATGTCGCCGTAGACTTGTGTGGAAGCCATTTCTTTTCTCCTTCGTCAGTAATTGCGGGGGTTAGTCGTCGCCGAGCAGCGCGAGAATCACGGTGATGGTACCGGTGACGCTGATAGTGCTGTTCGCGTCAATCGTTGCTGCCGAACCAGACCAGTTCAGGTACAGGTCAACGGCCGTTGAAGTACCATCAATCGCGGTTCCTTGTCCCGCCAGCTTGGAGTACGGCAACGTCGTGCTGCCGAGGGTGATCGTGGCAGTGACCGCCGCAAAGTCCACCTCCGTGCCGGTCAGGGCACCATCCGCAGCGTTTGCGGCCACGGAACCAAGGCCCATGACAAACGCGGCGTCGCCGGCCGCACCGGTAAGGGCCGCGCCTTCGGTAAAGGCAGTGAAGTCCATGCGGGAGGCAAGAGGCTGAATCGCGAAATTCGCGAAGTCGAAAATTTTCAGCGAGCCGGATGAACCGGACCCGGCAGCATCCGTGACAGGAACGCTGACAGCCGCCAGATTGAAGGTCAGCGTAGCAATGTTTCCTTGCCGATTGACATCGACGGTCAGGCCGGCGACCGAGGGCGCTGCGCCTACGGTCACGGCATCGTCAACGGTATCGTCCTCGCCGATAATGGCGAGTAGCGCCTTCTTGACCTCGGGGTCAATGTTCAGCGCTTTGATGCTGTTCGGGGTCATGCTCATTCGATGGTCTCCTTGTAGGATTACCTTACGGCTGCTGCCGCGGCTTCATCGAATGCTGCGTTGAAATCTTGGGAATCAACGCCCCGCGGTGTCGGTGTCGTTCTCGCCGAGTTCACGGGTTTCAGAGCCACTGCTGCCGCCGCGCTCGGCCGCGCTGCCGGTGCGGCTGGCGTGGTCGTAGTTGTCGCGGGTCCTTCTGGCGCAGTGTTCGGCTCCTTCGGCTTAACACCATTCGCTTCCTTGTATCGCTTGACGAGATCAGAAATCTCCTCAGCATTTCCGTCAGTATAAACACGATTCATCCCGTCTGCCAAGTAAGCGGGTTGAGACTTGATCCAGTCAGCCAGCTTGGGGTAGATTTCATCGTAGTCCGCGTGTGCTTGTAGCACCGCCTGACGCAGCGAATTCGAAGATACCACGTTCACCGAGTTGGCGAGCGGGGCCATGTCCTCATAGATTTTTGTGATCAGAGCCTGAAACGAGCGTGCCACTTTTGCTTCGGTGGCCGCGACCGCGTGGCGCACGAGTATGTCTACCGCGGGCTTCACGTCGGCCCAGTCTTTCTCGAACGCAGCGAGTACCTTCTGGTCGTCCTCGGTAAGCACCGGGTCCTTGATCTCCGCCGCAGTCTTGGCCTCGGCCTCCGCTTTCTCCTGCGCGGTTTTGTCCGCGGCTTCGCGGGCAATTTTCTCGGCCGATTCACGGGCCAGTTTCTCCGCTGCGTCACGGGCCGCCTTATCGGCAGCTTCCTGCGCGGCTTTCTCGGCAGCGGCCTTTTCGTCTGGCGAAAGCTCCGCAGGCTTCGCTTCTTCGGTCGGCTTCTCGCCGGGGGCCGGGGCCGCAGCGCTGGCCGCTTCCTCGAACGCACTTGCAAACTCGTCCACCTCGGACGTAGCCGCGGTATTGCTGTCTTGTTCCGTCGCCATTATTTTTCTCCCCGCTGTTCAAATTCTCTTGGTTTCTCATTCACAAAGTCGATGATCTGCTGCATCCCGTTATATCGGGATTGCCATTTGACCAAATCCTCGCCGGTCGCACGTCGCCATGCTTCCAACGCTTTGTCCCGCTCGATCTGAGCCAATTCCACCAGTGCCCGCATGCCGGGCTCCAGTGCGGTCGCATTGACCGTCTTTCTTAGCTCAAGCTCCCTTGCCCTCACCACCTGCGTTGGCTGCACTTTCGATCCCCCCGACCACGGCGTTGAACGTATCGACGTTGGCCGCCGTTGTGGCCTTCATCGCCAGAGCGTAGTCCTTGAACGAACTCGCAATGATCTCTTTTATCTGCGCCCGCATCGTCGCGGCTTGTCCCTCAGCCAGTGCCCGTGCGTTCGCTGCCCGCTCTGCCAGACGCTCCGCTACTACCTCCTTGTCCTCCAGAAGGTCAAGCGGCAAGTCGCGCACCTTCATCCGCTCCAATAGCACTTTCTCAGGATTCAGGTACATGCGTTCTTCTTCGCTCAGCGTAGTCACGAACATATCAAGCTGGGTCGAGCGCACCTCTTTCGCAATCAGCGATGTGGAGCCCCGAGCGATGACGACATAGTCCCCCTTGATCGACTCGTTGTCGCTGAACTGCATGTTCCAATAGTAGAGCGATCCAATGAAGCTCGTCGTAAACCGGTCGAAGTTTCGCACCGTATCGCGGATCGGCAAGGCCGCGGCACCGAGCAACATCGACGCCCCGCCTTGTGTGCGCAGGGCCTCAGACCCGCCCTTCGATATGTCGCCCATAGCAGAAGGCGGCAGTGCGGTTTCCGAATCAGCAAACTGCATGAACAGTTCCACGATGGAGCGCAGCTCAGGAATGTGCGCGTTGACATCGACCGACTGCACGGCGCGCTGGGACGCCTCCGCTCCGGTTCCTTCGCGAAGATAGGTCTTGTAGGCATGGATGTCGAGCGACTGGCCGGGCATCAGCAGGTCCATATTCAGTTCGAGGATCGGGCCGCACACCACCGAGGCGTTGTCGAGCATCATCCGCGAAGCCTCACAAATTGCGAGCTGTGAATCACGCATCACCACCGGAAGTCCGTTACCGAGCAGGTTGATGTCATCCTCCTCGTACACGAACAGGTGATACGGACGAATCTTGGCATCATAGGGATTGATCACGTGTTTGATGATCGTGCTCCCGATGCCCCACATATTCACTTCATACTCCGAGGAAGTGTCTTCAACGGCGATGCCGCACGCTTCGAGTTCGTGGCCGGACACGCAACCCCAGAACTCATACAGCTCGTACTTGCGGCCTGAAATGTCGGTCACATTCTGCTTATCGCTAGAACCGCGGGCTCGCAACTCCGTCTCCCAGTGAAGCTCCTTGAAGTTCCCCGTTGTGTTCGCCCGGAGCCAGTTCAAAATGCGCTCCTTGTCGAAATCAGGCCGCTTCGCAAGCTCCGACACTTGGTGCCGAGACATCACGTGGCGCTGAAACTGACCGTCCATGGAAGCAAACGTCTTGGCGGATAGGTCCGGGTACCAATCCCACACGCTGACTTTCTCATAGTCCGGCGCGTTCTTCGTCACGCTCTGGGCTCTCAGTTTGCCAGTCAAGCCGTCCTTGACCCACGTGCGGCATTTCTTCTCGATCACCTGCGGGCCTTTCAGGATACCGATGCAATAGAGCACTGCGCTGAAGACAACGCCGCGGGCCTTGGTCACATACTCCAGCTCCTGCAACTGGTCGTCGATCTCGATGCCCATACGGGCGCACTTGGCGTCAGCAAAGCTCTTGATGGCCTTCTCGATCTTCTCGTCGCTCAGGTCCTCGTTCGGATTGTCGAGTGCCAGCTGGTCAAGCACCTTCTGGAGGTCACCCTCGGACAGGTCAGGCAGCGGAGACGCCTCGATCCCATAGTTCTTCTCGGTCTGCGGGAACAGCATCTCCATCAAACGCGCTACGGTGCCAATGACCTTCGTGCGCGTGACCTTCGGGTACGCGTGCGACTGGTCAGCATTGATGTTCTTCTCGATGGCCGGGTCGTAGATACCGCGGAACTGGCGCAGGTTCTGCAACCACGTCTCCTCCACGGTCTTGCGGTCCTTCTTGTACTGCTCGAACATTGAGAACAGGCGAATGCCGAGCTTGCGCACGCCCTCCTCGTTCACCACTGGCGCTGTCGGTTCCACGTAATCATCAGCCACTATCGTCTCCTTGAATAAGCGCCAGCGTGGCGGTTCACCGCTTCGAGGGCGCGCTTGCGCTCCGCATCGTGGTTGACCGAGTCCTCGCCCTTCTCAAAATACATATCGCCGTACTGGCCCGCCTCGCAGATGTGCGAGTAGATGTTCTTCTCGGGCGACTCACTGGCGATTCCATTCTTGGCTACCTTATAATGATACCCGCCTTTCAGGCCCCGGCGGTAGTAAACGCATTGCGGGCTCACGAGAAACGCTGGCCCCATCTCGGTGATCTTCGCGAGGAAGTGGTCCGTCGCCCCCATCCGGTACACCGGGTTGTTGGTGTAGGCAAATTTCACTTTCTTGAACCCGGCGTCCCTGAACATATCCACGCAGCTGCGCTCGTCATTCTGCGACGCTGTGTTGCCGGCCGGGTCACCAGTCACGCGGACGTTGAAGCCTTCGTACTTGTTTCGCAGTAGCGGCTTTAGACGCTCTGCGATGGCGCGCTTGATGCCCATGCCCTCGGTTACGATCTCGTCCAGCGTCAGGACGCGGCCGTGCATGTCCTGTTGCTTGAGCGTCATGGCGGGCGTCAGCCCGAAGTCGGCCGACACGAGCAGCAGCAGGTTGCGGTTCGGGAGCAGAATGTCCTTCGCAACATGCACGCCCTCATTGAACGTCGGATGCACGGGTTTCCCGGCTTTCGAGGTTCCGTACTCGCCGAGGGCATAAACCTTGATGTAGGCATCGCTCGCGTCCTTGCACAGCTCGGTGTAGTAGTCCGCCGGGATATTCTCGACGTTGTCCGCGCGGGGGTTGCGCACAAGCCGCGTGCCGTCCCGCATCTTCACGGTGCAGTTGTCGTATTGTCCGACGCGGATCATCCCGCCCGGCTGTTTAAACGTCTCGATCTCAGTCTGTCGCGGTGCGCCGGTCTCAGGGTCCAAGCCCTCCATCAGCGCATGCCAGTAACTACCCTCCTCGGGTGGGTTCGTGTCGGCCCAGATACCGGCGAACGTGCACCCACCATCCTTCATCGCGGGGAACCGGTTGATACGGCCGCGCAGACCTTCGACAATTTCCTTCGGTATCTCGCGGGCCTCGTTGATGTACGCCCCGGTCAGTTCCAGCGACAACAGGTTCTTCACGTCGGCCGCATCGTCCAACGCTCGGAACATGACCTCAGCCTTCACGTCGCCGAACTCCAGATAAAACGTCTTCCCGGTCTCCTTCCACCACCCGCATGAGCCGTCTGGGAACCAGTCGAACCATGTCTTCATGGTCGTGTCGCGCAGCATCGGCACGGTGTTACGCACCACGGCCCAGCGGGACCGGCGAATGCCGTCCTTGCCCGGGCGCTGCTCCTTCGCACGGCGCACGATATCCACCACGCAGCCGGAGGACTTCCCGCTGCCGAACGGCCCCATGATGATGCGGAACTTCGCGTTCGAGCGCAGGAACCGACTGATCGTCGGCGGTGCGATGTAGTCTACGAGCCCTGACACTTACCGCCCGTTCATCAGGTATTGCTTCCCATACTCCAGCATGCCCACGGCCTCGGTCCCCGGCAAGTCCCCCGTGCCGACACCAAACACGCCGATCTGCTCGCCGTCATCGACCACGAGCAACATCCTCTTGGTTTGTGGCATGTGCGTCCCGACCACCGCGTCGATAAGCCGCTGCCCCGCCTCCGCCGCGTTCCACTCGGGTTTCGGTTCGCCCGGCTTGAACGACTCGTCCACGACTTTCAGCATACGCACCTCCCCAGTTCGGATAACCATAGTCCCGCGGCTCGGTCAGCGGGGTGTCCCGCCTGCCGCACCACCCGCATCCGTACGTCCCATCAGGCTCGTGGAACGTCGATATGTGTCCTTGTATAACGCGCCCGTGCTCATGCCCGCATGCGGAGCATATCCACTGCGGGTACGTGTTCACGAGATGAATCCATGCTCAACGCTCACCCATATCTGCCCATCGGGCAACGGGTACGCAGCATTCAGCGCCGCGGCAATGTCGATGGCAAGGTCCTCGGCCGTGTGCGGCACGCGTCGCGCTGCCAACGGGTTGAACGTCACGCTGATCCCAGAGGCCCGCTTGATGATCCGGTTTTCTGATCCTGACCAGTACATCGGTCGAGCACCCGGTGGCGTCGGCATCCGCTCGATCAGCCAGTAAAACGTAGCATCATGCTCCGCCATCAGCGATCCTCCCCGGTGTCACGTCGATCACCCGACCGGGTCCCGGGGTCTCACCTCCTCCGCTGAACGTGATGTTCAAGGTGAACCCCGAGCCCGCGCCGCCCCCTCCACTCCCCGCTTTGTCTTTCTCACTCGGCTCCAGCCCCGCCATGCGCGCTGTCCACTTGATCATGTCAGCGCGGACCGACGCGGGCACCTCCGGGTCCGTTGCGAGCACGTAGCTGTGCGAGAGCAGGTCTTCCGCCTGTATCTTCGCCTTCAGCCTGAACGACACGCCCTGCTCAGTGATCTCGTTTCGATACTTCGTCACCGTGGCAATGAACCCCGGCACAGCGAACAGCGCCCGCGCCGCTTCCAACGTGTACCCATACTTCCGCATGATGTTGCCCGCGGTGTCTACCCCCAGTGCCAGCTCGTACGCGATCCGCGGATCGAACGCCATGGCAGCGCCACTTTCAGGCACATACCCTTCAGGCAGTTGAGCCCCGAGCCGGCGCGCATCGCGCATGTTCGGCGTTTCACCGAGCGGACCCGGGAGCGCCAGTTCATCGTACGCCGAGTCCCCTACAGCCGCCCGGCGCACTGGTTCCGGTATGGCTGGCGGCGGCGCGGGCTCGAACCCGGTCGGAGTCTCAGCGCTCACCGACGGTCGCCCTCATGGCCGCCGAACAATAGGTCAGCGACCACGGCGATCATCAGGGTCAGGGTCAGGGCGGCAAGGGCGTCGTAGATGTCCATAACTGAACTATACCGTTTTCGGGCGGGTTCCGCAAGGTAAGGACTTGACAAGTCAACAATTAGACTACCCCCTTTCTGTCCTGACTCGTGCTGGAAGTCGAATTGTGGCGCTGTCCGGCGGTCAAGTCGTCAGCGTTCACGATCTAGGGCCTGTTCACCGGACGTGAACAAGGGCGATCTGCTGAACATTCTGGGCGTTATGGCGGGTAGCGCCTAGCGGAATAGGCGACGCGGGGATTGTCACACAATTTGGCGGGGAATTTCCGAAAATTTTTGTCCAAGATTTGACATTGTTGGGTTGTGGGGCTGTTGCATACGCGTAGTGGGTACACCCGCACGACAGGCAAACACTCGGCCCCCAGACCGCCCCCTTGTGGCACAGAAAAGGATGCTTATTGTGTGACAATGCGACAGCCGGACCGTCGGGCGGCACGGGGTCGAGGTGCTGGGCATGGGATTGTGTGACAATGCGCGATTTAAACGTGCTGAGGGTGCACGGTGGCGCTGTTTGGCGGTGGTATTGTGTGACTATCCACGTTTCAGGCAGTCATATCCACCCATTTGGATAGTGATCGGATATTTGTCACACACACTTAAACCATTGATATCCATATATTATATTGTGTGACTATCCAACTATCCATACTATCCACCCATTATAGAGAGAACAACAACTATTTCCCCGATGAAGGGGAATTGTTGCACTTTCGGCGTCGGAAGATTGTGTGCGCGGAAAAGGGGACAGGTGTCATAAGGGGAATAGGTGGATAGTGTGGATAGTGTGGATAGTACCTAACAATTCAACAACTTAAATAATCCACCTTGCCCATTCCTACCCGGATAGCGGGTGGATAGTCACACAATCTGACAGTGAAACAGCCCGACTGCGCACCATCCTGCGCCTGAGCACGCATCCGCCGAGCCGTATCATTGTGTGACAATCGGGCACGGTCCATGCTTCATGTGTCACAATCCCGCCATGTGTGACGCCTTGCCGACACTAGCGCCTGCCTCCGGCGGCATTCGATTGTGTAACACGTTGAATTGTCACACGCGTGGTGGCGGCACGAAACTTGCATCTGGTCTGGCACCGGCATGTGCCGGGACAATTGGAGCAGACGACATGGAACAGGCAACTTCAGTGATTCAGGGGATACCGGCCACGGTGGGCGAGGTGATCGGATATGGGAAGGCCGAGCAGAAGGCATACGACCACGGTCGGCGCGACGCATTGACGGCGGCGTATGAGGCGCTGATCCGGGCCGGGCATGTCTGGGTGCCCGAGCTGGACATCGACAAGGTGCTGCATCCGTCCGGGGTGACTGATCCACGTCAATTGCTGGAGCGCCGTGTGGCGGCCGGGCTGATCGCCTACCTGAAGCTGCATGGGTTTGAGGTGGTCGGGGTCTGGGATGGCGAGGTGTACGAGAAGGCGACGGATACAAAGCAGGCCATGGAATTCATTTTCAATCTGGATGAATGTTCCCTCCGGGTCTGCGCGGCTGAGCATGCCGGGCTGAAGCGCAAGGCGCGCAGCGAGCACGAGCACGGCATCCTTCTGGTGCTGGGGAACAGTGGCTGGGATTTGGTATCGGACTGGAACTTTCACACGAAAGACGAGGACGGGTTCGGCGCAGTCATGGACGGGTTCGACGGTGAGAAGTTCATACTCTAACGCTTGACAATTAGACGGCATGCCTATAGCGTGCCGTCTGGTGGTCACGTGTAGTTTAAACAACCTTGAAGGGGTACAGAATGAGGATCGCATCTAGCAGGATCAACGCAGCGCACACGATGCTGGCCAGCATGGTGGACAACAACGGCGGCACGTTCATCGTGGAGGCAATGGAGCTGGGTAACGTGCGGATCACGGAACCGGTGGCCGGATACGTGGTCGGCGGCCGGGGTGTGAGCTGGGTACAAACGGCGGTGTTCACGGCCGCGCAGATTGAGGCCTTCATCTGGGAGCAGGATGAATTTGTGCCCGCCTTCGGTGGCTGGCTGGACAGTGAAACGGGCAAATGGTGGCTGGATAGCGTGGACATCATTGACGATTTTCACCGGGCCATTGCACTGGCCAAGGCGCGCGGGGAGCTGGCCATATGCTGCCTGCACACGGGCGACATCGTTTACCTGCGCGACGTGGAGCCCGGTAACGCTAAGCCGCTGGGGGATGTCATAGGCGAGCCGCTGAGCGATAAGGACGTGCGCAGCGAGTAGCGCGAGCGCTTAGTGCACCTTGGAAACAGGGTGCACTAGGGGCGACGTGCCCGGATACAGAGGACAGAGCATGATATACGTGCAATTCTATGGCAAGGCGGTAGGCCCGGGGCTGGGCAAACTGATAGAGGCATGCGGGTCTAACGGCGTGCTGCCGCTGGATGGCCGGTGGGGCTGGGGCCGGTGCAGGGATGCTGCGCGCCGGGCCTGTCACCTGCGCGGGTGGACCGCATGGCAATTGCGCCGGGGTCCGTCATTCTCCAATAGCAAGGCGTGGAGCGACGTTTATAAACTGTCTGCCGCGTACCCTGATCCGGGGCAGGACGTGCTGGTGCAGGCCAGTGGGCTGGTGGACCATGGCAAAGTTTAAACGCTTGACAGAGCCACAGGCCCGGGCGTACAGTGCACTCCGGGCGCTGGGCATCATGGTGGTCAGCCCGCAGGACGCAAGGCCGTTGAAAGCCTTGAAGGCCCGAGGGCTGATCCGGTACAGGCGCATCGAAGGGGTACGGCACGCAGAGCTTCGGAAGACGGCGGCACAGGTAGCGGTAGACAGGCGCGAGCGACGCATCGAGCGACAGTTCGCAGAGTGGCTGAAGTACACAACCTTAAGGAATGAAAAATGAGCACCAGCGTAGGATTCGATTTTACAAAGCAGGGACGCAGGCCGTCCGCGGCGCAGATCATCAGCGCATGGAAAAAGGCAGGCAAGCCGAATGCGTTTTCGGTGGAGTACGGCGAGACGTTCGCAGCGTTCGAGCAGCATCACGGGCGCTGGATCGACTCGGGCAACGGGTGCCGGGGTGTGAACCGGGGTCAAGTAGTTACCGCACTGGAGGCCAACAAATGAGCAACACCCGCGAGGAATGGCTGGTCAAGGCAACGAAGTTACTGCGCCCGGTGTTCGACAAGCGCACAGACGGGTGGACCGTGCCCGACAATGTGCGCACGTCGTGCGGGTTCCCGAGGGGAGCGCGCAAGGCCATCGGCCAGTGCTGGAGCAGCGACAATTCAGCCGATGATACGCTCGAGGTCTTCATCAGCCCGGTGGTGGACGACAGCATTGACGTGCTGCAAATCCTAGTGCACGAGCTGGTGCACGCGGCCGTCGGCCTGAAGGCTGGGCACCGCGAGCCGTTCGGCACAGTGGCGCGAGCCATGGCGCTGGAAGGCAAGCTGACCGCCACGGTGGCCGGGGATACGTTTAAACGTGAGATTGCCGCACCGCTACTGGCGAAGCTGGGCGACTACCCGCACGCAGCGCTGACGGTGGGCGGGATCAATACCGGACCGAAGAAACAGGGCACGCGCATGCTGAAGGCGTTCTGCCCGAAGTGCGACTACACGGTGCGGACCACGGCCAAGTGGCTGGACATCGCAACGCCTACGTGCCCGGACGAAAGCTGCAAGGGGTACGGCAAGGACATGAAAGTCGAGTAGCGCGAGCGCTGGCTGGGCATTCTCACGAGTGCCCAGCCGGGGCGACGTGCCCGGATGAAAGGGTAACCATGAAACACTTGCAAACCGAAATAAGCGCGCTGCGGATGATCCGTGTGCGTGCCATCATCGAGCGCCACCAGTTCGTGCTGGCCGAGCTGAGCGAAGCACGACAGGCCCGCGCAGGATTGATCGCCCGGATTGCATCGTGCGCAGAGGGTGGCGTGATCGCGGTGGTGGAGTCTGGCCGGGACTGTGACGGCTGCGCGTACACCGGCCACGTGTCCACCATACCGGCCACGGTGGCAGCATTCGATGCACACTATGACCACGTGGCGCAGTGGGCCGATGGTCCGTTCTGGTTTGCCGTTGAGAAGCCCAGCGAGGCGCGAGGGATCAAGGCCACGAGCCGTGACCTAGCGCTGGAGGCGTTCGAGGACGGGCACTCACATTGCTTGCACGTCTGAGGTGGCACGATGAAATCATACAAGGCAAGGAATGGCCGCGTGCTCCAGAAGCCGAGCTATGCTGAGCTGACCAATGCTCACGCGGTGGGCGACGGGTTCTGTCTGGCATGTGGCGAGACGCAGGCGGCCGAGGGCGATGCAAAGAATCACGAGTGCGAGTCTTGCGGCGAGCGCTACGTGTACGGGGCGGAAACGCTTATACTGATGGGTTTATTTCACGAGGACTGACCATGGCAATCAATTCACAATTCGATGTATGTGGCACTGGCGAGTTCCCGCTGGACATGCTCAGGCGCGACTCATGCTGGCCTGCCTCTACTGACGACGCGAACAAGCTGCACAGCGCGGTGACCGGGGCGCGCACAGTATGTTTAAACAGTATCGAGCGCCGCCCGAACACCGAGCGCTGGGCATCCTTCGGCTGGGAGGTGCTGCAATCAACCCCGCGGGGCCGCCGGTGATCCTGTACACGCTTGAGACCAGCTCGCCAGCGTTCCTGCGCCCAGCGTTTCGCACTGAGCAGGAGGCCAAGGACGACGCAGCTGCAACGCTGGGTCAACCGTGGCCCGCTCTGGAGGGCTGGGGCTGGTCCATTACCCGGCTGAAGACGAGGCCAGCACCGATCAAAGCGCGTTTGACCTATGACGCAGCGAGCGCCCAGTGTGGCGTGCCAGCTCGCACGTTAGAGTGGCGCATGAGGGTAAAGCGCCTGACGCTGGCGCAGGCCATGTCCTACCCGGCACGGAGCAAAAAGAAACCGCTTGACAACGCAACAGCCTAGCAGTAGCATCATCCCGCAGTCTCACTTTCACACTATGAAGGAAACACAATGGACTCCCGCATAACTCCCGACGTGATCCGCAACAACAACGCGCAGGCCGCTGCAATACTGGACCGCCATCCCGACACCCGCGCCGAGGTGGACCAGTTCAACGATCCGCTGACCGCCCGCCAATTGGAACAAGGCGGCGTGCAAGAGTGGTCACAGGGTCCGATTTACCCGGCCGTGATCGCCCGTGTTGAGACGTACGACGACGGCGTGCTGCGCCATACCGTGTTCGAGCTGACGCTCGACGGGGTGACCGAGGCATACGCATCGTATGACGACGCGGTAGCCGCCGCCACGGGGCTGCTGGCACAGCCCAAGGCGCGAGTGGCCCGCCGTATCGTGGCCCCGTCCAAGGGGCTGAACCACTGACCAGCGCGGACTTTGGTAGCGGATTGTTTAAACAGTCTGCTACCGAGGGCGACGTGCCCGGATAGAGGATACGATCATGCCGGACCTGATAGATACACCAGAATTGCGCGCCAAGCGCTTGACCGCCTACCGCGCCGGACAGTACACCATGCCCGCACCCCCGGTGTACTCGGGGAACTGGGACGAGCAGGCGTGGATGAACTGGGTGCGCTTCGATGACCGGACCATCAGCGGGTTCCTGCCGTACTACAAAACCACGTTCGAGCGCCGCCGATCCATGGTGCCCGCATGATCGCCCGGCCATCGAGCGTGCCCGATTTTTATCGCGGGTGGATTATCCATCTGTGCCCGGGGCACCCAGTCACAGGACAGGTGCGAGCGTATCGGCACGGGGTGCGGCTGGGTGGCACTGCCTGGCCGATGGTGAAGTCGATGCTTGACCAGAGGGCAGCGCAATGAA
>Ga0172380_10005118_pt1 | contig 16196 bp, 16 predicted proteins | sample Leawe162metaG_FD_119747 | JGI IMG/M metagenome (GOLD analysis project Ga0172380, IMG submission 119747) | Leachate microbial communities from a municipal landfill in Southern Ontario, Canada - Leachate well 162 metaG | ecosystem: Engineered > Solid waste > Landfill > Unclassified | place...
AACTGGCCGAGACCTGGGCATCCATGGTCTATGGCAAGCTCTCAGCCTCCCGGAATCAGGACATGCACGCCTAGCGTTAACACATCTGTTACTTAGTCCTGTTATTTGTGACCTGACCGAAATCAACTTTGTGCTCCAGGGAAATGTCCCCAGGGCAATCTCCTCCATGTCGACTACGCGACCGGCCACATGTTGTGGTTCGAAAGGAGACTGGAATGGAAACGGCGTTAGATACAGGCAACACCGCCTGGCTGCTCACGAGCGCAGCCCTGGTGTTGCTCATGATCCCCGGCCTCGCTTTCTTTTATGGAGGCATGGTTCGGCAGAAGTCCGTGCTGAACATGCTCATGATGGTCATGGGCGCGCTCTTCATCGTGGCTGTTCTGTGGACCTTCTACGGCTACGGCATGGCATTTGGGGTCGACTCGGCAGGTGAAGGCACCAACAGCCTCGTCGGCAATGTCAGCGACAACATCGGCCTCACATCACTGATCACTGACAACCCTGAGGCGGGCTACCCGGCGATGGCCTTCGTCGCCTTCCAGGCGATGTTCGCCTGCATCACGGTCGGTCTGATCGCTGGTGCGATCGCTGATCGTGCGCGCTTCGCATCCTGGATGGTGTTCGCTGCGATCTGGGCGACCCTCGTCTACTTCCCTGTTGCACACTGGGTCTGGGCAGCCGGTGGCTGGATCTTCGATCTGGGAGTCATCGACTTCGCAGGTGGCACGGCCGTCCACATCAATGCTGGCGCTGCAGCACTTGCTCTCGCTATCGTCCTGGGACGTCGCGTTGGCTGGCCCAAGACGCCGATGAAGCCTCATAACCTCACCTTGGTCATGATCGGCGCAGGCCTGCTGTGGTTCGGCTGGTTCGGATTCAATGCAGGTTCGGCACTTGCTGCGAACAACACTTCAGCAGTGGTGTTCTACAACACCTTCATCGCCACTTGCACCGCTGCTCTTGGTTGGTTGATCGTCGAGAAGATCCGCGATGGACACGCAACTTCGCTCGGTGCCGCTTCTGGTGTCGTTGCAGGCCTGGTGGCGATTACGCCTTCCTGCTCTGCCGTCACCCCGATCGGTGCGATGATCATTGGTGTCGTTGCAGGCGTGGTGTGTGCACTTGCCGTTGGCTTGAAGTACCTCTTCAAGTTCGATGACTCACTCGATGTGGTGGGTGTCCACCTCGTCGGCGGAATCATCGGTACGTTGCTCATCGGCATCCTGGCAACCGACGTTGCACCTGCTGGTGTCAATGGCCTCTTCTATGGAGGTGGGCTCGATCAACTGGGCAAGCAGTCCATCGGTGCCTTCGCAGTCCTGGGCTACTCGCTGGTCGTTGCTCTGATCATCGGTTACGCAATCAAGTTCACCATGGGCTTCCGCATCAGCGAGGAAGATGAAGTCGCCGGTATCGACCTGGCAGAGCACGCAGAGTCCGCCTATGAGTTCGGCGATAGCGGCAGTGGCGGTGTCTTTGCGGGTATGGGACATGCAGCACGGGCAGAGGAGATCTAGAGATGAAGTTGATTACCGCAATCATCAAGCCGTTCAAGCTTGAGGACGTCAAGGGAGCGCTTGAAACTGCTGGGATCCACGGTCTCACGGTTTCAGAGGCTTCGGGATTCGGTCGCCAGCGTGGGCACACCGAGGTTTACCGTGGTGCTGAGTACACGGTCGACCTGGTTCCCAAGGTACGCATTGAGGTCGTTGTCGACGACGCCGATGCAGACCGAGTAGTCGATGCAATTGTCAGTGCAGCGCAGACCGGGCGAATCGGAGACGGCAAGGTCTGGGTTTCCTCAGTCGAAGCTGTCGTCCGGGTTCGTACCGGTGAGCGCGGCGCGGACGCCCTGTAATTCACTAGGCAGATGATGCGCGCCGATGCTGAGTTCATCAGCGCAAGAGATGCCGTCGTGCGACGTCCTGGACCTTTCGGTCCAGGACGTCGCACTGCTTTGACTGAAATGACAGATGCCTGGCTTGCACAGGTCTTCGCTGCCTCTCATCCGCTGGCCGATGGGATCTGCCTGGTTGCGGTCGGCGGACACGGGCGCCAGGAACTGGCCCCTGGCAGTGATCTCGATCTCGTCCTGCTGCACCGGATCGATCCCCGCCGTGCAGCCGCGATCGCTCAGGAGCTCTGGTACCCGATCTGGGACGCAGGCCTTGCCCTCGACCACAGCGTGCGCACTGTCGCTGAAGCCAGGAGATTGGCCAGCGAGGACATCAAGGTCATTGTCGGTCTGCTTGACCTGCGGGTGATAGCTGGCGATGCCAGCATCGGCGAGCAGCTGCGCAAGGCCATCTATGCCGACTGGCGAGCCACGGCGCCCAAGCGCATCGGGGAACTGCGGATGCTGGTCGATCAGCGCCGTGAGCGCTTCGGTGAGCTGTCGACCATGCTGGAGCCCGACCTCAAGGAGGCGTACGGCGGACTGCGCGAGGCGACAGTGCTGCGAGCCATCGCTGCATCCTGGATCACCGATCTCACGCACGGCCATTGGCAGGAGGGCATCGACTACCTGCTGGATGTCCGTGATGCGCTGCATTTCGTCAGCAATCGCAGCAGCGACCTGCTCCTGCTCCAGGAGCAGGATGGTGTCGCTGCTGCCTTGGGGCACAGCGATGCAGATGAACTGCTACGCCGGGTGTACTCGGCTGCTCGCTCCGTGGCGTACTCCTCGGATTCGACCTGGCACCGAGTAGAGCGCCTGACGCGCCGCTCGCCCAGGTACACGGCACGCGCGATTCGCAACGGCAGCCCAGAACGCGTTCCGCTGAGTGACGGCGTGGTCGTGCAGGCAGGTGAGGTCGTGCTGGCGATCGAGGCGCGACCTGAGAAGGACCCCGTGCTGATTCTGCGAGCTGCGGCCTCTGCGGCACAGGCTGGCATACCCCTTGCCCCGCACACCGTCAATCGATTGGCGCAGGAGAGCAAATCGCTGCCTAAACCATGGCCTCAGTCGGCGCGCGACGCGTTCCTGTCGCTGTTGGGTGCCGGACAGTCGACCCTGCAGGTGTGGGAAGCACTCGACCAGGCCGGAGTGATCTCGCAATTGATTCCCGGCTGGGAGGTCGTGCGCTCGGCTCCCCAGCGCAATGCCCTGCACAGATTCACCGTCGATCGGCACCTGGTTGAGTGCGTCATTCAGGCGAGTGCCCTCACCCGGACCGTGGATCGCCCTGACCTGCTGCTGCTCGGTGCGCTCTTCCATGACTTCGGCAAGGCCCGCGAAGGTGATCACAGTGAGGTCGGCGCCGGGCTCGTTGCTGGCGTCATGAAGCAGATGGGGTACTCGGCGGCGGATATCGGCATCGTGGCGCTGCTCGTGCGCAACCATCTCCTGCTGGCTGAGACGGCAACGCGCCGCGATCTTGATGACCCGGCAACCGTGGCCTTCGTTGCCGACCGCATTCCTGATCCTCAGGTGCTGGATCTGCTGGCCGCCCTGACCGAGGCCGATGCGATTGCGACCGGCGCCGCGATGTGGAGCAGTTGGCGCAAGAATCTCATCGATGAACTGGTTCGTCGAGTGCACGAGTCCATCGCCGGAAGGGCGCTGCCCGAACCGCCGACGCTGACTGGCGAGCAGCAGCTGGCTCTCGCGCACGAGGGCGTATGGGCAGTGATGCAGGAGACTGTCGACGGCCACGAGTTGACGATTGCTGCACCTGATCGCATCGGCCTGCTGGCCACTGTCGCCGGTGTGCTGGCCATTCATCGACTGCAGGTTCGATCGGCACGAGTGATGACCGAGGGTGATCGCGCAGTGCAGGTCTGGAACGTGCAGCCGACCTTCGGTGATCCACCGGGCATCGATCAGCTCGGTGATGAGCTCCGTCGGGCCATTGAAGGATCATTCGATATCGGTGATCGCCTGCGCAAGCGTGATCAGGCCTATCGTCCGCAGACCCAGGCGGCGGCTCCGATCATCGACATCATCGAGGAGGCCTCCGAGCGCACCACGGTGCTCGAGGTGCGCGCTCATGACGCCCCCGGGCTGCTGTATCGGGTGACCCGGGCGATCGCCTCCACTGATGCGGCGATCACGGGTGCCAAGGTGACGACCCTGGGGTCCGATGCCGTCGACGTCTTCTTCCTCGTCGACCGGCACGGAAACCCGCTGAATCCGCAACATGCTGCCGCGGTCAAGGTGACTGTTCTGGGCGAACTGCTCCAGCCGTTACCCTGAGCCCCGTGTTTGGCAATCTCTCCGACCGTCTCGCAGTCACCTTCAAGGGGCTCCGTGGCAAAGGTCGACTCTCCGAAGCCGATGTTGACGCAACCGTCCGTGAGATCCGCATCGCGCTGCTCGAGGCCGATGTCGCGCTTCCGGTCGTGCGGGAGTTCTGTGCTGCGGTCAAGACCCGTGCCCTTGAGGTGTCCTCCTCAGGTGCACTGAACCCCGCTCAGCAGGTCGTCAAGATCGTCCATGACGAACTGGTCGCGATCCTGGGTGGCCAGACGCGCTCCCTGCGGCTGGCCAAGAGCCCGCCGACCGTCATCCTGCTCGCAGGTCTGCAAGGCGCCGGCAAGACCACTCTTGCCGGCAAGCTGGCCATGTCACTGAAGCGTGATGGGCACACTCCCTTGCTCGTGGCAGCCGACCTGCAGCGCCCGAATGCCGTTGATCAGCTCAAGGTCATCGGTGAGCGAGCGGGGGTGCCGGTATTCGCGCCTGAACCGGGCAGCGGTGTCGGGGACCCCGTCAAGGTCACTCGCGATGCGCGTGTCTTCGCCGAGCAGAAGCTGCATGACATCGTCATCGTCGACACCGCAGGCCGCCTTGCCATCGATGCTGAGCTCATGGACCAGTTGCGCCAGGTCAAGAGCGCGGCGCAGCCCGATGACGTGCTGTTCGTGGTCGACGCGATGATCGGCCAGGACGCCGTTCGCACTGCTGAAGAGTTCATGAAGAGCGTCGGCTTCGACGGTGTCGTGCTGACCAAGCTCGATGGCGACGCCCGCGGTGGTGCCGCACTCTCGGTCAAGAGCGTCACTGGTGCTCCGATCATGTTCGCCTCAACCGGCGAGAAGCTCGATGACTTCGAGGTCTTCCACCCCGAGCGCATGGCCAGCCGCATCATGGACATGGGAGATGTGCTCACGCTCATTGAGCAGGCTGAGCGGGTGTTCGATGCCGATCAGGCCGAGCGCATGTCCGCCAAGGTGGCCAAGGGTGAGAGCTTCACCCTCGATGACTTCCTGGAGCAGATGCAGGCGGTCAAGAAGATGGGCTCCATCGGCAAGGTGCTGGGCATGCTGCCCGGCATGGGCGAGATGAAGGCCCAACTGGACCAGATCGATGACCGGGACATGGACCGCGTGGCCGCGATCATCCAGTCGATGACCCCAGCCGAGCGCCAGGACCCCAAGCTGCTCAACGGGTCTCGTCGCTCCCGCATCGCCAAGGGCTCGGGCACGCAGGTCAGCGAGATCAACAGCCTCATGGAGCGCTTCGCCCAGGCCCAGATCATGATGAAGCAGATGGGCAAGGGCGGTGGCATGCCGGCCATGCCGGGTATGCCCGGATTCGGCATGGGTGGTGGCAAGAAGTCCAAGGGGAAGATGCCCAAGCAGGTCAAGGCGGCCAAGGGGGCCAAGGGTCGCAGCGGCAATCCTGCCAAGCGTGCAGGCCTGGGCTCATCGGACCCAGCCGCCGAATTGGCCCCCCCGAACCTGGGGTCGCTGCCGCCTGATCTGAAGAAGATGCTGGGCCAGTAGCCGGGTGTGCCGGGCGTGGTCAAGCCGGCATCAGGGGTCTGGCAGAATAGGCGGGCACTTGCACCGCCGAAGGACCCTCTCAACCCTAGGCGGGGCAGTCCGCAAGGTCTTAGTCAGCTGACGTGTCCCCACGCCGAGGCTGGCTCGCACCGCCTTACACAACAGGAGAAAGCCCACCGTGGCCGTAAAGATCAAGTTGAAGCGCTTGGGCAAGACCCATGCACCGCAGTACCGCATCGTCGTCGCTGATTCACGCACTGCTCGTAACGGGCGTGCCATCGAAGAGATCGGCATCTACCAGCCCCTGCAGAACCCGAGCCTCATCCAGGTGGACTCGGATCGCGTGCAGTACTGGCTCGGTGTCGGCGCGCTGCCGACCGAGGCAGTCGAGGCCATTCTCAAGGTCACCGGTGACTGGCAGAAGTTCAAGGGACTCCCAGGAGCCGAAGGCACCCTGCAGGTTGCGCCTCCCAAGGTCAACAAGATGATCGCCTTTGAAGCAGCTGTTGCAGATGCAGCCAATGAGCCGAAGATCGTCAAGAAGCCGAAGCTCGAGACACCGGCAGAGCCTGTCGCGGTTGCAGTCGTCGAGACCGTCGTCGCTGAGGCTGTCGTCGAAGCCGAGGCGGGCGAAGTTGCAGCAGAGGTCGCTGAGGCTGTTGCGGAGGAGATCGCAACCGAGTCAGAGGCCGTCGTGGTTGTCTCCGAGGACGCCCCAGCAGAAGTGACCCCGGCCTGATGCTCGAAGAGGCTCTCGGTCACCTCGTGCGCGGCATCGTTGATCATCCAGAGGATGTCAACGTGTCAGAGAAGTCCCAGCGTCGCGGTGCCACGCTCAATGTCAGCGTGAACCCCGAGGACATGGGTCGTGTCATCGGCCGTGGCGGTCGTACCGCAACGGCGTTGCGCAATGTCCTTGCCGCCTTGAATGGTGGCCGTGGCGTGCGTATCGACTTCCTCGACGTAGCCGAGCGCTAACTGACCATGCGCGTCGTTGTCGGACGCATCGGTCGACCTCACGGGATTCGCGGTCAGGTGACCGTCGAGTCACGTACGGACGAACCCGATCTGCGGTTTGTGCCCGGCGCGCAGTTTGTCATCGATGGACCGCTCCAACTGCTCACAGTTGAAGCGGTCCATTGGCATTCCGGGCGACTGCTGCTGAAATTCGAGGGTATTCACGATCGCACGTGGGCCGAGAGCCTGCGCAACACCCTCCTGGAGATTGACCGGCCCGAGGGCGAGCAGCCGGCAGACCCGGACGAGTTCTACGACGATCAGCTCGAGGACTGCGTTGTCGAGTCGCTCGATGGAACCGTGATCGGCAAGGTGACCGAGGTGATCCACCTGCCGAGCCAGGACATGCTGTCGGTGACCCGGGCAGATGAGTCGGAGGTGCTGGTCCCATTCATCGCGCAGTTCGTGCCGACGGTCGACGTCATCGCCAAGCGAATCGTGATCGATCCACCAGCAGGATTGATCGAGGATGTCGAGGCCTGATGCGCATCGACATCGTCTCGATCTTCCCTGAATACCTCGCGCCCCTGCGGCTTTCGCTCATCGGCAAGGCCGTGGACCTGGGCATCATCGACCTTCGCCTCCACGACCTGCGTCGCTGGACTCACGATCGCCACCACACCGTTGATGACACGCCTTATGGCGGCGGTCCCGGCATGGTCATGATGCCCGAGCCCTGGGGGGCCGCTCTCGACGAGATCCGAGGCTCGGGCGATACCCCGCCACGGCTTGTCGTGCCCACGCCTTCAGGTGCGCGCTTCACCCAGCCGCTCGCCAAGGAGTGGAGCGCGGAACCGTGGCTGGTGTTCGCCTGCGGTCGCTACGAGGGCATCGATGCACGCGTGATGCAGCACTACGCAGCGCGTGGGGACTGGTCGGGTGTCGCTGAAGTCACGATCGGTGACTATGTCCTGGCAGGTGGAGAGGTCGCAGCGATGGTCATGGTCGAGGCCGTCGGACGCCTCATCCCGGGCGTGCTGGGCAACAGCGTCAGCGCGGCCGATGACTCCTTCAGCATCAGCGACGATGGCGCGCTCGTCGAAGGGCCGGTCTATACCAAGCCACAGGAGTGGCGGGCACTGACCGTGCCCGAGGTGCTGATGAGCGGGCATCACTCCAACATCGCCGACTGGCGCAGTGCCCAGGCGCATGAGCGCACGCATCGGATGCGGCCGGATCTCTAGCTGATGGCCGTGGTCACCAGCGCCTGAGCCTCGAGTTGGATCTGCTGCAGGTGTGCCTTGTCCCGGAAGGACTCGGCGTAGATCTTGTACACATCCTCAGTGCCTGACGGCCGAGCCGCGAACCAGCCGTTCTCCGTGCTCACCTTCAAGCCGCCGATCGGCGCGCCATTGCCCGGCGCATTCGTCAGGATCGAGGTGATGGGCTCCCCAGCGAGCTCAGTGGCCTTCACCTCATTGGGCGACAGCTTGGCCAGTGCGGCCTTCTGCTGCCGAGTGGCGGGTGCGTCGATGCGTTCGTACACCGGGTCGCCGAACTGCTCCGTGAGCTGGCGATAGTGCGCCGAGGGCGAGACCCCGGTGACGGCGAGCATCTCCGAGGCGAGCAGGGCCGCAATGATGCCGTCCTTGTCGGTGGACCACACGGCACCATCGCGCCGCAGGAACGAGGCTCCGGCGCTCTCCTCGCCGCCAAAGCCCAGGCTGCCGTCGAGCAGGCCATCGACGAACCACTTGAATCCCACCGGAACTTCGAGCAGGGGCCGGCCAAGGGACGCAGCAACGCGGTCGATGATGCTGGAGCTCACGACCGTCTTGCCGATGCCTGCGGTCGGCGACCAATGCCGGCGATGATTGAACAGGTAGTCGATGCTGACTGCCAGATAGTGATTCGGGTTCATCAGACCGTCGGGAGTCACGATGCCGTGCCGATCCGAGTCAGCGTCATTGCCCGTCGCGATGTCGAACTTCGAGCGATTCTCGATGAGCGAGGCCATGGCATGGGGAGAGGAGCAGTCCATGCGGATCTGTCCATCCCAGTCCAGGGTCATGAATGCCCACGTCGGATCCACATAGGGGTGCGCGATCGTGATGTCGATGCCGTACGTCGCCGCGATCAAAGGCCAGTAGTCGACGCTGGCTCCACCAAGGGGATCCGCGGCGATGCGGAGATTGGCTCCGCGAATGGCCTCCATGTCGATCACCTTGGCAAGCTCGCCCACGTAGAGCTCGCGATAGTTGATGAGCCCCGTGGTACCTGCCGCAATGGCACTGCGCACCGGCATGGTCTTCACGCCCCGCAGGCCCGCCGCAAGATAGGCATTCGCGCGATTCTGGATGTCGTTGGTGATGTCCGAGCCGGCCGGTCCGCCATTGGGCGGGTTGTACTTGAAGCCGCCGTCACGAGGTGGGTTGTGCGACGGAGTGATGACCACGCCGTCGGCCCGGCCGGGATCTGCGGCCGACAGGCCGTTGTTGTGCATGAGGATGGCAAGCGAGATGGCTGGGGTCGGGGTGTGGCCCATTCCTGAGTTGAACTCGGCGTCGACGGTGACCCGGACCTCGTTGGCGGCGAATACCGAGATCGCGGTCGACCAGGCGGGCGCGCTGAGGGCGTGGGTGTCACTTCCCATGTAGAGCGGGCCGGCGATGCCCTGCTGCCCGCGGTGGTCGCATATCGCCTGGGTGATTGCTGCGATGTGGTCGTCGTTGAACGAGAAGGTGAAGGCGCTTCCTCGGTGGCCAGAGGTGCCGAAGCTGACCTGCTGCGCTGGGTCGCTCGCATCGGGGTGCATCGTGTAGTAGGCGGTGACGAGGTTGGGGACGAGCACCAGGTCGGAGTTCTGGGCGGGTTGGCCCGCTCGTGGATGCGTGCTCATGCGATTCCCCTTCGACGGCGTCGTCACATGCTTGCAGGAGTGCCGTGCCGAGGCGAGTTTGGGTTGCGGGCGCAGGCTGTGGCAGACTGCTCCAGCCCACCGCACCGGTGCTCTGCCACAGGGGACTCGGATGCCTGGGTAGCAATTTCCTCAAACCCCACCGTGGGAGACCTGTGGCTCCTGCAGGAAGCGAATGATCATGAAGACCCTCGACGCCGTAGACGCAGCATCACTCCGCACTGACCACCCAGAATTTCGCGCAGGCGACACCCTCAAGGTGCATGTCAAGGTCGTCGAAGGCAACAAGACCCGTGTCCAGGTCTTCCAGGGCGTGGTCATCGGCATTTCCGGATCAGGCATTGGTGAGACCTTCACGGTCCGCAAGGTCTCTTATGGCACCGGAGTCGAGCGCAAGTTCCCGCTCCACACCCCGATCATCGAGAAGATCGAGCTCGTGACCCGTGGCGATGTGCGCCGCGCCAAGCTCTACTACCTCCGTGACCTGCGCGGCAAGAAGGCGAAGATCCGCGAGAAGCGCGACAACGCACCGACCAAGTCAGAGGGCTAGTCCGCGAACCTGTGCTCAAGCACTCGCGGTGGGATCTGCCACTGACGTTGTTGGGGGCGCTGGTATTCGTACTTCTGGCCACGGCTTTCATCGCCAAGCCCTATTCGATCCCATCGGGCTCGATGGAGAACACCTTGCAGGTCGGCGACAGGGTGCTGGTCAATCGCATGGTCTACCACGTTCGTCCGATCGAGCGTGGTGATGTCGTGGTGTTCGACGGCACCGACTCGTTCGTCGCTCAGGACGCTGTTCCCTCACGCGATCCCGTCACTGGCCTGCTCACGACCATTGGGCAGTCGTTCGGCATCATCGCCCCCGATGGCACGGACTTCGTCAAGCGTGTCGTCGGTATCGCAGGCGATCACGTGCAGTGCTGCAATGAGCAGGGGCAGTTGCTGGTCAACGGCATCGCTCTGAGCGAGCCCTATCTCTATCCGGGGGATGCGCCCAGCGGCTTCGCCTTCAACGCGATCGTGCCCGAGGGCAAGCTGTGGGTGATGGGCGATCATCGATCGCAGAGTGCCGACTCGCGCGCGCACCTCGCTGATCCTGGCGGTGGAATGGTCGAGGAGTCCAAGGTCATCGGGCGTGTCATGGCCGTCGTCTGGCCGCCGAGCCGCTGGGGCTCTGTCACGATTCCCGAGGCGTATGCAAAGGTGGCTCAATGACTGATGAGCAGGAGCCCAGAATCGAATCGAGACCCAAGAAGTCAAAGCCCGGGTTCCTCGCTGGGGTTCGCGAGTTCGGCATCGTCATACTCGCGGCGCTCGTCCTGTCGGCGCTCGTTCGCGCCTTCCTCGTGCAGGCCTTCTATGTTCCCAGCGAATCGATGCAGGACACGCTGATGCCCAATGACCGCATCGTGGCCTCGAAGATCACGACGCACTTCGGTGGTGTCTCACGCGGCGAGGTCGTGGTCTTCCGGGATCCGGGTGGCTGGTTGCAGGCGCCCGCACCGGGACCCGATGGCTTCCGCGGCCTCATCCACAACGCGTTGATGTTCGTCGGGCTGTTGCCAAGCGACAGCGGCAACGACCTCGTCAAGCGCGTGATCGGGGTGGCCGGAGATCGTGTGGTGTGCTGCGACAAGCAGCAGCGCATCGTGCTCAATGGGGTACCGCTGGACGAGTCCTACATCGTCCAGCCGACCAACCAGGTCGAATTCGATGTGACAGTGCCCGCGGACTCGGTCTTCGTCATGGGAGACAATCGCGGCAATTCGCGCGACTCGCGCTTCCATCTCGACGTGAACAGCGGCGGCGTGCCGGTGGGCAACATCGTGGGACGAGCCTTCGTCGTGGTGTGGCCGTTGAAGCGGTTCACCACGCTGGGGATCCCGGAGATCTTCGGCAATCCGGCATTGCAGAAGTCGAGCGCACCAGCTGCATCGTGATCAACCCAACCCTGCGAGTCGAGCGCGGCCTGTTCAAGGACGGCTATGCGACCCTGGCAGCGATCGATGAGGTCGGGCGGGGCTCCCTTGCCGGTCCGGTCAGTGTCGGAGTGGTGCTCATCGACGGTTCAACGCGCCAGACACTGAACGGCGTGCGGGACAGCAAGGACCTCACACCCAATGCGCGCAATGCGCTGGTGCCCAGGATCCGCGCCTGGGCGGTGGCCTGCTCGGTTGGTCACGCATCGCCTTTGGAGATCGACGAGTTCGGCATCATCGGGGCTCTGCGTCTTGCCGGACATCGGGCAGTGCAGCAGCTACCGATCGCCCCATCTGTCGTGCTGCTCGATGGAAGTCATGACTGGTTCACTCGGCCCAAACAGCCCTCATTCCTCGACTTGAGCTCGGACCTCCTCGACGATGTTCCGCCCGTGATCACGAAGGTGAAGGCCGACAGGACGTGCATGTCCGTGGCCGCAGCGAGCGTGCTGGCAAAGGTTCAACGCGATGCGCTCATGGTCCAGCTGTCGGGCCAGCATCCGGTGTACGGCTGGGCCGACAACAAGGGCTATGCATCGCCCGAGCACATAGCTGCCCTTGCTGCGCATGGTCCAACAGCGCAGCATCGGCGAAGCTGGAAGCTCCCAGGAGTGGGCAGCTAGTCGGTCAACTCGCCCTGCTGATAGTGAATGATCGGTATGGCGATCACGCTTTGTCGCGCTTGCAGCTGTGCCTTTGACCATGCGGCTCGTGCCTTGACCTTTTCCCCAAGCCCAGCACACCCCAGCTTGTCCACATGCCAGTGGGTGCATCTGGCTGTCGTGTCGCATAGCGGCCATGGTCATGGCCGGAGGTGAGCGATGCGACGCAATCAGGCGCTGGGCAAGTATGGCGAGGATGTCGCCGAGCAGTTCCTGCGGCGGCAGGGGATGGTCATCATCGAGCGCAATTGGCGCTGCGAGGTGGGTGAGATCGACATCGTTGCGCGCGAGGGTCACGCCCTGGTGATCTGCGAGGTCAAGACGCGAAGTTCGCATCAGCTGGGCACGCCAGCAGAGGCGGTCACCGCGCGCAAGCTGAGGCGGCTGCGCCACCTTGCCGCGAAATGGCTCGAGGCGCACCACGCGCATGCCCCCGAAGTCCGCATCGATGTCGTGAGCGTTGTTCAACCAGCCTGGGGCGCGCCGGAGATCGAGCACCTCAGGGCAGTCAGCGCATGACCCTGGCGCAGGTCTGGGGAGTCGTACCAGCCGGCATCAGCGGAGTCATGGTCACTGTCGAGGTCGATGTCGCACAGGGGCTGCCGAGCGTCGGCGTTGTCGGCCTTGCGCAGGCGCCAGTGGCTGAAGCTCGCTGGCGAGCGCGGTCGGCAATCGTCAATGCAGGATTGAAATGGCCCAATTCGCGCATCACCATCGGCCTGTCACCGGCCGACTTGCCGAAGAGCGGCACCAGCCTTGATCTGCCCATCGCGGTGGGGATCCTGCGGGCAACCTCGCAAGTGGCATCGCCGAACTCGTCTGCGACCTTCCTCGGCGAACTCGGGCTCGACGGCTGCGTCAAGCCGGTCACCGGTGCTCTTGCGGCTGCGATTGCTGCGCAACGCGCCGGACTGGAGCACATCTACGTGTGCCCGGGCAATGCCAGGGAAGTCAGTGCGGTGCCAGGACTCGCACCGATCATCATTCGCGACCTGGCACACCTTGTGCGCGTGCTCGACGGCACTGATGTCGGTGACGCTGCAGATTCAGCGCAACCCCATTCGACCCTGCCGAGGGAGTCCATTGACTTCGCCGAAGTCCGTGGGCATGACATGGCGCGCATGGCCCTTGAGGTGGCCGCGGCTGGCGGACATCACTGCGCAATGCTCGGGCCGCCTGGGGTTGGGAAGACGATGCTTGCGCAGCGCTTTGCCACCGTGCTGCCTGATCTCGACGATGACATGGCGCTCGACGTCACAGCTGTCCATGCTCTGTCAGGTCAGCTGCAGATCGGTCATTCGCTCATGCGCCGTCCTCCTTTCATCGCTCCGCACCACTCGATATCTGCGGCAGCGATGCTCGGCACGGTGCGCAATGGCATCCTCGTTCCCGGGGCACTCACGCTGGCACATGGTGGCGTGCTGTTCTTGGATGAAGCGCCAGAATTCGCCCGCCCCTGTCTTGAGGGACTGCGTCAGCCGCTTGAGCACGGCTCGCTGGCACTCATGCGCGTTGGCTCCGGCCTGCAGGCACCTGCCCGATTCCAGCTCCTCATCGCAGCGAATCCGTGTCCATGCGGTCTGAGCTTCGGGCGCGGCGAGCAGTGCCGATGCACTCCCATGGCCAAGCGACGGTATGCGGAGCGCCTTTCTGGCCCGCTCATGGATCGCATTGACATTCGCGTCACCATCACGCGGCCGACTGAATCGCAGTTGAAGGCTGGTTCGGGGGAATCCAGCTCAGACGTCGCGGCGCGAGTGCGACGAGCCCGCGAACGTGCGCGCTTGCGTTGGGGCCGGCAGCCGTGGCGATTGAATTCGCATGTGCCGGGCAGCGTGCTGCGTTCGCAGTTCGCGCCAGAGCCGCAGGCCATGACCCTGCTTGAGCGAGCCGAGGCTGCAGGTCTCAACCCACGGGGCAGTGATCGGGTACTGCGCATCGCATGGACCCTTGCCGATCTTGACGACGCACCCAGACCAGCGCTCGAGCATCTGTCGACCGCCCTGACCCTGCGCGCGGGCGGCGACGAATGAATCAGCAGCATGGAGCATTGCTGGCACTCGCGCATGTCGTGGAACCCGGTGACCACCACATGGGTCGACTCGTCGACCAGTTCGGTGCGCAGGCTGTCGTGGAGCGCATTCGCGCTGGTGCCGTTCCTGATCGACGGATCGAAGGCATGCAGGCTCGCCTGGCGCGATTCGAGCGCACCGAGGCACTCGATGCGCTCGAGCCTGCACAGGCTCGACTGATATTCCGTGATGATGTCGAATGGCCTTCCCAGCTCGACGATCTCGGGCCTGCTCGCCCATATGTTCTTTGGATCATCGGCTCGGCGAGCCTGCGCCTGGCTGCTCTGCGATCAGTCGCAGTGGTCGGTGCCCGCGCGTCAACCCACTATGGAGATCGGGTGGCTCGTGAGTGGTGTGGGCAGTTGAGCGATCAGGGATGGTGTGTGGTGTCCGGCGGTGCCTATGGCATTGACGCGGCCGCGCACCTGGGCGTCCTGTCCGCTGGAGGAGTCACCGCTTGCATTCTGGCCAGTGGTGTGGACGTGGCCTATCCCCGAGCGCATGCCTCGCTGTTTGCTCGCATCGCCGATACCGGACTCCTCGTGTCTGAATCCCCGATCGGAACCCAGGCGCGCAGGCAGCGATTCCTGACTCGCAACAGGATCATCGCTGCTCTCACTCGCGGAACGGTGGTCATCGAAGCAGCGCTTCGATCAGGCACCACATCGACCGCCAACGCAGCCCATGCCCTGAACCGGCCCGTCCTGGCGGTTCCTGGGTCGGTCGAGTCGCCTCTGTCCGCCGGCTGCCATCAATTGATTCGCGAGCAGCAGGCCGTGATCGCAACCGATTGGCGCGACATCCCGGAACTGCTCGGTGGTGAGGATGTGATCAGTGTCGAAGGCACTGGCCCCGTTTCCCGGCCCACCGACGGCCTGACCTCGACGCAAAGGCTCGTGCTCGATGCGGTTCCGCTGAGAGCCTGGGCAACTCTTGAGGAGCTCATCTACGCATCTGGGCTGTCAGCTCGCGAACTGCTTGCTTCCCTGGGAGTGCTCTGCGCAGAAGGATTCGTGACCCAGGAGGGCAACTCCTGGCGGGCAGCGCGCGTCTGAGCCGTGCACTGGCGAATTCTTTGCGACCATGAGCGAATGGCAGACGACGATGCTTCGACTGCCCCCGAGCTCGCCGAGGCGCTCGAGGGCTTCGTCCGTCACCTCACGTTCGAGCGTGGTCGCAGCGCACACACTGTTCGCGCCTATGCAGGAGACGTGGCCGGGCTGTTGAGATTCGCCACCGCACAGCAGTGCATGACGCCAGCGGATATCGACTTGAGCCTGCTGCGCAGTTGGCTGGGGGAGCAGTACGACCTCGGCCAGGCTCGCAGCACCATCGCGCGGCGTGCAGCATCCGTGCGGGCGTTCACCTCCTGGTGTGAACGTCGTGGACTGATCGCCAGTGATCCCGGAATTCGGCTCAAGAGTCCACAGGTGCCACTCAGGCTCCCGACTGTCCTCGATGTGGCGCAGGCCGAACGCGTCATGGATATCGCCGATCAGCAGGCGGGGGATGGCGACCCCGTCGCCGTTCGAGATCGCGCGATTCTGGAGGTGCTCTATGGCACTGGAGTGCGCGTGTCGGAGCTCTGCTCCCTGGACGTGGTGGATATCCAGTGGGAGTCACGCACCCTGCTGGTGTTGGGCAAGGGCCGCAAGGAACGCATTGTGCCGTTCGGCATTCCTGCTCAATCGGCGCTCACCACCTGGCTCGATGCTCGCCCGATGCTCGCCACCGCCAAGTCAGCCGAGGCACTCTTTCTCGGCGTGCGCGGGAAACGACTTGACCCCCGTGCGGCTCGAAGTGTGGTCGGCCGCTTGACCGAGGCGGCAGATGTCCCCAGATTGGCCCCTCATGGTCTGAGGCACTCGGCTGCAAC
>Ga0172380_10005119_pt1 | contig 16191 bp, 15 predicted proteins | sample Leawe162metaG_FD_119747 | JGI IMG/M metagenome (GOLD analysis project Ga0172380, IMG submission 119747) | Leachate microbial communities from a municipal landfill in Southern Ontario, Canada - Leachate well 162 metaG | ecosystem: Engineered > Solid waste > Landfill > Unclassified | place...
ACGATCTACGCCGAGGGGCAACGTCGTTATGTTGAGTCGCTGTCGGCCTACGCCCGTCAGTTCCTGGGGCTGATGGAGAAGCCAGACGTCGACCACATCGAGGGGCTCTCGCCCGCGATCTCGATCGACCAGAAGGGCGTCTCCAAGAACCCGCGCTCCACGGTTGCCACGGTCACGGAGATCTACGACCACCTGCGCCTGCTCTTCGCGCGCGTCGGAACGCCGACGTGCCCGCACTGCGGGCGCATCATCGAGCGCCAGACGGTGCAGCAGATCGTCGACTCCGTGCTCGGCCTCGATGCCGGCCGTCGCGCGATGATCCTCGCGCCCGTCGTGCGGCACCGGAAGGGCGAGCACGCGCAGGTCTTCGAGGCTGTTCGGCGCGGCGGCTACGTCCGCGTGCGCGTCGACGGCCAGGTGCTGAACATCGACGACCAAATCTCGTTGAACAAGAACAAGTGGCACGACATCGACATCGTGACCGACCGCATCGTCATCCCCGCGCGCGGCGACGAGGAGTTCGAGACCACGCGCACGCGGGTCACCGACTCGGTGGAGCAGGCGCTCCGGCTCGGCGAAGGCATCGCGGTCCTCGCAATGCTGGGCGACGACGGCAGCGTGACCGAGGAACAGACCTACTCGGAGCACTTCGCATGCTCTAACCCCGATCACCCGCCTTACTCCGTCGGCGAGATCGAGCCGCGCAACTTCTCCTTCAACACACCACACGGCGCCTGCCCCGCATGCACGGGCCTCGGCTTCCAGATGGAGCTCGACGAGGACCTCGTGGTCCCGAACAGGAAGCTGAGCATCAACGAGGGCGCGATTGCTCCGTACCAGCGGATGTCGACGACCTCCGGGTGGTATCGACGCCGCCTCGCTGCGCTGGGCGAGGCGTTGGGCTTCTCCATGGACCAGGCGGTGAACACGCTCACCCCCGAGCAGTGGCGTGCGCTGATGCAGGGCACCGGTGACACCACGCTCGAAGAGGTCGACGTGCGCATGTCGTCCGGCAAGCGCCGCAAGTACAGCGTCACGTGGGAAGGTGTCATCACCAACCTCGACCGCCGGTACAAAGAGACCGAGTCGGAGTGGGTCCGCGGCGACATCGAGCGCTACATGATGCAGGTGCCCTGCGCGACCTGCGAGGGCGCGCGCCTGAAGCCGGAGGTGCTGAGCGTCTTCGTCGACGGCAAGTCGATCCTCGATGTCACACGCATGTCGGTCGCGGAGTCGCTGCCGTGGGTGGAGCATCTACGCGAGGCCGACGGCCCGTTGAGTGAGCGCGAGTTCGCGATCGGGCGGCAGATCCTGCAGGAGATCGCGGGACGCCTCGTCTTCCTGCGCGACGTTGGCCTCGAGTACCTCACGCTCGACCGCTCCGCAGGCACACTGTCGGGCGGCGAGGGCCAGCGCATCCGGCTGGCGACTCAGATCGGCTCCGCGCTGATGGGCGTGCTCTACGTCTGCGACGAGCCAAGCGTCGGCCTGCATCCGATCGACAACGAGCGCCTGATCCGCACGCTCACCCGCCTGCGCGACCTCGGCAACACCGTGCTCGTCGTCGAGCATGATGAGGCGATGATGCTCGCGGCCGACCACCTCATCGACATCGGCCCGGGCGCCGGCGAGCACGGCGGCAACGTCATCGCCTTCGGCACGCCGCAGCAGGTGATGAAGTCGAAGGCATCGATCACCGGCGGTTACCTGTCCGGCAAGCGCTCGATCCCGATGCCCGAGGAGCGGCGTACTGGCAGCGGCCAGTCGCTGGTGGTCCTCAACGCGCGCGAGAACAACCTCAAGGGCCTGGACATCGAGTTCCCGCTCGGCACGTTCATCGCCGTCACCGGCGTCTCAGGCTCGGGCAAGTCGTCGCTGGTGAACCAGATCCTGTCGAAGGCGCTCGCGCACGAGCTCAACGGCGCGCGAGAGAAGCCCGGCCTGCACGACCGCATCACCGGCGTGGGACACCTCGACAAGGTCGTGGTGATCGACCAGTCCCCCATCGGGCGGACACCGAGGTCCAACCCGGCGACCTACACCGGCCTCTTCACGATCGTGCGCGACCTGTTCGCGCAGATGCCGGAGTCGAAGGCGCGCGGCTACCTGCCGGGGCGCTTCTCCTTCAACGTGAAGGGCGGCCGCTGCGAAGCCTGCAAGGGCGACGGCTACAACCTCATTGAGATGCAATTCCTCCCGGACGTGACCGTCCCCTGCGAGGTCTGCAAAGGCGACCGCTACAACCGCGAAGCGCTGGAGATCCTGTTCCGCGGCAAGAACATCGCGGACGTGCTGAAGATGACCGTGACCGAGGCGCTGGACTACTTCGACGCCTTCCCGGGGCCGCGCCGCAAGCTGGAGACGCTGAAGGACGTGGGCCTGGGCTACATCCGCCTCGGCCAGCCCGCGACCACGCTCTCCGGCGGCGAGGCGCAGCGCATCAAGCTCGCCACGGAGCTGTCGAGGCGCTCCACGGGCCGCACGGCCTACATCCTGGACGAGCCGACCACCGGCCTGTCCTTCTCGGACGTGGAGGCGCTGCTGCACGTCCTCCAGCGTCTCGTCGACGGCGGCAACACCGTCATCGTCATCGAGCACAACCTGGACGTGGTGAAGGGCGCCGACTGGGTCATCGACCTCGGCCCCTACGGCGGCGGCCGCGGCGGCCGCCTCATAGCCGCCGGCACCCCCGAGGACATCGCCGCCTGCGAGGAGTCACTGACGGGCCAGTACCTGAAGGACGTCCTCGCGAAGCACGGCGGCGGCGTGCAAGCACCGAAGGTCGCGAAGCCTCGTAAGCCCACGAAGGCGAAGAAGGTCGCGGCGAAGGCGGGTTAGGGCGCGGCGTCAGACCGTCCAATCTGGATGACTCGGATTGAGAACACCCCTCCAGTCGTCCTCGCCAATTCCCCCCCGTGGGGGCACGTTGCCAAAGTACCTGTGTTCAAGCCCATGCTGATCAACACACGCTAGGCCGAAGAAATGGCCCGTTGGTGTCTCGTGGTAGGCGTAGTAGGAACGGCCATCATTAGCTACGACCAACCTGCTGCGGCCCGTATCGACGAGCTGATCACCTGTTTCTCCGGGAAAGAGAACCTCAAGCGAGAGCGACGGATAACGGTGCTGCCGCCGATACTCCGCAATCATCCGTGTTGAAATGTTTCGTAGCACACGCTTCGCATGATCGAAGCCTCGGCGATCCCGACGTGCACCATCCTCATCAAGCTCGTCTGAACCGGCCCACTTCTCAAACTCGGCTTGCCGACGTGCGTCCGACAACGCCCTCGCTCGCGGCTGCGCCAGTTCGATGATCGAGATGAGGAACACGAAGGCCTTTGTGGAGTTGATCGGAGTGTCATAGCCGAGTTCACGCCCGTGCATGATTCCGTGCCTTGCGAGCCGACCAGTCGATCCAGTCTCATTAACCGGCGCTGCTATCAACTTCTGAAGCGCGCTCACACCCACCGCAAGCCCGGCGAGCGTCGTGTCATCACTCAGGTGTTCCCGGTTACCGAGACGTGAGAACAAGCCAAAGTTTCCGTCGGTAACGTCGAAGATGATGCCTTCCGATTGAGCCAAGACAATCGGAATCGACGCTTCGTATGCACCATTCCGGTGGTGCTCAAGGGCTTTCAGGACAAGCCGGTACCTAGCACGTGCCGCATCGGTCAGCGACGAGTCACCGGAACCGATCGACAGCAATCGCTTCAGGAGGCTATTGAGAACATGGCCTTCATTCCATCCGCGAACAAGAACCTGCTCGGCATCCGCAACGGATCCGCCCGCATCCAACACCTTTAGGGCAGCGCTATACACACTGCTCGGTTCCGAGCGATTCGGTGCCCAGCCCAGCGCATAGAACGTGAGCATCGACCTTGACGCATCCCCAAGCAATTGTGTCAGGCCGTCAGCCGCATGTTCGAGTGAATCGCGCTGAGCGCCCGCGAGAACCGTGAGGAGGTAGCGGCCAAACGAACTGCTCCGCATCGCTCCCATCTCGTCAAGAAGTGTCTCGGTCTCTCGCGTGACACCCAAGCGCCGTGCGACTTCCCGACTGAATACAACATCCTCGTTCGAGGTCACGGCCTACTCCTTCAACCACGTCCCCCTCATCGAAGCCCATAGCTCTTCGCGGCCCGCGCCCGCCTCGGCGTCGAGGAGGTGCTGCTGCATCGACGTGATGCGCGTGGCAACGTGGAAGAAGGCGACGCCGGCGGCGACTTCGAGGAGTGCGGCGGCGACGAGGGCGACGTCCCCGATCAGCCAGCCGGTCGCGGTGATGTCCGGCGGGCGCAGCCAGAGCACGGCGGCAACCGTCAGGACCGCTGTGGTGTGCAGCGCCCACCACAGCGCGACAGGGCGCGGGACGCCTCGATGCGACGCGTCTACGTCGCTGCCTCGCCACAGGGCCGCGAGGACCACGTACGAGGCGACGAGGTTCACGCCGGGAATGAACCAGAGCGCCACCGCCTGCCCGGCGCTCAGGCGGTCGTTCACGCCGCGCCTCGCCACATTCGTCCAGGCGCGGTAGAGCCAGATCGGCAGCATCGTGAGGGTGACGAGCCACGTCACTACTGCCAGCGACATGGCGTCGCCGACGCGCGCGTTGCGCTCGACGAGCATCGACAGCGGCGGGTAGGTGAACTGCCGCTCGATGACGGCGAGGAGCTCGTGGTAGACGGCGATGCCGGCCCACGCCGTCGCCAGGGTCACCGCGATCACGCCGAACCGCAGCCAGCGCGCAGGCCAGCCGATCGGCTCCAGGCGGCGAGGTGGCGCGTGGCCCTGCATCGATGCTCCTCGGACGCCCCCCGGGGAAGGCCCCGGGCGGTTTGGTTTGGGGGACACTCAGACGCGAACATCCTAGGTCGGCGCGCTGCCGTCAGGGGTCACTTTGTTAGCCCGCCCTGCATCACAATCGTGATAGAATCCAGGCGGTCAATCGGCGGAGTGACCAGGGAGCGAACGATGTCATTTCAGGATGCGATCAAGCTGGGGTTCACGAGGGCCACGGACTTCAAAGGACGCGCCGGCAAGACGGAGTTCTGGTATTGGTTCGCGTTCCAGATGGGGATCATCGTCGTAGCCGGGGTTGTGGGCTTGGCGATGGGGATGCCGCTCCTGGCTGCGCTGGCGGCGCTCGCACTGGCACTGCCGGGCATAGCTGTCGGGACCCGGCGCCTGCACGATCAGGGGAAGACCGGCTGGCTCATGTTGATGGCCCCTGTCCCCCTGCTGGGCCTCTACCTCCTGGTCCTGTTCGCACAGTCAGGGCATCGCGGCCCGAACAAGTACGGACCGCCCTCCGACGCTGGCGCGAGCGGCGTGCTGACGACCGCCTGACGTCTCAGTAGCCCGTACCCGAGCCGCAGCGCACGATCACCCGCGTGATCGTGCCACTGCTCGTCCTCGGCGTGGTGGTGGTGCTGATCGCGGTGCGACAGGTGGGAAGCCTGCGCCTGCAGATCTGGCAGGTCATGGCCCTGGGTGCGGCGGGCATGCTGCTGACCCGCTCCATTGGCCCTCTGCACGCCCTCGATGCGATCGACATCGACGTAATGCTGTTCCTCTTCGGCATGTTCGTCCTCGGACGTGCGATGGAGGAATCCGGCGCGCTGGCCGATCTCTCGTACCGCCTCTTCTCCCGCGCCCGCAGCGTGGACGGGCTGGTGCTGCTGATCCTCTTCGGCGCCGGCGGCGCGTCCGCCCTGCTAATGAACGACACGCTCGCCATCGTCGGCGTCCCGGTTGTCGTCGGCCTCGCGCGTGCGCACCGAGTTACGCCGCGGCTCACGCTCATCGCACTGGCGTTCGCAGTGACGGCAGGCAGCGTCATCAGCCCCATCGGCAACCCGCAGAACCTCCTGGTTGCGCTGGGCAGCGAGGAAGACGGCAATCCCTTCGTCACCTTCGCCCGGTGGCTCGCGCTTCCCACGCTCGGCGCGCTGCTGCTCTCGTTCGTCGCCCTGCGCATCGCGTACCGCGGCGAGTTCCATGGCGATGCCCTGGTCCACGAGCGGGACCAGATCCGCGACGCCTCACTCGCGCGGATCTCGATGGTCGCGCTAGGGGTCCTGGTGGCGCTGATCGCGGCCCGCATCGTCCTCGTAAGCGTGGGCAGTGAGATCGACCTGCGGCTCACCGTCATCGCGCTGGTGCCGGCCGCGATCGTCCTCGCCGGCAGCCCCCGGAGGATCAGCCTCGCCCGCGGCATCGACTGGCCGACGCTGGCGTTCTTCGCGGCGCTGTTCATCGTCGTGGAGGCCGTTGATGACGCGGGCGTCACGGCCGAGGTCGTCACGCGCCTGGGCGACCGCGTCACCTCGACGCCGTGGGTGCTGGCCGCCAGCGCCGCCGGATCGCAGCTCGTCTCCAACGTGCCGCTCGTGGCGCTCTACCTCCCCGCGATCGACCATGCCGCCGGCGACGTGGAGGCGTACATGGCGCTCGTCGCGGGCAGCACGCTCGCGGGGAACCTCACCCTGATCGGCGCCGCCTCGAATGTGATCATCATCGACAACGCGGAGCGGCGGTTCGGGGAACGCGTGTCGTTCTGGGAATTCACCCGCGTCGGCCTACCGCTGGGGATCGCGCAACTGCTGCTGACGTGGGCGCTGCTGGCGCTCACCCGCGCGCTACCCTGATCGCATGGCATTGCTACAGCTCCGCTCCGAGGATGCGCGCATCGTCTACCTGGCGACCATCTACCACCTGGGCCGCCCCGGGTCGGAGACGCATCCTGACACGCTGCAGAAGCACGACATGGGCCTGCAGCCGATCCACGACGAGATCCTCCCCAGGCTGAACCAGGCGGTCGTAGAGATCGACGCCTCGCCGTACCAGGTCATCAAGATCGGGGAGGCGCTGGCCGGGGTCGGAAACGAGCTCAAGGCGTTCGCGCTCTCCAACGGTCGCTCCATGGTGCCTCGGTTCACCGCGACGGTGCACGACCTCTACCCCGAGACCGTCGAGGAGCCCAGCGCCGCGATGGACCTGGTTCAGCACCCCGTCATGCTCCGCAACCGGCTCTCCTACGCGCTGGAACAGGCGCAACGTGAAATAGCCGAGGCTCAGGCGCAGAGTGAGGCCGATCGAAGAGCTCGCAAGCGCTGGTGGCAGGTCTGGCGAAGCTAGGACAGGATCAGGCGTAGCCCCTCCCGTGTGCGGTTGTCCGGATGGCTCCGATACTTCTATAGTCGTCACAGGCAGGGGCCCAACATCGGCGGGGAAGGATTCCGCATGACCTATGTGATCACCGCTCCATGTATCGACACGAAGGATCAGTCGTGCGTGGATGTCTGCCCGGTGGACTGCATCCACTTCGACGAGTCCGTCGACAAGATGCTCTTCATCGACCCGGACGAGTGCATTGACTGCGGGGCCTGCGAGCCCGCCTGCCCCGTGACCGCGATCTTCCCGGAAGACGATGTCCCGGCGGACCAGCAGCAGTTCACCGAGATCAATCGGCTGTGGTTCCAGGACAAGGACGCCGCGCGCGCCAAGGTTCCCTAGCCGCGCTCGCGGTTCGGCCGCGATACACGATCGAACAAGAAGGCCGCCTGACAGGCGGCCTTCTTCGTGCTCCGAGGATGCCGGAAGCCGGCGCGTGCGCTAGAGCGGAAGTCCGAGCAGCAGCGGCAGGTCGTCGTGCTCGATGCGCGGTGCGCCCTCCGTCAGGGGCACGCCCGTGAGGCGCACCTCTCCGGTCTCCATCAGGTCGACGATCATGACGTGGCCGCCATTGATGCCGGAGAGGGAGTCCGGTGCACCGGAGTAGGCGGCAACCCCGTGCTCGCCCGCCGCGACGCGTGTCATCTTCTCCCAGTGCCCAAGCGCCACATAGTCGCGCTCGGCGGCCACGAAGTGGTGCTCTCGGATGTGGAAGCTGTTGTGGATGCGCGCCAGCGGGTGGATGTAGTGCCCGTGCGCGATGCCCAGCTGCCAGGCGGCGTCTCCGCGAGGCGGCGCGTCCGCGAACGGCTGGAAGTCCGGAAGCTGCTCCGTGTGCGACCGGCCCCACACCTCGACGTCCAGGTCGTTGAACGCAGCTGTCTCGCCCTCCACGGCGCGCATGATGCGCAGCTCCGAAGCGATCGAGGTCAGGTCCAGGCGGTCGTAGACGGAACCTGGGCCGACGTGGTCATGGTTGCCGGGGACAATCACCGTGGCGCGGCCGAGGCGGGCGATCTCCCGCGCGGCGAACTCCAGCGTGTCCGGATGCACTCGGGCGTTGTCGAAGAAATCGCCCGCGATCAGCATCATGTCCACGTCTTCGGCAAGACCAAGGTCAATGACACGGCGGAAGCCGGCGCGGATCTCTTCGCCGCGCTCGCCACCATCGCCCTGCAGCGAGTCGTACGCGCCGAGGTGGACGTCAGAGGTGTGGAGCAGCTTCAGCCGCGGGCGGCGTCGGGACGACTGGTGGACCATCGTTAAACCTCGATCTCCTCGTGAGCGGGCACCTTCGGCTGCAATGCCTCCAGGCGCTCTCTCACGGCCGCCTCGAGTCCCGTGATGGGTACCCGGATCTGTGCCATGGAATCACGTTCGCGGATGGTGACCGCGTTGTCCTCTAGGGTATCGAAATCCACCGTCACACAGAGCGGCGTGCCGATCTCGTCCTGGCGGCGGTACCGACGCCCGATCGACTGGGTATCGTCGTACTGGACTTTCCACTGCTTGCGCAGCACGGCGCTCACCTGCTGCGCGGTCGGCTCCAGCGTGTCTTTCTTCGACAGCGGCAGCACCGCCACAGTCACCGGCGCGACCGAGGGGGCGAGACGCAGCACGACGCGCTTCTCGCCCGCCACGTCCTCCTCCGCATACGCGTCCAGCAGTAGCGTGAGCATGATGCGGTCCACACCGACCGCCGGCTCCACCACGTGCGGGACGATGTGCTGGTTCGTGTCGGGGTCCAGGTAAGTCAGCTTCTTGCCGGAGTGGTTCGCATGCTGCGTGAGGTCGAAGTCGCCACGGTGCGCAATGCCCTCCAGCTCACCCCAGCCCCACTTGTAGTGGACCTCGATGTCAGAGGTGGCCTTCGAGTAGTGCGAGAGCTCCTCCGGCGTGTGGTTGCGGAGGCGAAGATGCTGCGGGCGGATCCCCAGGCTGTAGTGCCAGCGCAGCCGCTCCTTCTTCCAGTACGTATGCCAGTCGAGCGATGTCTCGGGATGGCAGAAGAACTCCATCTCCATCTGCTCGAACTCGCGCGTACGGAAGATGAACTGCTTCACCGTGATCTCATTGCGGAACGACTTGCCGACCTGCGCGATCCCGAAGGGCAGGCGCTTGCGGGTCGTGGTCTGCACGTTGTCGAAGTTCACGAACATGCCCTGCGCCGTCTCCGGTCGGAGGTAGGCGCGCCCGCTCTCGTCGGCCACAGGCCCGACGATCGTGGAGAGCATCATGTTGAACTTGCGCGGCTCCGACATGGTGCCGGTCTTACCGCAGGTGGGGCAGCGGTCGTCCTCCAGGTGGTCGGCACGGAACCGCCCCTGGCAGGAGGAGCACTCCACCAGCGGGTCAGTGAACTCCGCCACGTGGCCGGAGGCCTTCCACACGTTTGGGTTGGTGATGATGGACGCCTCGAGGCCGACGATGTCGTCGCGCTCCTGCACCATAGAGCGCCACCAGAGGTCACGGATGTTCCGCCGCATCTCTACGCCCAGCGGGCCGTAGTCGTACGACGCAGCGAAGCCACCGTAGATCTCCGCGGACGGGAACACGAATCCCCGACGCTTCGCAAGCGAGGTGATGGTTTCGAGGTCAGCCGTCATCTCAGAGGCCGGCCCGGAGGAATCGGTCACAGGCGGCTCCGGCGTGCTCGCAGCCCAGCTCAGGGGCAGGCATCGAGGGTCTGCGTCATCTGGCGGTCGAGGAGCGAGCGTAGCATCGGCGGTCGGCACCCTCAAACCACTCACACGCCCGTCGGGTCCGGCTACGGCCCCCCGGTGGCAGCGCCCGTGAAGTGGCGGGTACCATCGGAAGGCGTCGTAGCAAGCCGGACCGCCCACGGAGGCGGCTCCGCTGCACGAAAGGAACCGCTCCGTGGCTGAACGTGCTGACCCGACCAGGCTGGTGATGATGATCGTCTCGGACACCGATGCGGATGCCCTGATGGCGGCACTGGTGGAGAAGGGCTATCCCGTCACCAAGATTGGCTCCACGGGCGGCTTCTTGCGCCGAGGCAACGTCACCATCTTCTCGGGCGTCACGGAGGCGGAGGTTGCCAACGTGATGAGCCTCGTGAACGAAATCTGCCACGCTCGCAAGGAGTTCGTACCGGTCCAGACACTGCCGTTCGTCGGCGATGGCTCGTTCTCCGCGGAGCCGATCGAAGTGCGCGTCGGTGGCGCGATCGTGTTCGTACTGGACGTGGACCGCTTCCAGCGGATCTAGCCGCCAGCAGCCTCGGCACCGACTTCAGACAACAGCTCGTCGACCAGCGACAGCGTGCCGGGCAGCACCGCGAGCACGTCCGCATCGAACTGCCGGCCCGCGGACGCCTCCAGCGTCTCGATGGCCTCCGCCGAATCGAGAGCCGCCCGGAACGGGCGAGGTGCGCGCAAGGCCCAATAGGCGTCAGCCACGGACAGGATCCGAGGCGGCAGTGGCAGGTCCGGATCGCTCAGCATCTCCGGGTAGCCCCGACCGTCCGGGCGCTCGTGGTGCTGCTCCACCCACTCGGTTACCTCATCGAAGCCCGGGATGCCCTCGATCAGCCGCGCGCCCAGCCCCGGGTGGCGTCGCATGAGCTCCATCTCGTCGACCGTGAGGATGGACGGCTTCGCCAGGATCGTCCGAGGCACGCCGAGTTGGCCGATGTCCATGACGTGCCCGGCCAGGGCGATCGCCTCGCAGACGCCGTCGCTGAGGCCCAGGCGCGCCGCCAGGACCTGCGCCAGCGTGGAGACACGTGCAGCTCGACCGGGCTCCCGCACGGCCGCATCGATGACTTCTCCCATGGCGGCGGCCGCATCTTGCACGCGTCGGCGCGAGGGCTTTCCCTCTGCGACCCCCAGCCGGGCAACCACGCCGGCGATGTCCTCGCCCCACAGCGCCAGCCAGGTCTCATCATCGCGCAGCACCCCGCGGAGGGCGTCCGCCACGTGTGCCCCCACCAGCGGCACCAACTCCGACTCCTGGGCGCGCTGGAGGCCTCGTCGGGCGCGCAGCGGGTGGTCGACGTGGTCCGTGTACTCGGACGCCCAGTGCGCGGCGCTGACGCAGAGCGCCTCCAGCGGGATCTCGGTGCCACTCAGCCCGGACGGACGTCCTCGGCCGTCCCAGCGCTCGTGGATGCCACGAAGCGCGTCCTGGACCTGTGCATCGAGGTCGAAGCGACTGGCGACCCAGGCCCCCGCGTCGGCGGCACCGTCTGGACGTCCGATCAGGGCGCTTCCATGGAGGAGGCCCGCGTGGAGCACGCGCGCCTGCGCCTCCGCCCCCATGCCGAGGGCGACCGCGATTCGATCTGCCAGGTAGGCAACGCGTGCCGCGTGGCCGACCTCCTGCTCCTCGGCCAGGTCGAAAGCGCCGGCGAAGTGCGCCAGCAGGTCGATGCGGCGGGCGGGACGGACACGGACCTCGCGCGCGGCACGAGAGACGGCGACGGCCAGCGACCCCTCAGTGCGCGCACCCGCGTTCCGATCCATCATCTCCTCGTTCCCTACTCTGAACGTGAACACGGTCCACGAGCGCGTCCGTTCCTCTCCATCTTCGGCAGATGCAGCGCCGCTCTTCACCCCGGATGACGACGAATGGCGCTCTTTGGATAGGTCGCAGGAGGTCTCCGTTGATCCTCGAACGCTTCGTCGTAGGCCGGCTTCAGGCCAACTGTTATGTCGTGGGTGACGAGGAGACGCGGGAAGTCCTGGTGGTCGATCCCGGGGATGAGGCAGCAACTCTCGTCCGTGAGTTCGAGGAGCGCGGCTACCGCGTAGTCGCGGTCTTCGTCACGCACACCCACCTGGACCACTCCGGGGCAGCTGCGGAGGTGCTGGAGGCACTGCCGGACGCCCGCTTCTACATGCATCCCGTCGACTACGCGGGCATCGCGCCCCAGGTCGCCTCCGCATCCACCTGGTATGGCCATGCGGTGAAGTTGCCGCGGCCGCCAGACGGAGCGCTCGCCCACGGTGACGTCGTCCAGGTCGGACGTCACCGCTTCACGGCACTGCACACGCCCGGCCACACTCCGGGTTCCACATGCCTCGCAGGAGAGGGCCTCGTCTTCACCGGCGACGTGCTCTTCCAGGGCTCGATCGGGCGCTTCGACTTCCCGGGGTCAGACGGTCGCGCGCTGATCCGAGGGATCCGGGACCACCTGCTGACGCTGCCTCCCGAGACCCGCGTCCTGCCGGGGCACGGTGCGGAGACGACCGTGGAGGTGGAGGCGGCGCAGAACCCGTTCCTCACCAGGACGAAGATGGCCCTGGGCTTCGACCCGGACGAGCCGCCGGATCCGCGCGAAGGCGACTCGTTCTAGCGCGCGCGGTTGCGACACGAGCACGCCGCCCCACCAGACGCAGACGGCCCCGCTCAGCGGGGCCGTCTGGCTAGATGCGACAGGACGAGGACGGGCTAGAGGAACAGCGGCCCGAACACGACGGCGACGATCGCCATCAGCTTCAGGAGGATGTTCAGGGCCGGGCCAGAAGTGTCCTTGAACGGGTCGCCCACGGTGTCGCCGACCACCGCGGCCTTGTGCGCCTCGGAGCCCTTGCCACCGTACTCACCAGTCTCGATGTACTTCTTGGCGTTGTCCCACGCACCACCGGCATTCGCCATCATCAGGGCCAGCAGCGAGCCGGCACCGATGGAGCCGATGAGCAGGCCACCGAGGGCTTCCGGCCCGGCCAGCAGGCCCACGGCGATCGGCACGGCCACCGCCAGCGCACCCGGGATGACCATCTCGCGGATAGCGCCGGAGGTGGCAATGGCGACTGCTCGCGCCGGATCCGGCTCTTCCGAACCATCCATGATGCCGGGCTTCTCCCGGAACTGCCGGCGCACTTCGTTCACCATCGCCATGGCCGCGCGTCCCACGGCGCCCATGGTGAGGGCGCCGAAGATGAACGGCATCAGGGCGCCGATGAGCAGGCCGATGAGGACGTTCACCTCGACGAGATTGAAGACCTCGATCTGCGTGACTTGAGAGTACGTCACCATCAGAGCCAGGGAGGTCAGGACGGCGGAGCCGATCGCGAACCCCTTGCCGGTGGCGGCGGTCGTGTTGCCCAGAGAATCCAGCGCGTCGGTGCGCTCACGCACTTCCGGCGGCAGGTGCGACTGCTCGGCGATGCCGCCTGCGTTGTCAGCCACCGGGCCGTAGGCGTCGGAAGCCAGCGTCACACCCAGCGTGGAGAGCATGCCGACAGCCGAGAGTGCGATGCCGTACAGGCCGGCGAGTTCGTACGTGGTCCAGATGGCGCCACAGATGACGAGCATCGGGATCGCCGTCGACAGCATGCCCAGGCTGAGGCCACCGATGACGAGCGTCCCGGCGCCGGTCTGAGCCTGCGCCGCAAGGTTCTGGGTCGGCTTGTACTCGTAAGCCGTGTAGTACTCGGTCGCCGTCCCGATGATCTGTCCGGCCACCAGGCCGACCACGACCGCCCAGAAGATGCCCCACTCGAGGTCCATTACCATGACCGTCGCAGCCGTCGCAGCCAGCACCAGCGCGCCCGCGCCGAAGATCCCGGTGCGCAGCGCCCAGAGCAGGCGGTTCATGTTCGCGTTCTCGTCCGTCCGCACCAGGAAGGTGCCGATCAGCGAGGCGAAAATGCCGAGCCCGGCGATGAGCAGGGGCAGGGTGAATGCCGTGTCCAGGTAGTCGGTGACATCCACGGTCTCGAAGATGCCGTGCGACGCGACGCCGGAACCGGCACCGATGGCGGCAACGGACGCTAGCGACATAGTGGCGACAATGGAGCCGGAGTAGGACTCGAACAGGTCGGCACCCATGCCGGCCACGTCACCCACGTTGTCGCCCACGTTGTCGGCGATGGTCGCCGGGTTGCGGGGGTCATCCTCCGGGATGCCCGCCTCGATCTTGCCGACGATGTCCGCCCCGACGTCGGCGGCCTTCGTGTAGATGCCGCCACCGACACGCGCGAAGAGCGCGATGGAGGAGGCACCGAAGGCGAAGCCGGTCAGCGGCTGGAAGTGCTGGAAGAGCAGGTACAGGACGGTGATGCAGAGGAGGCTGATGCCGACGACCGTCATGCCCATGACGGAGCCGGACGAGAACGCGACACGCAGCGCAGGGTTCAGGCCCACCTGCGCCTTGGCCGCCGTGCGGACGTTGGCACGCACGGCGACGAACATGCCGACGTAGCCGGCGGTCGCCGACGCGATCGCGCCCAGGAGGTACGCGATAGCCGTACGCGGCAGGTCCACCATCTGGCCGGACTGCTCGCCGAAGCGGTCGAGCACATCCATGTCCACGAAGACCGCGAGGATGACCGTCATCCCAGCCACGAAGACCGCGAGGAACGTGTACTCCTGCTTCAGGAATGCAGCCGCACCCTGCTGGATCAGCAGGGCGATGTTGCGCATCGTTTCCGTGCCCTGATCCTCTTTCAGGATGCGTTGCGTCGTCACGACCGCAAAGAGCAGGGCGATGGCCGCCGCTCCCAGCGCGATGTAGAGACTCTCCATCGACATTTCCCCTCGTGGCGACGCCTGGCGGGCGCGTCCCGACACTTGACGACCCGCCATGAAGGCGGGTCGTCCCGTAACTCGACTAAAGGTGGCCACACCCAACCGCGGGAGCGGGAGTAGCGCGCGCCGGGTGCATCCTAGCGGGTCATACGTCTACGTGCGACCAGTTATCAACATACTGCGAACAGAAGTGGATAACGGCGCGAACGGTGCCGCGAGGCGCTACGGATCGTCGATCGCGTCCGGCAACTCCCCCTCGCGGGCGGCATCTATCATCGCGCGCGTCTCTTCCGGGACGTCCATCCCGTACTCCTGGAATCGCTGCTCCACCCAGGAGCCAATCTGCCGAGGATCGCGGTAGGCCTCGCCCGCGGCAGGCACGCCATACTCGCCGATCACGTCACTCGCGCTCTTCACGCGCGCAACACGAGACATCAGCCGCTTGAGGTCACGCGATCCGCAGTGCTCGCAGGCCGGATCGGACTGCGCCCGTGCAGACCGCACCAGGACGCTGGTGGTCTTCTGGCACGTGGCGCAGCGGTACTCGTAGATCGGCATCGGGCCTGCTGTTACGCCTCGATGGCGCTCTCGACGTGGTTGAGCTGGCCGACGTCGCCGCCCACCGTCAACTCGATCGCGATGAGGTCCACGCGCAGGTTCTCCGGAAGCTCCTGGTGGTCGGCCCAGTACGCCTCCGCGAGCGCCAGCAGGCGCGCACCCTTGGCAGCGGAGATCTGCTGCACCGCCGCCCCCATCCGGCGCGACGTGCGGAGCTTCACCTCGATGAACGCGGTGGTGTCATCCTTGATCGCGACGAGATCGATCTCGCCTTCGCGGCGGCTGATGTTGCGGTCGACAACCTCCCAGCCGCGCTTCTCGAGGTATTCAGTAGCGATTCGCTCGCCTGCTTTGCCCAGCATCTGAGATCGTTCAACCACGGATTAGACCGCCCTTGCTCCCACCATCGGCATGCCCACAACAAGGCGAACCGGCGCAAACGACAACCGATGGATGTTCGTGTACCCCAGGCGCCCGAGAGCTTCTCGGTGCTCCTGAGTGGCGTATCCCTTGTTCATTGCCAGCCCGTATCCGGGGAAACGGGCGTCAAGTTCACCCATTATCCGATCTCTGGCGACTTTTGCGAGGATCGAAGCTGCCGCAACCGACACACACAACGCATCGCCGTCGATGACGGCGACCTGTCGGAGGTGGCTGTCGATCCGCTCTCGCCCATCAATGATCAACGCATCGGGCGCCGCAGGCAAGGCTTGGACCGCGCGACACATCGCGAGGCGGGTCGCCTGCAGGATATTGATCTGATCAACTACCTGAGCTGATACCCCGGCAACAGCCCATGCCAGCGCGTGTTTCTGAATCTGCAGAGCCAGCCGATCACGCTGCAACTCGGTCAGCATCTTGGAGTCTCGGAGCGCCGAAATCCACTCGCGGCGGGCCGGATCGCCGGATGCTCGCCGAGGGAGGATGACAGCGCCGGCAACCACCGGGCCCGCGAGCGGACCGCGGCCT
>Ga0172380_10005120_pt1 | contig 16190 bp, 23 predicted proteins | sample Leawe162metaG_FD_119747 | JGI IMG/M metagenome (GOLD analysis project Ga0172380, IMG submission 119747) | Leachate microbial communities from a municipal landfill in Southern Ontario, Canada - Leachate well 162 metaG | ecosystem: Engineered > Solid waste > Landfill > Unclassified | place...
ATATATACGATAGAGCGATGGTCTAGTGCGTCAACCAAAGGTATCATAACTTAATTATCGTAGTATTCGTTTCTGAATACTGAATCTGGTGAGCTTAGCTCCTAAAAGCCACCATTAAAAATGGCGGGTAGCTCATCTCGAATTTCTTCATAAGAAGCCGTATTATCCATAAACTCACTTCCCAACTCGGCAACTCATTTTTCGAGGAATCCCTGATAGCGAGGCAGTCTTTCGCTTATCCAAAAACTCAGTCTCTCCTCGTGCATTTTCCCTCTTGTATTGAGAAATCGTACACCCACTCTTCAAAATATCATCACGACGTACAATTACCTCTCCAGTAGGCATTGCCAATATCGCAGTCTTCGCCGTAACATTGCAACTACCATTACTTTGACATTGTCCCACATGATGCTGAAGAACAATCTCCTTACCCTGCTTCTCCAACTCTTCCAAAATCTTATCTTCCCCACCAGCTTCCGGCATTGGCCTTTGAACCCGAATTCTCTCCCCAGAATCCATAATAACCAACCAGGTCACAAATTCAACCGGCTTGAGAAGAGTCTTATTTGGTGGCTTCGAAGCTTCCAAACCTTCCGCCGTTGGGGCCTGAACACCATCCGGGAAATGCGGCCGAAGTCCTACGAAAATCTTATCACCCTTCCTAGTAATGAAGTATTTCCGAACCCATACCCTAACCAAAGTAGAACGTTCCGGCGGCAATGTTTCCGAGAAAAAACCTTGATTAACAGGGTCGCCAGGCTCATTCTGGGGCATATAATCATCCCGAATCTCTTGAGCATATAGAAAGGCTGCCCGTGTATCCTTGAATGATTGCTCTCCCCCAGGATATCGTACAATTGCCTCCGGCGGAAGTTGTGCATTCGAGGCAATTACATCATTCTTCTTGCCTTTCTTAGTAGTAAATCCCTCTCGCTTAACTTGTACATTTGCCGGGATTACAATCCTCTCTTCTTTATGGAGAGAAACCAATGCCGGGGGAATTAATGGCAAGGCAACTTTGGGGCGAGAGGCAAGAAGACGAGCAATTTCAGCATTTCTATCCAGATTTTCCTTGCGGTATTTCTCTGCAGTTTTCCGAGCTAGCTCATCAATTGTTGCCACTTTTAATTCTCCTTATATTTCGCGGGACTAGAGAGACTCGAACTCTCAACCTTTGGCTTAGAAGGCCACTGCTCTATCCGATTGAGCTATAGTCCCAGACTTATTAAATTCAAATCAATGCCCAATTTGCTTTTAAGGCTGCTCAAACCACTCTTCAATTAGAAACGCCGCGGCAGCTTCCTTATGTTCATGCTTGGGCTCAAAACTGCAAATAATATTGTACAAATATAGAATCGCAATTTCTTTATCAATTCCTTTCTTGGGATTCAACTTTGAGTCTGCTATCCCCTTAAAGAACCATTCAGTGAAAATTTGCCTTCCCCAAGATTTGCTATTAAATCCCTTGAAGCGATCCGGAATAACTTCGTATTTTGGCATGAGGGATAGAACTGATTCATTTCGTCCAACTTGTCTTGGTTGCATTTCATACCACCCTTAAAGGCTTGTAGATTTTAACCAGAATGTTATTTCAGTTTGTTCCCTATCGGTCATTGTGTCCCATAAATACAAGAGCCTTTCAAAATCTTGATCAGGATTAATCTCATCGAAAGTATTGAAAATCTGTTTATATGCTTCTACTTTATCCATCATCATCGCCTCCGGTGGGAAAGGTGGGAGTCGAACCCACTATCATTAATTGTGGCGATTAATGATTTCCATTCTTGGTCTATGGGAGAAATCTAAGCTTCCTTCCCAAATGAACAAGACTTTCCCCATAAAACAATGACTCCTATTTATGTTATTGCGCCGGATATTGCGCTCATTTTATCTGCATATTATCCCCCCTAATCTGGTTCAACAATCGTTTCTTTTACTACTTTATGATATTCTTTCTTCTGTTGGTCATAATAAGTATTCTCCTGAACTACTTTGACCGCTAAACAATTGAAACAATAAAATATTGTTATTTCTCCCAACGAAGAAACCATACCATGATTAAAGCATTTATGATTTCCCCAATTATGGGCAGAACAACACTTTTTTTGATAATCAACACAATAGGTAGAACTAGTATCATCATTATAGGCGGCCATTTTTTCCTCCAGGTTGATAGCATACCTGTAGGCTGCCATATTTCTCATGAATACGAGCTGTTAGCCAATCGGTTATTTCTATATACTCCTCCGCACTCATAGTCTTTATCAGGACGAGTAGTCTTTCAGTATCTTCTTTGGGGGAATCGTTATTGAAATTCCCCATGATTGCTTTATATGCTTCTACTTTATTCATATGGTTCCTCCAGCCAATATTCAATCTCTTCTTGCTCTTGAACTGTCATTATACGCCATAAGCATCGTAGATTTTCAATAGTTTTTCGCCTCTCGGCCTCTTCTTTAGAACCTTTGCGGAAAGTTTTAACAATTTCTTTGTATTCCTGAACCTTATCCATAGCTTGCCTTAAACAACTCTCAAAAAAATTGCCTCGAATTGCCCCTGCTTCTTGAAAGCAATTCTCTTTCCAATATTCTCCTTTGGAAGCTCCCCCTCAATAAATAGAATCCGCTTGGAACTTTGAACGAACCAGAAACCACACTTATCCTGAAATAGAATGCCAGTCTCCTCTTCCATGATTATCTAGCTCCTTATTGAGAGGTAATGCCACAAAAGCCCCTGCCTAGTAATGACCCAGATACATCTTATTCAGGAAATTCTTCGGAAACGGTCCGCGAGCAACTTGCCACCCCTCAAACTTAAATCCCGAATAAAACCTCCGCAGCCAAATCTTCTTCTCCAACCGGCCAAGCTCCTTCCAACTCTTCAAACCTTCCAACTCCTCCTTATAAATATCAGCCAACAAGGGTTGTGCGGCGATATTTTCTTCACAAAATGCGATCTCCTCTTGAAGAAGAGTCTGGAACTTGACCTTATGATCATTAACAATAGCCTCGCCCCGGTCGCCTCGATACAAATTCCCCTTCTCATCATACCCAAGATAGAAATCAAGACTGGCATTCACGCCAACCTTAGCCCAAGTAACCCCATCCTTCTGGAAGTAATCCGTAAAGAAACGATACTTCTTGAATTGTTCGGCCGCTCCAAGAACAAGCTTACGAGCAGAAAACAACTTGGTGGCAGAACTATTAACAACAAGCTTTCGAAACTTACAGGAATGCATAGTCTTTACCTTTGACATTGTCAGTAATTACTACCCCATTTTTCAGATCAACCAATCCAATCAATGGGTGCTGTCGGAAAAATCCCGAATATGTACAATTGTCTGGATGACAATCGGGAGGTCCCTCAGAATATTTCGTACCCTTCCCATATTGCACATACATCAGGCGGCCCTTGCTTCTACTACAATAATCATCGTCTCGATAGCAAGCCCACGTTCCACCTTGCTTTTGCATTAGAAACAACCAATCATGATCAATTGAAATATCCTCAGATTCAGCGGGAAGTTGTTTTGCAATCTCTTTCTTGAATTCTTCGTCAGTATCTGCGGAAAGAAATCCTTGATACCTTTTAATCCCCTTCGCAAAAGCCCATTCATCCAACTCTTTCCCTGCAAGATTCTGATACATTGTTCCTCCTACCTCCCTTTTCGGATAAGAAAGGCAAGGCCCAGAAGAGAAAGAAGCATTAGCCCATTACCAGAGCCAGTCTTTCCTGGATTCATTGAACATCCATTGTCGGAATATTGAAACCCATATTCCGCAAACATCCTGGAATATTCTTTCTTAATCCAGCTCCTATGGATTGCTGGAATACTTGCAAGACTCTTTCCCCCATCGCACTGTCCGTAGCTCGCCACATTCACTCCCACAATCTTCCCCGCGTGATATGATGGACCGCCCGAATCTCCGAAACAAATGCTTTCCCCATCATTTCCCCGAAGAGTCAAGAAATCCCCCGTTGATTCTACCGTAAGATTCACTCCATTTAAGTTGGGGTATCCACCTTCCTCCGTGCCGTATTCTTTCCCGAATCCCGCTGCATAGATCTGCTCTCCCACAGCCAAATCCCTGGAAGTATCAATTTCCGAGGGGTTTGCCGGCCGCTCAGGATCAATCTCGGTGTAAATAAGAGCAATATCATTTTCCCAATCCTTCTCCTCATATTGACTTGGAAAGACATATTCCAATGCATAGATTGGATCAATATCTTCCAAGGGATGAGTTCCGGGATAGATTCTAATATCCTCGGCAGGAACTGGGTTGTTATAGAAACAATGAGCGGCCGTCATGATTAGATTTTCTTTAATCCAAGCGCCAGAACATGCAGACTTCCCCGTAGCAAAGTAAACTGCACTTGGGGCCTGAGTCTGCTCAATTGGGTCGCCGTTTACAATTGCCTGCTGAGTTTCACCGAATTCTTGAGACTCAAAAGATTCGGCGAGACAACCAGAAACCAGTGAGAGAGTGATTGCAATTGCAGTTTTCATAATTCCCCTAAACCTTTTTTGACGGTGGGACAATTGGGATTTGAACCCAAGACCTGGCACTTATAAGGCGCCTGCTCTAACCAGCTGAGCTATTGTCCCGTGTAGTTGGATAATGATTCCAACTACTTACTTGCTAACCCTTGACAGCTAGCCGATCATCATTGGCCGCGAGGAATTCCCGAATCTCATCCACATGATCCAGGAGAAGATTCCATTGCTCCTTGTAAAGCGTGGTGGGATAGCGACCCAGCCCGTAAAAAGAAACTCCACCCTTTTCGGTCACCTTTAGGCTAACCGAGGCCTTCTTGGATGCCTTGAGCTTAAGATTCTCTTCGCGCAACCTCTGAAGCTCTGCCATCATACTATTCTCAGCGCGGAGGGACTCGAGCTCATTACTAGTAACGTCGTCGGTATTCATTTTTTGTTTGCACTTCCTATTATTGTTTTGGTTTATCACCACTTTAATGTGGCGGTGGGACAAGAGGGATTTGAACCCTCAACCTAGTGGTTAAAAGCCACTTGCTCTACCATTGCGCTACTGTCCCAGACTCTTGAATAAATAACTTGTCGTGGACTCATTACTCAAGAGCTGCCGTAAGGCTCCCTTGCGGGGTTTATACACCTCTTCGACACTGACTAACAGAGGGAAGCTGGGTTAGAGGGGCGCCCAGCATATCTTTCTCCGCACCACCAGGAGTTAGTTCAGTTTGCCCATATTGAAATAAATTTCAATATGGGCGTTGTCTAATCAATAAATTAGGCTCTGTAGTCTTTATCCCTTTATTCCAGATTGGTTAAGTCCTTCCTATTAGGCCCAAACTATTATCAGTGTGGGTTATTGATTCTTACTAGAAGTATGGTTTCCATTTATAAAATCTAATTAATAGGATTTGACCAGGAACCTACGGCAAGTCAATCTATTAATCAGACTTATTCTTGAGGGTAATTTTATTGTAGGTCTCACTCAAGAATAAGTTAGTAGCCCTGGTCGGATTCGAACCGACACGCTATTGCTAGCCACAGATTTTAAGTCTGCTACGTATACCGTTCCGTCACAGGGCCATTCAATCTTTTGGTTTATCACCACTTTAATGTGGCGGGGGGATAATTGGGGCTCGAACCCAAATCAACATGCTCTTACCTATTGAGCTATTATCCCAGACTCTTGAATAAATAACTTGCCGTGGGCTCATTATTCAAGAGCTGCCGTAAGGCTCCCTTTCGGGTTGATAGCACCTCTTCGACACTGACTAACAGAGGGAAACCAGATTAGAGGGACGTCTGGAATATCTTTTCCCGTACCACCAGGAGTTAGTTCAGTTTGCCCATATTGAAATAAATTTCAATATGGGCGTTGTCTAATCAATAAATTAGGCTCTATAGTCTTTATCCCTTTATTCCAGATTGGTTAGATCCTTCCTATCGGGCCCAAACTATTATCAGTGTGGGTTATTGATTTAATCCTCGTCTTCGTCTTCGTACTGAAACGGTTGCCAATATACTTTTGGGTAAAATTGGCTGAGGTAATCCAGCATTCGTTTTGCACCGACTGGATTAACACTTTGAATGATTATCTCTGGACAATCAATATCATTCTCAACCATCCAGAGGCAAACATCATATCCTGTGAATTCTTTTGCAACCCCGCCCTCAATCTTCTTATCGGGAGTATGAAAATCCCCTAGATCATGGTCTAGGTAGATTGTATCATACTTGGTTTTACCCAGAAGACCGACTGCTTGGGTATAGGTGAATGCAGAATCAATTACTGCATCGACCCTACCTCGAATAGTTTTATGCCGGAATATGTTATCGTCAAGAACCAAAATCATTATCCCTCCAAAAGAGCGGCCAATTCACTCACAACTTCTGGCGGAAAGTTAATCTCCGCCTTGTTGTCCACAAAATACTTCGCCAGCCTCAAACTGATTTGGAGAGTCTGGTGAACCATTTTGATCAACTCCACATGCTTGCCAATCTTCGGGTTCAGCTTAACCGGAATTCCTTCTGGATTCTTATCTGCGAACTTTTTCAGCTCCCGGCTAACTTGCTCCTTATAAATACAGTCTTGCAATTCTTGGAGTTCGTCATCATACAGGCACGCGAGATATTCCAAATTCATTGCTATCCCTCCAAAAGAGCTGTTAACTTCCAAGAGATATTCCAAATTCATTGTTATCCCTCCAAAAGAGCTGTCAACTTCTCCCAAGCATTCTCCTCTGCTTGAGTTAATTCGCCGCCCGCTTCCTCGAATTGGTGAATCAGTTTACATATCCTGATCGCCTTAACATTCCTCCCCATTCCCTGCCGAATCTCTTTCTCGGCCGCCTGCAGTTCGTTGAGAAACGATGGCCCAACCTTTGGTTTAATCCAATCTTTCATTTTCACTAGTCCTTTCCAAATACACCAATCCCACGAATCCGGAATTATCTACCTCGGAACCGCGGGAACCTCAATCACATTTGGTTTAATCTATTATTCCGAGTTTTCTATCCGTTTGGCCCATAATGTCTCTCAACTAAGGAGTGACGAGCCTGGAATCTTCTCGAGAATATATTTCAAACCAACCTTGCAAATTCTATATCAAATCCCTCAATTATAAGTTTTCTGTCCGTCTGACCCATAATGTCACCCACTAAGGAGCGGCGAGTCTGGAGCCTACTTACATGAGAGATTATCAAAGAACTTACTTAAATGCAGGATTATTCCCAGTTTTTTTACGAATCATCCCATGAACTATCAGAACTGTCATCTTTCCACGAACCATCATCTTCCTGGGTAATAGTAAGTTCCAATAGCGCTACTACTTGTTCGCTGGAAATCTTCCTATCTTGCCAGAGATATAGGGTATGTTGCACCATGTAAACAACCCACCTATCCTCCCTTGCACAGAATGGATTGTAATTCTTGAGATCCAAGTAGATAGCCTCAACATCCACCACAATTCCCCCTTAGAAGATGCACATTTGTTCATAGAGCCAGCGATTAATTGCCCGCCGAACCCCCTGAATAATCTGAGCAATACGAACGGTAGCACAACTATTCAGGGGGTTTTCTTCCAGTCTTTCATTATCTACCTCTGGCCGATATTTAATCTCAACCAGAGCGACCATGTCATCGCCCAGTTCATTTTTCATAGCCTTACTCTCTTTGGAAAGAATTGGCGGCCGATCCAAGAGTTGAACTTGGAACAGAGTGGTTAACAGCCACTTGCTCTACCATTGAGCTAATCGGTCATTGCCCGAAAGACTAGTGCCACCGTTTTACTGCCATATGCTCGGACCCACATATCAGCAAACCTTGCGGTTGCTATGGCACCGAAATCATTCAAGAATCTTTATTCTTAAATCATTTCGATGAAGCAATCCTTCCCCCTAGTGATCAACTAAAACTTTCCTTTCGGCCCCTCAATAATAATATCACAGAACTCTTCGTCCCTTACTCTTCGAAGTTGCGCAACTATGAATCCGCCTCCTTTCAATTCAACCTTCCGCTCCCAAACCCGCTCATCCCCAACCAAGTCTATGCAAACAATTACTTCTTGCTTCTCCGCCAATCTGGAAAAGTATCCCCACAATCCCCCACGAGCCATACACTTCCCGATATGCATGGCCGTGGGAAAAGATAGTCCAGTTAGCCGCCGAATCTCTTTCCCCAAGAAACTTCCACGCTTCTTGGTTGACCAATTGTTCTTGGGTACGGAAGAATTAGTTGCAGCCATGATATCCTCGCAAGCACCCGAAAACACACATGAATCCAGGCGGGCGCTTCCCCGGAATTCATGCTCATTCGTCGTATGGCCGTGGATAATGTTCCGCGATAATTGCAATATCCGCCTTATAATCCGACCATGCTACTGCTTTCATCCACAACCGATATGTGACCGGGCTGGAGTAATTAACCACCTTGCAGTCTTTAATTAGCCCTGCATTACGTTCAAACTGTTCTCCAGGAACAATTTCTACAATATGATCCGCACTCTCCCAATCACTGTGGTCCTTAATCCAGTATACCGTGCAACCCTCCGCCTCTACCTCCGGCGCCAAACTCATCCCCAAGGACAGAATCGCCAATCCAATTGCAAAACCAATTGACTTCATAAACTTCTCCCAATCTTCCCTGATTCAGCCAGATAAACCCTGGAATTCCTTAGTAAACTCCAGTACTTATCTCACCCAATCAAGGGAGAGAACGGTCACAGATAAGTACAGTACAGGGTAGCGCCGTCCAGAATTGTTCCTGAGAACTTCGCTCCAGTGAGATTAGTTCCAGTGAGATTCGCCCCGGAAAGATTCGTCTCAGATAGGTCAGTATCGGACAAATCTGATCCAATAAAAATCGCCTTGGAGAGATTAGCTCCGGATAGATTCGCCCCATGGAAGTTTACCAAAGACAAATCCAATCCCTCAAGGTTTGCCCCAGATAGATTCTTCCCACTTAGATCTGGACGAATCCTCTTCTCACGCGCATGTGCAACTTCTTTTTCAATCTCTTCGTTGGTCATGGCTTACCTCAGTTGTATTCGTACGGTGGGGGAAAGTTGGACTCGTGAATTACAATATCCCTTCGCCCCCAGCCATTCACGTCCAACCAGAGCCGATACGTGACTCCCTGTGAGAACTCAAAGGGCGCTCAATCAATAACTAACCCACATCCTCCGGGATTGGAATGCACTCGTTCTCGCTAGTCCCGGAGCAGAACTTTTTATGACACCCATGACTCTGGTGCCACTCACTTGACTCCGCCGGTTCATAGGCGTGATCATACCCGCAGCACCCGCAGGATTCATAATCTCCCGGAAACTCTTGGTCTTGCTCGAAAAACATATCTTCCCTCACTTTGTTTGGACCAGATAAACCCTGGAATATCCTAACTCTAGGGCTTATCTCATCCAACCACGGACGAGATTACAATGCCTATATTAAAAACAATCCCGCGGAGGTGCCCGTGCGTTCATGCGTAATCCCATCTAATCATTGGCTTAATAAAACTATCCCTATCCCAGCCGGCCCGAAACCCTTGGATTACTCCTCGATTCGCTCCACCTCCCCCTCCGGCTCAACCGAAGCAAAGGGGAGGAGCCGAAGCATCGTTTCGACGGTAACCAAGAACTGGGCCCCACTCATTCCCTCCAATCCCAAGGGTGCCCGAGGAAGACCCCGCGCGGCACACTCTCGGGAGTCACCCAAGAACGTGACCTTCGAAGTCTCCCCCGTTGTAGTAACCCCGCGCTCGTACACCATCTCCAAACCCTTGATTCCCAATGCCTGGCGAAGAACCTTGAACGCATCCGAGCACTGTTCCTCGCTTGCAACCTGACGTCCACGCTTACTCATGATATCCTCTTTACCTGCGTCCTATCTTAATCTAAAGTATCCTAGGGGACGCGTCCTAGATACTTCCTTCCTGCAATCTGCGTGCCAATGTTCAGAACCACCATGATTCCAGACACTTGCACGCACTGGTTTCCACCGTGAATCCTAAACTGGTCGTGCAATCCGGCTCAATCCGTACGCACTGACTCAATCCGTACGCACCTTCTGTTTAGGATTCGGCCCCAGGAATTAACTTGCTTTGCTAATTCCCGCGGCGCAATTCTAAACATACCCACACCCAGCGAATCACCGCCAGCGAATCACCGCCATAGCTCTGCGTCCTCCCTGATCGGTCTTAGAATGAGTAACTCCCGTGCCAACTCCAGCTCTTCCAAGAACTTCAGCATCTCCCGCTCTGCCGAAGCATCCCGGAACAAGGGGCGCACCTCATCCAGTTTAACTACCCCCACAATCACCCCACGTACCATGCTGTTCAATATAGCTAAGTGGTCATCCTCCCCAGCCCAGAATTGAGTGTAGTCATGCCACAGCTTAATGACACTTCCACCATCCGGTTGCCACATGGTCATACCTGCAAGTGCCCGAAAACATACGCGAATCCAGCCGGGCACATACCCGAATCCGCGCAGAGCCCGTCAAGGCCTCTCCAAGATATACCATCCCATGATATGCCTTGGAGAATCCTGGACACACCCCCAAACACACCTACGCAAGAACTTGGATAATCTCTTGGCGGGTGCCTTCGTCCAGCCAGGTATACTTCAGTCCTTCCCTAAGCATCTCCTTCGCCTTGGGGATATCCTCCGCAACCCCCGTCAATCCCTTCACCATGTCCAGGCATAGCCCAAGCCCAGCCAGAATCTCGGCTTGCTCACCACGGTCACAGAAAGAGCGGTCAATCGTAATCGTCATCATGGCTTTCTTCTCCCTTGATTAGACCAGGTAAACCCTAGAACTTCCCGCTCCAGAACTTACCTCGCCTAATCAATCCCTAGGCGAGTCATAGCTAATTCCGTCCAACTCTCCCCCACCATGCTACTGCCCTCAGGACTTCCTAGACTAGCTACGCATTGTCGCCGTAACTGTCGTCTGCCGGAGGGCCAAGCTTCGCTAACTGGCTGGAATGCTTGGACGTTCTGTTGTCAAAGATCGGTGACCTGAACCCTTGAGCAATTCCAGGCTGGCAAGGGTTACTCTCCGAGTAGAGCCCTTCGCGCCATTCGTAGCATTCCTAACGGGGACACTGCTACTCCAATGGCTTTCCCAACCTGGCTTGCCGACCGCTTGCTCCTAGCCTACCTTTCACTTCCCCTACCCTGCCCTCCCGCTGTCACCGGGAAGAACCGCTAGGGGGACCAGACCCGTCACCCGTTCAAGGGACGGCCTACGATAGTCTCGTCGTAGTCTAGAGCGTCGTGCGGTCCGGGTTGTCAGAGAACGAACCGAGCAACCATCGTCGTTCGGCACTTTCACTAGTTGCAGCTACCGTGCCAGAAACCGAACCCGAATGATTCTCGCAAGTTAGGCACGGTACGGATAATGCATAACGCGGCAAGTGCGAAGCGAAAGGGATTCTACGTTACGCGGAAAGTGCGCAGTTTATATAGTGAAGTAATATAATGTAATGACAATATGTTACGATATAAAGGAAAGGACTACAGGACATAATGCGGTGTAGTGTATGGTATGGTAGTGGTGCGAAGTGGAGTGGAGTGGTGCGTAGTGGGGTTCGCGGCGGCCCCCCTGATTACTTCTATTGGGTTAAAAGGTATTAGTATAAAGGTTAAACTTTGATTAGGAACACTTCTATTAGGTTAAAAGATATATTAGATTAGGTAATATGATTAACTTCTATTAGGTTGAAAGATACTGATATAAAGGTTAGTAGGGTAATTAAAAATTAAATTTCTTTGATTAGGAACACTTCTATTAGGTTAATTAGAAATCAAATTCCCCTGATTACTTCTATATATTTGATTAGGTCTTTGATGATTGGCTTCCTTTAGATTAGGCTTCAATTTGCTTTGATCTCTTTTGGTTTATGAATAATTAAAAGTTAAACTTCCATGATTATTTCCATGGAAGTTTTCTTTTATTGGAATGATATTTTCCAATTCATTTAAAAGCCATGATATTGAAAAGCATAATTAAAGATTAAATTTCCATATGATATTCGAGGGAGGATATTAATTATAATGGGGGGAATAATAAATAGAAAAATATAATATTAATTAGGCAAAGCACGAAATTACGAATGACATTTCAAAATGAGGTGAAATTGGGGCTAAAATAATGATAGAAATGGGTAAAAAATTATATTAAAGATAAAATATAATTAAAGAAAGGGGAAGATGGGGGAAAGGATTAACGATATAGGAGAATATGCATAAAAAAGGTAAGAGGGGATAAAAAAAAAGATAATATAAATAGATTTAGCGAAAAATGAAGTGGGGCAATTTATTTCCGAGGTTGCGTTTTAGGGGGAGGGGCATTAAGATATAGGGGAAGAGATATTTAAAGGAGGAAGAGCGTGGCAAAGAAATTAAATAAAGAAGAAGAGGCGATAAAATATATAGATGGGAGCAAAGAATATTGGGGAGAATTACCGATGAATAAAGCAAAAGAAATAACAAAGGAAGGATGGCCAAAATGTGAAAGAAATATATATGGAGATAAGATATGGATAAATGAGGCGGGGGAATATCATAGGGAGGGAGGGCCAGCTTATGAATGGGGAGATGGGTGTAAAGAATGGTATAAGGAGGGAAAATTACATAGGGAAGATGGACCAGCAATAGAACATATTAATGGAAGTAAAGTATGGTATAAGAATGGGGTTCGTCATAGGGAAGAAGGGGCAGCTTTAGAAAATATAAATGGGAATAAGGAATACTGGATAGAAGGGAAAGAGGTTAAGGAGGAAGATTTACCGATAAATAAGAAAAAGGAATTATCGAAATGTTTTATTGATGGATTTGGAAATAAATTTTGGATGAATGAAAAAGGAGAGCCTTATAGAGAAGGTGGACCTGCTATAGAATATGTTAATGGGAATAAATATTGGTATAAGGGCGGTGAATTACATAGGGAAGATGGACCTGCAGCAGAATATTCAAATGGAGATAAAGAATATTTTTTAAATGGGGAAAAGGTTAAGGAGGAAGAATTACCAATAAATAAGAAATGGGAATATCATCCAGCCGATTCAAAGCTTCGGATATCGCAAGAGGCAGCCAAGAATTTGGGATTATCTGGGGGAAATTTAACAAAGATAGAATGGGTTGATGGGTGTAAAGAATGGTATAAGGATGGAAAATTGCATAGGGAGGGAGGTCCAGCCTGTGAATATTCGAATGGAGATAAGGTATGGTATAAGGAAGGGGTTCGTCATAGGGAAGAAGGGGCAGCGTTAGAATTTGCAAGTGGGAATAAATATTATTATTTAAATGGAAAGCAAGTTGAGGAGGAAGATTTACCGATGAAAGCATGGCCGAAATGTGAAGTTGATGAAAATGGAAATAAAGAATGGAGAAATAAAGAAGGATTATTTCATAGGGAAAATGGGCCTGCTATAGAATATGAGAATGGAAATAAATTTTGGTATAAGGAGGGGAAATTACACAGGGAGGGAGGGCCAGCTTGTGAATATTCGAATGGGGATAAGGAATATTTTTTAAATGGGATAAAGGTTGGGCCGGCGGTAGAATATGATAATGAGAAAGAGGTATATTATATAAATAAAGAAAAGGAAGAATGGCCAAAATGTTGGAAGAATGAAAAGGGAAAGTTACATAGGGAAGATGGACCGGCATGGGAATGGGAGAATGGAGATAAGGAATGGTATAAGGAAGGGGGATTGCATAGAGAGGATGGACCAGCAATAGAAAGAGCAGATGGGTATAAAGAATATTGGATAAATAATAAAAAAGTTGAAGAGAAGGATTTGCCGATAAATCAATGGCCAAAATGTACAATAGATAAAAATGGGGTAAAAGAATGGAAAAATGAGGTTGGAGAATATCATAGAGAGGATGGGCCAGCAAGAGAATTTACTGATGGTTATAAATCGTGGTGGATGAATGGGAAGAGGCATAGATTGGATGGACCTGCAATTGAATATGCTAATGGAGACAAAGAGTGGCATAAGGAGGGAAAGTTACATAGAGAGGATGGGCCGGCGATAGAAAGAGCAGATGGGTATAAAGAATATCGTATAAATGGGGTAAAGATTGAGGACATATGGACATACTCTGGATTTTTTGAAGGTGAGTCAAAATGTGAAATTGATAAAAGTGGGAATAAAGTATGGAAAAATAAAAATGGATTATATCACAGAGAGGGGGGGCCGGCGGTAGAGTGGTCAAATGGAGATAAGTCATGGTGGATAAATGGAAAATGCCACAGGGAAGATGGGCCGGCAATGGATCGAAGTAATAGTGGTGGATATAAATCATGGTATAAGGATGGGAAATTACATAGATTGGATGGACCTGCAATTGAATATGCTAATGGAGACAAAGAATGGCATAAGGAGGGAAAGTTACATAGAGAGGATGGGCCGGCGATAGAAAGAGCAGATGGATATAAAGAATATTGGATAAATGATAAAAGGGTTGAGGAGAAAGATTTACCGATAAATAAAGAGGAAGAATGGCCGAAATGTATAATTAATGAAGATGGGGATAAGGAATGGTGGATAAATGGGGAAGAGATAGAGGATATGGAACTTTTTGAATATGTTTGTGAATGTATTTTTGAAGGTGAATCAAAATGTACAATTGATGAGAATAGGAATAAAGTATGGAGAAATAAGGCGGGAGAATATCATAGAGAAGGAGGGCCTGCTATTGAATGTGCTAATGGGGATAAGGAATGGTGGATAAATGGATTAAGACACAGGGAAGATGGGCCTGCTGTTGAATTTATAAATGGAGATAAATTTTGGTTTAAGAATGGCGGGCAAGTTGAGGAGAAGGATTTGTTGATAAATAAGACGGAGAAATTATCGAAATGTTGGGAATATCATCCAAAGCCATCTGATTTTTGTTTTTCCACACCCAATATTAATAGTCTTAAATTACCGATAAATAAATCATCAAGCAAAGCATATAATATAATAAAAGAGGATTCTAAAAAAGTGATATATAGAACAATTAGCAAGCAGGGGATTAAATTAGTAAAGAATTCGATTTTAGGATTAATGAGGGTTAGAAATATTAAGAATGATCAAATTAAAGCAATTGAGAAGTTTTTAAATACAGAAATTGGATATGGGATGATGTCATTTATATTAGGGGCGGCATTAACTTATACACCAATGATAAGAGAGAATAAATATATAGGAAAGATAAGCAAAGAGATGCGGGTAGATGGGATAGCGGGGGCTGGGCAATTTATAACGGGGGAGATTTTAGAAAAAATAATAAAGGGGAATGAAATATCGAAGGACTGGATTCAAGAGGATTTAAGAGAGATTGAAGAAAATATAGAAGATGAGGAGATAGGCAAGGCAGAATTAATTATTAATTAGCATTCATTTTTGGGTGAGTAAATTCATTATTGTCAAAGGGATAATGAAGGGATAAGCTATTGGTAGATTGGAGAATTTAAAATGGAAGAATGGCCAAAATATGAAGTTAGCAAGTATGGGAATAAATATTGGAAGAATGAAGAAGGATTATTACATAGGGAAGACGGGCCAGCAGTAGAATATAAGAATGGTGATAAAGAGTGGTGGATAAATGGGGAATATCATAGAGAGGGAGGTCCTGCTATTGAGTATGTTAATGGAAATAAATCATATTATATAGATGGATTAAAGCATAGAGAAGATGGGCCAGCTATTGAAAAAAGTAATGGAGTTAAAGAATATTGGATAAATGGAATTAAAGTTGAGGAAAAAGATTTACCTATAAACAAATGGCCGAAAATGAAAATTAATGAATATGGAAATAAAGAATGGAAAAATAAAAAAGGGGAATATCATAGGGAGGATGGACCGGCAATAGAATGGGTAGATGGAACTAAACTTTGGTATAAAGATGGGATGCGGCATAGAGAAGATGGACCTGCTGTTGAATATACAAATGGAGATAAAGCATATTATTTAAATGGGAATGAAGTTGAAGAAAAAGATTTACCTATAAATCAATGGCCAAAATGCATAATAGATGAAAGTGGGAGTAAATATTGGGAGAATGAAAAGGGAGAATTTCACAGAGAAGGAAATCCGGCAATTGAATGGGCAGATGGGGGAAAGTCATGGTGGGTAAATGGAAAATTACATAGGGAAGATGGGCCGGCGAAAGAATATGCGAATGGGGATAAAACATATTGGATAAATGGAA